>JABAHS010037251.1_pt1 | contig 17299 bp, 19 predicted proteins | sample 7062111 | NCBI WGS metagenome assembly JABAHS01 (sample SAMN14534600, study PRJNA622989) | marine sediment metagenome | biome: marine biome [ENVO:00000428]; feature: marine pelagic biome [ENVO:01000023]; material: deep marine sediment [ENVO:00002113]; isolation source: pool of 4 deep marine... | reverse complement strand
TTTACGAATAGAGGAAGAGGCAAAAGCACTATTTTAAGTGAGTGGGCCAGTAAATGGGGTGACAAAGACAAAAGAGTAAGCGTTAGCATCAATGATGAAGAAGAATTTGAAGGTAAAGCAGTTGGTATAGATGATAAAGGTTATCTAATTGTTGAGTTAAATAGCGGAGATACTACCAAGGTACTTGCAGGGGATGTGAAAACTATATAATTGCCTAAAGAATGGCTTGATGTTTATCAGGCAAATTTTATCATCTCGTCACGGACACTTTCCATTAGGTCTGTCCATTCACTAACAAGATCAAAGTCATTTTCAGGAAGTGATTTTCTTATCTCAATACCAGAATCTTTCGGCTCAACCTTGCAGTCCTTGTATCTCTCACAAATTAAAAACCCAAATCTATATAGCTTGTTAATCGCCTTGGGCTCAGAGCTTGTGAATTTACACACAAGTACCACTTCCTGATCAAACCCCTCGAATATGATATTCCACAGGCTTGCACTTGACTCCATTGCAAAAGATAAATCAATTAAATCAGAATTGTACTGATTCATTTTGCATAATGCCTCATTAAAACAGTTTATTACATTATTTCCCAGATAGAGCCGCAAGTCTTTGTTTTGCTGTTTTAACATATATGGAATATTCATCCTGACCTAGGGCTACTTGAAGAAATTGATTATAGTAGCTCTTGGCTTGTGCATAATTCCTTGCTTTTTCATAACTCTGGGCCATAAAGAAATATGCATCAGGTACATGTGGGTTTAATGAGATGGCCTTTTGCTCCGCAGCTATTGCATCATTAGTATTGCCTAGATAGTAATATGCAATACCCATATTCCTATACGCTGCTGCAAAGTTCGGATCTAGCTTAAGAGCACTCTGGAACTGATTAATAGCCTCATTGTAATGACCCTGATAAAGCAGGGAGTTTCCAAGATAGTTATATAGCTCAGGAGAAGATGCAGTTTCTGCAGCTTTTCTATAGTATGCTTCAGCCTGACCGAATGAACGCCTCTTTTCATAGTAGGCGGTTCCAAGGCCTATTAGAGCAGGTACGAGTTTTGGATTTATCTCCAATGCTCTTTTAATATCTGGGTTGTTTGGGTTGTGCCCCTTAGCAGCCCATCTAATATAAAGTGCTTCAGCATTATTAGGATTCTTAGCAAGAATAGCTTGTGCTGTATTAATTGCGCTCTTCTCATCACTTATATGTAGATAGGTATAAGCCAAAGCTACCTGAACAGGCTCAAGATTTGGATTGATCTTAAGAGCCTTTTTCATATTCTCAATGGAATCAATATAATATTTCTCGTAATCTTCTTTTACTTCATATCTATAATATCCCTGGAAAGAATACAGCTCACCCAGTCCCGCATATGCCGGGGCATAATTAGGATCCGCAGCAATAGCTTTTTTATAAAAGGATATTGCGTTCTTAAAGCCTTCCGGAGTAAAGGTCATAAAAGCTTCTCTACCTTTTTGATAATCCTGAGCTGCCTGCCCTTGGGCAAATGTATCTGTATATAACAGATTAAAGGCAAAAATTACCCCCACAATAATTAGTGCACCATTTAGTAATCTATTCATGTATCCCTCCTGCAGAAATACGGTCTGTTTTTTTTAAATTAGTAAATCTCTAACATATACTTTACTATCTCTTTAGCCATGCTCTCATATATATCCTTAGCCATAAATCCCAAAGAGCTAAAACCATTAATCTCACCTGTGGCTATTTCATTCCCTGTTGCTTTATCTAAGAGAGCCAATTTTAAGGTGATCGAAACTTCTCCAAATTTCATACTACCACTTTCAAAACTTACATCCGAACTTGGTCTAAATTCTGCAACCTCTCCCAGCACAATAATAGTGTCTGAGGCTGGAATATTTGTTATCTCGGAGTTGCTTACTTCTTTAAATTTATTTTTGCTATCTAATAGAGCTGCAGATTCAGCAGGTATTCTGGCCAATGCTTCTTTTGGGAAATCTTCAATTTCTGTCTCAAACTCCTCAAATTGGACCGCTTGAAAATCTCTTAGCTTTGTTTTAGTGGGAGTAAAATATGAAGTTGTTTTAATTTCTCCACATCCGGAAAGAGCGAAAGCAATAAGAACAATTGGAATTAAAACGAATATCCTAATATTCTTTTTCATTTGGGTTTGAGCCTCCATGCTTATGAGTAGTATAAAATATCATACATAAGACATATCACAAAGTATTATTAATTATGATATTTCTAGAACAACAAACTCCCTTACCCCTCCAGGGGCCTGAACTACAACATCATCATCTACTTGTTTTCCAATAAGAGCTCGTCCAATTGGAGAAGTGATTGAAATCATGCCATTCTCGGGCTCTGATTCATCAGGACCTACAAGCTGATAGGTCACAGTATCACCTGTATCCAAATCTTCAAGTTTGACATGTAAACCAAAAGTTACTCTTTCCTTATTTTTTAGTGTTGCAGGATCAATGACTTCAGCTCTACTAAGTTTACTTTCAAGCTCCTGAATTCTTCCTTCAACAAATGACTGTCTCTGTTTAGCAGTCTCATACTCAGCATTTTCAGAAAGGTCACCAAGCGATCTGGCATACTCAATAGCCTTAATAACTTCTTGCCTTTCAACCGTTTTAAGGTGATGCAATTCTTCATGAAGTTTCTTATGCCCATTGGGCGTCATAGGAACTCTTTCAACAGACAAAATATTTACCTCCGTATTAATAGTAGAAAATACTTAGAAATTAAAAGTATACAACATCAATAGTAGTCCTGAATGGCTTTTACATCCAGACCTTCATTTATCATAACTTCAATTGCGCCAACTGCAGCTATCGAGGCTTCTATAGTCGTAAAGTAAGGAACCCTGTTGAGGATCGATGTCCTTCTGATGGAATAGGATTGAGCAACTTCATTTTCGCCAAACGTAGTGTTAATAACTAAATGGACTTCACCATTTTTAATGTGATCTACTATGTGAGGCCGCCCCTCAGCCACTTTCTTAACATACTCACAATTGAGCTCTGCACCCTCAAAGTATGCGGCAGTACCTTTTGTAGCCATTATCGTAAATCCTAGCTCTGAGAGCTTCTTAGCTATAGTAAGAGCTTTAGGCTTGTCATCGTCTTTTACGCTTATAAATGCAGTTCCTGCAAGTGGAAGATCATTCCCTGCTGCAATCTGGGATTTAGCAAAGCTCTTTCTTATCTCGTTGTCTATCCCCATAACTTCGCCTGTGGATTTCATCTCAGGTCCTAGTATTGTGTCTACACCCTGGAATTTTATAAATGGGAAAACAGATTCTTTTACACATATATGTTCAGGAACAATTTCTTCAGTAAAGCCAAGTTCATCTAAGGTTTTTCCAATCATCACTTTTGTGCCTAGCTTAGCTAGTGGAACTCCTATTGCTTTGCTAACAAATGGAATTGTGCGACTTGCTCTTGGATTAACTTCAATTAAATAAACTTCCCCATCTTTAATGGCGAACTGTATATTCGCTAAACCTTTGACCTTGAGAGCAAGAGCAAGCTCTTTTGTCTGACGTTTAATTTCATCCACAATTGAGTCGTCTATAGAATATGGTGGGAGAACCATGGCGCTGTCACCTGAGTGCACACCAGCCTCTTCTATATGCTCAAGAACGCCTCCAACAACTACGGTTTTTCCATCAGATATGGCATCCACATCAACCTCTTTAGCATCCTTTAAAAATTTGTCTATAAGAATCGGGTGATTAGGCGATACTCTTACGGCTTCAGTAATATATCTTTTAAGCGATTCTTCTTTGTAAACTATCTCCATTGCCCTTCCACCAAGAACATAAGATGGCCTCACCACTATCGGATATCCAATATCCTCAGCAATACTCAGCGCTTCTTCTTGGCTTCTAGCAATACCACTCTCAGGCTGCTTGAGCCCAAGCTCCAGAATGAGTTCTCTGAATCTTTCTCTATCTTCTGCCAGGTCAATGCTGTCAGGTGAGGTTCCTATAATCTTAACCCCGCGTTCCTCAAGAGGTATCGCAAGCTTAAGTGGTGTTTGTCCTCCGAGGTGAACAATCACACCCCAGGGGTTTTCCCTCTCTATAATTGATAAAGTATCTTCTAACGTAAGTGGTTCAAAATACAGTCTATCAGATGTATCGTAGTCAGTACTTACGGTCTCTGGGTTGCAGTTGACCATAATCGACTCAAAACCCTCTTCCTCCAAGGAATATGCTGCATGAACACAACAATAATCAAACTCTATGCCCTGTCCTATTCTGTTAGGACCCCCACCAAGGATAACAACTTTCTTTTTATCTGTAGGTGGGGCTTCATCTTCTGTTTCATACGTTGAATAGAGGTATGGGGTGTAAGCTTCAAACTCGGCAGCACAAGTATCGACCATTTTATAAACAGATTTCATATTACCTTCGAGCCTCATCCCTCTAATTTCGTCCTCGCTTTTTCCTAGAAGCTCTCCTATGCGGATATCAGAGAAGCCGTATTCTTTGGCCTGCCTAAGCAAATCAAGACCAGTCTGACCATTAGTTTCTTTAAGCTTATCCTCTAGATCGAGAATCTGTTTTAAGTTCTGCAGAAACCATCTGTCTATATAAGTGAGGTTATATATTTCTTCAATTTCCATTCCCGCTCTAAAGGCATCTGCTAGATACCAAAGCCTCTCAGGGTTGGGTATCTGCAGTTTCTCTCGAATTAGAGATTTGTCATCAGAAACAGATTCCAGACCCCAAGAATCTATCTCAAGGGAGCGAAGCGCTTTTTGAAAAGACTCTTTAAAGGTCCTTCCAATCGCCATTACCTCTCCCACTGATTTCATCTGTGTAGTTAGAAGTGGATCAGTTTGAGGGAACTTTTCAAAAGTAAACCTTGGAATTTTGGTAACAACATAATCGATTGTTGGTTCAAAAGAAGCAGGTGTATATTTGGTTATATCATTTGATATCTCATCAAGCGTATAGCCAACCGCAAGCTTTGCTGCAATCTTGGCAATTGGAAACCCTGTTGCTTTTGAAGCAAGTGCTGAGCTTCTAGATACCCTTGGGTTCATTTCTATAACAACCATTGTGCCATCTTCAGGGTTTACTCCAAACTGTATATTGGAACCACCAGTATCCACACCTATTTCTCTTATTATTTGAAGAGACGCATCACGCATCCTTTGATATTCTTTATCTGTAAGAGTTTGAGAAGGGGCAATGGTAATAGAATCTCCAGTATGCACTCCCATAGGATCAAGGTTTTCAATTGAGCAGATTATAACCACATTATCTGCTTTATCTCGCATGACCTCGAGTTCATACTCTTTCCACCCTAGCACTGACTGCTCTACAAGTATTTCAGTAGATGGACTTAGATCCAGTCCAGCTTTAGCAAACTCTTCATACTCCTCTTTGTTATAGGCTATATTTCCTCCAGCGCCACCCAATGTAAAAGACGGCCGAATGATTGCTGGAAAACCTATTTCTTCTACAATTTTCCAAGCCTCATCCATAGTGTGGGCAATTCCGCTCTTAGGAACTTCAAGCCCTATATCAATCATGGTTTTCTTAAATAACTCTCGGTTCTCAGCTTTATGTATGGCAGGAAGTTTCGCCCCTATTAATTCAACACCATATTTCTCAAGTACTCCTGATTCGGAGAGGTCAACAGCTAAGTTTAGTGCTGTTTGACCACCCAAAGTAGGTAAAAGAGCCTGGGGCCGTTCTTTTTCTATAATCTTCTCTACAATATCTGGATGAAGTGGCTCTATATATGTACGGTCAGCGAATGAGGGATCAGTCATAATTGTAGCAGGATTGCTATTTACAAGAACTATCCTGTAACCCTCTTCTTTAAGCGCTTTACATGCCTGTGCTCCGGAATAGTCAAACTCGCAAGCTTGACCTATTACAATTGGTCCTGATCCTAATAGTAAAATAGTTTCAATATCTGTACGTTTGGGCATATTCTTGCAACTCTATAGTGTTTTTGCTATCTATTTTTATATATAGATCTCCTTTTATAATGGAGAAAAAAACAAGCTATATAGACTACTTAGAAAACATGAAAATTTGGCCTATGCGTAGGATTGAACACAATTAGGCAATGAATTTATACCTAAGAAATCATAAACTATCAAATAGTGTCTATTTTGCTGATAAATATTAGGATTGTGATTCTGGTTCAGTATCTTCTTTGGGAGCAATATCATCCTCGCTTTCTCTTTTCTTTAATATTCCCATTACATGTACCATTCTTTGAATGGCTGTGTAAGAAGAGAAGACCAATATAATTATTAAAGCGAGTTTAAGCAGATAATTTTCTGATCCATAACCAAGTGCGTTTGCGATCAGGTTACCAAAGAAGTTAAATACAGAGAGCACTCCCAAATAAACAACTCTCTCTGTTCTCTGCATAATACCAACTGTACAATCTACACCTAGCCCCTCAGCTCTAGCTCTGGTGTAGCTGACCATAGTTGTGGATACGAGAATAAAGAACACTATGTACATAAAAATGGTTCCCTGAAATAAGCCCAGTAAACCAACATAAATAAAAGCCTCTGATACCCTATCTAGGCTTGAGTCAAAAAATGCACCACTCTCACTGTTAATACCTAAAGCTCTGGCTACGCGGCCATCAAATATATCAAAAGTAGATCCTCCTAGTACAAGGATTCCGCCAACAAATATCCAACCATAATAATATGCTAGACCGGTTATTACGCCGACTACTAGAGTTGAAACTGTCAAAATATTGGGGTGTATTTTAATTTTGAGTAGATAGTCCTCAATTGGAAGCATCAAAAGCAACCACCAGGTTTTAATTCCACTACCCAATAGTTTAGACGACTGTGGCCCTTCCTTGTTTTTGGACCTTTGAGTTATTTCTTCAGGTTGAGTCATTTTAGGACATAACAATATCAGCTTTGAGGTAAGCAGGCAAGCTAGTAAAAATTCTGCTCATAAGTTTGATGTAATAAAAANNAATATCAGCTTTGAGGTAAGCAGGCAAGCTGGTAAATAATCTGATTATAAGTTGCTAGTAATAAAAACTGACTTAACTTCAGGCTGCTGTTTTTTTAATTGGTCCCCGTACTCTGCAGCTTTCTCTTTTGTTGCAAATGTTCCAACTCGAACCCTATACCAGGTTTTTTTATCAGCAGACTGATACTGTTTGATAAATGCTGGATAACCATTTGATTTTAAAGAATTCATAAGACTTGAAGCCTGCGCTTGATTTTGAAATGCTGCCAGTTGAACAGTGTATTGACCTCCTGGATCGGTCTTAGGCATAGAGGTTTTAGCAACTGGGGGGGATTCTTTAGGTGGTGTTTTCTTAAGGGTATTCTCTTTAATTTCCTTAATTACCTCTTCTCTAGAGGGAGCCTTAGGTTTTTCTGTCGCCTTGACCGTTTTCTCTACAGGCTTTGGTGCAGGAGAACGTGTTACAAGATGATCTGTTCCATCACCTACCTGATCCTCAGCTCTTATACTCTCATCTTTTTTCTTGTCATCTTTCTCTGTAGCAATATCTTCAGGTTTTATTTTTGCAGCCGGTGATTCGATCTCATCTTTCTCTGTATCTTCGATTAACACTTCTTCAACTACCTCTACATCTGGTTCTTCATCAGGTACACCAATTTCATAAGTTTTCTCAATTGTAGGAGTCTCTGGTTCACCCAATCCCTTTCCAATAATTATTCCCAAAGCAAAAACAACAATAAAAAGAACAGCAAAAGTGACAAATAATGGAACTATTTTACTTTTTTTTGAACTAGGTCTATTATCGCTCATTTACATTTTCTCCGGAGCCGAAACACCAAGTAGTTTCAGGCCATTTGCTAGTACAGTTTGTGTACACTTAATTAAATAAAGCCTAGCTGCGCTCATTATAAGGTCATCGTCTACCACTCTACACTTATTATAATACACATGGAACTGCGCTGCTAGCTCCTGTAGATAATAAGCAACTTTATGTGGAGCAAGAGACTTAGCACTATCCTCTATAACTTCGGGGAATAATAGAAGTTTTTTAACAAGCTCTATCTCTTCAGTTGCCTTTAACAATTCTAAATTATCACTAGATTCAGAAACACCTTCTTCCTGAGCTTTTCTAAATATACTGCCAATTCTTGCATGAGCATATTGAATATAGTAGACAGGGTTTTCACTTGATTCTTTTTTTGCTAGATCGAGATCAAAATCCAGATGACTCTCTGAGCTTCGCATTAAAAGGAAAAAGCGCATTACATCAGAGCCGACCTCTTCTACAACATCTCTCATTGTAACGTAGCTTCCTGCACGTTTTGACATTGCAACTTCTTGGCCTTGTCTCATTAGTCTTACAAACTGTATTAGCACAACCGTAAAGTGAGAATCATCCAACCCAAGTGATCTGAGTGCTGCCTGAAGCCTTGCAACATGACCATGATGATCTGCACCCCAAATATTAATTACATCCTGAAAACCACGCTCGTACTTATCAAAATGATATGCTATATCTGCAAGAAAATATGTCGGGCTGCCATCGCTCTTAATAAGAACCCAGTCTTGTGTGTCGCCAAATTCTGTTGCCTTAAACCAAAGTGCTCCTTCTCTCTCTTCTAAGACGCCTTTGGAGTTTAGAAGATCTTTCGTTAGCTCTAATTTGCTTGTTTCTGACCCATTATTACTGCTGTGAATATTGCACTTTTCACTATACCACTCATCAAAGAAGACATTTATATCAGCTAAATCTTTCTTTATTTCCTCAAGTAGAACACCTTTAGCAAACTCACGGCAATATTCCATAGACTCCTCTAGAGAATAGTCATTAAGAAGTGAATCAGCTTTTTCGGATTTAATTTGAGAAGCGATTTCAACCACATACTCACCCTTATACCCATCCTCAGGAAGGTGTTGGCTTTCACCAAAGAGTTCTTTATATCTTATGTATACAGACTCTCCAAGGAGATTCATCTGCCTACCTGCATCATTTATGTAAAACTCTTTTACTACATCATATCCTGATGCATCGAGTATTCTTGCTATTGTATCTCCTACAACAGCATTTCGCGCATGTCCCATATGAAGAAACCCCGTTGGGTTTGCACTTACGAACTCGACAAGAACCTTCTCTCCCTGTCCCTCATTACCTTTACCGTAATCTGCCCCATTGGCTTCAATTTCACCAAGTTTATTTACAATTGCAGCTTCTTTTACATAGAAATTAATAAACCCCGCTCCAGCAATTTCTATCTTGTTAAATAGCTCATCTTTTTCTGAAGGTAGGTTTTCTATAATTAGCTCTGCAACTTCACGAGGCTTCTTGCCAAGCTTGTTGGCAATAATCATTGCAGTATTTACAGAGAAGTCTCCAAACTCCTTTTTCTTGGGCATTCCGACCTCTATATCAACAGGCAAATCTGCAAGATCAAATGTTTGCCCTATGCTCTCTAATGCTTTGGAGACAACTAATTGGATATCTTCTTTCATATTGGTATGCAATTACACCAGATTAATTCTCACCTTACAACAGCCATAAGGCTGTTTTTTTATTTCTTTATAACTTACGTTATCGCCTCGACTCAAAATCAGGCACNNCGTTTTCAGAGATAATTATGTTTTTAGAAGTGGCTTGAACATTAAACTCTCTAAATCCCTTCAAACCCACTCCGGTTATTTTGCATAAAAGAGTGATTATAGTAAGGTTGTGACTTACAGCAACTACAGTTTCACCTAGGTGATTTGCATGTACCTTCTCAAATGCTTGCCATGCCCTGTCCTGAACCTCTACTAATGATTCTCCATTAGGGAGTCTCAGGGTTTCAGGAGTTTCTCGCCATTTTTTTAAAACCTCAGCATAACGTTCTCTGATATCTGGGAAACTCAGTCCTTCAAGATCACCCTGATCCATCTCGTGCAACCCTTGCTCTATTTTAACTTCAAGATTATGATGTGCTGCAATATGCTCCGCAGTCTCAAAGGCTCTTTTTAGGTGACTTGAGTAGACTGCCTTTATATCATGGTCTCTAAGAGAATGTGCAAGCTCCCTTGCCTGCTTTTTGCCGTTCTCATTTAATACTATGTCGGCCACACCTTGGCATCTACCAAGTCTGTTCCAATCTGTCTCGCCATGTCTGATAAGAATCAGGTTCATTATTTCTCCAAATTAAACCTAAGGATCATTTCTAAAGGTTAATTCGACGCCACTATTCTTTGCTTCCTTTGCAAGCTCTGATGGCGGTGCTGGGAGCGGTGCTGATTTAATAATTGCCTGTTTACAATAATTGTCAAATACTGAGTTGCCTGAGGAGTTTGTAACCCTTACATCGCTTACATTGCCCCTACCATCTACTTTAAAAAGTAGTGAAGTAGATAGTCCTCCATCTGTCGGCACGCCTGGAGGAATTGTCCAGTTTCGGCTTATTTTACGGTGCACTTGATTGCTATATGTCTGAATAATTAGCGGACTTATCGACGATCCTCCACCGCCTGCGCTTGGAGACCCGCTAGATGCACTTTCTGCGTAAGATTCATCGCCATACCTTTCATCATCAGCCATAGCTAAGCGTTGCTCCTGTCCCATTTCTTCCTCTAGCTGTTCTTCTAACTCGTCAGTTGGGTCTTCAGCCACTGGTTTGTCATTCTTGAGTTCATCTAAAACTTTTTGTTTTTGCACTTCTTTTAGTATTCGCTCTCTTTCCTTGTCTAAATCTTTTTTCTTAGCCGGTTTCTTTGTAGGTTTTGGTTTTGGCTTAGGTGTCGCCTCAGGCTTAGGTTTTTCAGTTGGCTTCGGAGTCGCTTTTGGCGTAGGTTTTGGTGTGGCCTTCGGTGTTGCCTTAGGCGTTGGCTTTGGAGTTGCCTTAGGTGTAGGTTTAGGTGTAGGATCAGCTTTTGCTATCTTTTTTTCTGTCTCGAGTGGAATTGCTTTTTTATCTGGCTCCTTCTCTTCTACTTCCTTTTTCTCAGGTGGAGGAGTTGGCTCTGGCTCCTGCTCAACAAATTCTTCCTCTTCTGCTTCTTCAGGCTCTTGAGTAGGCGCAAGTTTCTTCGGTTTAGGAGGTTTTTTTNNTCATCGGTTTAGGAGGTTTTTTTGAGCTTGCCCCTCCCGTATCTAGATCTGAAATAGACACTTGTATAGGGCCTGGGTTGCTGTCACTAAAATGAGACGCGCCCCTAAAACCCCAATATAGAATTAATAGAATTATGGCTGCATGAAGGGTGATGGAAAAAATCATACCCAAGCGATTTGATGAGTCTTTTTTACCTGGTTTCATTATCCCTTGCTGCCTCTAATTTTTTGGAATGGGCTCTGTGATAAGTCCTAATTTGGTAACTCCGGCATTTCTAATCTCAGCCATAGCCTCAACTACAGCTCCGTAGGGAACAGTCGTGTCCGCTCTTAAAAATACGTCTTCTTCTCTTACTTCTTTTCCTTGTTCTGACATTATTCGTCTGATCTCAAGGCGTAGTTCGGAGAGAGAATATTGCTCTTCTTCTATAAAAATTTCTCCCTCAGAATTAAGAGTAACAACTACTTTCTTTTCGCGGTCCAATGAAGGCATGGCTCGGGATTCAGTTTTAGGCAGATTAACATCTACACCCTGATACAGTATAGGAGTGGTAACCATAAATATTACAAGCAGCACCAACATTACATCCACAAAGGGAGTAACGTTGATCTCGGACATCACAGAGCGTCCGCCGCCATTGTTTGTCTGCATACCCATATTCTTTTCTAGACCTTTTTCACATACCTATCTACGATATTTAAGAATTCAGACGAAAAATTTTCCATATCTACATCTATTTTTTTAACCCTGCTTAAAGAATAGTTATATCCAATAACAGCAGGTATAGCTGCAGCAAGACCTACAGCTGTAGCAACAAGGGCTTCTGCAATACCTGGAGCAACCGCCTGGAGCGTTGGTACACCCTGGCTTCCTGCAAGACCAATAAACGAGGTCATAATTCCCCAAACTGTTCCAAATAGACCGATAAATGGTGCGGCGCTTCCTGTGGTTGCAAGAAATGTTAAAGAGCTCTCAAGCTTTGATATCTCTTGAGCCATAGTTCTTTTAAGTGCCCTCTCAACAAGCTCTACAACACCAAGCTCTGTATCAATTAACTCTGTACTCCCGCTCGATGTTTCTGCTGGGGATGTTCCGCTTGAGCGTGACTTTCTAATTTTGAGTATTTCGGTATATCCTGCCCTAAATACTTCTGCTATTGGGCCGCCCATATGCTTAGTAGACGTATATAAATTACCAAAATTTCCACTTGCTCCATATAACTCTAAGAATTTTTCTGAACTTCTGGTTGCTTTTTTAAGCACAAAATATTTTGAGAAAATAATTGCCCACGAGATAACCGACATCAACAATAGAAGCAAAAGCACAAATTTTACTACTGGTCCTGCCTGGGTAACTAAGCCTAATATACTAATTGGCTCCGCACCTGAGTTTGATGGGATTTGCATCACAAAATATAGCCAGTTTGTCATATTGTTTTAACCTGCTGAAAAGTTAGATTTTGGACAAGATTAGAGACTAATTTATCTGATTTCATATAATTTAAGAGTTACATCTGAGGATTGATCTAAAGTTTTCCATACATATAGATCAAAAGCAATATTATATTTAGCCTTAATCTACATATTTGGAACTAACTATGTTCAAAGTTGTGACTAGAACATAAAAAAAGGGTGCCGCCGTTCATACTATCACGCAGATATCAATTGTCTACAATCAATGTATAATAGACTTAGAATATAGGATGCAATGCATGCAAAGAAGTTTCATTTTTGTAAATATTTTTAAATATCAGGATATTACGGAGGTTAACAATGCATAAGTTCGTTCAATATGCCTTAATCTTGAGCATTATCTTTGCTGGCGCAACAGCCGGCTATACACAGGAAGAGAGGTACAAATATGTGATTGAGGAAAGTTTCTATGTGGTTAAGCCTGAAAACACTGAGAAATTTCTTGAAGTCTATAGAGAAAAATTGATACCTTTTTGGACTGAGATGCAAAACAGAGGAATCATAGTTGGCGAGTACAAATTATACTCTCAAAGACTTCATACTCTAAAGCCTCATTGGACCTATAAAACTGTTGTAGTATTTCCCAACTATGCCGCATTAGATGAATGGTTGAGGCTAAGAGATCAGGTCTATGACTCACTCTTTCCAGGCGAGGGAGGATACAAAGCACCCAGAAAAGAAATTGATGCTATTACTGAGTCTCATTGGGATGAATTTACAAGAGAAATACCGATGAGAAATTAAGAGTTAAATAGGCCTTTTTGAACTTGGGGGAGTTCTATTTCTAGATGCTCATAGGCAAGCGGAGTGGCAGCTCTTCCGCGAGGGGTTTTAATAATAAGCCCTTCTCTAACTAAAAATGGTTCATATACATCTTCAATCGTATCCTTCTCTTCACTTACTGCTGAGGCAAGTGTGTCGATCCCGACAGGGCCACCATTAAACTTTAGTATGATCGCCTCAAGTATTGCTCGATCTAGCCCATCAAGCCCTAAGGAGTCAACCTCAAGTAGCTCCAAAGCCGACCCTGCCACATCTACGTTGATTGCACCGTCAGCTTTAACCTCGGCATAGTCTCTTACTCTTTTTAATATTCTATTGGCAATCCTCGGTGTGCCTCTTGCACGACTCGCTAATTCGGAAGCACCTTCTTTTGTTAACTCTACATCTAAGATTTTTGAAGATCTGTTTAAAATCCCTTTAATCTCATCAGAGGTGTAGTAATCAAGCCTTAAATCCACACCAAACCTTGACCTGAGAGGAGATGTCAAAAGACCCGTTCTAGTTGTTGCACCAATAAGCGTGAAGTGATTAACACTTACCTTCATAGATTTTGCAGTTGGCCCCTCACCTATCATAATATCAATTTTGTAGTCTTCCATAGCAGAGTATAGATATTCCTCCACTATGCGGTTCAGGCGATGTATCTCGTCTATAAACAAAACGTCTCTGTCATTTAGGTTAGTAAGTATAGAGGCAAGATCTCCTACACGCTCAATAACAGGGCCCGAGGTTGAATAGATTTTAACTCCAAGTTCATTAGCCACTATGTGGGCAAGAGTTGTTTTTCCTAGGCCAGGGGGCCCGTAGAGAAGCACATGGTCAAGTGCTTCTTTTCTACGCTTGGCTGCTTCAATGAAGATTGAGACCTTTTCTTTAACTTTACTTTGCCCAAGATACTCAGACAGGCGCTCAGGTCTTAGGTTTATGTCAAAGAGTGTGTCTTCTTCCTGACTCGTGCCTGTTACAATTCTTTCTTCCATTATCTTATCCTTAGAAGTAACTAACCTTTTTTCATAACTTTCAGACATTCCCTTAGAGCCACTTCAAGGTTTGTCTCGTTTGAAGTAATTTCTTCAAGCTCAGAGATTCGCTCGTCAATTTCAGGTCTTTTATATCCCAAGTTCATAAGAGCAGATATCACATCCTCTACAATACCTGATTTGGCCGTAATTGCCGATGCAGATTCATAATCAGAAAGTTTATCTTTTAACTCAGTAGTGAGCCTTGAGGCCATTTTGGGTCCTATTCCCGCAATTTTTCTCTTAGCCAAATCCCCCGATGCAATAGCGGATGCAAGCTCTAGAGGTGTGATGTTAGATAGTATGCTTGTAGCAACCTTAGGTCCAACACCTGAAACTCCAATTAAGATTGCAAAGACTTCTTTTTCTTCCTGGGTAAGAAAACCAAACAACTCAATTGAGCTGTCCTTCATGCTTGTATGAATTTGTAGTGTAACTTCGCCCCCTTGTTCTGGAAGCTTATAATAGGTTGATAGTGGCACAGTTACACCATAGCCTACACCATTAACATCAACTACTACATTACCAAGTGATTTATGCTCTATATTGCCTCTAAGAAGGGAGATCATCTATTGTAAAGCGCCTCCTTTTTCTCCTGGGCTGAACAAATTCTTTGCCTAATCTATCCTCGATATGGGAAAGGTTAATATGGCAAAGTGCGATGGCCACTGCATCTGACGCATCCTGCCCCTCCCAGTCATCCACACCAAGTAACCTTGAAAGCATTCCCTGCACCTCAGCTTTATTTGCTCTGCCTCTACCGGTAAGTGCAAGTTTAACTTTTGTGGGAGCATATTCATGAACTGCTATTCCACAGTTTGAACCAGCAAGAAGCGCTACACCTCTTGCTTGACCAAGCTTAATCGCACTCTTAGCATTTTTAGCAAAGAAGATATCTTCAATAGACATAACATCTGGGGAGTGCTGGTCTATTACTTTTAAAAGACCATCATAAATAACTTTTAATCTCTGATTAAGGGGCAAAGCGGGTTTGGGAACAATGCACCCACTTTGTATGTGAGTAACTTCACCGTTATGGACTTCAAGAACCCCGTATCCGCAAACTCTAGAACCGGGATCTATGCCAATTACTCTCATATTATTATTGTGCCATGCTTTCTATTAGTTCTTCAGGTATATCAAAGTTTGAATACACATTCTGCACATCATCACTATCCTCAAGCGCTTCCATAAGACGAATCATATGTTCAGCCTCTTTCCCTTCTATCTTAACGTTAGTCTCAGGAATCATAGTAACTTCTGCAGAATCATAGCTAATGCCAGCAGCATCGATTGCACCCTTAACATCTTCAATGGCCTCAGGAGGAGTCACCACTACAAGCTCTGTATCTTCTGTAATGACATCCTCAGCTCCTGCATCCAGAGCAATCTCAAATATCTGATCCTCCTCAACATTTGCCGCCTCGAAACCTATGCGGCCCTTCATGTGAAACATCCAGGCCACACAGCCGTTCTCTCCCAGGTTGCCTCCGTGCTTAGTAAATATTCTTCTTATGTCTGCTACTGTTCTATTTTTGTTGTCTGTAAGTGTTTGAACTAATACAGCACTTCCTCCAGGACCATACCCTTCGTACATGAGCTCGTGAAATTCATCCCCTCCGATTTCTCCTGTGCCGCGTTTAATGGCGCGGTCAATTGTATCATTGGGCATATTGGCACTCTTGGCAGCATTTATAGCTGTTCTTAGTCGCGGGTTTGAATCCAGATCCCCTCCCCCATGTTTGGCTGCAACTGTAAGCTCACGGATGAGTTTTGTAAAAACCTTGCCACGTTTAGCGTCTACAGCTGCTTTCCTATGTTTAATATTTGCCCATTTAGAGTGTCCTGCCATATCAAATTCACCTCTTTAATAAATATCCAATAATAATCAAATTATTATACTAGAATTTTATAACATCGGCCAATATTTAGCAAGCATCGACTAGCATACTATTTCACTCTTACGACTGTAACAGTAATCGGCTGTGGTCCACTTATCTTTGTTGTTATTGTAGAAACTTCTTTTCCTTTATTGATATCTTTCACTGTGAGCGTATTCGTTGAGGGATTTATAATCTGTCCAGATAAGGAAACAAAGTTGAATTTAATCTTTGCATCATCAGGAAGCCCAAAAACATCGGCAGTAATTGGTGCAGCAACACCTGTATCTGTCTCTGAAACAACAATATTGTATCCCCATGCGGGTATGTCTGAGTTTAAGAATGACCCATCGGCTCTTCTTAGACTAATACGAATCATTCCATCATTATTTACAACTGATGATGGTAGACTCTGAAAGACTACTGCCGCTTGGTCATTTTTAAGAGCAATTATGTCTCCATTAATAAATCTATTATTAGTTGTGTCTAAAATAGATATTGCTACCTTGCTTGGTTCTAAAATGTTTATGCTCGGAAAAGTAAAAGTCGCATGTATAGTGCCAAACTCCATGAAAAGATCGCTTATAGATTTGAGCGTTCCACTCCCTGAAGGTGGAGACGGCTCCTGGGGTAAAGTGAGTTTGACTATTCCTTGTCTTCCTGATATGACCAAGCCGAAAGCTCCCGCCAAAGATATCGGAACATTTAACTTCCTCCATCCATCTGTAAGAGTTCTAGCCTCTAATTCAACCTTCTCTCCTAATAAGTGGCCTCTATCAAGTGTTCTTATAGAGCGTATTGTTCCGGTAGATTTTGGGTTTATATATATTTCACCTGTTAAAGATGTCAGTTCAGATTCGTGAAGTGGTAGCGGAGTCGCCATAGCTACCTCGCCAAGAGTATTCTCGTTTGCTATGGATTGAGTAAACATGAAACCGCAAATAATTAGGCTTAATACTGTGAATATAACTTTTTTACTCATATTATCTCCTTAGATATGGTTTGCATATTTAGCATAACATGTATAATAATGGTAACGATTTAAATTGTTCAAATCATTATAGCACTAAGAGGCGCTAATTATTCCCTGAAAAAACTTACTTG
>JABAHS010108763.1_pt2 | contig 17306 bp, 23 predicted proteins | sample 7062111 | NCBI WGS metagenome assembly JABAHS01 (sample SAMN14534600, study PRJNA622989) | marine sediment metagenome | biome: marine biome [ENVO:00000428]; feature: marine pelagic biome [ENVO:01000023]; material: deep marine sediment [ENVO:00002113]; isolation source: pool of 4 deep marine... | reverse complement strand
CTTCAAGATGGTTCCCAAGATTCGCGGCAACCTAAATATTTTTAAAACAGATAAATCAATGCCTGATAGCGAAGTAACGATAGATTATATGATAGACAACTTGTGGATTGTAGGAAGTCCGGAAGATGCAGTAAAGCAGATTGCTGGTTTATACGAACAAGTCGGCGGTTTTGGAACTTTGCTTGTAATGGGACACGAATGGCAACCGGAAGAAAAATGGCAAAAGTCGATGCGTTTGTTAACTGATGAAGTAATCCCCGGACTTAAAAAACTTGGTATCTGATAGTTTTGAATATCAAAATTAAAAATTTATCACATATCTTTAAGATCATTCCTTTTAATAATTTTTTTATCAGTTATTAAATATTAAAAATGAACCATTCCAAAGGAAGGCTCTATTTAAGGACCATAAAACTTAAAAGCCACCAGATACAGCAGAAGCTTAAATCGCTTGGGATACCTGACTACACCATATTTGTAATATTATCAATAGTAACAGGCGCTGCGTCAGGGAGCGTTGCCGTATTTTTCCATAAATTTATAGAGTTTATTGATTACCTGCTGTTCGATTACGTGAAATCAAATCTCTCGGTCTTCTCTTCTGCCTCCGTAGTTCTTTTCCCGGTTACCGGCATGATGATTATATATTTACTCACGAAAATTGCTCCAAAGGTATCAAAGAGAAAAGGGGTAATGGAAGTAATAAAAGCGGTTGCCACAAGAGGCGGGCATATACCGTTTAGAACCACTCTCTTCAATTTTATTGCTCCATCAGTGTGTATTGGCTCAGGCTGCACGCTTGGCCCTGAGGGACCGGCAGCACAGCTAGGAGGCGGTATAGCAAGCAAGCTTGGCAGGCTTTTCGGACTCTCCGATACAAGAAGGCGCATGTTTACTGCAGCGGGGGCTGGTGCAGCAATAGCAGCTGTTTTTAGGACGCCAATGGGGGGAGTATTTTTTGCCTTAGAAGTAGTTCTCCTAAACGATTTTCAGGCACCCATATTTTCCGCACTCATACTCGCATCTGTAACCGCAAGCGCTATTTCACAGATGATGCTCGGAGACAAGCCGATCTTCTTTTTTGATGATATAAACACCGGGCCCTACAGCGAATTCTATCTTTATGCGGTCTGTGGAATCCTTGCCGGAGGTCTTTCGGTTCTATTCATAAAGTATGCAGAATATATAAAAGAAGTTTTCAAGCAGGAAAAAATCAGGCAGATGCCCAAATGGCAGGTTATGGGTGGAGTAGGGCTTCTAGTGGGAATAAGCGGCCTGTTCTTCCCTGAAATCTTTGGTGTTGGCTATAAAGCGATAAATGGTTTTCTTTCAGACACGATCACCTGGGAAATTGCGCTTGTGTTATTTGTTCTCAAATTTGTCTTAGTGCCCATTGTTCTTTATGCGGGCGGGTTTGGCGGTCTTTTTGCTCCGTCCCTTTTTATGGGCGCATCCTTTGGATTTGTATTCTCAATATTCCTAAATCAGGCTTTTGGATTTAATCTCGACACCACGGCTTTTACGCTTGTGTCCATGGGCGCATTCTTAGGCGCTGTAAACTCGATTCCGGTTTCTGCAATACTCATTATATTTGAAATGACTCAGGACTACTCATTCATTCTGCCCCTTATGCTCTCAGTCGTCTCCAGCACAACAATTGCACAGCTATATTTCAAAGGCTCCATCTACAGTAAACACTTAGAAGAAGAAGGCTATCACATCACGCAGGGGCATGACACCGACATTCTAAAATCACTAATAGCAAGAGACGTAATGAGGGACGACATTGTTCTTATTCCTGAACATCTAACCCTGCCCACACTCATAAGCAAGCTGGGTGAAACCCCTCACAGCACTTTTTATACAGTTAATGAGAAAGGAAAACTCGTGGGGACTATCCTTGAGAGTGAACTTCGTCCTGTATTAACTGAGTATGAAAACTTAAGAGAGATGATAGTAGCAGGAGATATTGCCAAACCGGGCATCGTAGTTGTGAGAGAAAATGATGACCTGGATTTCGTACTGAAACTTTTCGGACAGGAAAATCTGGACGAGTTCCCCGTGATTTCATCTGAAGACCCAAACAAAGTATTAGGGTCTGTCAACTACCATGATATACTTGCTGCGTATAACAGAGAAACCCTTAAGCATCACCTCGCAGACGGCCTTGTGCATGACCTTAAGGCAATTGAGAAGTTCACTTCTGTTAAAGTATCAGAAGGATATTCGATCTCGGAACAGCTTGTCCCCAGACAGTTTGTAGGAAAAACGCTTGCTCAGCTTAGGCTTAGAAATGTCTATGGGATAGAAGTACTGATGATCCGCCCGCACCATCCTCATTTTGTTGAAGAAGAAAAGAAGCAGGAGTTTATAGTGCCGAGACATGATTATACGATTGAAAAGGATGACATACTGATTGTCTTTGGAAAAGATGAATCGATCATGAAACTAAAAAACTTGTAAGTCCTTATGTAGCTATTATAAAAGTTATATATAGGTTATTTCCTTATCTCATAAATATCATTAGTCAAAGGCTGTTTTAGTAACTCTGTAATATCTGGTATAAATTGTTCTAGGTCTTTAAGTCTATTCGATTTCGAATGTATAATGAAGACTGCAAGCGAAAGTTTTTGAGGATTTTGCTGAAAGCTCAAGTTTCTATCAACAGTAATAAATGCACTATATTCACCTGACGCCCTTTTGAGCAATAGTCCATTTTTAATACCAGCCCAACCAGCTTCAACCACAGTTTGGACATCAAACTCTTTTAATAAGTTTTTGAACTTCGTTGGAACACCTTCATCTAAAAGAATCTTCACGCTGCTCTGGAAGGGTCTATTGCCTGCTGCTTCAATTCTTCTAGTAGGTTAATGACTTGTTCTTTTTTTACTGTAGGGAAATCATCCAGAAACTCTTCAATAGTTTCATCCCCTTCAATATAATCAAACAAAGTCTGTACCGGCACCCGGGTACCTTTAAAAACTGGAGTTCCTCCCATAACTGCCGGATCAACACTAATTACGCTTGACATACTAATAGATTATCATAATCATTTACTAATACCAAACGTTTAAAATAAGTATTTTAACAATAAATCCTTCGTTTAACACCTTATTAATATTCGCAAATTTATTTCTTAAGTCTTAAATACAGGATTTTGCCTATGCCACATCTCTTCTGCTTGATATATTGTCTGTATTGGTCCCTATCGAACTTTTATTATCAGTTTTAAACTCCGATGTGAAATGAAATTCAATATGGGAAAACGACTTCTGTAAGTCTTCAAGCATCCAGGCGTTTTCTGCCATATAGACAAATCTGCCGTCTTTATCCCTGGTAATGAGTCTTGAGTATCTGCGGACAAATTCTTCTAACTCTTTTTTGTTTTCTGAAGTAATCCAGCATGCTTTATAAAAATTTAAGTGCTGAAAATCACAGGCAGCGCCATATTCGTTTAGGAGCCTGAACTTTATTACTTCAAACTGCAGCTCGCCTACTGTCCCTATTATTTTGATGTTCCCCTCGTCACGGACAAAAAGCTGAGCTACTCCTTCATCGGTAAGCTGCCTTATGCCTTTATCAAGCTGCTTTGATTTAAAAGGATCACGGTTTACAAGCTGCCTGAATATCTCGGGTGAAAAGCTTGGGATGCCTTTATACTGCAATATTTCACCCTCTGTAAGAGTATCACCGATTTTAAAGTTGCAGGTGTCATAAAGCCCTACAACATCTCCGGGGAAAGCCTGTTCGACGATGTTCTTGTCGTTTGCCATAAAACTCGTAGGATTTGAGAAACGAAGCTTCTTGCGGAGACGCGCATGATTGTAATATACATTTCTCTCAAATGTTCCGGATACTATCCTGCAAAAGGCTATCCTGTCCCTGTGATTAGGATCGAGGTTTGCATGTATCTTGAATATAAATCCTGTGAACTTATTCTCCTCAGGCTGCACAGTCCTTTTATCAGCAACTCTGGGCATAGGCTCATTTGCAATACTCACAAAAGTCTCTAAGAGTTCCTTTACTCCAAAGTTATTAATAGCGCTTCCGAAAAACACCGGAGCCAAAAACCCGTCTTTGTACAGGCCGTCGTCATACTCTTCATAAACCCCGCTTACAAGCTCTAAGTCTTCTCTAAGCTTCGATGCGTCGGAATCTCCGATGTGCTCATCGAGCGTAGCACTATCTATATCCGTTATTTCAACCAGGCTGTCACTCTGCTTTGACTTCTCGGACTCAAAAAGCTGAAGCTTACTCTCATGAATATTAAACACTCCCTTGAAATTCTTGCCCATGCCGATTGGCCAGGTAAGCGGTCTTACATGAATATCAAGCTCCTTTTCTATTTCATCTAATAGTTCAAACGGGTCCTGCCCCTCTCTGTCGAGTTTGTTTATGAATATAATTACAGGCGTGTGACGCATCCTGCATACTTCCATGAGTTTTCGTGTCTGTTCCTCTACGCCCTTAACGCTGTCTATCACGAGTATCACGCTGTCCACAGCTGTGAGAGTGCGGTATGTGTCTTCGGCAAAATCTTTGTGCCCGGGAGTGTCCAGAATATTTATCTTATAACCATCATATTCAAACCCCATAACAGAAGTTGCAACAGAAATACCGCGCTGTTTTTCAATTTCCATAAAATCAGACGTAGCCGATTTTTTTATCTTATTGCTCTTAACGGCACCTGCGGTCTGAATGGCGCCGCCAAAAAGCAGCAGCTTTTCAGTAAGCGTAGTCTTGCCCGCATCAGGGTGGCTGATGATTCCAAAAGTTCTTCTTTTACTAATCTGTTCTTCAATCTTCATTTTTATATAGACTATTTGTTAAGCGCACCAGTTTACCAAATAAAAACAAATATGCGATAGGTTAGCAGATATTTAATATGAATCTTAAATATAATAGATTACTATATTAAAGATTTAACTATTATTTAATGAATTGTTTAAGCTCATATATAATATTAACAGATATGAATGAGATAACGGTATCGAGCTGGAATGAATTGCAGACAGAGCTTTTTGCAGAGTCGTGGAATGAAAAGCTTGGCAGGTTCAGATCAAGATATGCCTTCAGGGGACTTTCAGACTGTGACTACAAACTAGAATCACGACTATACAGACACGGCGGGGATTTTAGGAAGCTGGAAAAACACCTGCTTAGAAATTTTAAGAAATATGCCCACAGAGACGTAGTGGAAAAAGACTCTATATGGAACTGGCTATCTGTGGCCCAGCACTACGGGCTTCCTACCAGACTGCTTGACTGGACTTATTCTCCATTCATTGCAATGCATTTTGCAACTGCTAATCTTGATAAGTTTGATACAGATGGAGTGATCTGGGCTGTAAACTATGTACAAACCCACAACATCCTCCCAAAAAGACTCAGAAGCAAACTATATGAAGAAGGCGCCAATGTTTTCACTGTTGAAATGTTGTTTGAGTCTATAAAGTCCATTCCCGAACTTGAACAATTATCCAAAAAGCCTTTTGTTATATTTTTTGAACCGCCCTCTATTGATGACAGAATCGTAAACCAATTTGCGTTTTTTTCAGTATCATCCCATCCCAACATTGTTCTGAATTCATGGCTTGCAGATAAAAAAGAAATCTGGCGCAGAATAATAATTCCCGCAAAACTAAAATGGGAAATAAGGGACAAGCTGGATCAGGCTAATATTACAGAGAGGGTGTTATTCCCGGGGCTTGATGGCCTCAGTAAATGGCTTGCAAGACACTACAGTCCTAAAAGATAAATAAAGTTTCTATTCAGTATTATATTGAATCTTTAAAACGTTAGACAATCTCTAATATTGGCACTTGTATTTTAAACAATTATTTGTTCAAATTAAAACATCTACAAACACAGGCAGGAGGAAGCTATGAGCCTAAATGAAAAACAGCTTAAAATGTGTTCTGAGAGCAAGTGGGACTTTTCTGACCTAAAGGCATTATTTCTAAATTGCACACTAAAGAAATCTCCAGAACTTTCTCATACTCAGGGGTTAATTGATATCTCAAAAGCTATAATGGAGAAGAATGGAATAACTGTAGATGTATTGAGACCCGTAGATTACAACTTGGCGTTTGGTGTTTATCCCGATATGACAGAGAAGGGCTGGGACGTAGACGATTGGCCGCAAATCTATGAAAAGGTTAAGGCTGCCCATATACTCATAATAACAAGCCCCATATGGCTTGGAGAAAAATCCTCTGTATGCACGCAGACTATAGAAAGGTTGTATTCTTCTTCTGGCGATTTAAACGAGAGCGGTCAGTATGCATACTACGGCAGAGTCGGCGGATGCCTTATAACAGGCAACGAAGACGGCGCCAAGCACTGCTCTATGAATATACTGTATTCTTTACAGCACCTGGGATATGTAATCCCTCCACAAGCAGACGCGGGGTGGCTTGGAGAAGCAGGGCCTGGACCTTCTTATCTTGATGAAGGATCAGGCGGTCCGGAAAACGATTTTACGAACAGAAACACTACGTTTATGACGTGGAACCTTATGCACCTTGCAAGAATGATAAAAGACGCGGGCGGAATCCCGGCTCATGGCAACCAGAGATCGGAATGGGACGCCGGATGCAGGTTTGATTATCCCAATCCGGATTACAGGTAAACCATATTAATTGAATACGCCTAAGTATTGGGTATTTTTACGCCCTATTAAAAAGGCGTAAAAATGATCAATATTCTACTAGTCGGACTGGGAGGGTTTATAGGCTCTGTATCTAGATACATGCTGGGTGATCTTGTTCACAGGCTCTTGGATAAACCCGTGTTTCCTTATGGAACATTCGTAGTCAATATTTTCGGATGTCTTCTTATAGGCGTTTTAGGCGGGTTGTCCGAAAGCAAAAACCTGTTCGATACGCAAACGCGGATGTTCCTTTTTATTGGGCTTCTGGGCGGGTTCACTACTTTTTCCTCCTTTGGCTTTGAAACATTTAGCCTTGCAAAAGAGGGCGCCCACTTCCATGCATTAACCAATGTATTTTTACAAATTGTTTTAGGACTCATAGCAGTATCAATCGGGTATATCGCTGCTAAAAATATTTAGAGCCTTATATTTCTTTAGTTTTTACAAAGAATTCTTATAATAAACTTTGCGATATTAAACTTATCTTAGGAGACATATTATGAATACAAAACTGTATCCTGCTCTAATCATATCAATAATGTTTTTATCTATCAGCTGCGCTGGAAAAAATATGCTTACACATGGGCAGTGGATTGATTTAACTCATGAATTTTCAGAACAAACAATCTACTGGCCGACTTCTCCAACATTTAAGAAAGAAACAGTTTACGAAGGAAATACTGAAAAAGGTTACTACTATTCGGCTTATAAGTTCAGCACTGCTGAGCACGGCGGCACACACATAGATTCACCAATACATTTTTACGAAGGCAGAAACACGGTTGATCAAATCCCTGTAAGACAGCTCATAGGCCCCGGAGCTGTAATTGATGTCTCCAAAAGCGCATTATCTGATTCTGATTATCAGGTGACAGTTACAGATATTCTAAAATGGGAAAGCGCTAATGGGAAAATGCCAGATGGGGCAATACTCCTGCTCAATACAGGATACGGACAATACTGGCCTGACAGAATTAAATACATGGGGACAGATCAGCTTGGGCAAGATGCCGTAAAAGATTTGCATTTTGCAGGTCTTCACCCTGACACTGCAAAATGGCTTGTTAAAAACCGAAAGATAAATGCAGTCGGATTGGATACTCCGAGCATAGATTACGGCCAGTCAAGCCATTTCGGAAGTCATGTAATACTTTTTGAAGCAAACATTCCGGCTTTTGAAAATGTAGCCAATCTTGATAAACTTCCTGCCACCGGAGCTACAATATTTGCGCTGCCTATGAAAATAAAAGGGGGCAGTGGCGGACCACTTAGAATAATAGCACATTATTAAACAACTATTTTAATATTTTATGTTAAAATGATTTAATATTATTGATTCCAAGGAGGTCAGATATGCGCACAGAAGCAACAGAACATATTGGCGAAACCCAGGGAATGGAAAATCACGATCACGATATGATCCATGATCTAAGTCTTCGTCTCGATGCGCTCTGGAGATACGATCAGTACATTGCAAACGCCAAAGGCAACAGGTCTTTGATAGCTTTCTGGAAAAAAATAAAGGATCAGGAAAGCAGTAATATTAAAAGCCTTAAAAAACATATTGCAAACCACGCTAAGAAAGGCTGTTTCTAGTTTTAGTCCATTTATACTAAGGTACTTTTATAATATTATATTTAATTCAGGATATAACATTCTGTTTTAGAAAAGTTATTTTATTAGGACTCTACTATGAATAGAAGAAGTTTATCATTCGTTTTCCCTCTGCTTATCGCTGTTTTCATTTTTTCGAGCTGTGATATGATTTCGGGATTTTTAAACCCATTTACCGGCAGTTGGAAATCCGGACTGTTTAATTTCACATTTAATGATGACAAAACATTTAAGCTTGAAATTGGAAGCGGTTTGTCGTTCAAAACAGAAGGAACCTACGAGTATGACAAAGAAAACTTGATATTAAGTTTTTCAAAAGACAGTAAAACAACTTTTAGCTATGCATTTAATGAAGACAAATCAGAATTAACTCTCACTCCTAAAACCGAATTCAAATGGTTTAAGACGGCACTTAAATTCATAAAAACCGATAATTAATATCTTTCGCTCAATATTAAATAACTATTTATGCAATATACTTCTTTTAGCAAGACGCTTAAAACCAAATAAGGGGACAACAATATGTCGGAAAAAATACATGATAAAAAATTTCCCGGAGAAAGTGCAGAATATAGAGCCGCCAGAAACAACCTCCTAAAAGCTGAAATAGATCTTAGACAAAAAATTGAAGATATTGGCAGGATGAAGCAGGCGCTTCCTTTGGGAGGCAAGCTTAAAGAAGACTACATTTTTACTGAACTAATAAATGGGCAGGAACAAGAGATTAAACTCTCAGAATTATTTGAAGGAAACAAAGACTCACTTATTATTTACAGTTATATGTACGGCCCAAAAATGGAAAACCCATGCCCGGCATGCACATCGTTAATAGACGGTTTCAACGGTACGGCTATGCATATTACAGACAGGGTAAATCTGGCAGTAGTTGCCAAGTCCTCAATTAAAAGAATAGCCGAATTTGCAGGCAAACGAAACTGGAACAATATTCATCTGCTCTCATCAGAAAATAACAGCTACAATTCTGACTACTTTGCCCAAACCCCGCATGGAGCACAGATTCCTGCCTGCAACGTATTCACAAAAACTGCTGATGGAATATTTCATTTCTATTCTACAGAACTCCTGTATGCCCCCCTCGACGGGCAACCAAGACACATGGATCTCATGTGGCCGGTATGGAATATGCTGGATATAACTCCCGAAGGCAGGGGGACTGACTGGCATCCAAAATTGTCTTATGATTAATTTGTCATCACTAAGCAGACAAATCACTGGCTTTTAGGTAAGAAATGTTATAAAATATATATATAGATCGTATTTGAATAAAGGTTAATGTCATGGGGTAGACAATCATAGCTCAGCAAACTGTTCTCTAACTTATATAAATAATCTGGACTTTGCCTTTACTCATCTATCCGAGCTTCTATATAAACCCAAATTATTTTCAAAGTTTATACAATCTATTAATAAGCAATAACTAATATAGGAGGTGTTAAGATGGCAGCTTCTACAAGAAAGGCTTTTTTAAAGTATATAGGTAAAAGAAAGTGGAGAAGAGTAAAAAGCACTAAAAATTCCACTGAAAAGAATTTTCTTATATATCTTGGTAATAGAAAGTGGAAAAAAGCTAAAGTATAATTAAGCACAATACCCCTCCACGGCCACCTAATTAAAAGACCTTTAAAGGAGCCTTTAGAAAAGCTTCTTTAGCGTTGTAAGCCCCCTTCTAAAAGGATTGCCTTATGAATAATCATATTGGCTCAAAGTAAAATTACATAGAAAATATTGAAGTGACGTCCTATCTGACATAAAATTAACTACTTATATCTAATTCCATAATTAATAATTTAGACTTTAATCGGAAATTGATAGATAAAAAAACCAGCCCGAAACTCGAAAAACTTTTAGAGATTAGAAGGGAGCTTACGTCCTCTCTAAGACTGGATCCTTTGTTAAAAAAAATTGTGGAGACCGCATCAGAACTCACAGACAGTGAAGGGCTACAATTTTTCTTCTGGACCCTGCGGACGGAAACCTGTATTTCAGGGCAACTACTGCAATATCTTCTAACCTCCTATCCGATGTCCCGGTACCACTGGATGAGTCAATAGCAGGGCATATACATAATACAGGCAAACCCCTTATTGTAGACGATGTGCAGTCTAATCCTCATTTCTACAAAGGAATAGACAAGCTGCTTGGCTTTAAATCAAAGTCGCTTATGGGAGTCCCTCTTAAGATAAAAGAAAAAAGTATTGGGGTGCTGGAGGCTGTGAACAAAAAAACCAGAAACAATTTACACAGGAAGATGTTGATACGCTCTTGGTTCTGGCTTCTCATGCTGCCATTGCAATTGAAAATGCTCGTTTATATGAGTCTGTAATAAACCAGGCCGAAATTCTAGAACAGCAGGTAGAAGAAAGGACAGCTACGCTTAAGACCCAGAACAAGGAGCTTACGGCGTACGACCAAACTGTAGCACATGACCTAAAAAATATACTAACTCATATAATTATCTATGCGGAGAATCTCAAAGAATTTAATGATATTGTAAATAATGAAAAGTTTTCTAAAAACCTTCATAACATTTCTGATATGTCATTCAAGATGAACAATATAATCGAAGAGCTTCTGCTTCTTTCAGAGGTGCGAAACACAGAAGTGCAGACTAGCCCTGTTGATATGAATGACACCATAACCGAAGCACAGAAACGTTTATCATTAATGATAAAAGAAAAAAATGCCAAAATAAATTACCCACAAGACTGGCCATCTGCTATGGGATATGCGACCTGGATCGAGGAAGTATGGTTTAATTACCTGAGCAATGCAATCAAATACGGAGGCGATCCTACCGTGATTGAACTGGCTTGCAATGAAGGGTCTGATGGAAGAGTGTCATTTTGGATAAAAGATAACGGTGAGGGTCTAGAACAGGATAAACTGAAAGACCTCTTCGTGCTATTTACAAGCTCAAAAAAAGACTTTTCGATGTGTCATGGTCTCGGGCTTTCAATTGTAAAAAGAATCGTTGATAAACTCGGCGGAGAGGTTGGAGTAGAGAATAAACAAGGAAGCAGAAGCAAATTTTTCTTCAAATTACCCAAGGCTCCACCACTAAACTAAGTATCAGAAGCTGCTTTAGAAATTTTATTTAGCATTCCGTTAAAAATCACTGCATGCAGCGGATACAGGGTATACCAGTAGAGCAAACCTCCAAGCCCAACAGGATCGAAAATAGCTGTTTGCTTTATATATGTCTTCCCCGCTTTTTTCTCAACCTCTAGCTGAAGCCATGCCCTTCCGGGAAGCTTCATTTCGGCAAACAATCTGAGAAGCTTATTTTCTTTATAATCTTCTACTCTCCACCAGTCAATAACATCACCTATCACTATATCATCGGGGTCCCGCCTTGCTCTTCTCGTTCCCACCCCACCGGCAAGCAAATCAATAAAACCTCTAAGCCTCCAAAGCCAGTCTGCATAGTACCATCCGGTTTGGCCTCCGATTTTTCTAATCGGCAAAAATGCTGCTTTTACAGACGCATTTACCTCTTTTCTTCTGCTATCAATTATTCTGGTGCCAAACTTTATTCCTCCCCAATCTCTAAGCGTATCTCCCGATGAAAGTGAATCAGACCACCTGTTTTCATAAAACTGCTTTTCTTCTTCTGCAAGAGCTTGCTTTATTGCATCACTTACTGAAAGAGTCTCTACATCAAAATATTCTTTTGCCGACTTATCAGTAATAAGTGTAGGGTTTTTAAGACTATCAATAATCTTTCTGCCAATCCTTGCATATACAGGCGTAACAAGACCAAGCCATAGGCTCGATAACCATGGTGTTAGAACAGGAACCGGGAGAATATATCGTTTCAAGCCCCTTTGCCTTGCATATTCCTGCATGAGCTGCCCATATGAAACCACATCTTTACACCCTATCTCAAAAATCTTATTGTCCCTAACTTTGACACTTATTGCCTGTGTTAAATATTTTAATAAATCAGAAATTGCAATGGGCTGAGTATCTACATATACCCACTTTGGCGTGGTCATAACAGGTAGTTTTTCAACAAGTGCTCTTATAATTTCAAACGACAGACTTCCGGTTCCTATCACTACAGACGCCCTGAATTCGATCACCTGCACTTTCCTGCTTCTTAAAATTTCACCTGTTTCGTGTCTGCTTTTAAGATGTGGAGATAAAACTTTCTGAGAATCTCCTAAGCCTCCAAGATATATTATCCTCCTTACACCGGCATTTTCTGCAGCTTTAACAAAGTTTTCTGCACCTTCTCTGTCTTTTTCCTCAAACCCCTCCTTTGCACCCATAGAATGAATCAGGTAAAACGCTGTATCAATACCAGCTAAGGCCATTTCCAAAGACTCTTTATTAAGGACATCACCTTTTATGATTGTTACTGTATCTGGAACCTTAGATTTCAGGTACTCCGGTTTTCTTGCAAGGCACTTTATTTCGTATTTTGTACTTTCTTGCAGAGTTTTAAGTAATCTGCCTCCTATGTAACCCGATGCGCCTGTAATAAGAATTGTCTTTTTAGCTTTTATTTTCTTCATAATGTGCCCAAAATGATTTATATAACGAGTAATGATACCCCTAAATCTTATCTTCGGTTATTTTGATAAATTTTAGTGGATATATATTTTATCCCAATTATACCATGAACATAAGTAAATATTTGACTAAATTAAAAAAATATAGTTATATATGCGGTATCCAGCCGGCCACCTATTGCTTATGGTTTGATAAGCCTAGTACGGCGAACAATCGACAAGGTTACCCTTGTTATTCGAGTGACACGACCACGTCTTATGACCCTAACAGGTCTGCCGATACGTATATCCATAGTTCATCACCTCCCGTTGTTTATTTGGCAGTATTAGCTGCCAAGTTGTCAAGCAGCCACGTACCAAATAACACGGTCGGTATGATTAACGGCGGATACCACACCCTTATATTTTACTATTTAATCACCTATATACAAATAATATTGACCCTTCATTTAGTGATTCGATTTAAGGGGAATATGGATTATAATAGGTTGGATGGGAACAATATTCGATCTATTAACTGGTGCTCTGGCTTTTGCATGGAGGGCAATTAGCGTGAGATTATTTCCACAACTTAAAGCTACATTGGTAAAAAGTTTTGCACTTAGAATTATAGATTTGCCATCCGATGCTAAAATTGTAGATGGGATGGTTCAATATAGACCCGGAAATAGTAATTCTGCATATGTAAATCTGCCCCCCAATACTACTCTGAATGATCTCAAAGAAAAATACTTGTTAATAATTATGGAAATAGAAAACCCAGATGACAAACCAAACAATATTCGTGAATATTATGTTGATTTTATAGAACCAACAGAATTTCAATATGAGGTTAAACTTGCTTATTCTATTCACCCAGAGAAGGAACTTTATACACATGTACTTTTAAAGCACTGTGATTATACAATAGATCAGTATCTATCAGAAAAAACCTCAAATTAGAGCCTAAAACCGTTACAGAACCGAAAGTTTTATGTCTGCAAATTGATAAAGATACACAGCAGATAATGGGTATAAAATTAGAGTTACGGTTTCGAGACTTATACAATAGTTGGAGCAATCTTTTCATTGAGTTTGATATTAATGGTGATATTTGTGAGAATGTTATATCGTATGATAATAATTACTTTGGTGTAAGATATTATTATGAACAAATAAGAGGTAAAGGAAATGAATATTATGGAAAAATTAAATCTAAAGCAAGCGATTACATCTAACCAGCTAGATAAGTTCATAAAAGAACATAAAGACCTAGCTGGTGATGAAGAAAAACTAGAGGATACTATTATGACAATGGCTGATATCTCGACACCGACTCATCAAACATCTGTTGAGGCTGATGACGAGAATTAAACCTGTATTCAAATTCTCTTACATAGTTAAGGAGATATTTAGGCGATACATGAACATGAGTACCCTGTATAGAAAGTTTAAGGCGTGCCCAGAAGCCCTCAATACCGTTTACCTGGCAATCCCCATTAACGTATTGTTTATCACCGTGATTAACTCTTTTATGAACATAGCCTTTATCTTTAAGGCCAGTATAAGAAAGGAGTTCGTCGGTGTGTAATTCACTACCTTTTTCAATATTATTTTCGATGATTGTTTGTAGTGTCTTTTTCTTGATATTCGGCACTACTTTTGTCATAAGTTCACCTGATTTTTCCATCATACCCGTGACAACAGTTTTGTTTTCGGCTCCTCTACCTCTTTTACCTGATCTTTTACCACCGTACATTGTTTCATCTATTTCTACAACGCCTGTGAGCTTTTCATCACCGTCTACTTTACTCATGTGTATTCTGATTTCTTTTGCCATTCTCCAAGCTGTTTTATATGTAACGCCGAGCTGTCTTTTGAGTTCCATAGCAGATACACCGGAACGGTTAGTAGTGAAAAGATATATAGCATAAAACCATAATACTAAGGAGGTTGAAGAACGTTCAAATGGAGTACCAACACAAGGGTAAACATGCCAACCGCACCACTGGCAAGCATAAGCTCTTTGAGATGTTACTTTTGAATAGTTTGTTTGTTTATGACACTTTGGACATTCACCGGAAAGCCCATAACGGCATTTCATTATATGCTCAAGACAAGTGTCATCATCTTTGTATTTATCAAAGAATTGTTTGATTGTTAAATGTTTCATGTTATTAGTATAATCATTATATTACTTATGTCAAGGGGATAATTGGGTATTTTATTTTAGAAGAAAATAAATCTTGTTTTCTCTGAACAACCTGTATTATAATTAAATCAAATAGAGGGTGTTATATATTATGAATACTGTAAGCGATATATTACAATCGAAAGGAACTGGCATTTGCACAATCTCACCAAATGCAACCGTATACGAGGGCCTGCAGATTATGGCAGAAAAAGACGTTGGGGCCGTGTTGATTACGCAGAACAACAAGCTGCTAGGCATTTTTACAGAAAGAGACTATGCAAGAAAAGTAATACTGCAGGGCAAATCATCCCTTAACACTGCCATAAAAGAACTTATGGTAACAGACCTGCTGTTTGTAAAACCCTCAGATTCCATTGACCAGTGCATGGCTATAATGACAGAAAAACAGATAAGACACCTGCCGGTTATGCAGGGTGATGAGCTACTTGGACTAGTTTCTATGAGAGACGTTATAAGCCATATAATTTCTCACAAAAATTTCAAGATAAAACAGCTAGAAAAGTATATTACAGGTTCTTATTGACTTCACTATATATACATAGTTTTTAGCATTTCTGCAGCGGTTTCATCGAGCTGCTCCCTTCTTCTTACATCCTCAAATCTTTCATAAAACTCGCCCGGGCGAAGTCTCTTTTTTTCCGCGCCCTTAAAATCATGGATAACCCTANNAAGCGCTACTGCCTGTTGCATGGAATGAGTAACCATGAGAGTGGTTAATTTTTCTTTACTAGCGATCTCTTCGGTCAGCTTAATAACCTGATTAGCAGTCCTGGGGTCGAGGGCCGCAGTATGCTCATCAATCAATATTAAGACTATGCTTAGAGATAACCGTTTCACTTTTATATTTATACCTGCTATATGTTCATAATATTATCCGAAACACACCCGACCAAGCTTATTTTTTCAAATTCTTTACTTCCTTTCCGTTTTCATCAATTACAGCATCGGCGTTTTCAACAATCTCTTTTAACAGCCTCCGCGGGTCTTTTAATGTACTTAACACCCGCTTGTTTACAACAATTACCTCAGGAACTACGTTTTCTATTGGTACCGATGCAGGATCATCTCCATTTATAAGCTTAGCAGCAAGATGCCCCTGAAGCTTTCCCACCTCATAAAAATCTGCCCCAAGATCAAGAAGCGTGCCTTTATTGGGCGTAGTTGTAATAAGGGTTAACACGGGAATTTCCCCCCTGTTTGCAGCTTCCACCACGCTGTCGAGAGCAAGGCCAACGGTGTTGTCTCCTGTTACAAGTATCATATCCACTCCTCTGGAGACAAGTGAGTTTACAGCTTCATAACAGCAGAGGATGAATCGACTATAACCTCTTGCAGCTCTAAATTCTGCTGTTTTGTAAACTGGCGGGCAAGCAGAGTATAAGCCTCCGAATTAGCTTCTGCCGCATTCCACGGAAGACCGATTGATTTTAAATCAGGGTAGAGTACTTTTGCGATCTTTATCAGTTTAACAACAGGAAGAAAAGAGCCGTACCCTACAAGGTGTCTTGGATGATCATAGGGCCTCTCTTTGTTAAGACCTGCCCCTGCAATAAACGGATCGGTAACAACTCCAAAAATGTGAACAACCTTTCCCTGTTTATTAGCATTAGCAACGGCTTGGAGCGCCGGCGTGCTCACAGTCAGCGCATAATCATACTTACCGCTTGTTATTTCACTTGCTATTGCGTTAACAGTGGGCAAATCACCTTCTGAGTTAAAATGCTTAATAAAAATATTAACCACATCCTCAAACCCTTTTTCTTTAAGTCCGTCATAGATACCTTCCACCCCATCGTCCAAAAAAGTGTGTGATGAGTATTGCAGTATGGCAATACGGGGAATATTTGAAACGGACTTGTTTCTTTGTTTAAGATCAGGAAGAAGCAAAACTGAAGAAGCAAGCAATATCAAAAATATACTGAGTGATAGTCTTTTCAATGTGATTTACTCATAAGTGGACAGTTAATTTTTAATAGATTATATCAGAAATGTTTTTCACCCACGACCATATATATTTTATTTATTCATTCAATTCGATACTGCTCAGAATTAAACTCGGATAATGAATAATATTGATACTCAGGACTTTCGTATGAATTTATAACACCATCAAATGAATCTATTGACCTTTTTCGCAGAAAAGTAGTACAATTAACAGAGTAACAATAAAATTTTTGTTGGGGGGCTAAAATAATGGCTTATTCGGTAGAAGGACAACTATTAGAAGTATGTACATGTAACATTTTATGCCCGTGCTGGGTAGGGGGTGATCCCGATGAAGGTTACTGCGAAGCAATTGTTGGCTGGCATA
>JABAHS010004247.1_pt2 | contig 17312 bp, 13 predicted proteins | sample 7062111 | NCBI WGS metagenome assembly JABAHS01 (sample SAMN14534600, study PRJNA622989) | marine sediment metagenome | biome: marine biome [ENVO:00000428]; feature: marine pelagic biome [ENVO:01000023]; material: deep marine sediment [ENVO:00002113]; isolation source: pool of 4 deep marine... | reverse complement strand
CGTGAGCTCGGTGCCGTCGATGAGCGCTAGCGGCGTGCCGTCGGCGCCGTCGAGCAGCACGTAGGCGGCCTGGACCGCGGGTTTCCCGCTGGCGTCGTTGCCGGGAAAGATGGAGGCCATCTTCACCCCCAGCGCCTTGCCTTCCTGCCAGGCCGCGCGCACCAGAAAGCCGTCGCGCGGGCTTCTGTCCCCGGGCTGCTCCAGCAGCATGTCGTCGAGCAGGCAGGGCGGCTCCCGGTGCAGGGCCTCGAGGCCGTCGACGAGCGCTGCGTAGTCGAACAGGCCGCGGGCGGCGTCGGCGTCGATGAAACGGACGGACTCGGCTTCAGGGGTCGGCTGGCTCATCGCGGGGGGCGGGTCTGCGGCTCGCTCGCGTTGCGGAAGCGGGAAAGGTACCTTTTCGGGGCTCGCATGGCCAGCCGGCGCCGCCGGCGCCAGGCGCTCTGCGGCGAGGCCTACCGCATCAGCCGAACTCGCGCCGCACGGCGTCCGCCATCTCGGCCATGGAGAAGAACAGGTAGTCGATCTCGGGCCGCGCATCGACCTCGGCGGTTGCGCCCCAGTCACCCGTCTGCGACAGGCGCTGACGGTCGATCCAGGCATTGGCCAGGCCGCAGGACCTGGCCGGGACGTGATCGTGAAAGAGGCTCTGGGCCGTGTGCAGGATGTCCGTCTTCGCGAGCCCGTGCTCCTCGTGCAGCCGCTTGAGCAGATACTCGAAGTTGGCCGGCGCCGGCTTGTAGGAGCCGACGTCCTCGGCCGTGTAGATGGCGTCGAACTCGACGCCGAGCTTGCGGTTCGATGCCGCGAAGCCCGCCCGATCCACGTTGGAGAGAATGACGAGCTGGTAGCGTGTCTTGAGATAGCGCAGGGCGTCGGCGCTGTCGGCAAACGCGGGCCAGTGCGCCACCGAAGCGCCGAACTGCTCGTCGAGCTCGCTCGTGCTCTGCAGATCGAAGCGCGCCGCGAGGGCCGCATGCACGTGCGCCAGCAGCACCGGGTAGCGCATGCCGGGCGTTTGCGCTTGCTGTGCGTTCTCCACCGCCGCGAACGCCCGCAGGGCCTTGTCACGGGTGACGTCGCTGCGCGCGTTCGCCATCAACAGCGGCTGCAGCGCGTCCCAGATGCCCGTCTCCCAGTCGATGAGCGTGCCGTAGCAGTCGAAGGTGAGTACCTTGTAATCCCGGAGCCGTTGCGGCATGAGCGAGCCTCCCGCTTTATTGCCGGTCGAATCGTGACCGGCCGCAGTGTAAACGCCTCGGCTGTGATCGATCCACGGGGATCGCCCGCTGCGGCGGCGGATGCCGTGACGGTTTCGTGCCCGGGATCCGCCGTGGGGTAAGCCAGACCCGCGCCGCGGGTGCGGCCGGGATCTGGATTTTGCGGCGCAAAGGCGCTAACGTCATGAGCGGTAGCGGTGTCTCCATTCGCTGTGGGTAGGGTTCTTTGCAGCAGTGCTGCCGGCGAGTCGGCGGCGTGTCACGTCGCCGGGCCGTCCCCTTTAACGTTCCTGACGTGCGGGCTGCCTCCGCCCGGCTGGGCGTGCGGACGCGGATCCGCGCCGCGGCGCGGCGCGACGCACGCTCCCCTCCCCGCATGCGATTGCACAGATGAGACGCTGGGTTGTGACGCTTACGGTGGTGGTCCTGGCCGCAGGCCTTGCCTGGCTGGGCAGCGGCCGGCTGCAGGACGCTTCGCAGAAATCCGCGCGCCGCGGCGCCGAGCGGGGCGCCGTCGCCGTCGAGGTGGTGGCCGTCGAGCGTGGCCGCATCGAGCATCGTCGCACTTTTACCGGCACCCTGACGGCCAGGGCCGAGTTCGTCGTCGCGCCGAAGGTGGGCGGGCGCGTCAAGCGCCTGCACATGGACCTCGCCGACGCCGTCACGCGCGGGCAGCTCGTCGCCGAGCTCGACGACGACGAGTACGTACAGTCCGTGGCGCAGGCCGAGGCCGAATTCACCGTGGCGCAGGCCAACCTCGCCGAGGCCGAGAGCCTGCTCAACATCGCCCAGCGCGAGCTGCAACGGGTGGAGCAGCTGCACAAGCGCGGCGTCGCCTCGGAGTCCCAGCGCGACGCGGCGAAGGCGGATCAGCTCGCCAAGAAAGCGCGCGTGGACGTCACGCGGGCCCAGGTGACGCGCTCGCAGGCGGCGCTGGAGACGGCGCGGATCCGGCTCGGCTATACCCGGGTCAGCGCCGCCTGGCAGGGCGGCAACGAGGCACGCGTGGTGGCGGAGCGCTACGTCGACGAGGGCGAGACGGTCGCCGCCAACGCGCCGCTGCTGCGCATCGTCGAGATCGACCCCATCAACGCGGTGTTCTTCGTGACGGAGCGCGACTACACGCTGCTGCGGCCCGCTCAAGCCGTGGAGCTGCGCACCGACGCGCATCCCGACGACGTCTTCGAGGGACACATCGCGCGCATCGCGCCGGTGTTTCGCGAGAGCACCCGGCAGGCGCGGGTCGAGGTCGACATCGACAATCCAGGGCTGCGCCTCAAGCCCGGCATGTTCGTGCGCGCCACCGTGGTGCTGCAGCGTGTCGAGGACGCGACCATTGTGCCGGAGCAGGCGCTGGTGCGCCGCGGCGGGCGCGACGGCGTGTTCGTCGTCAGCGACGACGGCGCTTCGGTGTCGTGGCGTGAGGTCGAGATCGGCTTGCGTCAGGACGCTCGTGTCCAGGTTGACGGCGACGGCCTGACGGCGCGGGTGGTCACGCTGGGCCAGCAGCTGCTCGACGACGGCAGCGCCGTGTCCGTCGCCGCCGGCACAGGGGGTGCGGCGCCGTGAACATCGCCCGTGCCAGCGTGCGCCGGCCCGTGTTCACCTCCATGGTGACGCTGGCGGTGGTCGTGCTCGGCGCGCTGGCGCTGACGCGGCTGCAGATCGACCTGCTGCCGACCATCGAGCTGCCCACCGTCACCGTGCGCACCCAGTACGAGGGCGCGGATCCGAGCGTCATGGAACGACTGGTCACGCAGATTGTCGAGGAGATCGTGGCCACGGTGCCGGGCGTGGTCGAGATGACCTCGCAGTCCTACGAGGGAAACAGCCGCGTGCGGGTTAGCTTCGCCTGGGGAACGGACATCGACAAGGCGGCGCTGGACGTGCAGGCCACCATCGAGGACGAACTCAACGAGCTGCCCGACGAGATCACGCGGCCGCGCGTGAGCAAGTTCGACGTCGACAGCTTTCCAGTGGTGATCCTCGGCATCTCGAGCAAGCTCGACCCGGTCGAGCTGACGCAGATCGTGGAGGATCAGATCCGCTATCGCTTCGCGAGGATCCACGGCGTCGCCCAGGTGGACCCCTGGGGCGGTTTCAACCGCGAGGTGCGGGTCGAGCTGGATCCGGCGAAGATCAACGCCCTCGGCCTGCCGCTCGACGACGTTCTCGACGCCATCCGCGACGCCAACCTGGACCTGCCCGCGGGCAAGATCGAGGAGGGTCGCTACGAGGTCACGCTGCGCGCCCCCTCGGACTTCACCGATCTCGACCAGATCCGCAACACCGTCGTCGCACGCCGCGATGCCGCCGTGGTGACGCTGAACCAGATCGCCCGGGTCAAGGACACCTACCAGAAGCAGTCCCGTATCATCCGTGTCAACGGCGACCTCGGCCTGCGGGTCGGCATCCGCAAGCAGGCCAACGAGAACACCGTGGAGGTGGCGCGCCGGGTGCTGGCCGAGGTGGAGGCCGTCAACAAGCAGTTTCCGCAGATCCGCATCATCCCGGTCATCAACCAGGGCAACTTCATCGAGCGCGCCATCGCCAACGTGGCGCAGTCGGTGCTCTACGGCGGATCGCTGGCGGTGCTGGTGCTGCTGTTCTTTCTGCGCGACCTGCGCAGCACGCTGATCATATCGCTGGCGATTCCGATCTCCGTGGCCGCGACCTTCGCGCTCATGCATTTCGGCGGCTTCACCCTCAACCTGATGACGCTGGGCGGGCTGGCCCTGGGCGTCGGCATGATGGTGGACAGCTCCATCGTCGTGCTCGAGAACATCTTCCGCCGCCGTCACGAGCATGCCGAGGCCCCCGATGTCGCGGCCGTCACGGGCACCCGCGAGGTGGGGTCGGCCGTCGTCGCCGGCACCGTCACCACCCTGGTGATCTTCCTGCCGTTGATATTCGTGCGCGGCGTGTCCGGCGTGCTCTTCAAGGAGCTCGCCTACGTCATCATGTTCTCGCTGTTCTGCGCGCTGCTGGTTTCGCTCAGCCTGGTGCCCATGCTCGGCTCGCGGTTGGTCGCCGGCCGCGGTGCGGACGCCGCCGGGCTGCGCGGCCGGCTGGCGGCGCGGGCGGGGGCCGGGTTCGAGGCGCTCGAGAACGGCTACCGCGACCTGCTGCGTGCGGTGCTGCGCACGCCGTGGACGGTGGTGCTGCTCTCGGGGGCCGTGTTCGGCGCGAGCCTGCTGCTGCTGCCCTACCTCGGCAGCGAGTTCATGCCCCCGAGCGACGAGGGCGAGGTCCGTGTCACCGGGCAGTTCGAGGTGGGCACGCGCATGGAGCTGATCGATCAGCAGACGCGGCGCATGGAGGCCGTGATCGCGGCCGAGGTGCCCGAGGCGGTTTCCTCGGTAGTCAGCATGCTCACCTCGGGCGCCCGCGGCAACGCGGCCGCCGTCGGCGAGGTCAGGGTCTCGCTCGGGCCGGCCCGGGAGCGGCGGCGGTCCAACAGCGAGATCGCGAACGCCCTGCGCCGGCACTTCGACAGTGAGGGCGTCCCGGGCATGACGATTCGCGTGCGTGCGCCCCAGGGCCAGTTCCTGCTCGAGCGTCTGCTGGCGAGCGTCGAGGGCATCACGGTCGAGGTGCGCGGCTTCGATCTGGACGCGATGGCTCTGCTGGCGCGCCGTGCGGCCGAGGCCATCGAGGAGGTCGAGGGTGTCACCGACGTCGAGTTGAGCCGCGAGGCCGGCATCCCGCAGCGTGTCATTCACGTCGATCGCGACAAGGTTGCGGACCTGGGTCTGAGCGTGCGCGACGTCACGCGCGTCATCGAGACCGCCGTGGCGGGTTCCACGGCGGGCGAGTATCGTGTCGAGGGCAATGCCTACCGCATTCTCGTGCAGCTGGAGGATGCCGAGAAGCGCTCGCTCGACGAGATCCTCGACCTGACGCTGCGCATACCCGACGGCGAGCTGGTGGTGCTGCGCAATCTCGTCTCCGCGCAGTCGGGCTCCGGGCCGGCCACCATCGAGCGCAAGGATCAGCAGCGCCTGGTGAAGGTGACCGCCAACGTGGCCGGCCGGGACCTCGGCTCGGTCGCCGCGGACATCCAGAGTCGACTCGAGGGCATTCCGCGTCCGGCGGGTTACGATCTCATCATCTCCGGAAACTACGAGGAGCAGCAGAAGGCTTTCCACGAACTGTTGGTCTCGCTGTGCCTCGCCCTCGTGCTCGTGTACATGGTGCTCGCCTCGCAGTACGAATCGCTGCGCGACCCGCTGGTGGTGATGCTCTCCGTGCCGCTCGCCGCGGTGGGCGTCATCCTCACGCTGTTCCTGACCGACACCACCCTCAACCTGCAGTCGGGCATCGGCTGCATCATGCTCGGCGGCATCGTCGTCAACAACGCCATCCTGCTCGTCGACCAGGCGAGCCAGCTGCACCGCGAGGGCCTCGACATTCACGCCGCCGTGGCCGAGGCGGGCAGGCGGCGCCTGCGGCCGATCCTCATGACCACGGCGACGACGGTGCTCGCGCTGCTGCCGCTCGCGCTCGGCATCGGCGAGGGCGCCGATGCCCAGGCCCCCCTCGCCCGCGCCGTCGTCGGGGGCCTCACCGCGTCGACCCTGATCACGCTGGTGCTGATCCCGGTGGTGTACTCGCTGTTTCACCGCGCGGGCCGCGCCGCCCAGCCCGACGCCGCCGGCAAGGCGCTGGCCGGCTGAGAAGCCGTCGCTGCACCGCGGGGTGCCCGTGCGGCGACGCGCTCGCCCGCGCCGAGTCGTCCGCGGGCGCCGCGCATCGGCACCCGTCGGGCATGTGCGGCCGGCCGTCGGAAAGCGGCTGGAAGGCCGGGACGAAATCACGATTCTTGGCGCTGAGGCGCGCGAACCCGCGTGTGGCACCCGCTGTCGCGGGCAGCGCGCAGGCAGCGCGAGGCGGCGCGCCGAGGCGCCGGGAAGCCCGTCGCGCCCTAACGGTTACCCTCGAGAATCCGGAGCAGACGAGCCCATGACGATGCCGCACACCTCGCACCGCTGGCAAGCCTCCGAGCACCGATCGCCCCGGCAGCGGGACGCGGGTCTTGCACGCCGCCGCGCGGCGGTCGCACGCAGGCAGCGTCTCGGCACGAGTGCGCTGGCGCTGACGCTGCTCTTCGCCGCGGTCCTGCCGGCGCGCGCGGGCACGGGGTTTCGCGCCGACGCGGCGCTGGCGGCGCAGGAGCTCGAGATGTGGGTGGCGCAGGCGGCGCAGGCGGCGCAGGAGGCACAGGCGAGCGGCGAGGAGCAAGCGGGCGTGATGCAGCGCATGGAGGACACGCTGGTGCGCTGGCAGGGAATCCTCTCCGGCTACGTCGAGAGCATGGGCGAGGCGGTCGACCGGGTGTTCGATCCCGAGATTGCCTTCGAGGAGATCAACCAGACCTCGGTGCGCCTGCGGCTCGACGTCGACTACGAGGAGGGCGAGGACCTCGACTTCAGCCCGAACCTCTCCATCCGCTGGGTGCTGCCGGGGGCGAACCGCCGCTGGTCGCTGCTGATCGGCGCGGATTCCGATGGCGCGGCGGACGACGAGGACGTGGACGCACCGCTGGTCGATGACGAAGACAACAGGGCCTCGGCGGCGCTCGAGTTCGCGTTGCGCGACGACGCCAAGTGGCGCACGTCTTTCTCCGTCGGCGTCAACACCGATCCGCAGGTGTTCGGGCGCATCAGGGTGCGGCGCAATTTCCAGCTGACGCCGATGTGGAGCGCGAGGATCATCGACCGGCTGCGCGTACAGAGCGACGATGGTTGGGACAACGACTTCAAGGTCAACTTCGACCGCCCCTTCGGCCGGCGGCTGCCCGACACCAAGGAGTTCAACGCCCTGGCCGTGGGCGGCGACCGCCGGCCGTGGCTGTTCCGCGCCTTGAGCCGCGTGCGTTGGTACGAGGACCGGGACGGGCTGTTCGGCCAGCAGCGCTTCAGCTTCTTCAACCGGCTCTCGCAGCGTTCGGCCATTGCCTACGAGGCCCTCGCCTTCGGTTGCACCGACCCCAACGAGGCGGACGGCACCGAGGACTGCACCGAGTACGATCTGCGCGTGCGCTACCGTTACGTGACGAAGTACCCCTGGCTGTCCTTCGAGCTGTGGCCGACGGCAGCGTTTCCCGAGCGCAACGACTACGATTTCACGGCGCAGCTCAGGTTCCGGATGGAGATCTGGTTTGGTCGCGGGCCGCGCGTGCAGGGCGCGGGGTCCGGGCAGCTCGGCGAGTTCTTCAGCGATCCGGACCGCCTGGCGCTGCGCTGACGGCGTCGCCCGCACGCGGTGTGCCGGCGCGCTGCCCGGCTGTGACAGCCGACAAAGAAACAAAGTTACCTGCAGACTCACCCATGGCCAAGGTGATCTCCACCACGGACGAGGTCGATTTCGACGTCGGCGCCGGCGAGTCGCTGCTCGAGGCGGCGCTGCGCTGCGGCGTGCCGTGGGCGCACGCCTGCGGCGGCCGCGCGAAATGCTCCACCTGCCGGGTGTGGATCGTCGACGGCCTCGACGCGTGCCCGGCCCGCACGGACGAGGAGTCGGCGATGGCGCGCCGGCTGGGCCTGAGCGACGAGGTGCGCCTCGCCTGCCAGCTGCGGCCCGCGGGCGCGCTGAGCGTGCGCCGCCTGGTGCTCGACGAGACCGACCTCATGATGGCCAGCCAGCTCGATCGCACCGTGGCGACGCCCACGGGCGAGGCGAAGAGCGTGGTGGTCTTCTTCAGCGACATCGCCGGCTTCACCGCGCTGTCCGAGCGTCTCTCGCCCTACGACACCATGTACCTGCTGAACCGCTACTTCGCACAGGCCGGAGATATCATCGAGGCCAACGGCGGCTTCATCGACAAGTTCATCGGCGACGGGCTCATGGCGATCTTCGGCATCGACGGCCGGGCCGACGCGCCGCTGCGCGCGGTCAACGCCGCGCTGCAGACGCTGGCCGCGGTCGATCGCATGAAGCCGTTCTTCGCCTCGATGTACGACGCGAGCTTCGATGTGCGCATCGGGCTTCACTACGGCGAGGCCATCATCGGCTCCGTCGGCTCCATCGGCCACGAGCGGCTCACCGCCATCGGCGACGTGGTCAACGTCGCCAGCCGCGTCGAAGCCGCCAACAAGGACGCCGGCACGCGGCTGCTGATCACGGACGCGCTGCACGAACGCGTTGCCGGCGACGTCGAGGTCACGGATTTCGTCAGGGTGAGGCTCAGGGGAACGAGCGAGCGCATCACGCTGCACGAGGTCGGCGGACTGCGCCCCGAGGCGCACCAGGCGCTCAGCAACCCCGAGGGCCGCGAGCACGTGCTCTTCGCCGGCAGGAAGTGGGTGCGTGCCTTCGCCGAGGACGCGCTGGCCGTCGACGAGCATCGTATCCTCGACTTCGGGGACTTCGACGTGGTCGTCGTGCGCCGCGCCGACGGCTTCTTCGCCTTCAACAACGCCTGTCCCCATCTCAAGCTGCCGCTTTACGAGCGGCGCAAGATGGCCGAGGGCGATCTGGGCTGTTTTCCCGGCACCGCGACGCCGCGGCCGATCTACAGCACGATCACCGAGGAGCGCGGGCTGATGTGCCGCTGGCACCACAGTTGCTTCGATCTGCAGACGGGTGAGGTCAGGGAATGGGCGACGCGGTTGGCGCAGGACGGCACCTCACCGGGCTGGGAGTTCCTCGGCGACCTGTCGAAGAACCGGAGCAAACTGCCCGTCTATCCCTGTCGCGTCCACGACGGCGACCTGTGGATCGCCATGGCGTGACGGCGCGCCGGCGCCGAGTGCCTCAGGGGCGCACGCGTGCCGGCGCGCGGCCGCGGGCCAGCCGCCTCAGGTGAGGTGCTTCTCGAAGAACGCGACGGTGCGTTCCCACGCGAGATTCGCCGCCGCCTCGTCGTAGCGCGGCGTCGAGTTGTTGTGGAAACCGTGGCGCGTGCCGGGGTAGAGAAAGCGCTGGTAGTCGATGCCGTTCGCCTGCAGCGCCGCCTCGAAATCGGGCCACATGGCGTTGATGCGCGGATCGTTCTCGGCGGACTGCACCATGAGCGCCGCGCGGATGCGGGCGACGTCGGCGGACGCGGGCGCGGCGCCGTAGAAGGGAACGGCGGCGGCGAGATCGGCACCGAGGGTGACGGCAAGAAAGTTGACGGTGCCGCCGCCCCAGCAGAAGCCCACCGCGCCGAGCTTGCCCGTGGTCAGTGCGTGCGACTTCAGGAACAAGGCGCTGTTGAGCATGTCCTGTCTGAGCTTCGCCGGATCGAGGCTCTTCTGCAGCGTGCGCCCCTCGTCGTCGTTGCCGGGATAGCCGCCGACGGGCGCGAGCCCGTCGGGCGCCAGCGCGAGAAAGCCCGCCACCGCGGCGCGACGGGCCACGTCCTCGATGTACGGGTTGAGCCCGCGGTTCTCGTGTATCACGAGCACCGCCGGGAACGGTCCGTCGCCGGCGGGCTGCACGAGATAGCCGCGCATCTCGCCGGAGGTGCCGCCGGGCGACGGGTAGTCCACGTAGCGCGCCTTGATGCGCTCGTCGGTGAACGAGATGGTCTGCGCCTCGGCGTAGCGCGGCAGCAGCGCCTCGGCCATGGCGAGCCCGGACGCGCCGCCGACGGTGATGGCACCCGCCCGGCGGAAGAACTCGCGACGCGCGATGCGGCCGTGGCAGTATTCGTCGTAGAGGTCGTAGATGCGCGCGTCGATGTGCTGCTCGCTCAAGATCGTTCTCCTGGGTTGCAAAGGGGTTGGTCGTTCAGCCACGGCGACGTTCGGGCGTCGCCGCGATGCACTGAGGCGAGTCGGTGCGCAGTGTGCCACCGTGGCGCGCGCACCGGCAAGGGCTCGTCGCGTCGACGGCGCGGGCGCCGCGAATTGTTCGGCCGCGGCACTGCGGCTGCGTCGCTCGTTGCTCCGCGACGGCCGGGCCCGGGGCGCGCTTGACAGCGCCGGCGCCGGCGCAGCCATAATGGCGTGAGCGCGCAAGGTCGCGAAGGCTTACCCATGCCAGGCGAGGACGAAGCCACCGTACAACCCGTGAGCGGCACCGTCGTGCCGCGTTTCGCCGGGCCGGCGACGTTCGCACGTCTGCCGGAGCTGCGCGACGTGTCGCGCTGCGACGTGGCGATCCTCGGCATTCCCTTCGACGGCGGCACGAGCTACCGTCCCGGCGCGCGCTTCGGTCCTCAGGCCATCCGCCAGGCGTCGCGTCACCTGCGCACGCAGTACCACCCGGCTTACGACGCCGAGCCGTTCGTCCAGCTGCAGGTCGCCGACGCGGGCGACGTGGCCTGCAACCCGTTCAGCATCGACGAGGCCATCGCCAGCATCGAGCGGGACGCGAGCGAGCTCCTGGGGCGCGTGCGCGGCCTCGTCAGCCTCGGCGGCGATCACACCATCGCCGTGCCGCTGCTGCGCGCGGTGAACCGTCGCACCGGCCCCGTGGCCCTGGTTCATTTCGATGCGCACCTGGACACCTGGGACACCTACTTCGGCGCGCCCTACACGCACGGCACGCCTTTTCGCCGCGCCGCGGAGGAGGGTCTCTTTCTCGATCACGCGTCCATGCACGTGGGCATACGCGGGCCGCTATACAGCCGTGAGGACCTGCGACGCGATGCCGATCTCGGTTTCAAGGTCGTGCACTGCGACGAGTTCCAGAGCGAGGGCGTCGAGGCCGTCGTCGCCCGCATCCGTGAGCGTGTGGGCGCACACCCGCTCTACCTGTCCATCGACATCGACGTGCTCGACCCCGCCCACGCGCCGGGCACCGGCACGCCCGAGATCGCCGGCATGAGCTCGCGCGAGCTGCTCGCCGTGCTGCGCGGCCTCGCCGGGCTGGAGCTCGTCTCCGCGGACATCGTCGAGGTCGCGCCGGCCTACGATCACGCGGAGATCACCTCCCTGGCCGCGGCCACGATTGCCTACGAGTTGATCAACCTGTTCGCCTGCGCGGCCCCGCCCGCCGGCGGTTCCTCGCGGTAGACATAAGGCGCCCGCGACGGCGTCAGCGCCGCCACGGGCCTTCGGCAACGACACTGTGAATGGCGCCGGCCCGCTCGAGCTCCGCGTGGGAGGGGTACCACATGCGCTCGGCGGGCGTGCGCGCGATCCGCGCCAGGAACGTCGCGTCGATCTCGCCGGCGAAGTACGCGGCCAGATCCGTATTGAACTCGTCGTCCGGGTCGACCACCGGGTACGTTTTCGCCGTATCGAGCCGGTAGCGGTGGAAGCCGAGCTTGGCCGACGGGCCGAGGCGCCGCTCGCGGCCGCTGATGAACGCGAGCGTGCAGGCGGAGCTGCACGCTTCGAAGGAGTAGGTGTCGAGCGCCCGCTCGCGGATCAGCACGGCGAGCCCCCGTCCTTCGGCCACCACGCCGCCCTCGCTCTCGAGGACGATGCTGTGCACGTCGCGATGGCGCTCGAGCAGCGCGCGCAGCTCACGGGTCGCGCCGTGCGCGATCTCGCCGCGCAGGCGGATCGCGGCGCCGTCCTCGAGCACCTCCAGCGCGTAGCGCTTGGGCACCACCGGCGGCGGAGGCGGCGGGTTGAAGGCGACGAGTCCCGAGCGCACCACGCCGATCGCGCCGACGAAGATGACGACGATGCCGAGGACGACGCAGCCCTGGGCGCAACGGATCCAGACGAGCTGGCGGTAGTCCCGGTGGGCGCGCTCGCAGGCGCGCAGCACGCCGATCGCCGACCACGGATAGACGATAGCGCTGCAGAAGACGAAATAGGCGGTGGCGACGGACCACTGCACGCGCGCCGATTCGGGGAACCACGACGTCACGATTGGCGCGAAGGCGTAGGCGAGTGCGGCCACCGCCAGCAGGTTGCCCCAGAACGAGATGGCCAGCGAGTAGCGGCCCTGCCAGTGCTTGCTGAGATAGCGGCGCATCGGTGCGCGGGGGGATGCCGTGTGGCGGAAGAGCTTACGCCATGCCGCCGTGCCCGGCGAGGCCGGGGTCGCCCGCGGCGTCGCGAAGTGCGAAGGGCACCTCGTCAGGACAGCGTCCGGCAGGCGCCGAGGTCGCTCACCGCGTCGCGCTCGAACAGCGTCTCCAGCACACCGCGCAGCGTCTCGACCCGCGCCTCGCTGGCGCCGCCGAAGACGACGTTGTCGCGGAACTTGCGCACGAGCTCCTCGCGCGTCAGGGGCTCGCGCACGCCGCCGCGCATGTGCGCCTGGCGGGCCTCGTGCAACTCGCCGTCGCGCAGGCGCACCGCCACGTGGCCGGTGTAATTGCGCGGATACTCGTTGTGCGGGTCGACGACGTAGCCGACGCGCGCGGCAAGCTCCAGGATCTCGGGGTCTTCGATGCGCTCGCGGGTAAAATCGGCGAGGCCTGCGGTGCCCCTGAGCAGTCCGAGCGCAACACAGTAGGGCACGCTGAACTTCGCCGAATAGGGTGTCGTCGGCCGGCGCTTCTCGGCGAGCGGCTCCCACAGCCGGTGCACGATGCCCTCGGCGGTCTCGCAGCGCACGCTCTCGACGGCGTGCGGCGCGATGCCGCGCTGGCGCAAGGCGATGGCGCAGTCGATGTAAGGCTGGATCATGGTGCCGCAGGCGTAGGGCTTGAAGGCGATGTTCTGCAGGAGCCAGCGCTCGCCGAGCCCGTCGGTGAGCTGGGCGTAGTCACGCGCGATGTCGGCCACGGCGAAGCCGTTGAACAGGCCGTGGGTGCCCTCGAAGACGGTGCGCGGACCGGTGAAGCCGTGCTCGGCCATGGCCACGGCGCGCAGCGCCGATTGCGCCGCCCAGCCGGCGTGCAGCCGCTTGGTCCAGGTGCCCTCGGCCAGGTACTCGATGATGCCGCCGGCCATGCTGCCGGCGATGCCGAGGGCATTGACCAGCACCGGCGGCGACACGCCCAGGGCCCGGCCCACCCCCACGGTCGCGCCGAGGCCGCCGAGCACCGCGGTCGGATGAAAGCCCGCGCGGTGGATGGCGGTGGGCGCCACCAGAGTGAGCCGGCAGGTGATCTCCATGCCGGCGGCGATGCCCGCCAGCGCCGCCGCTCCGCTGCGCCCGTGGCGCTCGCAGGCCGCGAGCACCGCCGGCACCACCACGCTGCCGGCGTGCACGGGCGTGCCCTCGAAGGTGTCGTCGAAGTCCTCGCCGTGGGCGGCGGTGCCGTTGACGAGGGCCGCTCCGGCGGCGTCGAGTCCGCGCGCGTGGCCGAGCGCGGTGCAGGCGCCGTCGCCGTCCCACGCCGCCACCAGGCTGCGCACGTAGTCGCGTTCGCGCGCCGCGATGCAGTTGCCGGCGACGTCCAGGAGCACACGCACGGCGCTCTCGCGCACCCCGCCCGGCAGCGCCTGCGGCGCGACGGCGCACGCCCACGCGGCCACGCGCTCGGCGACGCTCGTCGATGCCGCATCCACGGTGTCGCTCATCGCTCGAGCCGGGCGCGCAGGATCTCGTTCACGCGGCCGGGGTTGGCCTGGCCGCGGGTGGCCTTCATGACCTGGCCGACGAGGTAGCCGAACACCTTCTGCTGGCCGGCGCGATACTGCGCGACCTGCTCGGGGTGCGCGGCGAGCACCTCGTCGACCACGGTCTCGATCTGGGCGCTGTCCGTGATCTGGCGCAGGCCGCGCTGGTCGATGACGGCATCGGCGTCACCCGCACCCTGCCACATGGCGGCGAAGACGTCCTTGGCGATCTTGCCGGAGACGGTGCCGTCGGCGATGCGGCGGATCAGCCCCCCCAGCATGGCGGCCTCGACCGGGGCTGCGTCGATGTCGATGCCGTCGCGGTTCAGGAAGCTCGAGAGCTCGCCGAGGATCCAGTTGGCGACGGGCTTGGCCTGCGCGTCGCCGCCGGCGGCGTCGACTGCGGCCTCGAAGTACTCCGCCGTCTCGCGCGATGCCGTGAGCTGCTGGGCGTCGTCCGCGCCGAGGCCGTAGCGATCGGTGAGACGCCGGCGCTTGGCGTCCGGCAGCTCCGGCAGCGTCTGCCGCACGGCGTCGACCAGGGCGTCGTCGAGCACCATGGGCGGCAGGTCGGGATCGGGGAAGTAGCGGTAGTCGTGGGCTTCCTCCTTGCCGCGCATGGGCCGCGTCTCGTTGCGCTCGGGATCGTACAGGCGCGTCTCCTGGACGATCTCGCCGCCGCTCTCGAGGACGTCGATCTGGCGCTCGATCTCGAAGTCGATCGCGCGCTCGACGAAGCGGAAGGAGTTGATGTTCTTGAGCTCCGTGCGCGTGCCGAGCTCGCGCTCGCCCTGCGGGCGCACGGAGACGTTGGCGTCGCAGCGGAACGAGCCTTCCTGCATGTTGCCGTCGCAGATCTCGAGGTAGCGCACGAGCGTGTGCAGCGTGCGCAGATAGGCGACGGCCTCGCGCGGCGAGCGCATGTCCGGCTCCGAGACGATCTCCAGCAGCGGCGTGCCGGCGCGGTTGAGATCGATGCCGGTCATGCCGTGAAAGTCCTCGTGCAGCGACTTGCCGGCATCCTCCTCGAGATGGGCGCGGGTGATGCCGATGAGCTTCTCCGCGCCGTCGACGCGGATGGCGAGCCGGCCGTTGGCGACGACGGGCAGCTCGTACTGGCTGATCTGGTAGCCCTTGGGCAGATCCGGGTAGAAGTAGTTCTTGCGCGCGAACACCGAGCGGTGGTTGATCGTCGCCTCGACGGCCAGCCCGAACTTCACCGCCATGCGCGCGGCCTCGGCGTTCATCACCGGCAGCACGCCGGGCAGCGCGATGTCGACGGCGCACGCCTGGGTGTTGGCTTCGGCGCCGTAGCGGGTCGAAGCGCCCGAGAAAATCTTGCTGCGCGTGAGCAGCTGCACGTGCACCTCAAGGCCGATGACGGTCTCCCAGGACATCACTCGAAGCCCTCGGGGGCGCGCAGGTGCCAGTCCGTCGCCTGCTGGTAGCGGTGTGCCGCATTGAGAAGCCGCGTCTCCTCAAAGTAGGGCGCGATGATCTGCAGCCCGACGGGACGGGTGTTGCGATCGAAGCCGGCGGGAACGGAGATTCCCGGCAGCCCCGCGAGATTGACCGAGTTGGTGTAGATGTCGTTCAGATACATCGACACCGGGTCGTCCGTCTTGGCGCCCTGATCGAACGCCGTCGTTGGCGTCGTCGGCCCCATGATGAGGTCGCAGACCTCGAAGGCGCGCGCGAAGTCCTGGGCGATGAGCCGGCGCAGCTTGAGGGCTTTCAGGTAGTAGGCATCGTAGTACCCGGCGGAGAGCGCGTAGGTGCCGATCATGATGCGCCGTTGCACCTCGCGGCCGAAGCCCTGCGCGCGCGTCTTGCGGTACATGTCCAGCAGGCCGTCGTAGTGCGGCGCGCGGTAGCCGTAGCGTACGCCGTCGAAGCGCGAGAGGTTGCTCGAGGCCTCCGCCGGTGCGATCACGTAGTAGCAGGGAATGCCGACGTTGGAGTTGGGCAGCTCGATGTCGACGAGCTTCACGCCGAGGCGCCGGAACTCGTCGATGGCCGCCTGCACCGCCGCCGCGACGTCGTCGTCCAGGCCCTCGGCGAAGAATTGCCGGGGCAGGCCTACGGTGAGCCCGCTGATGTCGTCGTCGAGGTGCGCGGCGTAATCCGGCACGGGCGCGTCCAGGGAGGTCGAGTCGCGATCGTCGAAGCCGGCCATGGCCGCCAGCATGACGGCGGCGTCCGCGGCGCTGCGGGTCAGCGGCCCGCCCTGGTCCAGCGAGGAGGCGAAGGCGATCATGCCGTAACGCGACACGCGGCCGTAGGTCGGCTTGAGCCCGGTGATGCCGCAGAACGCGGCGGGCTGGCGGATGGAGCCGCCGGTGTCGGTGCCCGTCGCCGCCGCGGCCAGGCGCGCGGCCACCGCCGCGGCCGAGCCGCCGGAGCTGCCGCCGGGCACGGCGGCGGCGGCCCAGGGATTGCGCACCGGCCCGAAGTGGGAGTTCTCGTTCGACGAGCCCATGGCGAACTCGTCCATGTTGGTCTTGCCGAGGATGACGGCGCCGGCGGCGCCGAGCCGCGCGACGACGGTGGCGTCGTAGGGGGAGACGTAGTTCGCCAGTATGCGCGAGGCGCACGTGGTGAGCACGCCCTCGGTGCAGAAAATGTCCTTGTGGCAGATGGGTATGCCGGTGAGCGCCGTCGCCGAGCCCGCGCGCAGGCGCTCGTCGGCGGCGCGGGCCTGCGCGAGCGCGCGTTCGGCGTCTACGGTGATGAAGGCGTTGAGCCCGCGGTGGCGATCGATGCGCTCGAGGCAGCTTTGCGTGAGCTCGAGGCTCGAGACCCGCCCCTGGCGCAGGTCCGCGCCGAGCTCGGTCAGGGTGTGCGTGCCGATCATGGCGTCGCTCGGCGCTCGTCGGCGCCGTCCCCGCCCGCGACCGCAGGCCCGCGCCGCGCCGCGTCGGCGCCGGTTGCCTTCACGCCGGCCTTACTCGATGACCTTCGGGACCAGGTACAGCCCCGCTTCGGTTTCCGGGGCAATGGCCTGGAAGGCCGCACGCCGGTCGCCTTCGGTCACCTTGTCCTCGCGCAGGCGCAACGCGAGGTCACTCGGGTGCGCCATGGGCTCCACCCCCTCGGTGTCCACCGCGCTCATCTGTGCGACGAGCTCCAGGATGCGCGACAGTTCGGCGGCATAGAGCTCGACGTCCTCCTCGGCGATGTCGAGCCGGGCGAGCTCGCCCAGGCGCAGGATTTCTTCCTTGGAAAGTCTCATCTCAAAGGGGCCGCAAGACGCTTAATCAGCGGAAAGTATCACAACGTCGTCGTCGGTTGAATACGCATGGGCTGATTGCTACAGTAGCGCCTCCGTCGCCAATCGGATGCGAGCCCCCAACTGCGTGAGCGCAGCATGCTGAAACGTCTTCTCGGCTTTTTCTCCAATGACCTCGCCGTTGATCTCGGAACCGCCAACACCCTCATCTATGTAAAGAACAAAGGCATCATCCTCAACGAGCCCTCGGTGGTCGCCATCCGCCAGCCGGGCGGGGGGATCAACAACAAGCACGTGCTGGCGGTCGGTCACGAGGCCAAGCAGATGCTCGGGCGCACGCCGGGCACGATCCAGGCCATCCGGCCCATGAAGGACGGCGTCATCGCCGACTTCACGGTGACCGAGGTGATGCTCAAGTACTTCATCCGCAAGGTCCAGGAGAACCGGTTCTTCGCCAGCCCGCGC
>JABAHS010002842.1_pt1 | contig 17324 bp, 20 predicted proteins | sample 7062111 | NCBI WGS metagenome assembly JABAHS01 (sample SAMN14534600, study PRJNA622989) | marine sediment metagenome | biome: marine biome [ENVO:00000428]; feature: marine pelagic biome [ENVO:01000023]; material: deep marine sediment [ENVO:00002113]; isolation source: pool of 4 deep marine... | reverse complement strand
CCCGGATTATCCGGGGGCTTCTCGCCGGGTGATCGGCAGTCGTCGCTAGTGGCCGAACCCCGAGTTCGGATTGCAGGCGAGGCCGGGTGACGGCAGCATCGCCTTTGCCGTTTCCAAGTCGTACATCTTCTTGATCAAGACCAGGAAGGTTCCGTACGACTGCGTCTGCGTCGGCTCCATTGGTTCGATGACGTCGTTCAGTCCGGAGAACGAACAGATCGAGTGCGCTCGGTAGGAAGCGATGGGCGTCGCGCCGCCCTCCGCTCCGCCGGGTCCGGGCGGTCCTTTCACCTCGCCCGCCAGGGCCGCTCCGGCCCCGGCGACGAGCATCATCGCCATCACGATCGCGAGTACCGCGATCCGATACGACATTCGCATGTCGAGTCCCCTCTCGTTTGTCGTCCCGCCTGTCTTCAGGTGGTCAAGGTATAAAGATACTTCCGCCAGAGGAGCGGCTGGGTGAGGGATTCCGGCGACCGCAACTTGACTAGTGACGCGGATAGGTCAGGATCGACCCTCAAGAGACTTCGTTCAGCACCATCAGCTCGGCCCGACCGTCCATGTAGGCTCCGATCTCCCGTCCGATCGCTTTGAAGTGAGCACTCTCGCGGTGGGCGGCCAGTGCCGCTTCATCGGCGTATCGCTCCAGGAAGACGTAGGTCGATGAATCATCACCCTTGTTGAGTGTGTAGAGCAGACAACCGGGCTCGCCGGCGTCGACCGCCGCCACCAGCCGCAGGGCGACCTCCTCGAACGCGGACTGCTGCCCGTCGTTCACCTTCACCTTCGCCACGATGCTGATCGGCACGATGCCCTCCCTCGATTGATTCGCACCGATGATGCCATGCCAACCGCCCGCCGCAGCGGAAGCTCACCGGCTCAGGGTGGCGACGACGTCAGTCCTCATCGCCGCTTGCCGATGCCCGCCCGAGTGCCGCACCCAGCGCGACGCCGACGCCGATCCACACCGGACTACCCGTGGCAACGGACAGGGCAGTCCCGACCCCTGCGCCGAGCGCCAGGCCAACGGAGGCACCGCTCCACTGTGGTTTCCGTTCTGCCATTCGGCCGACCCTACCAAGCGCCGAGCCGGCGAGAGAAGGCCAGCCACAGGGCGAGCCAACCCTCCCCGAGCATCGACGGCACCGCCACCAGCGCCAGGAAGAGACCGGCCACCGATTCGTAGTCCGGCAGCAGCACCCGGGCGACCGTGTCGATCGCATAGGCGACACCGGCCGCTCCGAGAACCATCCCGAGGGCTTTCGGAACCAGGCCCGACCGATACGCCAGCATGCCGATGAGTACCAGATGGACACCGAAGACGACGAGACCGAACAGCCAGGTCGCCTCGAACAGGCCGAGTGCCGACATCGTCTCCTCCACGACCCGGGTACTGCCCGCGTCACCCGTCACGAGCCGGATGACCTGGTACAGCGGCGCAATCGCGACGCCGAGGATCGCCGAGTAGGCGACTCGAAACCAGGCCGCCGCCAGCGAGAGGTCTCGATCGACGTGCCGGAATACGAGGTGCAACGCCCATGCGATCGCCACGTCGAGGACGACGATGATGAGGAACCCGAGCACGCCCAGACGGAACATCCCGAGGGACGACTCGATGTTGGCGACGGTGGCCACGCCGTCGCCGGGCTCGATCACACCCTGGTTGACGGCGAAGTTGGAAAGCAACGCCAGGGCGAACATGACCAGGTAGGAGTACCCGGCGATGCGGGCGACCCGCTGGGGCGAGATGATCCTCGGCGCCGGAGAACCTGCGTCCTCGGTGATGGTCTGACTCGACATGTGGTGTCCCTCCTCGGTGTTCGGTTCGTACTAAGTACGACTTGCTGGACAGACCCTACTCGTACTTAGTACGATTCGTCAAGCGAAGGCGCTGGAGGACCTCGAGATGGAGACACAACGACCGACACTGACCCGGGAGCGGGTTCTCGAAGGAGCCGTTGCTCTTGCCGACGACATCGGCATCGACGCACTCACCATCCGGAAGCTGGCCGAAGCGCTCGGCACGAAACCGATGACGATCTACTACCACGTCCCTTCCAAGGAGGAGATCATCGACGGGATGGTGGAGACGGTCTTCTCCGAGATCGACCTTCCACCGGAGGATCTCGATTGGAAAGAGGCGATGCGGGTACGCTGCCGGTCGGCCCGCCGGGTCCTCAAACGACATCCGTGGGCGGCGCCCCTCATGGAGTCCCGCACCTCACCGGGGCCGGCCAATCTCGGCCACCACGAGGCGGTACTGGCGTGTCTCCGCCGCGGCGGACTCGACCTGCAGATGACGGCACACGCCTACGCCATCCTCGACAGCTTCATCTACGGCTTCGCATTCGAGGAGGCCACCCTCCCCGCCGGAGGCGCAGGTGAGGACTTCACCGCGATGACCGCCGACATCGCCGCCGCCTTCGACCCCCAGACCTACCCCACGCTCGTCGAGTTCACTACCGGGCACGTGTTCCGGCCCGGCTACGACTTCGGTGACTCGTTCGAGTTCGGACTCGACCTCATCCTCGACGGTCTCGACCCGGCAGAACGGAGCAAGCGGACCCGCTGATACCCTCACCCCGTGAAGGATTTCTATGAACTGACCGAGCGCGGCCGCATCCGGCGGTTGCGAACCGTCGCCGAGCAAGTTCTGGATGCGTACGACCTCGACGTCGTCCGGATGCGAACTCTGACCGATGCCACCAACGCCATGTTCAGGCTCGATTGCGCGGCCGGCGACCGCTATGCGATGCGAGTTGGGCTCGGACCACCGAACGGTCACAGCGTCGCCGCGATGCGATCCGAGATGGAATGGCTACAGGGGTTGGGCACCATCGAGTCACCAGTCGTTCCACAGCCCGTCCCCTCCCGAAGCGGCGAACTGGTGGTGGTCGGCTCGGCACCCGGTGTGCCGTACGATCCACCGTGCGCCGTCTTCTCGTGGCTGGAGGGCTCGCTCCTCGCCGAACGCGCCGACAACATGTCGTTCGAGAGCTACGGCGCGGCGATGGCAACCCTGCATCGGGCGGCGCTCGAGTTCGAACCCTCGGCGGAATTCGTGGCCCCCGAGTACACGACGGTCTATCCGTACGGTTCCGAGTTCGTCGTGTTCGACCGGGCCGGCGACGACCTGCTGCCGGCGCCTCGCCGCGAGGTATTCGAGCGGGGCCACGCACGAGTAGACGCCCTCTTCTCATCGCTGCCGCATCGAGAGCCGATGCGCCTCCTCCACGGCGACTTCCACGGGTGGAACGTCAAGGTCGACCACGGAAAGCTGGCGGCGTTCGACTTCGAGGACATGCTGTGGGGCTGGCCGGCCCAGGACATCGGTATCGCTCTCTACTACGTCTGGGGTCGCGACGACTTCGATGCCAAGCTCGACCAGTTCCGGACGGGCTACCAGACCGTGTGTCCCTGGCCCGGAACCGATGATGTGTTCACCTGCATCATCGCCAGGACGCTGCTGCTGGCGAACGACGTCATCATTCAGCCGGAATGGATCGATGCCGCCGCCGAGGTCTACGAGCGCGGGGAACGGCGCATCCGATCGATGCTCGAGCGCCTCGACGCGTAGCGACGAGTAGGGTTGAAGACGGCAGCCGGCCGGCGGAAGTCGCATGCACACCCGACCCCTCCCCGAACTCCCGAGTGCTCGCTCCCCGGCGGGAGCCGAGATCCGCTACCTGGTGGGTGGCGCGACGGGCAACATGATCCACTCGACGGTTCCGCCGGGGCAGGTCAACCGGGCGACCGTCCATGCCACGGTGAGCGAGTTCTGGTTCATCCTCTCCGGACATGGACAGATCTGGCGAAGAGACGAGCACCGGGAGGAGGTCACCGCCCTGGAGCAGGGCATCTCCATCGATATCCCGGTCGGGACCTCCTTCCAGTACCGGTGCACAGGGACCGAACCGCTGCGGTTCCTGTGCATCTCCATGCCGCCGTGGCCCGGCGACGCGGAAGCGACCATCATCGACGGTCCCTGGGACCCCACCTACACCGGCTAGCGTCGCGGGGGAACCGGAGACCACCCCGGCGACGTCCAAACCACCGACGCACCGCCATGCCGGGTCGTGAAGGGGCGCAGGTGTCTACGGCGCCAGTCGAGGAGAGCACATGAGCAACGCACGAAGCACTTCGACCATCGTCATACTGGCGATCGCCGCCATTCTGCTCATCATCGGCGCACTCGTTCCGGGCACCACCGAAATCCGCCGGACCGAGACCTACGACTTCAACCCGGACCAGCACCCGGCGGGAACCGCAAAGGTGATCTCTACCGGCGGCCGGGAAGGTTTCACGCTCTTCTGGATCACCTTCCGCCCGGCCGAGTACTACCTCAACGTCATGTTCGCCGTCCCCGAGGCATGCGGAGCAGCCGTCGCCGCGAGTTCCACCTGGCCCGTCACCGACGCGGAGTGCGCCGGCCCCGACGGTCTCAGCGGAACCATCAGCGGGACCGGCCGGACCGCAAACGGCGACACGATCGTCAACGTCAGGGTCGACGTCGACGAAGCCTGCCACACAGCAGTCGAGCTGGGCATGGACTGGCCTCCTCCTGTGGCTGCCTGCGAAGCGTCCACATAGGGCATCGCATCTGGCGCTCGGCGTCACTAGATTCGGCCGTGCTGTGGGACCCCTGACTCAACGTGTCGAAACGACCGTGCTTCCTTCCGGCGACCACGTCGATCTGTGGATCCGGGACGGTGTGTTCATCGACGGCCCGATAGATGAGGCATCGCTGCTTCACACCGGCGGATACGCGATCCCGGGCCTCGTCGACGCTCACGCGCACCTGGCGCTGGCGAGTCCCACGCCCGGAGCCGACGAAGCCGAACAGGTGCGCTCCTCGGCCCGCGCCCATCTCGATGCCGGCGTGCTGACCGTGCGCGAGCCGGGTAGCCCCAATCATGCGTCGGCAGGCCTGGGTGGCCGGGCCGACCGGCTACCCACCGTCGTCACGGCCGGACGCTTCCTGACTCCTCCCGGGCGTTACTTCCCGGGACTCGCCCGCGAGGTCGACGACCGGGGTCTCGTGGATGCTGCACTCGACGAACTCCGGCACTCGGGCGCCTGGGTAAAGGTGATCGGCGACTTCTTCGACGGCTCCGGGCGGTTCTCCACCAACTACAACCTCGACGCCTTGACCGAGACGGCCGCTGCGGTTCACGCCGCCGGCGGCCGCATCACCATGCACGCGATGATCCCCGACTCGGTCCGGCAAGCGATCGAATCAGGGTTCGACGGAATCGAACACGGTTCTGTGACCGAACACGAACAGGTCGAGGCGATGGCGTCTGCCGGCATCACGTGGACTCCCACGGCGTTGATCGACGACGTCCTGCGCAACTCCGCCGTTGAGATGCTCGGCCCCGCAGGCGGACTGTGGCTGATCGAGGCACTGGCAGGACACGGAGAGGCGATCCGCCGGGCCCATGAGCGGGGGGTGCGGATACTCGCCGGGACCGACGCGGGCATGCTCCCCCACGGCGCCGTCGCCCGGGAGATCCGGCTCCTCCACAGCTTCGGACTCCCCGCAGAGGCGGCACTGGCAGCCGGTTCGTGGGTGGCCCGCGGCTACCTCGGTCTCCCCGGCATCGAGGCGGGCGCACCGGCCGACCTGGTGGTGTTCCCCGACGACCCGCGCCAGGACCTCAGCGTGCTCGACCACCCTGCGCTGATCGTTCTCGGCGGACGGGTGATCGGCGGCCGGCGCGAGTCCTGACGTCGGGGGTGCCGGCCTTCAACGGAGACCCAGGTCCGATCGCAGTCGCGAGAAGTCGGCGGGACGCATGTCCGTCCACACCTCCTCGATGAACGCCAGGCACTGCTTGCCGGTCCCGGCCGTGCCGGTCTCGCGCCATCCCCTCGGGATGGGCTCGTCGATCCGGATTACCCGGTATTGCTCCTCGTGATTGATGACAACTTTGTAGGCATCGTGCAGTTCGGCCACGGCTACTCCCGTTCGGAATCATCGTGAGCCTACCTGCGCCCGGCGAAGGCAGGGCCGACGGACGGTGCCACTCAGCCGGCCGGGCGTCGCGCAGCGATGACATGGACACCGCAGGCGACTCCCGCGCAAGACCTGCGATCTCAGTCCCGTTCGACAACAGTCTCGAATCGTTCCATGACGATGTCGGGAACCTCCCAGCCCTTCTGATCCATCAGCTCGATGAAGGCCCTGCGAAACAGGAGCGTCACCCGAACTCGCGCCTCGGCAGAGGGACCCGTGAACCGGTAGGTAGTTGTGTCGGCCCCCAAGGCGGGAATCCGGTTGTCGGACAGAATGCGGGTGGGATTCCAGTAGGCGCCGGTCGGCGAGATCTCGGTCCAGAGTTCCTCGAGGATCTTGGCATAGCCGGCTCCGGGTAGGCCGCCGTAGTAGCCGGCCGAGGGGTCGCCGACACCACCCCACTCGGGGACCCTTGGACCGTCGATGAGTTCCAGTGTGGATCCGCTCTCGTCGGTAGCTTCTACCAGCAGGATCAAGTGCCGCACCGGCGAGTCGGTCGGAACGTGGTGGCCCGTCTGATCGTTGACGATGGTGACCTGAACGCTCAGTTCGTCGTCCTGGATCTCCGCTGCGACGGTCAAGGTCACGGCGTTGCGGAGGAGCTCCTCGTCGGCGGCTCCCGGCATGCGATGCCCCGGGATTGCGGAGGGGTCACGGCTCAAGCCACCCTTTGCGGGTAGAGCGAACACGTCGGCACCCGTCGTCGGCATATGGCAGTCCTGGCAGGTTCGCCCGGTCGCCTGGTCCGCATAGGGGCTCGACAACCATTCCCCGAACGAGTCGTAGATCACCACATCCCAGAACACTCCGTGGTGACAGGGGGCGCAGAATGCACTCTCGAGCTGGATCGGCGAGAACGTATCCTCCCCGGGCGCGACATCGTCGTAGGGTCCTGCGAAGAACTGATGCCCCGCCGGCGGCCTTCGAAACTCGAACGACAGCACTCCGGGGCGCCCAGAATCCGGAAGTCCGGTCGAGGGATCCAAGAGGACGTCCCACACTTTGTGGCAGACATCGCAGGTCACGCCCTCTCGTCCGACTCCCCGGGCGGTGCGCGGGTCGACTCCGTAGGGATCGTCGACGACCGCCGCCGGAACGTGACATGCGGCACAGTTGCCCGCCGAATCGGGGAAGTCCAGCCGGTAGCCCGGTCCGTAGTACGGCAGAGCCGGATCCGGCCGCAACGGCACCCGCCCGTAATCGCGGTTGGTCACATAGCGGGTCGGTGGACTCTGGTTGCCGGCGAGATCCGTCCCTGAATACATCGAGAGAAACCTCGGGTTCGTCGCCGACTGCGAATGGGCGTCGTCGAGCCACTGATCGACGGGCAGCCCGTGTGGAAGATCGGAACCGGTCCGGCTGTGACACACCTCGCAGGGCTGCCCCTCGCCGGTTCCGCTCCCCTCGACGGCAGACAACCATTCGTAGTCGGGATGGTCGCTTTCGGGAATCCCGACGAGTTCGAACCGGACGTCGGCACCGGGTTCGTGCTCTCCCCCGCCGGCTATGAAGTAGCCGTCCGCCCAGGCCGACAACCGGACGGGGGACTCGACGGACTCGAGAACGAACCGCCCGTCGCCGCCGCTGATGACCGTGCTCCCGGTCGTCTGAATTCGCACGACCGCCCCCGGCACCGGTTCTTCTCCGTCCACAACGATCCCGGTCACTACATCTTCCGGGGCGCACGACGCCAGGAGCAGCGCCGCAATCACGATCCGACTCGAGATCTTCATCTCCTGCTCCTGCGAACCGCCGTCCACCCGATCGCTCCGAGCGCCACCAGAGCGATGAAGACCGCCGGGCCCACCCATCCACTCCCCTCGTTCTCTTCGATAGCGCCCCCTGGTTCGGTCGTTGCCGCAGCGGCGGATCGATCCGTTTCTTCGGCGGTGCTTTGGGCTTGGCTCGATGTGTCCTGCGTCGCCGGCTCAGCAGGTCCTGTCGCAGCGTTGGGGGCTTTCCCTTCGACGTCGAGGCGGTAGACCCCTCCACCGTCCGTCGCCGCGTACACGTGCGAACCGTCCGACGACACGGCGAGAGCGCCGACGGCCCTCGTCGCCAACCCGTCGTTGATCCGCGTCCAGCTCACGCCACCGTCTACGGATCGGTAGACACCGCTCATCTCGTCGGCCGCATAGGCGACCGACGAGTCCGACGGGTCGAAGACGACGGCGGAGACCACCGACTCCGCGGGCATCCCCGCCGCCGAGCGGGTCCACGTGGTGCCTGCATCGGCGGATCGGAAAACCCCGCTGCCGAAGAACCCTGCCAGCACTATGCCGGGGTCTGCCGGATCGATCACCACCGAGCGGGCCATCGCCGGGAGGCCTTCCACGACCGACCATCCGACGCCGCCATCGGTGGTGACCAGCAATCCATGCGTCGGCGAGGCGGCGTATGCGGTGCCGGGGTCGGTGGGGTGGACCGCAATCCCCGCCACGTGAGCATCCGCGGTCGAGGAGTCGTTGGCCTCCTCCCAGTGCGATCCCCCGTCGTGCGAAATCCAGATACCGCTCGCCCCGATCTCGGCTGCGAAGGTCCCCGCCGAGTAGTAGCCGGCCGAGCCTGCATAGACCGTGTTGGGATCGGACGGAGCGAACACAATGGTCCGCCAGCCCTGACCCTCGGGAAGACGCCGGTCACCGACGGTCCACGTGCGTCCTCCGTCGCGACTCTCGACGATGACCGGATCCCAATTGCTGGACGCCAGGACATGGTCGGATTGGGCCGGATCAAATGCGACGGCGTTCCATTCCAATCCGGGGGCCGGCGGAAAGGCCAGTCCTTCCCAGGAACCCCCTCCGTCGTAGCTGGCGAAGATTCCACTGCGGGCGGCGGCGACGACCCTTCCGGGGTGATCGGGGTCTACTCCGAGAGCTCGAACCTGGGCACCCGTGTACCCGGCGCTGGCAACTCTCCAGGTACGACCACCATCTTCCGACACGAAGTTCCCACCGCCGTAGTTGTTGGCGAACAGTCGATCGGGGTTGCGAGGATCGATCTGGAAATCTATCGGGAAGCCCGATACCACGCCGGGTGCCCCCCAGTTGGGCGGGTTGGTGACACGCTCCCACGACCGTCCACCATCGATGGACCGATAGATTGCCCCGGCACTACCGGCGTAGGCGATGTCGGGATCGATCACCGAGTACTCAACCGACGTGATGATGTCGTCCGAGAGCGTCCGGGACCAGGTGGCCCCTCCGTCGGTCGTCAGGTAGACGCCGGCATGGTCGTAGTACTGGTTGTTGCCGGTGCCCGCCAGCATGACATCGGGATCGACCGGGTGCATGAACAGGCTGCCGACGTAGAGGTTGTCGAGTCCGTCGATCGCGTTCGTCCAGGTCTCTCCCCCGTCGACCGACTTCACCACCCCCTCACCGCCCGGCGAACGGGCAGCAGGCTCCGAGTCGGCGGCCTCGCGGTCGAAGATACCCGTGGAGATGAAGATCGTGTCCGGGTCATCGGGAGCGATCCACACGTAGCGGGCGAGATTGTCGCCCCGCCAGATGGGTTCCCAGCGATCACCTCCGTCGGTCGTGCGGTAGACGACACCCGCCGTACGGTCGAACTCCCGCCCGAGGCGTTCCTCCCCCGCCCACGCCCATGAGGAGAGTTCGGCTGCCGCGTAGACGGTGTCCGAGCTGCGGGGATCGACGGTGATGCCGCGAAAGGTGATCCCGTCGGCTTCGACCACCCCGGCATCCTTCTCGACCCAGGTACGACCGCCGTCCTCCGAGCGGAAGATCCCACGGGTGAACTGGGTACCGACCCAAACGATGTCCGAATCGTGCGGGTCGATGGTCAGGCAGAAGACCGGAATGGCATCGCCCGATGCGCCCGTTCTGGTGGAGATTCCCTGATTCGACGGAGTCCAGGTCGCTCCAGCATCTTCGGAGATGAACACGCCTGCGAATGCGTCCGTCACATACATGCGATCCGGGTTCTGTGGGTGCATCCGGACGTCGTAGCCGAGTCCACCCAGCGGTCCGCCGGTGCGGATCCACGTGAACTCCCCACTCGAGGCCGGGGCAGGTGCCGGGCCGGCGATGGTGAGATCATCGATCTCAACCACCCCGGTTCCTTCCGCCCGGAATCCGACGGCGCCTTCCGGATGCGGGTTGGGATCGGATGCTTCCAGCGTGACGCCCGCTACCGAGACGACGTGGTCTCCTCCCTCTACCCAAACCGCTACATCGATCCAGGCTCCGGGCTCGACGGGCGCAGGCTCGCCGGCAAGCATCAACGGTTCGGCCGCCTCGCGCACGAGCTCTACCCGCCCTGGAAGGATCCATACTGCATAGTCCCCCTGAGGCCCGATGCGGTACATCACGGCCACCACGGTGTCCGGGTCGAGGCGGAGCCGGAGGGTGAACTCGGTACGGCCGAACGCTCCCTCCCTCATCACCGGCGCTCCGGGTTCGACCCGGAGCACACCGTCGGCGACGCTGCCGGTGGAACCCAGTTCCCAACCGGTGAGGGGACCCTCGAACGTCTCGGTGACCTGCAGGCCGGCGATTGCGGGAGCGAGAAGCAGTAGAACCAGGAGCGTTGCGACAACGACCCCGATCCGCATGTCCGACCTCCCGAACGGCGCTTCTCAGATCAGTCTCTCCCGATACTTGCCTCCCGCACTAGAGGAGAAGTACCAATCAGGATGGCGGTGGGTCGGATGGTACTGCCCGGACGCTTGAGTCCGACCAGGCGTCGTTCAGCCGGCAACCGCCTCGCCGATGTGCGCCAGTTCTGGATGGCTCCGGGCAACCGCGCCGGCGAGTTCCATCAGTTCGCGGCGGGGGTCGTCGGATGCGAACTCGTAGATCTCGAACGTGGGTCCTGCGAACTCGCCCTCGCCGACCGGCTGCTCCACCAGGTAACGCGCAACGCTCGACATGGCACCCGCCATCAGCCCGTACATGCGTCCGACGGCAGGACCCTTGTCGTCCCCCGGCTCGAAAAGGTCGGCGAGCAGCAGGAAGAGATAGCGGTAGAGCGCGTTGAAGAGATCCGACACCGGCTGCAACGGTTCGGGGAAGCCGACAGTGCGCGGGTTCGACCTCAGCCGCCGCACCGCGCCCAGGGGCTTCGTTCCTTCTGCGATCAGCAGCAGCTTGGCGTAGTGCGTGAGTTCCTGGTGGGCGGGATCTGCCCACCGTTCGGTGCTCAGCCCCTCTCCCTGGTGCACGATGACCTCGATGGCCACCTCCGCCGACTCGAGGCCGTCGACGAGCATCAGGCCGCCGCTGTCCTCGGCATCGAACGCGACGGGCTGGTAGAAGCCCGGGTCGGACAGCTGGCGGGACGCCTGCGGATCTGCGAAGAGGTCGAATCGCCCGTTCAAGTCCGACATCGCCATCTCCAGGGCGTGATAGAACTGGCCGAGGGTCTCGTAGCTGTCGGGTTCGGCCGGAGCGCCGTGCACCTCCGGCTGCTCGATGCGCATGAGTACGTCGCGGACGAGCGTCAACGAGGCGGGTTCGAGATTGAGTTCGAGGGGCGGTATGTGGTGCGGCAACAAACCGGGGTAGACGGGTATGAGGGCCGTCGTCGCGAAGGGTGGATTTCCCCCGACGGCCAGCAGCAGGTTGGCGCAGAGGGCGGCGTGCAGCATCTCTTCGGCGACGATGCTGCGAATCAGGAGCGCCGCCTCGGACTGCTGGTCCTCGATCGAGTACATGGCGAACAGGTACGGCGGGACCGTGGACAGCTCGACCTTGATGGCCAGCTCGATGTGTGCCCGAAGGTCCTCCGGCGTGTGAATAGGCATTGAGTCCTCCCTCCTCCGGAATCTACCCGACCGCAGGTGCGGGTGACGGCGGGATGTCGGGTACCAGAGGAAGTGGATCGGGGTGCCGGATCAGTGTCTGGATCCGGATCCCGAGGAACCGGGACTCACGAGCTCCCCCCTGAGGAAGGCGGCCGTGAGCGGATGCTGAGGTGCGTTGAAGAAAGCCTCCGTGTCCGCCAGTTCGACCACGCGTCCGGCGACCATGAGGGCCGTCCGGTGTGCGACCCGACGTGCCTGGAACATATCGTGTGTGACCAGCACCACCGTCGTGTCGTGCCGGTCGTTCTCGGTGCGGACGATACCCTCGATCAGCCCCACGTGGTAGGGATCGAGATTGCCGGTCGGCTCGTCGAGGAGGAGCACGTCGGGCTCGACCACCAGGGCCCGGGCCATGGCAACCCGCTGCGCTTCACCTGCCGACAGCGTCCGCGCCGGCGCCTGACTGAGGTCGGAAAGGCCGAGTTGCCGGAGTCGCTCGTCGACCTCGCCGTTGGTGGGCCTGACGCCGCGCAATCGCAGACCGATGCGAACGTTGGCGATCACGCTGCGACGTAGCAGCATCGGATGCTGAAACACGGTGACGACCTGGCGACGCAACGGCAGCGGAGCATCGGCCCCGACCTCGAATCCGTTGTACTCGATGCGCCCGTGCGTGGGAGTCTCCAGAAAGTTGAGGAGCCGGAGCAAGGTGCTCTTGCCGGCACCGCTGGGCCCGACGATGCCGAGGATCTCGCCGGGCCGAACGTGCAGATCGGGCACGTCGACCACACATCTGTCGCCGTAGCAGTGCCGGACGCCTGTGAGCCGATAGGAGTGATTCATGGGCCCCCCTGCCGGATCTGCAGGCGATAGAAGGCGAAGTTGGTGAGAAAGGCCAGGGCGAGGAGTACGACGCCGAGGGCCAGCGCCAGCGCGAAGTTACCCTGCCGTGTCTCGAGCACGATGGCCGTGGTCAGAACCCGGGTCTCGCCTTCGATGTTGCCGCCGACCAGCATCACCGCCCCCACTTCCGAGATGATGCTGCCGTAGGCGGCGACCACCGCCGCCGTCACCCCGATGCGGGCCTCGGCGAGGATGGTCATCGCCACCTGCGGGCGGGTGGCACCGAGCGCACGCATCTGCATCCGCACGTCGGGATCGACTCCCTGCACCGAGGTCATCGTCAACCCGACCACGAGCGGAAAGGCGATGATCGTCTGCGCCACGACCATGCCGGTCGGAGTGAACAGCCATCCGAGCCCGCCCAGCGGCCCCTGGTTCGACAGCAGGAGGTAGGTGAAGAGACCCACCGCCACCGGCGGCAGTCCCATCCCCGTGTAGATCACCGGGACGATCAGTGCCCGGCCCGGCAACCGCCGGGCGAGACCGATCGACGCCCCGATCGGTATGCCGGCGACCAGCGCGATCAGTAGCGCACCGATGGTGACCTGCAGCGTGAGGCCGATCGTCTCGAGGAGTTCCGGGTCGAGGTCCCACAGCAATCGAAGCGCATCGACGAACGCCCGCCCGATCGTATCCATCGATCAGACTCCGTCACCGCTGGGTGTCACCGGTTCTTCCAAACATCCGAATCGGGATAGAAGAGCGGTTGACCGAACTCATCTACACCGAACACCTGGATTGCCTCCTGCGTTTCGATCGAGGTGATCCACTCGACGAAGTCCTGCGCCAGGTCGTAGTTGATGTTCCCCTTGTCGGGATTCACCGGGATGACGCCGTACGGATTGAGCAGCGCCGGGTCGACGTTCTCGTCGATCGACGCTCCCCCGACCATGACCGCCAGGTTGGGAAGATTGGCCTGCTGCGAGAGAAAGGTCCCGCGGTCGGTGAGGGTGTAGGCGCCGGCCTCGTTGCTGAAGTTGAGGGTGTCGCCCATCCCCTGCCCCAATGACTTGTACCAGCCGGGGTCGGGGGTGATGCCTGCCGCCTCCCACAGCTCCTTCTCTTTCGTATGGGTTCCGCTGTCGTCTCCCCGGGAGGCGAAGGTCGCCCCGGAGGCGGCGATCATCTCGAGCGCCTCCGCTGCCAGCGGCATTCCCCGGATGCCGGCGGGGTCGCCTTCCGGCCCAACGATCACGAAGTCGTTGTACATGACGTCGGAGCGCTCCGCGCCGTGCCCGTCCTCCACGAAGGCGTCCTCACGAGCACGCGCATGCACCAGGATTACATCGGCATCCCCGGCTTCGCCGAGCGCGATGGCCTGACCGGTCCCCACCGCCACGACGTCGACCCTGGCACCGTAGTCGACTTCGAATGCCGGGAGGATCGCTTCCAGCAGGCCGGAATCCGCCGTCGAGGTGGTGGTGGCGAGGCGCAACACATCGGGCACCGACGAGCCTCCACAGGCGGCGGAGACCACAACGAGAACCAGAAGCGCAATGACCCGAAACCGCATCTCTCTCCCTCGGCGTAATGAAGACACATCATAACGCCAGGAGAGACCCGCTCACGTTGAGGCCGTGGGAGGAAAGAGGTCCCGGTAGATCTCATCGATGGCGCGATCGGCCCGCTCGCAGAAGCTCCTCATTCGATCGACGTGCGCACGGCCGGCGTCGGTGAGGCGGGCTCCGCCCCCTTCCTGGCCGCCGGTCTGAGTGTCGAGGAGTTGCACGCCCAGTCGTTCCTCCATCTCATGGACCTTCTGCCAGGCGACCCGGTAGGGCACGTCCATGATCCTGGCCCCGGCGGTGATGGACCCCTGCTCGCCGATCGCCTCCAGCAGGCGCATCCGCCAGCAGGACGACGCCACTTCACCGTTGACTTCGAGCCAGATGTTGAAACGCGGCTTCACGGGGATCTCCAAACCTCGACGCACCAACGCTACCTTGTCACCGGAGCACCGTACGCCGACCGTGTTCAACCGGCGACGCTCATATTCACATGGCTTGACCATGATCCGGCTGTGTTCTATATTCATGTGGGTTGAACACAAAGGAGAAGGCACATGCCAGCCGTCAAGCCTCTACCGGCCGGAGTCGCCGGATTCGCACTGCTCGGGATCTACTCGTGGATCATGACCGGAACGAACGGCGAAGCCGCCTCCTGGGCCTGGCTGGTACTGGTCGCAGCCGTCGCCCTCCTGGCCGTAGCCGCCCGTGCCGCTGCCACTGCGAGGCGAGCTGATGATGACCGGTGACCCCGACGGCGTCGGCTACGTCACGAGGCCGGGCCAGCTCGAGGCGCTCTCCAATCCGATCCGCTCGCGGATCCTCCGGCGGGCCGCACGTCCGATCACCGTGGCCGAACTCGCCCGGACCCTCGACGTCCCCAAGACCCGCCTCTACTACCACGTGAACCTGCTGGTCGACGAGGGAATGCTCGAACAAGTCGACCAGCGGAAGTCGGGAGCGCGCATCGAGAAGATCTATCTCCGGACCGCTGCGAGCTACCAGGTGGGGGAAGGCCTCGTCGACGCGATTGGCGACGCCAGCAAGGCCGCCGTAGCGATGGCGTCGGTCCTCTTCGACCCGGCACGCGCCGAAGTGGAAGACACCTTCGAACAGAAGCTGACGGGAGGCGGGGAAGACCGGCCGGCCGAGATCGGCAGGACGGTCGTCGAGCTCAGCGCCGCCGACGCCATTCGCTTCCAGCAACGACTCACGGAGCTGATGCGCGACCTACGCGAGGCGAGCAGCGCAGACGGCGAGCAGACCTATGCGCTGACGGTGGCTTTCGTGCCGATCGACATCGAAGATGGGGCTGATGACGACCGAATCTGATACCTCGACCCGAATTCCGGGCGCCGTATGGCTGACGTCGGCCGGCGCGGTTGCGCTGCTGCTGGCAACGTCTGCACGCTACGGGTTCCATCGCGACGAGCTCTACTTCCTGGTCGCGGGCAGGCGACTCGAGTGGGGTTTCGTCGACCAGCCACCCCTCACCCCGTTCCTGGCGCACCTCGCGGAGAGCATCGGCGGCACCTTTCCCACTGCCATCCGGGTCTTGCCGGCCTTCGCCATCGGGGCCGTCGTTCTGGCCGCCGCATCGATGGCGCGAAGGTTCGGAGGAGGGAGAGCTGCTCAGATCTTCGCGGGCATCGCCGCCGGGGGTTCGGGTTTCGCACTGGCAGTCGGTCACCTTCTGTCGACCGCCACCTTCGACTACCTGCTGTGGACGGTCGCCGTCTGGCTGGTCGTCCGGTTGCTCGACGGCGCCGATCCCCGGGAGTGGCTCTGGCTGGGACTGGTGATCGGGGTCGGCCTGCAGAACAAACACCTGATCGGCCTGCTGGCAGTTGCGTTGCTGATCTCTTTCTTCGCCTCGCGCCGACGGCGCATCCTCGGCACCCCGTGGCCGTGGATGGGCACGGCTCTCGCTGCGCTCATCGCGCTGCCCAACCTCCTCTGGCAGGCCCGCAACGGCTGGCCACAGCTGGAAATGGCTCAGGTGCTCGCCGGGCGCAGCGACGGGCCCATCGCCTTCGTCCTGGAGCAGATCGCCCTCCTGTCGATCGTGCTCGTGGTTCCCGCCGCAGCCGGCTGGTGGCGCCTCATGCGCTCGTCCGAACTGGCGCGGTGGCGCCCTATCGCCGTCACGTTCGCTTTGCTGTTCGTCTTCTTCCTAGCCACCGGTGGCAAGGCCTACTACGTGGCGCCGCTGTACCCGGTACTACTTGCGGCCGGTTCAGGATGGTTCGAGGAACTGCGGCCGATCGGTCGGCGTGCCATGGCGGGGACCGCCGCAGCCGGCGTTCTCGCGGGCATGTTCATCGCGCTTCCGTTGCTCCCACCGTCGTCGATGTCGACATTCGACGCCACCGGCGAACTCGGCGAGACGATCGGCTGGCCGGAGTTCGTCGACCAGATAGCCGCCGTCTACGAGTCGATCCCCGCAGACGTCCGTTCCGAGACAGTGATTTTCACCGGGTCATACGGCGAGGCGGGGGCGATCGACGTGCTGGGCCCGAATCGCGGCCTCCCCCGTGCCTACAGCGGCCACAACCACTACGGAATCTGGGGTCCGCCGGACCGGCATGGTCCCGTTATTGCCACCGGGTACGTCGACGACGTGATGGAGCGAATCTGTCCGGACTTCGAGAAGGTCGACACCGTTGACAACCCGTACGGTGTCGAAAACGAGGAGGCCGGCCTCCCCATCTATCTCTGCCTCGAGACCGATCGCCAACTCGCCGACATCTGGAACTCGGTCCGGCACTTCAACTGAACGGGATCACCAGTCGTCGCCGGTGCGACTCTCACATGTGATGGAGTCGGTCACGTCGACCCCGGCGCTCGGACCGAAGAGCAAGACCATGATGCCTCCGTCTTCCTCTTCGGTTCTGACCAGGTGGGATCCGTCGCGCACGTTCGTGGGGCCGCGCCATCGCTCCCAGCCGAGTCGTTCGTAGAAACCATGCACGCCCGTGGCGAGCGCCCCCATCTCGAACTCGCCCCTGATGAGACTCGCCGCCTCGTCCATCGTCCTCGTCCCAAGTCCCTCTCGCTGCCGGGCCGGGTGGGTGGCGACTCCTTCCACGTAGCCGGTGCGGAACGGTCGCCCTCCGACCTCGATCACCCTCGA
>JABAHS010000161.1_pt8 | contig 17332 bp, 15 predicted proteins | sample 7062111 | NCBI WGS metagenome assembly JABAHS01 (sample SAMN14534600, study PRJNA622989) | marine sediment metagenome | biome: marine biome [ENVO:00000428]; feature: marine pelagic biome [ENVO:01000023]; material: deep marine sediment [ENVO:00002113]; isolation source: pool of 4 deep marine... | reverse complement strand
ACGCTCGCGGCGGCTGCGAATCGGGGATTGCGAAAAAGCGTGAGGTCGAGGAGCGCGGCGCCGGGTCGCAGCTGGGAACGAATGAAAAGCGCGGCCGCAATGCCACCGACGACGAACAGCGCCACGATGAAGTTCGAGGTCCACCCCTCCCGCTGCCCGTTGGCGATTGCGGACATCAGGCAGTACAGGAAAGTGCAGAGCAGCGCGTATCCGGTCCAGTCGAAAGGCTGGCGCACCTTGCTTCTCACGCCGGCCGGCATGAATACGGTGCCGAGCAGAAATGCGGTGGCGACGATTGGCAGCGGTACGTAGAAAACGTACCGCCAACCCAGCGCGTCGATAGTGATGCCCCCCAGCACCGGCCCGAGACCGAGTGCGAGCACCAGCCCTGTTGCATACACCGCCATTGCGGTGCCACGACGCTGCTCGGGGAAGAGCTGAAAAAGTGTCACCATTACCAGTGGTTGGACGATGCCGGCGGTGAATCCCTGCATGACGCGCCCGAAGATGATCAGGTCGAGATTCGAGCTCCAGGCGCACAGCAACCCACCGGCGATGAACAGGGTAAGCACCACCAGAAACGCCACGCGGCGACCGAGCACCGTCATGAACCACGCGCTGAGAAGCTGGCTCGCCACCATGGTCGCTACGTAAGCGGTGGTGAGGAACTGGGCCTTGTCCTGGCCGACGCCGAACGCTCCCATCACGTGCGGCACCGCGACGTTGACGATCGTGCCGGAGAACACCATGCTGCATGCTGCCGCCATGCCGGTGACGGTGACCAGCACCCGGTACAATCGCGTCTGCTCGCCGTGCGCGCGATCAGCGGCCGCGGATGTCAATTTTGACCTCGACCATCATGCCCGGCCGCAGCTTTTGCTCGCGTTGCTCGATGGCGATGCGCACGGGCAGCCGTTGGGTGATCTTGGTGAAGTTACCGCTTGGATTTGGATTCGGAAGCAGCGCGAAGGAGCCCGTGGTGGAGTGGCCGATGCTCATGATCTCGCCACCGAAGGTTTCGTCCGGAAACGCATCGACGAAGATCTCGACCGGGAGTCCGAGCGCGAGCTTTCGAATCTGCGTCTCCTTTATATTAGCCTCGACCCAGATGTCGGCGGGGTCGTGAACAATGGCTAGCCTTTGTCCCGGTGAGACGAACTCGCCGACGTCAACAAAAGTCTTGTCGACGACGCCGTTCACGGGGCTTCTGATGGTCCGATCGGCGAGATCGAGCTTCTGTTGCTCGAATCGAGCCTGCAGCTCCTCCTGCTCGTGAACGAGCTTCTCGAGCTGCTTGTCGAGCACCTTGAGCCTTGCACGCTCGGCGCGTTCCTCGACGAGCTTGGCGCGGGACTCCTCGAGCTCGGCGACGGCCATGCGCTGCTCGCCCTCGAGTCGCCGCGCCTGCGCCTGGGCCTTCTCGAGCTCCTGGCGCGAAATCACTTTCTTGCTGAACAAAGAGCGCGCGCGGGCGAGCTCGGCGGTCGCGAGATCCGTCTGCGCCTCGAGGGCCGACACGGACGCACTCGCCGCATGCAGCCGTGATTGCTGCGTTTCGAGGCGGCTGCGCGTCTGGTCGTCGATGAGATCCCGCTCCGCCTTCAGGCGGTCCCGATCCGCCTCGATAGTGCGTACCTGCGCCTCGAGCTGCCTCACGCGCAGGCGCGATTCCCGGTCGTCGACGACTGCCAGCACCTGGTTGGATGCGACGACATCGCTCTCCTCTACCGAGACCTTGGTCACCCAGCCCGCGACGCGGCTGCTGATGGTCACCAGGTTGCCGGTGATGCGGGCATCGGTTTCGGAGACGTGGGTGACACGTTCGTGGACCTCGAAAGCCGCAACGACGACCGCGACAAGGATGACGATAAGCACGATCGAGCGCTGAAAACCCCGCACGCGGTGGTGCGGCGCGGGCGAGCGGGAGGACGTTGCTCGTTTAGCCGGGGTCCGGCCGGCGAAATCTGAACTCTTACTCACTTCGGCGCGTCTTTGCGGTCTCCGTCGTCGTCGATTGCAATTTACCACATCGGGGCCATGGCGAAGCGGCGCTCTTTGCAACGCTCCCATGGCGCGCGAGTGTGCGATTCCCACCACCATGCGCCATCATCGGCATCGCTCGGCGGAGGCCCGAAGATGGCAGGTGTAAAAGAGCGCCCCTCGCAACGCCCCGGGGCGAAGCGGTGGCACGGTCTCGCAGCCAGCCACGCAGCTCGGGCTCATGAGCAGGCTGACGTCCGCGCAGGTCGACCGGCCGGTCGGGATTTATCGCCAGGAATGGTGGACCGTGGAGCTCTACTGCCTGGCGGATCCCTCGCCTTTTTGCAGCCGATGGGGCTTTACAGGAATTTTCGGCGGTACACGCCTCATGCGCGCCCAGTGCGACCAGTGCGGCCAGTCGCGCCTTACTATACCTTTGCCGTCGTGCGTCTCAGCCGCTCCGCCAGCACCCGCATCACGTGCAGCGAGAACTCCGGCGTTTCTCTCACCATCTGTAGAAAACGCTCCTCGCCGACCGGTGCGATGCGGCAATCGCCGCGCGTCAACGCGCTTGCGCTTCTCGGCTTCGAGTCAATGAGCGCCATCTCTCCCACCAGGTCGCCCGGCCCCAGCGTCTCGACGAGCACGCCGCTTGCGAAAATGTCCACCTCGCCGCTCAAGATAACGTACATGACGTCGCCGGGAGTCTCCTCGTCGAAGATCACGGTACCGTCCTCGACATCCCTGGCGTCCTCTGCATCTTTGACCAGACTCAGTAAATCCATCTTTTGACTCCCGTTTCGCCCGCAGCCGTCAGTCGGCGTAACCCGGCAGCTCGCGATCGACTATCCGCTTCATTGCTTCGAAGAACAGGCGGATTCTCTCTCCACGACCGTGCCGGTCTTGCTCGGGCGGCGCCTGCACCTGGGCGATGACGTCGTCGGACAATACCGCGAGCCGCTCGCCGGTGCTCATGGCGAGCACCTGTGCCTTGCAGACACGTTCGAGAAAATAGAGTCGATGGTATGCCTGCCCGATGCTCTCACCGACCACCAAGACGCCGTGGTTTTTCATGAACATCACCTGCTTGTCGCCCATCAGGTGGGCGAGCCGCTCGCCTTCTTCGAGCGTATCGGCAGTACCGGTATACGTATCGTCATAGGCGATGTGTCCGTGGAAGAAGGCGGCTGTCTGGCTCGCCGGCACGAGACGATTGCTTTCGAGCATGTTGAGTGCGAGAGCCCAGGGCTGGTGCGTATGCAGCACCACACGTGCCGCGGTGATCCGATGGATGGGTGCGTGGATACACTGCGCCGACAGCTCGACGACACCCTCGCCCTCGAGCGTCCGGCCCGCCTCGTCGAAGACAATCATGTCGCTCGCTCGCGCCTCCGACCAGTGCAGTCCGAAGGGCAGAATCAGATAGCGATCATCGTGGCCCGGCACGGTCACCGTGAAATGATTGTCGATGCCTTCCTCGAGCCCGTGGATCGCGGCGAGCCGATGGGCGGCGGCCAGATCGATTTTCGCCTGGACGACAGGATCGGCCGACGTGGAGGATGAGAGCGCGTGGACGGACATGGCAGGCCTCCGATCGAGTATGCTTCGGGGCGATTATAGCCTGCCGGGCCGCCGGGCGGCACGCATGAGGCGTGGGCTTTCTCGAGCCACTTTCCGACACAGGATCCCGGAAACGACTGACGAGGTAATTATGATGCGCGACGAGACGTCAAGCGGCTTTCGGCACAAGCTCGCCGGAATTGCGGAAAATCCCACCTTTCAGCGCACGATCATCGTGCTCATCGTCGTCAATGCCATATTGCTCGGCCTGGAGACTTCCCAGACCGCGATGCGGGCGGCGGGGGGTATCATTATTGCCCTCGATCAGATCATCCTCGGCGTATTCGTCATCGAGCTCGCAATCCGGATCACGGCCCATGGTCGCGCCTTTTTCCGCGATCCGTGGAGCATCTTCGATTTTATCGTGGTCGGTGTTGCGATCGCCCCGACGACTGAACATTTCTCGGTGTTGCGCGCGCTTCGTGTGCTTCGTGTGCTCAGGCTCGCGTCGACGGCGCCGCAGATGCGCCGCGTCGTCGAAGCCCTGCTCTCGGCCGTTCCCGGGCTCAGCTCGGTGGTGGCGATACTCTGTCTCATTTTCTACGTGGCCGGCGTCATGGCCACGCAGCTTTTCGGAGATGCCTTCCCCGAATGGTTCGGCAACATCGGCAAGAGCGTCTACTCGCTGTTCCAGATCATGACCCTGGAAAGCTGGTCGATGGGAATCGTTCGGCCGGTGATGCAGGTCTATCCCCACGCATGGGGATTCTTCGTGCCATTCATATTGATTGCCACCTTCACCATGCTGAATCTGTTCATCGCGGTCGTGGTGAATGCCATGCAGAGCAAATATCACGAAGTGGAAGCGGAGCACGCCGAGGCCGCGCATGCAGAGCGGGCCAGCCTGCTCGAGGAGGTGCAAGCCCTGCGAGCCGAGCTTAAGACTCTGATCGCGACAACCGACCGCGTCCAACGTCAGTGACCCAGCGAGCGTAATCGAAATGAACGGCAAACAACATCAGGAAGCGTGGGGGGAGCGTACCCGCGCGATTCATGCAGGTGAAGCCGCCGATCCGATGACGCGGGCCTCGTCGCCCAATCTCGTCATGTCGGCGACCTTCGTGCGCGATCACGTGGCCGGTTTTTCCGCTCTGAACCTCGACGAGAAGGACGGCTTCAGCTATGCGCGGGTCTCTAGTCCGACTGTCATGCAGCTGGCGGAAAAGCTTGCCGCCCTCGAACGCTCCGAGTCGGCGCTGTGCTTCGCTTCGGGAATGGCCGCCTCGCATGCCCTGATGGCGGGCCGTATGAGCCAGGGCGACCATATCATCATTTCGGATACCAACTACGTCGGCACCGCGGAGCTGGTGCGCGACAGTCTGCCCCGTTGGGGGATCGACGTCTCTGCGGTGGACACCTCGGACCCGGAGATGGTGGAGGCCGCCATCACACCCAAGACGAAGATGCTGTGGATCGAGACGCCGGCGAACCCGATTATGCGATTGAGCGATATCCGCGTGCTCGCCGACCTTGCCCACCGGCGCGGCGTCGAGGACGTCGTGGTGGATTCCACCTTTGCGACCCCGGCTGCCACGCGACCCCTGGAGCTAGGGGCGGATTTCGTCGTTCACTCCTTGACCAAGTACATCGGTGGCCACGGCGATGCGATGGGTGGCGCGGTGCTGGGGCGGGCTGCGGATCTCGCAGCGCTGAACCTCGAGGCGATGGTGCACTACGGTGGCGTGCTCTCGCCCTTCAACGCCTGGCTGATCCTGCGCGGCGCCGCCACCTTTCCGCTGCGCATGAGGGCCCACGAGGAAACCGCGCTCGAGGTCGGCCGGTTTCTCGAGTCACACCCGGCGGTCGAACGGGTCTTCTATCCGGGTCTGCCGTCGCATCCTCAGCACGATCTCGCGCGGCGACAGATGCGCAATTTCTCCGGCATGATCACCTTCAGAACCCGGGAGGACGGAGAAAAGGTTGCTGAGCGCATGACCCGACAACTTGAGATCATCCACTACGCCGTGTCTCTCGGCCACCATCGATCGCTGATCTACTGGATCCCGACCGAGATGCTGATGGAGTCGACCTTCCGCCTCGATTCGGATGCCGAGATCCGCTATCGCGACTTCGCCGGCGACGGCGTTTTCCGCTTCTCGGTAGGTCTCGAGGATCCGGAGGATCTGTGCACCGACCTCAATCGCGTTCTCGAGTGACTTCGATTGGATGAAGCGAAGATTACGCCAGCTCCGAGAGAAGCGAGCTTGCCGCCTTCAGATCCGGGGTCTCGAACCCTTCGGTAAACCACTCGTACATGGATTGAAGTGACTCGCGCGCCTCTTCGCGTCTGCCCTGGCCGTCCCACAGCCGAGCAAGGCCCATAGTGGCGCGCAGCTCGAGCGATTTTGCGCCCGTGCGCCGGGAAACGTCGAGGGCCCGCTCGTACTCGGCCTGAGCTGCTTGAAAAGACACTTTGTCCGCCGCGCACAACGCGTCTCCCGTCAGGCGATGGATCTCGGCTTCCCATAAAGTTTCGTCCGATCGCTTAACCAGATCCCCAGCCTCGCCGAGCGTGCTCATTGCGCTGTCGATGTCACCCGACTGTAGATACAGCTGAGTCAGCAGACAAAGCTGACAGCTCATGAAATATCTCATGCTTCCTTTGCCGATCATGTTCAATCCACGCTGCAGTTGCGCGATCCCGGCGTGCACGTCTGCGCACCGCCCGATCGCCCAGCCCGTGATAATCGTGGCGGTGGTAATGTACGCGGGGAAGCCCTGATCATTTGCCAGCCCGAGCAGCTCGCTGCCGAGCTCGCGGGTTGCAATCGGATCATCGCTCATCGCCGCGGGCATGCATCCGGCGTGCAACAATGCATAGGCAAGGCTGGTCGCATGTTCGAGCTCGCGCGCATAAGCAATACACTCGGCACGTGTCGCGAGCGCCCGCTCCGGGAACCCGCAGAGCCATTGATGAATAACCAGACACGACTGGGTCGCGACGCGCGCATCGTGTTGTGACCGAAGTCTGAGCTCGCGGTACTTCGTGCGGTCGCGATCGTAAATCGCAAGCGCCTTCTGNNGCGGTTTCTATGCCGTGCTCGTCTCCCATGCGTAGAAGCTGCGCCGCGATTTCCTGGGCTTTGCGGTGCCCGAGCGTCACCGTGTGCCTGACCCACTGCCCGTGCAGCACGGTCACGAGCTGCTCTGTCGCATCGAGCGACACGCAGAGCTCGCGTGCCCTCGCATACGCCTTCTCGCTCTCGGGTGAAGCGAAGCCGGATATCGCCGTGATGGGTGTGGTCATGGCAATTTGAAGGGAGAGCTCCAGCCGGTCACGCTCCTCGGAAGGTTCGAGCTCTTTCAGCTCCCGAATCCCGCATTGCAAATGACGCACTGCTTCCTTGTTCGCAGATCGTTCCGTGGCGCGGCGACCAGCCTGCAGCCAGTGTTCGATGGCCGCTCTCGCTTTCCCGGCGGCGGAGAAATGATGCGCGAGCACTTCCGGCTGCGCGGCCGCGATTTCGGGGAACCGATCCCTGATCGCGTCGGCTATCTGACCGTGCAGCTCACGCCGCCGCTTGCGAAGCATCGAACCGTACGCCGCGTCCTGCACCAGCGCATGCTTGAATATGTAGCTCTGCCGGGTCCGTCCGTGGGGAAAGACGAGCTCCGCCCTCAGCAGCTCCTCGAGGGCACTCTGCAGCGCAGAGTCGTCCAGCGCAGAGACGGCGGCAAGCAGCTCGTAGGAGAACTCGCGCCCGATTGCCGCCGCCGTCTGCGCGACGTCCTTTATCGGGCCCAGCCGATCGAGGCGCGCCATGAGCGAATCGTTCAGGGTCGAGGGAATGGCCAGAGCCGGCAGCGGGCCGGTCAGCACGTAGGCGTCGGCCTGCTCTTCGAGGAGTCCGGATTCGAGGACGGTCTTGGTCAGCTCCTCGACAAACAGCGGCACGCCGTCGGTCTTCTCGATGATCTGATCGCGCACCTCGTCGGGAAGCGACTTGCCGCGCAGCACCTTTTCCACCATCGCGTTGGCGAGCCCGCGGCTGAAGCGGTTGAGATTGAACGAGGTGATGTGCGTGTAATCCGACCAGGGCGGCGAGAATTCAGGGCGCGCGGTGATGAGGGTGAGGACCCGGTTCGCGCTGACCTGCTCGATCTCCATGGCGAGCAGGTCGAGCGAGGTGGGATCCGCCCAGTGCGCGTCCTCGAAGACGACCAGCACCGGCTGCCGCGCGCTGAGCCCCTCGAGCTGCCCGCACAGCGCTTCGAGGGTGCGTGCCTTGATCGACTCCGGGCTCATGTCGAGGCTGGGATGGCGGTCCCCGACAGGGATCGACAGGAGCTCGGCGAACAGCGGAGCGACCGCTGCCACATCGTCGGTGCCGAGTGAAAGCAGCGTCTCGAGCTTGTGGCGCTTGACCGCCGGCGCGTCCGAGTCCTTGAACTGCGCCGCGCGCTGCATGGCGTCGACGAACGGGAACAGCTCGCTGCTCACGTGATAGGGCGAGCACTGGTAGCGCAGCACGCTAGGCCCCTCGTCTGCGATACGCTCGCACAGGGTCTCGGCAATCCGCGATTTCCCGATGCCGGCCTCCCCGGTCAGCACCACCACCTGGCCGTCTCCGTCCTTGGCCTGCTGCCAGCGATCCAGGAGCAGAGCAATCTCGTGCTCGCGGCCGATGAGCGGCGTGAGCGAGGAGCGTTGCAGGGCTTCGAATCGACTTGCCGCGGCGCTGCGCCCGACGACCCGCCAGGTGTGGACCGGCTCGGCGATGCCCTTGAGGGCGTGCGTGCCGGCGTCCTCGTAGTCGAAATGCTGACCGGCCAGCGCGTGGGTGCCCCCGGCGATCAGCACGCTGCCGGGCTCGGCGAGCGCCTGCAGCCGCGCGGCCACGTTCGGGGTCTCGCCGACCACCGCGCTCTCCTGGGATGCGCCCTCACCGATCAGGTCGCCGACCACCACCGGACCCGTGGCGATTCCGATTCTCACCGAGAGCTCGACCGGGTGCTCGCGGGACATCCCGGCCTCGAGATCGCCCATCGCCCGCTGCAGCTCGAGGCTCGCGAGTATGGCCCGTTGCGCGTCGTCTTCGTGGGCTCGCGGGTAGCCGAAATAGGCGAGCACGCCGTCACCCATGTAGCGGGCGATGTATCCCTCGAACGATTCGAGCGTCGCCTTGCAGAGGTCCTGATAGGCCCGGTTGACCTCGCGAAGGTCCTCGGGGTCGAGCCTCTGGGAGAGCTCCGTGGAACCTACCAGGTCGCAGAACATCACGGTCAGCTGACGCCGCTCGGCGCGCGCGGCTTCCGGGGCGGCCGGCCGCCCGGCGTCGGCCCGGGCGGCGGCNNAGGGGGATGCCGATCTTCTCCAGATCCGCGTCGCTGAGCTCAGCCAGGACGTCCTCGTCGATGCGCTGCTCGGCAAATACGCCGGCGTACTCCTCGAGGCCGATTTGCCTCAACCAGGCTGCTATGGGGTCCACGGCGTTCGGCATCGGGCGGGCAAGATCCCCTTCCTCCACACCGCGTCAGTCTAACCGCTTCGGGCCCGTGTCACATTGGCACCCCCGAGGCCTCAAAAAAGCGGCCGATTGGGCCGATACTCTATGGATAATCCCGCCTTCCCGGCGGGGTGGGGTCGACTCGAGCACCGGTAAGACCATGAAAATTCTGCTTATCGACGACTGCGAAATAACCCTCGAAACCATGCACGTGTTCCTCGATCAGGAGATCCCGGGCGTCGAGGTGACCGAATACCCGAGCCTGCGCCTGGGCAAGCCGGGGCCGGATTTCAACTGGGCGGCATACGACGTGCTGCTGCTCGACTACGACCTGGGCGGCGGACAGACGGGCGTCGACTGGCTGCGGGAGGCCGTGCACCGGCCGGGCTTCCCCCGCACCGTGCTGATCACCGGCGTCGGTGATTCCTACGTGGTCGCCGATGCCATCAAGCTGGGCGCCGAAGGCTACCTGAACAAGGCCGATCTGAGTCCGGAGCGCCTGGCATCCGTGGTCTTCGAGGTGCTGGCCCACTCGAAAAGCGATTCCCCGCAGGTCTCGCCGACGAGCCCGCTGGAGGCCGAGGCCATGACCCACGGTTTCGAGCACGAGCGCGCCTCGAAGGGCGAGAAGGGACGGCCGAGCTACAAATTCGGCGGCATCATCGGTCGCGGGCTCGCCTGCAACGTCTACATCGCCGAGCGCGTCCAGGACGGGTTGACCGTCGCCATCAAAATCCTCGACCGGACGATTGCCCATGACCCGGACCATGTCCAGCGTTTCATTCGCGAGGGCAAGCTGGTCTCGCAGGTTAACAGCCCCTACGTCGTGCAGATCCACGAGCAGGGCTTCACCGACAAGTTCGGATACATCGTCATGGAGTTCTTCGCGCGCGGCAATCTCAAGCAGCGGATCGCCCAGGGGCTGCCCAAAGACGAAGCCATCACCCATCTGACCAGCATTGCTCACGGGCTCGAGGCCATTCACGAAATCGGCATCGTGCATCGCGACCTCAAGCCCGCCAATGTGATGTTCCGCGAGGACGGCAGCATGGCTCTCGCCGACTTCGGCATTTCGAAACGCATCAGCGAAGGCTCGGATCTCACCTGCGCCGGCACCGTCATCGGAACGCCCCATTACCTGAGCCCGGAACAGGCGCAGGGCGTGCAAGCCGACCGCAGCTCGGATCTCTACAGCCTGGGCGTGATTCTCTACGAGATGCTGACCGGGAAGAAACCGTATCACGGAGACACCGTCAGCGCGCTGATCTTTCAGCATCTGCACGCACCGATCCCGAAGCTGCCGATGGAGCACCACGAGCTACAGCCTCTGCTGATGAAGCTGATGGCCAAGGACCCCAAGGATCGATTCCAGAGCACGACGCAGCTGTTCGGCGCGCTCGGCAACATGGGAATCGCGGCCTGATTCCCCGAGCCTAGCGCTTCCTGCCACCGCGCTCGTCCCCGCGTGCTGCTCGTCGAGCGCGTGATGGTATTCTCTCCCTCATTCGGTCTGCCATCAGCAGGAGGGGGCGATGAACGCCGGGACGGCAGAGCTCGAGCAATTCCTCGAAGCGAATCCCGATGTCACGCACATCGATGCGCTGGTCATCGACCTGTGTGGAAATGCCATCGGCAAGCGCCTCCCGGTAGCCCAAGCGCAGAGTCTCTTTATCACCGGAACCCCCATCTGCGCCGCCATGCAGCTGGTCGACGTGCTCGGCAACACGGCCGACCCGATGGGCCATGGATTTTCCGATGGCGACCCGGATGCCTTCGCGAGACCCCTCAGCGGCACGCTCGCGCCGGTGCCTTGGAACGGTCAGGGCCATGCGCAGGTGCTGTGTGAGCTGCAACGCGCGAGCGACGGCGAGCCGCTCTGGTACGACCCGCGCCATGTTCTCGAGGGGGTCGTGAAGCGCTTCGAGGAGCTGGAGGCGAGACCGGTGGTGGCGGCGGAGCTCGAGTTCTACCTGATCGACGCCGCTCGGGCCGGTTCCGGCGCGCCGAGGCCCGCCAGCTCGCCGCGAAGCGGCGCCGCCGAGACTCAGGGCAAAGTGCTGTCGCTCGACAAGCTCGACGAGTTCGCGCAGGTGCTTTCCGGCATCGAAAGCGCCTGCGCGGCCCAGGCGATACCCACCACTACCATGATCAGCGAGTACGGCGCCGGGCAGTTCGAAATCAACCTGGCTCACCAGGACGATCCGGTGCGTGCCGCGGATCACGCGGCGCTGCTGCGCCGGGCGGTGCAGGGCGTGGCCCGGGCCGGCGGCCTGGATGCGAGCTTCATGTCGAAGCCCTTCGCGGATCAGTCCGGCAGCGGACTGCACATTCATCTGAGCCTCGCAAATGCGCGCGGCGAGAACCTGTTCGACCCGGCGCGCGATGGCGGCGATAAGCGGCTGGGTCACGCGGTGGCGGGCCTCCAGGCCACCCTGGCCGAGTCCATGGGCCTGTTCGCACCCAATATCAATGTCTATCGGCGATTCAAACCCGACCAGTTCGTTCCGGTTACCCGCGACTGGGGTGAGAACAACCGCTCGGTGGCGTTCCGGCTGCCCATCGGTGACGGCCAGAACCGGCGCCTGGAGCACCGCGTTGCCGGCGCCGAGGCGAACCCCTACCTGGTCATGGCGGCGGTGCTGGCCGGCGTTCACTACGGACTCGTGCACGCCCTCGATCCCGGCGACAAGCACGCCGGCAACGCCGGCGCCGAGGTCGACGCCAACCTGCCACTGACCCCCTGGGACGCCTTCCGACGCACCGCGCAAGCCGAGATCCTGCCGGGCTATCTGGGCGCCGAGTACCCGAGAATCTACGCCGAGGTCAAGCAGGCGGAATTCGACGCTTTCATGGAAGAGGCGTTCTCGCGTGAATACGACTGGTACCTCTGAGCGCCTCCACGGGCTGCGACACGGTGCTGAATTTGGTTAAATACTGGGGGTAACCCTTTGATATCGTGCAGAATTGTGTAAGGATTCGGCCTCGGAGCGGGAGATCCGCTCGAATCGATGAAACCTTTCAGGGGCTCCCCGGCGAAACGGGGACCGGTACGGACCACTCAGGACATGCTCGTGCGCAACATCGCTCTTCTCTGCCTGCTGAGCCTGGCATCGTGGCACGTTCATGCCCAGAGCGTGCGTTACGTGATCGACTCGTTGAAGCTCGAGGCGCGTCAGGGGCCCAGCACCAGTCACCGCATTTCGCACATGTTGAGCAGCGGCACCCGGGTCACGGTGCTCGAGGAGGACGAGCAGACGGGCTACTCGCGTGTCGCCCTCGATGACGGCTCCGAGGTCTGGATCCTGACGCGATACCTGATGGATGAGCCAGCCGCGCGCGCACGGCTCACCGAGACGTTGGAGAAATACGCTCGCGAGCGCGAGATCGCCAGGGATCTCACCAATCAGCTCGACACCCTCGGTCAGACCGTCGAGGAGATCGAGAAGAACAGAAGCACCCTTGCGCGGGACAAGAAGCTGCTGCAGGCCGAGCTTGCTCAGATCAAGCAGGCCGCGGCTGATGCGCTTTCCATCAAGGAACGCAATGAGAGCCTGAAAAAGCAGGTCGAGGCGCTGTCGCTCGATCTCGACGCGGCTCAGCAGACGAACCGTGTGCTCAAAGAGCGATCGGAGCGGGACTGGTTCATTGCCGGCGCGGGCGTGCTGCTGGGCGGCATGATCCTCGGCTTCGTGATACCCAAGATTCGATGGAAGCGCCGTCGAAGCTGGGGAGAGCTTTAACGACGGTCGAATTGCGCGCATGATTTCGGCCCACAGCTTCGGGGAGCGATCGAGGGCCGCTCACCGCGGACTCGCCTGCGTTCTCGCGCTCGCGCTATGCGCCTGCAGTACGGGTGGCGTTTATCAGCAGAACCTGATGAACGCACCCGATATCTTCGATCACGGTGGCATCGATCCTTTTGCGGATATCACTGCGGTCGACATGGAAGATCACTACGGCATTCTCTACGCAACCGACAGAGCGCCGGCTGATGAGCCGATGCGGCCGCCTTTTTACAGCAACTCGCGCGGCCATGTTCTGAGACTGGGTTCCGCGCGCATCTCTGTTGAAAAAGAGGGCGTCACCTGGGACGAAGTGCGGCGTGTCTCACTTCTGAAAAACCGAACCGAGGAGTTCCCGCTCAGGGTCAAAGACGTCACAGAGTATGGCGTGCTCGATCGAAGCGTGACCGATCTCGACGATTCCACGATCGTCGCGCACAAGAGCGCGTTGCCCGGAACGCTTTTTGCCGAACGGGTGAACGCGCAGCTGGCCAGAACCTCCGTCAAGGACGTTTTCATCTACACGCACGGCTTCAGGGTCAATTTCGAAAACCCGCTCCTGGTCGCCTCCGAGCTTTGGCATTACCTTGGTTATGAGGGCGTATTCATCGCCTATTCGTGGCCGGCCACGCCGAGCCTGTGGGCTTACGCTTATGACATGGAGACCGCTGCCTTCGCAGGCAGGAACCTGCGCATATTTCTGCAATATCTGGCCGAGGAGACCGATGCCGAGCGTATCCATATCGTCGGTTACAGCGCGGGCACGCGTGTGGTGGCCGGGGCCTTATGGCAGCTCGCGTTACTCAACGACGAGCTCGACAAGGCGACGATTCAGAAAAAACTCCGCCTGCGCCACGTGATTCTTGCCGGCAGCGATCTGGACGCCGGCGTATTCGGCGGCCATCTGGTCGACGGAATCTGGAAAGTTCCAGCTCACCTGAGCATCTATGCGTCAGCAACCGATGCTGCGCTCAACGTTTCGAGCATTTTCTTTTTTGGTAAACGAAGACTGGGCGCATGGGGCAGCGACGACACGCTGTCTCCCACCGGCGCACGAATCCTGCGCGAGCGCGACGACCTGCTGGCCATCCACGTGGGCGATGCGGCAAAGTCCGATGCAGGAAATGGCCATGCGTACTTCCGAGACAGTCCCTGGGTGAGCAGCGACATCCTCATGACCCTTCGCTATGATCTGCTTCCCGAACAACGGGGGCTGGTCCGCACTGACGAGGATCCTGTCTGGAGATTTCCGCCCGACTATATCGAAAACCTGCGCGATAAAGTTTTGCGCGTCGACCCGGAGCTTGCGGAGCGCACCAAGAGCCAGCCGGCGGAACGCAATCAGTAAGCCGTTTTATGAAACACTCATTACAAGTTGCTCTGGCACACGAGCTGTTCGAGCACATCGACGCAGGTACGACCTGCCTTGCGGAGCATATTGCCACGAACCCCGTGTCGAGCTACACCGATGCGGATCGGCTGGATCGCGAGCTGCAAATTCTGTTTCGCCGTTATCCGTTGATGATGGGCCTGTCGTGCAGAATTCCGGAGCCGGGAGATTACTTCACCGATGACAACTGCGGTGTTCCGTTGCTCGTCGTGCGCGACGACGAGGGAGAGGTGCGGGCTTTTCTGAACGTGTGCCGCCACCGGGGAACGCAGGTCGCGAAAGGCTGCGGTAACGTCAAACGCAACTTTATCTGCCCCTATCACGGCTGGAGCTACGACAGCCGGGGCAAGCTTGTGGGAATACCCGATGGCCGCAATTTCGAGGGTATCGACCGTGAGCAGCACGGCCTGGTCGCGGTTCCCGCATGCGAGCGCCACGGCTGCATCTGGGTCCAGCCGGAGCCCGGCAGCCGCTTCGACGTCGACGAGGCGCTTAGCGGTCTCGGCCCCGAGCTCGCGAGCTATGGCTTCGAAAGTTATCAGCACTACACGACGCGCATCATGCACCGGCGAATGAACTGGAAAATGCTCATCGATACCTTTCTCGAGCCCTACCACTTCGGTGTTCTGCACCCGTCGACCGTGGCACCGCTGTTTCTGCACAACGTATGCCTGTTTCATCCCTTTGGCTTGAACATTCGTGAGACGCTTCCCAGGCGCAGCATCATGGAAATGCGCGAGCTTCCCGAGAGCGAATGGGATCTCGTGAGGAACAGCGGCATCGTCTACGTGCTGTTTCCAAACTCGGTGATCGTGATGCAGCGCGACCATGCCGAGGTGTGGCGCGTGTTTCCCGTCGGCCGCAGGGTCGACGAGTGCGTGGCCTTTCTCGAGTTCTATATTCCCGAGCCGGCCACCAGCGAGAGCGCCCACGAGCACTGGCGGCGCAATCTCGAGCTCACTTTGCGCACCGTCGAGGAGGAGGATTTCCCCATCGGCGAGAGCATCCAGCGCGGCCTGCTCTCGGGCGCCCAGACCCACGTGACCTATGGACGCAACGAGCCGGCGCTGCAGCACTGGCAGCGATCGGTTCGCGCCGCCATCGACGCCGCCGGCGGCTGATGCCCCCGCAAAGCGGGACCCCGGCGAGCCGCCGGGCGGTGGCGCCGCTGCGCCGGATGTGGCGTGCCCCGTTAGCTGCGCGCCGGCCGCGAATCGGCCCCATGGATCGGGCCGAAATCCCTGCCTTTTAGGTTTCGCTGGCAGAGGCGTCTACACTTAAAACGTGCCCGACGTGGACCTTTCGACGCCCCGCCGGCGAAGCGGTGGCGATGCCAGGGAGATTGTTGATGAGTGATTTTCCGCTGTCCGCCAGCGACTGTCAGGCGCTGCTGGCCGGGCATCCTGCGGGTATCGTGCTGTGCGATGCCAGCGACCAGGTGGTTTGGGCCAACCAGAGCTTCTGCGAGCTGCTGGAGACCGAGCCCGACGCCCTTATCGGAGCGCCGATGTCGGCCGTTCTGGGCCGCGAGCCGGACCCGGTGCGCACCCACGTGGATCGCTATGTGATCACCTCCGATTCGGGCCGGTCCAGGTGGCTGGAGTGCGCGCTGTCGCAGATCGATGCCGGCAACGGCCAGGTCGGATCGCTGCGGATCTTCACCGACGTCTCTGCATTCGAGAGCCGGCAGAAGGGGCGCGTGGCCACCGCCGCCGGCCGCGACCCGTCGCGGCTCGACGAGAAGAGCGGGCTTCTCAACCGCCAGGCCATCGTCCAGGAGCTGAGCTCCCAGGTCTCGCGCAGCCGCCGCTACGGCAACGACCTGAGCCTGGTTCAGGTCCGCTTCGCGCCCGAGAACGGCGTGAAGGCCAGCGAGGCCTGGCAGGACACCGCGCGCAGACGCATCGCCGAGTGCCTCGAGGAGGTGCTTCGCTGGGCCGATTTCGTCGGCACGCTGTCTCCCTGCGACGTGCTGGTCATCCTGCCCGAATGCGGGGAACATGCGGCCCTCGGCGTCATTCGCAAGGTCGAGGCAACGCTCGCCGACGGCGCACGCTTCAAGGGAGACGACAAGATCGAGGCGCTGTTCGCAACCACCACCTGGGATATCGGCGACGATCCCCACGGCATGCTCCAGACCCTGCACCGCGCGTTGCAGGCGAGCGAGGTCTGAGCACCGCCGGCGCCGGTCAATCGCCGAGAATCAGCGTATCCCCCGGAATCCAGCTCACCCACAGCCGCTCGCCGGCGACCACCGGCGCACGCGTGCGGGTCTCGTTCTGCACCGTCGCGGTGAGCTTCGCGCCCGAGTCGGTGGTGAAAAACATGTGGCTCTCGCTGCCGTGGTAGGCGACGTTGTCGAGAACGGCGGCGAAGCAGATGCACGACGCTTGCGGCTGCTGCGCCGTGATGCGCAGCTTCTCCGGACGGATGGCGACACCGATCCTGCCCGATGCCTGCCCCTCGTGCGGCACCTCGAAGCGACCGAGTCCGTCGATTTCCACATCGAGCACACCGCCCGCCGACGAGTGCACCTGGCCTTCGAAAAGGTTCATCTTGCCGATGAAGTCCGCGACGAATCGGCTGGTGGGGTACTCGTAGAGCTCGCTCGGGGGCGCGACCTGGCGCACCACGCCCGCCTCCATCACCGCTACGCGGTCGGCCATGGAAAGCGCCTCGTCCTGGTCGTGCGTGACGATGATGAAGGTGATGCCGACGGTGTGCTGCAGGCGCACGAGCTCGAGCTGCATGGCCGCACGAAGCTTCGCATCCAGCGCTGAAAGCGGCTCGTCGAGCAACAGCACCCTCGGCCGCTTGACCAGCGCCCTCGCGAGAGCGACGCGCTGGCGCTGACCGCCGGAGAGCTGATCGGGCTTGCGGTTACCGAGGCCTTCCAGCTGAACGAGCCCGAGCGCCTCCTCGACGCGCGCCCTGATCTCGCTCTTGGCAACGCCGGTCACCTTCAGACCGTAGGCGACGTTATCGAACACCCGCATATGGGGGAAAACGGCGTAGGACTGAAACACCATGTTCACGGGACGCCGGTTCGGATCGATACCCTTCATGTCCCGACCGTCGATGCTTATCGTACCCCCGCTGGGTATCTCGAAGCC
>JABAHS010000895.1_pt1 | contig 17351 bp, 18 predicted proteins | sample 7062111 | NCBI WGS metagenome assembly JABAHS01 (sample SAMN14534600, study PRJNA622989) | marine sediment metagenome | biome: marine biome [ENVO:00000428]; feature: marine pelagic biome [ENVO:01000023]; material: deep marine sediment [ENVO:00002113]; isolation source: pool of 4 deep marine... | reverse complement strand
CCTGACGATCAACGACTCGCAGATCAGGTTCGGATCGTTCCTGACGCAGGTCGTGTCGTTCTTCTCGATCGCCTTCGCCGTGTTCTTCTTCATCATCAAGCCGTACAAGGCGTACCTGGAACGGACGAAGAAGCCCGAACCGGAGCCGGAGTCCGAGGCCGATCCGGAGGATCTCGTTCTTCTGCGTGAGATTCGCGACGCGTTGCGGAGCCGCTAGGGAGAAGTCGGATTTCGATGTGACCGGCGGGATATCCCGCCGGTCTCGCCGCGTACGCTTGAGGTGTGGCACTTCGGCGAGTCTCCGATGTCGTGTGGGAGCTGACCAGGGAACCCGACATGCGGGTTCCCGGCAGGGTCTTCGCCTCCGAGCGTTTGATGGTCAAGGCGCAGGAAGACCGCGCCGTGCAGCAGGTCGAGAACGTTGCGCACCTTCCCGGGATCGTCGGGTACTCGATCGCCATGCCCGACGTCCATTGGGGCTACGGATTCCCGATCGGGGGAGTAGCGGCGACCGATGTGGACCGGGGAGGAGTCGTGTCTCCGGGCGGGGTCGGCTTCGATATCTGCTGTGGGGTCCGTCTGCTGGCGTCGTCGTTCGCCGAAGCGGACTTCCGGGGCCGGCGCCGCGAGGTGATGGCGGAACTGGATCGGCGAATCCCGCGCGGCCTCGGGAAGGGAGCGATCGCCGACACGTCGCTGGTCCGTTCGGTGCTCACCGGCGGCGCGGCAACCGTGCTGGAGGCCGGCTACGGATGGTCGACCGATCTCGAACGCTGTGAAGAGCACGGCACCTCGAGAGGGGCCGAGGCCGGTGCGATCAGTCAACGGGCTCTCGAGCGGGGGAACACACAGCTCGGTTCGCTCGGATCGGGAAACCACTTCCTGGAGGTGCAGGTCGTCGATGAGATCTTCGATGCCTTCGCGGCAGAGGCCTTCGGGCTCGCCCCCGGCATGGTGACCGTGATGATCCACTGTGGCAGTCGCGGTCTTGGTCATCAGACGTGCACCGATCAGCTGAAGCTGATGGGATCGGCGATGAGCCGCCACGGGATCGACGTGCCCGACCGTCAGCTGGCCTGTGTCCCGGTGCGATCCCCGGAGGGAGAGCAGTACCTGGCGGCGATGACCGCCGCCTCGAACTTCGCCTGGGCGAATCGCCATGTCCTCGCCCATGAGGCCAGACGCGCGTTTGCTGCGGCATTCGGCGTGTCGGTCGAACGGACGGGGATGGCGTTGATCTACGACGTCGCCCACAATCTCGCCAAACTCGAGCGCCACGACGTCGAGGGTCGCGAGCGGTTGCTCTGCGTTCACCGAAAGGGAGCTACCCGGGCGTTCGGCCCCGGTCATCCCGACCTTCCCGACGATCTGCGCGAGGTGGGTCAGCCCGTGCTGGTTCCGGGCAGCATGGGGACGGCCTCCTGGGTCTTGAGGGGGGTCGATGGGAACCCGGCGTTCGCGTCGGCTGCCCACGGCGCCGGACGCATGATGAGCCGCAAGAAGGCGAAGCAGCGTGAGACCGGCCGAGAAGTCATGCAGGGACTCGAAGCGGGAGGCATCGCCGTTCGGCCGGGATCGGTGAAGTTGCTGAGCGAAGAGGCGCCGTACGCCTACAAGGACGTCGATGAAGTCGCCCGCGTCTGTGAGGCGGCCGGTCTCGCCGGCCGCGTGGCGCGGCTGCGACCGATCGGTGTGGTGAAGGGTTGAGCGGGCCGCTACCGGAGCCGTACCGCGGGAGGTTCAGGCCTGGTCCTCATAGGCCGTGGGCATGTCTAGCTTGAGGGCATGCAGCGCATATTCCCCGAGGCACTGGATCAGCGGATCACCCGTTGGATGGCCGAACACGGACTGACGTTCCTGAGGGTGAGCATCGGCGTCGTGTTTCTGTGGTTCGGCGTCCTCAAGTTCTGGCCCGACCTGAGTCCGGCCGATGCACTGGCCACCGCGACGATCGACGAACTCACATTCGGACTGGTGCCGGAAACGCTGGCCCGGATCCTCCTCGCCGCCCTGGAGACGGCGATCGGCGTGGGCCTCATCCTGGGAAAGTGGATGCGCGTGACGTTGCTGCTCCTCATCGGGCAGATGCTCGGAACCATCACTCCGCTGTTCCTGTTCCCGGACCTGACCTGGTCGCAGTTTCTGGTACCGACCCTGGAGGGTCAGTACATTCTCAAGAATGTCGTGCTGGTTTCCGCAGCCCTGACGATCGGGGCATCTGTGCGGGGCGGCGGACTGACTGATGATCCCGAGTTGCTCAAGCAATCACACCAGGGACCTCGGTAGTCGGCGAACCGATTGGCAGCGCACCGGCCCCGCCGACGGGCGCACGGCGCCTACCGCTCCGGATCCTTTTTGCGCCTCACCTCGGGCAACACCTCTCGTCGGAGGACGATCTCCGACCGGTACGNNCGGATAGGGAGGGAAGCCGACCGGCGGCACTCCGGCCCGGCGAGCGACATACGAGGCCTACCGCTCCGGAGCCCTCTTCCGCCGCACTTCCGGGAGTACCTCGCGCCGAAGCACGATCTCCGACCGGTAGGAGCGGTGTACCTGGCGGAGTTCGGCGGCGGCTTCGTCACGGGCTTCGCGGATGCGGTCGTTGAGTTGCCGGACCTTGTCCTGCAGGCTCTCCAGAAGGTTCTCGAGTTCGAGCACCCGCCTCACGCCTTCCAGGTTCAGTCCCTCTTCGGTCAGCTCCTGGATGAGAGCCAGGCGCTCGAGGTCGGCCCGGGAGTAGCGGCGGGTGCCGCCCGGTGTGCGATAGGGCTGGATCAGGCCGCGGCGCTCGTAGATCCGCAGCGTCTGCGGATGCACCCCGGCCAGCTCGGCGGCCACCGAGATCACGTAGACGGCTTCTTCGCGTTTGCTCTCAGCCATGACCTACACCTTCAGGTGAGCCCGGGGGCTCTCCTGCTCGAACTCCTCTGCGTACTGCTCGAGCAGCTTGCGCGCCGCTCGCGGCAGCTTCTGCGGAACGGCCACCTCGACCGTGACCATCAGATCGCCGGGCCTACCGCGTGGCCGGGGGACACCCTTGCCTCGCACCCGAAACACCCTGCCGGAGCGGGTTCCGGACGGCACCTTCAGCTTGACCGGACCATTCATCGTGGGAACGTCGATCGCAGTGCCCAGTGCCGCCTCGGTGAACGTGACCGGGACTCGTAGGGTGAGGTCGTGTCCCTTCCGGCGGAAGATCGGATGGCGGGCGACGTGCACGAGCACGATGAGGTCCCCGGCAGGGCCCCCGCGGCTACCAGGGGAGCCCTTCTCGCGAAGACGAATCGCCGATCCGTCGTCGACACCGGGCGGGATCTTGACCTTGATCGTGCGGGAGCGGACTTCAGTTCCCCGGCCGCGGCACGTCGAGCACGGCTGCTCGATCGTCTTGCCGGTGCCCCGGCATTGAGGGCAGGGTTGCGAGATCGAGAAGAACCCCTGGCTCTGGGCCACCGTACCGGCACCGTGGCACGTACCGCAGACCTGCACGTTGGTTCCCGGTTCGCCGCCCGAGCCACCGCAGTGGCGGCACGCGGCCTCGCCTTCGACGGCGACCGACGTCGTCACGCCGTGGAAGGCATCCTCGAACGACAGGTGCAGTTCGGCCTGGAGGTCGGCGCCGCGACGTGGTCCGCTTCTGCCACCGCCGCGTCCGAATCCGAACAGGTCCCCGAGCCCGCCGCCCAGTAGATCACCGAGGTCCTCGACGCGAAACTGCTGCCCGCCGCCGAACGGCCCGGATCCCCCGAAGCCTTGGAATCCGCCCGACTCGACCATGCGCCGGACCTGGTCGTACTCGGCGCGCTGGTCCTCATGTGAGAGGGTCGCGTAGGCTTCGGACACTTCCTTGAATCGCTCCTCTGCCTTCGGGTTGTCGGGATTGGCATCCGGATGGAGTTGCTGGGCGAGCTTGCGGTAGGCGCGCTTGATCTCCTCCTGAGTTGCATCATTCGACACGCCCAGGATCTTGTAGAAGTCCTTATCGACCCAGTCCCTATTCATGGTTCACCGCGACGAGCGCCGCTCGAATGACCTTTCCTTTCAGCTTGTATCCCCTGCGCAGCTCACCGGTGACCATGATGCGGTCGCCTCCGTTGCCGCTGGCGGTCACCGCCTCGTGCACTTCGGGATCGAAGGGCTCGCCGGTGGCCGGGATGACCTCTAGCCCTTCCGCCCGAAGGGCTTCGAGCAGCTGCTCACGAGTTCCGATCATGCCGCTCAACAGCTTCCGCTCGGCGGCTGTTTCCACCTCGATCGACAGCGCCGCATCGAACGTGTCGAGCACCGGCAGGATCCGTTCGACGACACGCTCGGCGGCGCGATCGATGGAGAGGCCCAGGTCACGCTGGGCCCGCTTCCGGTAGTTGTCGAACTCGGCCGCCACTCGCTGCAGGTCGTCGAGATAGTCGGAAGCATCCGACTGAGCTTCGGCGAGGGTGGTGAGGAGCATGGCCTCGCGTTCATCCGGGTCGTCCGGCAGGACGAGACCGAGCGACGAAGGATCGATGGGCTCCGCTTCTCGGACCTCGACGATCTCCGCCTCGATGATGGCTTCTTCCTGTGTTTCCTGGTCGTTCATATCGGTATGAGTGCGGCGAGCCGGGCTCACGTCTCGGTGTCGTCGATGATCTCGGCTTCGACGACGTCCTCGTCGTCACCGGAGCTCTCTCCGGAGCTCTCACCGGCCGCGCTCTGCTCCTGTGCCGCCTGCGCATAGAGGCGCTGCGCGAGTGCCTGAGAGGCGGTCAGGACCGACTCGATCTGCGAGCGGATCTCCTCGGCCGTCGACGTCTCCTGCTCTGCAACGGATTTGAGTTCGGTGAGGGCCGACTCGATGCTGCTCTTCTCTTCGTCCTGCAGTTGCTCGGCCTGCTCTTTGAGGAGCTTCTCCGTCTGATGGACGATCTGATCGGCCTGGTTCCGTGCCTCGGCCAGTTCGCGCTTCTTGCGGTCCTCCTCGGCGTACGACTCGGCGTCCTTCACCATCCGCTCGATGTCCTCGTTGGAGAGAGCGGTTCCGCCGGTGATCGTCATCGCCTGTTCCTTGCCGGTGCCGAGGTCCTTGGCGTTGACGTGCACGATGCCGTTGGCGTCGATGTCGAAGGTGACCTCGATCTGGGGGATGCCCATGGGCGCCGGTGGAATCCCGGTGAGACGGAACTTGCCCAGGCTCTTGTTGTCCATGGCCATCTGCCGCTCGCCCTGCAGCACGTGGATCTCGACCTCGGGCTGGTTGTCGTCGGCCGTCGTGAAGGTCTCGGACCGCCGGGTCGGGATGGTGGTGTTGCGCTCGATCATCTTGGTCATGACCCCGCCCTTGGTCTCGATGCCGAGGGTGAGGGGAGTGACGTCGAGCAGGAGGATGTCCTTGACGTCGCCCTTGAGCACGCCGGCCTGGATGGCGGCGCCGGCCGCCACCACTTCGTCGGGGTTGACGCCCTTGTGGGCGTCCTTGCCGCCGGTCAGCTCCTTGACCAGTTCCTGCACCGCCGGCATGCGAGTCGAGCCGCCGACCAGGACGATGTCGTCGATCTCGGACAGCTTGATCCCGGCGTCTTTGATGGCCTGGTGGAACGGCGCTTTCGTTCGCTCGAGGAGGTGCTCGGTGAGCTTCTGGAACTCGGATCGGGTCAGTTTCCTCTGCAGGTGCAGCGGGCCCTCGGCCGTTGCCGTGATGAACGGGAGGTTCACCTCGGTCTCGGTGACGGAGGACAGCTCGATCTTGGCCTTCTCGGCCGCTTCCTTGAGTCGCTGCATCGCCATGCGATCCTTGGAGAGATCCACGCCGGATTCGTTCTTGAACTCCTTCACCAGCCAGTCCATGACGGCGTCGTCCCAGTCATCGCCTCCGAGGTGGGTGTCGCCGGCGGTCGACTTGACCTCGAAGACGCCCTCGCCGATTTCCAGGATCGACACGTCGAAGGTGCCGCCGCCGAGGTCGTAGACGAGGATGGTGTGGTCGTGCTCCTTGTCGAGGCCGTAGGCGAGCGATGCGGCCGTCGGCTCGTTGATGATCCGGAGCACCTTGAGGCCGGCGATCTCGCCGGCCTCCTTGGTCGCCTGGCGCTGGGCGTCGTCGAAGTAGGCGGGGACGGTGATGACCGCCTCGGTGACGGGCTCGCCGAGGAACGCCTCGGCGTCCCGCTTCAGCTTCATGAGGATGCGTGCCGAGATCTCCTGGGCGGTCAGCTTCTTCCCGTTGATCTCGACCGACCAGCTCTTGTCGCCCATGTGGCGCTTGACCGAGCGGATGGTCCGGTCCGGGTTGGTGATCGCCTGACGCTTGGCGACCTCGCCGACGAGAACTTCATCGTCTTTGAAGGCGACGACCGACGGGGTGGTCCGCCCGCCCTCGGCGTTGGGCACGATCGTCGGCTCGCCGCCTTCGAGGACGGAGATGACGCTGTTGGTGGTGCCGAGGTCGATGCCGACTGCTTTGGCCATAGTGGTGCTCCTGGTTCTGTGATCTTGGGGAGGTTCTCAGTCTTTACAGAGAGTATAACTTGAGTGTCCTATTGTCATATTTCCAACTTTTCGAGATTCTCTCTGTTTTCGCGCGTGATTCCGACCCTATAGGGCAGTATTCACGCGCGAGAACGAGAGGAGGAGACGCCGATGGAAGTGCAAGGCATCGATGTGGTGTTCTTCTGGGTGGCGGACGTCGATCGCTCTGTCGCCTGGTACACGCAGATGGATATCGAGGCCGGACCCCGCTACGGCGACTGGCAGGAGCTCCGGGTGCCCGGCCCGACCAGGTTCGCGGTGCATGGTGGAGCGGCCGGTGAGGTGAACCCGAACGCGGTCGTGGCGTTCCGGGTGGCGAATCTCGACGAGGCCATTCGGGACCTGGCCGATCGCGGCATCGAACCGCGGTCGACGTGATCACCGACACGGGATCCGCCCGATTCGTGACCTACGTCGATCCGGACGGAAACCGGGTTCAGGTGCTCGAACGCCCCAACTGATTGTTTCTCGGCAATGCAACGGCGCGTGGCGATCAACTGCATTGCCGAGAAAGGTCTACATGCGCGATGTCGAAGGACTCTGGCATGAGCAGCTTCGCTGGTGGACCATGGAGCCATGCTGTCGGTCGAAGGTGTCTCGAAGCGTTTCGGTGACGTGGTCGCACTTGAGTCGTGTTCGCTCGGCGTACGGCGCGGAGCCATGCTCGGATTCCTCGGCCCGAACGGCGCCGGCAAGACCACGACCATGCGCATCGTCCTCGGACTGGTGGAGCCGGATGCCGGGACGGTGACCTGGGACGACCGGCCCATCGATCGCGAGGCACGCCTCCGGATCGGCTACATGCCCGAAGAGCGAGGCCTCTATCCCCGGATGGAGTTGCACGAACAGCTCGTCTACCACGGCCGGCTCCACGGCATGTCCAAGCAAGGGGCGGTCGACGAGGCCCACCGGCTGCTGGAGATGCTCGGCCTGGAGGATCGTGCCGCCGGCAAGATCGAGGAGCTGTCCCACGGCAACCAGCAGCGGGCACAGCTGGCGGTAGCGCTCATGCACGGTCCGGACCTGCTGGTGCTCGATGAACCGTTTGCGGGTCTCGATCCAATCGGGGTCGACGCGCTCTCCGCGGTGCTCGCCGAGCGTGCCGCCGCAGGTGCGGCCGTCCTCTTCTCGAGCCACCAGCTCGATCTCGTCGAAGACCTCTGCCGTCGCGTGGTGATCATCAACCGCGGACGGGTGGTCTTGGCGGGCGACGTCGACGACCTACGTCAGAGATCCCCTCGCCGGTACCTCACCGTCGTTCTCGATGGTGGCGAGGCAACCTGGGTGGACGACCTTCAGGGTGTCGAGCTCGTGGCGCGCGACGGCAACAGGTTTCGCCTACTCGTCGACGATCGAATGCGGGTTTCCGACGTGGCGGCCTGGGCAGAGAAGGCCGGTCACGTGAAGGAGTTCACGTTTGCGCCTCCCGACCTGTCCGAAGTGTTCAGAGAGTCGGTGTCGAGCCGTGAGTAGTTGGAAGACTCTCTGGTTGATCGCCGTCCGGGAGTGGCGGTCGCGCCGGAAGGCGTTCCTGATCACGACGTCGATACTCGTCACCGTCGTCGCCGGCGGACTGATCGCCATCGGCGTCTTCAGCGGTGATGGCACCGGGCCGGTGACCTACCGGGTCGGCGTGGTCGACACGACGCTCGATCTCGAAGCGGAGATCAACAGGTACGCGCCCGACGGCTTCCTGGTCGACCTCCGACCGTTCGTTTCGGCCGAGCGTATCGAGCAGGAGATGGAGGATGGCAAGCTGGAGTTCGGAATCGTCGGAGATTCGGAGATCCTGTCCTATCCGGGCCGTTCGAAGGCGATGCTGCAAGCGATCTCGGCGGCGCTCTCTCGTCGCCAGATCGAGGCCCGGGCAGCAACCATGGATCTGACCTCCGGTGACCTGGCGGAGTTGCTCGAAACCGAGGTGGAGGTGCGGGAGGTCGTCGCACCGGCTGAATCCTTCGAGGCCGATTCGGCCCTGGCAGCGGCCAGCCTCTTCTTCACGTTCATGGGGATCCTGGCCTACGGGCAATGGGTGGCGTACGGGGTGGTGGAGGAGAAGGGGGGTCGGGTGATGGAGGTTCTGCTCTCCGCGGTGACACCCCGCCAGCTGCTGAGCGCCAAGNNCTGGTGCTTCTCATTGGTGGCCTGCTCGACATCGTCGAGCTTCCGGATGCCACCGGAGGGGCATTCGTCATCATCGTCGGCTGGTTTCTGCTCGGCTACGCGTTCTATGCGGCCGGGTACGCCGCCTCCGGGGCTCTGGTGCGATCGGCGCGCGACGCGTCCGACGCGGTGGGCGGATTCAACCTTCTGCTGATGGTCGGCTACTTCGTCGCCGTGTCGTCACTCACGATGGAGCGAGACACGCTGGTCATTCAGATCGCGTCGTTCATCCCGCCGACCGCGCCGCTCACAATGCCGATGCGGATGGTTCGAGGCGATGTGGCCTGGTGGGAGGGAGCGGCGTCGGTGGCGGTCATGCTCGTCGCAACGTACTGGATGATGCGTTTGGGAGCCATGGTGTTTCGGCGGGGCATCATCAGGGCGGGGGTCAAGCTGAAGTGGCGCGAGGTCATCCGCACCCGGTCCTAGAGGTTTCTCCGCAATGCAACGGCGCGTGGCGAGCAACTGCATTGCCGAGAAACCAGAGGAGGTGGACCGGTCGGCGCGTTTCAGACCAGAGATGCCTGCCGCACGGTGAAGTTGCGCATCAGGGCATCGACCGCGGTCAACGTGCCCTCGATCGCGACCGTGTCTCCTCGATTGAGGTCCGGTGCCGACTCCGGGAGCTCGACGATGGCGTCAATGTCCGAGGCCCCAAACAGATCGTGCTCGAGGCTCGCCACGGTCACAACCGCCTTCACTCCGGGTCCCCGGCCGAAATCTCCGTCGAAGTCGTAGCGGCGGGCCGACTTCACCGTACCGGGCCAGCGGACCTTCGTGCCCGCGTACCCGGCGGCGAAGCGATCGCGGACGACGAAGCTCATCGCCCGATCGCCGAACAGCTCCTCGGTGAGCTCTTGCGCAGCGACGGATGCCGGAGGCGTCCCGGTCGACGGTGTCGGCTCGGCGACCGACTGCCGCCAGCCGCGCACCTCCGGGTCGGCAGGGGCGATCTGCTCGGCTTCGGCGATCCGATCGGACATCTCTTCTACAGACCCTGCCGCGGCGAGGGTGTCTATCTCGAGGAGCCGCCGTTCGAGGTCGTCCGGCTGCTCCTCGACCGCAGATCGCATCCGCTGCAGTGCATCGTTCAGATCCCCCGACTCTCGCGCCGACACGGCGTCGTCGAGGTCGGGAGCGTCGGACAGCGTCTCCGCCACCGATGCCAGTCTGCGAAGCGTTGAGGCGAGTACGTCCGGATCGCGCTGCACGCGCAGCACATCGATTCGTATGGCGGTGTCGGTCACCTCGAGCTTGGGGAAGGTGAGCAGAAGGCGAGTGAGCGACTGACGTCGCCGGGTGGTGAGAAAGGCAAGGAGCTGCTGCGGGTCGGCCGACTTCACCGTGAACGCCTGGTCGAAGGCCTCGTCGCCGATCTCGATGTCCTGGGCACCGACGATCCGGCGAAAGAAGCCACCGATCGCCGTCTGCCGGGCCAACTGCAACCCGAGATCGAGCGACGGGTAGTCGACCTGGTAGCGGGTATACCGTTGCTGGTTGTTTCCACCGCCGGTGGTGATCGTCCGGATGGAGACTCGATGGCGTCCGAGCAGTCCATCGATCCGTGGATAGGAGAAGACTCCGCCGGGAACCAACTGGAGACCGAGTCTCGCCGCCGCCTCGCTCCACCGCATCGCGATGGCCCGCTGTCCGGCGATCCCGACGACGATCGCGGCGATCACACCGAGGATGATGATCAGGATGAAGATCGGTGGCATTGACCTGATTGTACGGACGGGCGCAAGACGTTCCGGGGAACCTCAGGTCCTGGTCATCCTCCAACGCTCGGCCCTCATCCGGTACAGCACGTGCCGTCGCAGCGGACTGCCCGCCGGTAGACGCGGGTGATCGAAGTCGTCGGCGGGATTGTGGGTCATGCCCAGCCGTTCCATGACGGCGATCGAACGAACGTTGGCGGGGATGGTGAACGACACGACTTCGCCGAGTCCCGCCTCGTCGAACCCGAAATCGAGTGCTGCGGCTGCTGCTTCCGTTGCGTACCCCCTGCCCCAGTGTTCCCGGGCCAGACGCCAGCCGACTTCGACGGCGGGAGTGAAGTGGGCGTCGAAGCTGGGGGGCCACAGCCCGGTGAATCCGATGCAGTCGGCGACTCCCGGCACCTCGAGCGCCCAGAGTCCGAAACCCCAGATCTCGAAGCCCTGTTCGACGCGGTCGATGAACGCGTCGGACTCCTCCCGGGAGAGGAGACCGGTCATGTGTTCCATGACGGCGGAATCGGCGTTCATCGCCGCGAACGGCTCACGGTCCGAGTCACGCCAGCGACGGAGGACGAGCCGTTCGGTGTGGATCTCCATGCGGCCAGCGTAGGCGCGCTCGTCACCGGCCAGCCGAATCTCCCGTTCTCCCGCGACATTCGCCACCCATGGGTCCGGAATGTCGCGCCAGAACGATTGAAGGCCCCGCCGGTGGCGGGGCCTTCGCTTGGTGCGGGAAGTGCGGGTTGGGAGGGAAGGGGAGGAGTCCCGCTCCAAGACTCAGAGAGGGGTCATCAAGGCCGCCTCGAACTCGCGACTGGTGTCCTCATCGAAGGTCGTCTCCAGGAGTCGGGCGTCGAAGCGCCGTAATTCGTGCAACAGGTGCGTCGGGTAGGCATCCCGCACCAGGAAGAAGGCGGCGGCGTCTCCGTCCTGCAGCGTGCGCCCGACCTCCTTCATGTGCGGATCGGGCAGGCCGACGTCCTTTCGCCGGGCCCAGAGTGCCCCGACGGCGGCACCGATCAGGGCGGCGGCCAGCGGGAATCCGATCAACAGACCCCCGAGGAGCCCCCACCAGCTGCCGAGCAGGGCGCCCCGCCCCGGGCTGGTGTCCCGGGTCTGGAGAATGCGCACCTTGCGATGGTTCGTCACGATGGCGGCATCCTCCAGGGAAAGCGACTTGCGCTTCTGGAGTCGTAGGAAGGCGAGCAGCATCTCGCGAGCCTTCAGCTCGTCGTCGAATCCGAAGGCGAGGAGCCTTCCCGACTGTCGATTCACACTGGTCTTCATGATTCTCTCAACAGAACTCGTCTCCTCCCACTATGCCGGATCTCCGTCAGAGAACCGTGAAGAGAACCTGAGACTCTGATGAGAACGCCGGCCCACCTAGGATCCCGGCCGTGATCGATATCCAAGCCGTTCGCGCCGACACCCCCGGGTGCGGGCATGTCGTCCATCTCAACAATGCCGGAGCCTCGCTTCCGCCGCAGGTGGTCGTCGATGCGCAGATCGACTACCTGCTACACGAAAGCCTGACCGGCGGTTATGAGCTGGCCGCCGAGCGACGGGAGGCAGTTGATTCCGTCTACCGATCGGTCGCCCGTCTGATCGGCGCTCGCGACTCGGAGATCGCCCTGATGGCCAACGCCACCGACGCCTGGAACGCCGCGTTTGCTGCGGTCCCGCTCGAACCGGGCGACCGCATCCTCACGTCGGAAGCCGAGTACGCCAGCAACGTGATCAACTTCCTCAAGGCGCAGCGCGAACGCGGGGTGGTCGTCGAGGTGGTGCCCTCGACCGCGTCGGGCGAGATCTCGGTGGCGGCGCTCGAGTCGATGCTCGACGACCGGGTCAAGCTGATCGCCGTGAGCCACATTCCCACCAACGGCGGCCTCGTGAATCCGGCCGGGGAGATCGGAGCGATCGCCCGGTCGGCAGGAGTCACCTACCTCCTGGACGCCTGCCAGTCGGCCGGCCAGATCGGCCTCGATGTCGACGAGCTCGGTTGCGACCTCCTGACGGCGACCGGCCGCAAGTACCTGCGCGGCCCCAGGGGGACCGGCTTCCTCTACGTACGAGACGGCTGGGACTACGAGCCGTATCTCCTGGACCTGCACGCGGCCCGCTGGACGTCGCCGGATTCGTACGACGTCCGCCCCGATGCCCGGCGGTTCGAGAACTGGGAGTTCGGCTACGCGTCGTTGGTCGGCCTCGGCGCCGCGGTCGACTACGCCCTGGACCTGGGCCTGGAGGCGATCGAGCGCCGGGTCGTCGAACTCGGTGAGGAGCTCCGGGATCTGCTCGCCGGCGTCCCCGGCATCACGATCGCGGACCTGGGTGAACGCCGCTGCGGGATCGTGTCGTTCTGGTCGGAGACCGTGGCCGCCGGTGAGATCGTCGACGATTTGCGAGCGCAGCGGATCAACCTCTCGGTGTCCCGTCCGGCCTCGACGCCGTACGACGCGCAAAGACGAAACCTCCCGGATCTCGTGCGGGCGTCGGTGCACTACTTCAACACCGGAGACGAGCTGGATCGGTTCGTGGGGGCGCTCGAGGCGCTACTCGGCGCACACTGAGGCGAGCCTGCCGACCCCGTTCCTGCGTAGCTCGCTTCCCGCCGGGGTCGAGCCCGATACGCCAGAACGGGGACCTCAGACGCCGACCGGCTCCCGCTCCTCGACGATGGGCAGACGCTCGACGGGTGCCTCTCCCCGGCGGGAGTGCCAGCGGTCCCACAACACCAGCAGGCTCGGCAGGATGATCACCGATCCGAGCAACGCGAAACCGATGGCGTAGGCGGTGACGATCCCGAACTGCTGGAACGGCGTGAGCGACGAGGTGATCAACATCGCAAATCCGGCAATGGTGGTGAGGGCGGAGCCGACGAGAGCGCCACCCGTGTGGCCGGCGGTTGCCCGCATTGCATCGGCAGGATCGTCGAACCTCTGCCGGTCCTCGAGGTAGCGGTGCGTGATGTGGATCGTATACGGCACGCCGATGCCGATGGCCAGCGCCGAGACGGTGGCGGTGACGGGTCCGAACGGTATGTTCGACGCGGCCATCATCGCGTAGGTCCACAGGACGACGACGATGACGGGGACGATGGTGATGACGCCGAGCATCGGGCGCCGGCATTCGAACCAGAAGCCGACCGTCAGGAGGACCATCGCCGCTACCACGGTGATGGCGATTGACGAGAGCTGCGACGAGTTCAGCGCATCGATGACGACGGTGACGATGATGTGCTCGTTGGTGGGTATTGCCGTCACACCCTCGAGACTCGAAACCGGAGCGAAGTCGGTGGTGAGATCCTCCTCGAGTTGCCGTGCCAGATCCTCTCCCGCGTTGGTGGAGATGGCGACGCGGATTGCCGGGGGTTCTCCGGCGGCGAGTACCTGCGCCATGCCGGCCGGGTCGCGCTCGGCGGCGGCCGCGTAGACGGCCTCCACATCGGCGCCCGGCTGCATCGTCAGGTCCGGCCGGAGGCCGAGCGACGCCGCCGACTCCATGAACGCGGCGTCGCCGGTCAGCCCGGCGAGCACGGAGACGGGGCTGGCAGCGGAGGCACGTCCTTGCACTTCGCCGACGTAGGCGTCGTCCTCCAGGCCGGCGAGGGCCGTGATCAGAGCGTTGTGCGCCTCCGGCGTCAACACGTCACCTTCGATCAGGACATCGGTCGTCTCTCCGAAACCGGACTCATACTGCTCGTCGAGCGTCCTGAAGGTCTGGAGAATCGGGGCGTCCTCCGGAACGAACGCAGTCGAGCTGAACTCGGTGTCGAGTTGCAGCAGTCCGAAGATTCCCGCCCCTGCCAGTATCGCCGTGACCGTCAACACGATCCAGGGATGGCGCTCGGCGACGACCGCGGTCGACGCCGAGCCCCGAAACAGCCAGCGCCGCTCCTGCACGGCCAGTTGCGCACCCGGCATCCGTGCCCCGGCTTCCGCTCTCCGATCGAGAAGGATCCGCACGGCCGGGACGAACGTCAGCATGATCAGGTACGCCGTCACGATTCCTATCGCGGCCATGATGCCGAAGTCCCGCAATCCCGGAACGGGGTTGACGACGTTGGTCAAGAACCCGACCGACGTCGTGATGGTTGCCAGCACCAGCGCCACTCCGACGGTCCTTGTGGCTCGCGAGGTGGCGGCATTCACCGTTTGCCCGTTGCCCACCTCGGCTCGATACCGGGAGGTGAGGTGAACGGAGTAGTCGACGCCCAAGCCTACGAGCAGGATCGGGAGTGCCTGGAGGAGCAGATTGGACTTCCCGATGACCCCCAGGTACGAGGGCCCGAGCAGCACACCCGCCCCCATCGTGCACGCAATCGCCATCCCGATCCCTACCAGCGCCAGGAGCACGTCTGCCGCCGTGCGCCGCACGGCGGCACCGATTCCGGACCTCCGGGCAGGTCGTACCCAGAACACCATGGCGAGGATGCCGGTGATCACCAGGGTCGCCAGCAGGAACAGGCCCTGCACCTCGTTCATGAAGGTCGTGTCGGAGAACAGCAGCTGATAGCTGAACGCCGTCAGAGTGATCCCGTCTCCTCCGCCGGCTTCGACCGCGCCGGCCACGGCACGGTGGATCTCTTCCAGTTGCAGGTACGACTCCAGCTGCGATGTGTCGAGGAAGACCATCATGATGCCCGATGGGGATGGTCCGACGGCGTCGTCTACCGAGGTGGGCAGCATGGACCTGATGCCGGCGATGTCTTCGGGGGTCATCTGGCTCAACGCCATCTGCTGCATCTGGACGACCGTGGAATCGTCCACGGTGTCGAGCGAGACGCCCGTGAACTCCATGGCTCGAAGCGCGGGCGTCAGATAGGAGATGATGGGCCCTTCGGGGCGATCGGCGAGGTACGGACCGGCATCTCCGGTCTCGATGCGTTGCTCGACGGCGGCGAGGGCCTGTGCCGCCGCGGCAGTGAACACGTTGCCGGTATCCGACTCGACGAGCACTTGCATCGAGTGCCCGGATGCGGTGAATCGATCCTGTACCTCGAGCAGGGCCGTGTACTCGGGGGCGTCGGGAGCGAAACTCTCGATGGTCGGCGCTACTTCGTTCTGCGGGATGAAGGCTGCAAGCGTGGCGGTGGCGACGATGCCGGCGACGATGAGGGCGATGGGGGCGCGGGTGACGATTCTGGAGAGAAGCCGTATGAAGGCGGTCATGATGAACTCCAGTACCGGATCGGTGCCGATCCAGTACTTGTCAAGTGATACATATCTCGTTATATTTGTATCATGACGGGAGAAGGGATGTCAACGAAAGATCGGATCCTCCAGGCGGCCATCGCCCTCTTCGTAGAGCAGGGGATTCGCAAGGTGTCGATGGACGACGTCGCCGCTCGCTCCGGCGTCTCCCGCGTCACCCTCTACCGCTACTTCGGTGACCGGGAAGCCCTCGTCCGGACTGCCTTCTTCGCCCCCATGGAGTCTCTCGAGCAACTGCAGCGCGAACTGCAGGGTGCCGACACTCCCACGGTCGAGGGCGTCCTCGTCGCCATCGCCGACCGTATCGCGGCGCAGCCGGCTATCGATCTGCCGGTGCATCGGGACGAGCTCGAAGCGCTCTACCCGGCCCTGGCGGCCGAGTATGCCGAACACCGCGATGCTGTGGCCCACCGTCTCATCTCCTGGGTCTTCGCATTGGCCGAGAAGTCGGGACGGCTGAGGCCGGGTGTGCGCAAGGACCTCGTCGAGGGGGTGGTGTGGGATCTCCTCGTCAACCCGCTGGCGATTCCGGCGGTACGGGACTCCGGTATACAGGCCCGGGAGCTGTATGCGGCGTTGATCGATGTGCTGCTGTACGGGATGCTCGACGGTTAGCAGGATGCGTGGGGCCTCGCGGAGAAAGTGACATCGGAATTCGTACTATGAACTTGGTACTTTGCACTTCGTACTCGGTACCTAGTACTCGGTACTGCTATGTCCGGTCCCCCTCCGGCACTCCGGCCCGGGCCTCTTCTATGATCGCGAGCAACCGTTCGTAGTGAGTGCCCGGCCAGTAGACGCGCCGGCACCCAGGGCACAGGGTGAAGCGTTCGTGACGCGCCCTCACCGAGGCAGGCAGACGGTCCTTCACGTCGTCCCGATTCGCCGCCACGAGAGGCTCATTGCAGGCCATGCATCTCCCAAACGGAGCGATGGACGGCCGCAGGCCCAGGCGCTCGACGATCTCCCGGAGTTGCTGCCTCGGGTCCTGCGAACGCACGTACAGACCGTTCTCGAGCGCGGCCCGCATCAACAGCGGGCGGTCCCGGGTCAGCAGCGTACGCGATTGGCCCAGGGAGATCGTCACCAGGGTGTCGTCGTCGTAGTCGGGTTGGTGGAGAGTGTCGAAGCCGAGCAGCCGGAGATAGCCGGCCAGGCGGCCCAGATGTACGTCCAATACGAAACGTTGTGGCGCCCGGGCGGGGTGGAGGTAGGACGCGCAGCATTCGAAGCGATCGTGCACGTCGACCGTCGAACCGTCGTCGGTCTTGAAGCCGAAGCTCACCTTCTTGCCGTCGACCGTGATGGACCCCACCTCGACGTGGGGTACTCCTACCCGCTGGAAGAGGTCTCGAACCCCGGCCGGGAGCTCGAAGTCGATCTGCACCTCACGCCGCGGGACGAAGTCGGTCAGACGACCGTGGAAGCGAAAGGTCGCCGATCTCATTTCGCCTCCAGCGTACGCACCGCTCGGTAGGTACGGGATTCTGTCACCGTCGCCCGGTATCGTTGCCGGTGATGAGTGACCAGACCGGATCGCCCGAATCGCCGCCCGACGCCAGGGGAACCGCCACATCGGCGTTTGGGGTCGGTCGCCGCGAGAACCACGACGCCTCGGCGTTCTACTCCCGGTTCAGTCCTCCCGAACTGTCGGAGGACGACACGCTCGGCCCGCCCGATCTCCGGCTACCCGACCCGCCGTGCATCGTGGGGGATTCCCGCCGGATGGTCGAGGTACCCGACCGCTCGG
>JABAHS010145937.1_pt1 | contig 17370 bp, 18 predicted proteins | sample 7062111 | NCBI WGS metagenome assembly JABAHS01 (sample SAMN14534600, study PRJNA622989) | marine sediment metagenome | biome: marine biome [ENVO:00000428]; feature: marine pelagic biome [ENVO:01000023]; material: deep marine sediment [ENVO:00002113]; isolation source: pool of 4 deep marine... | reverse complement strand
CCACCCGAAGCATGTCTCCAATACCGCCAACACCCACACACCCCCAACCACGATGGACAACCTCCCCTCCACGAGGATCGTCCCAAAGACGGCGTTTTTCCCCCGATCGCTACTGAATCTTCCGCTACATATTGGGTTGAGGCTGGTGCTAACGGTAATGGGACCTTTGAAACTCCAGCGGGCAACATTACCTACATTCTCACCAACAACGCCTCTGCCAACGTTATCATCAACGTCCAACCTGGTACTTACTCCACCGCAATTGGCGAGACCTTCCCCCTCAATGTTACTCACTATTCCAATATTACCCTCACCAGCACGGGTGGCCCGTCACTGACGACGATACGCGGAAAACCTAATAAACATGGGCTGTATGTGACGGCCAACTCGACCACGATCCAGGGGTTTACCATTGCCAAATGTACGTGGGGGATCGTTTTGAGGCGTTCGTATAACACCACTATCATGGGCAACAGCATCACCAACAACACATGGGGTGGCATTGACTTGGGGGTTTCAAACGATTCGATGATTGCGAATAACACCATTATCCACTCTACCTATGGCATTACCGTGGATGATTCGCCTGAGTCCACGATCGGGGGTAATATCATTACCAGTACGGGGGAGGGTATTGACCTATGGAATTCGCCTGAGTCCACGATCCATGGGAATGTGATGGTGCATTGTGGCATCGTTCTGTGGGGGAGAAGGACCACGTTTACCACGCAACGAATAGCCGAGAATAACACGGTCAACGGGAGGTCGGTCTACTACTATGCGAACCAAGATATGCAGGGGGCGGCGGTTCCATCGGACGCGGGGCAGGTCATCCTCGGCAATGTGACGGGACTCACCATTGAGGACGTCAACGTGAGCGGGGGGTCGGTCGGCATCCTCCTCGGCTACTCCTCCCACATCACCATCACGAACACTGTCATCGCCAATAATACCTTGTTTGGTGTGTTCCTGTTACATTCGACCAATACCACGATCACGAATAGCATCATCGCCAATAACAGGTGGAAGGGTATTTGGCTGCTGTTTACGACCAATACCACGATCACGAATAGCATGATTACCAACAACCAGTATGGTATTGAACTGGGGTTTGAACCCGTCCATTTTGCAATCGCCACCAATCCTATTACCAGTTTTGGGGATAGCATTACTGTACAAGCTGCAAGTACGAGTAATCTCGTATATCGAAACAATGTGTTTGGAAACGGTGTAAACGCAAAGGATTCGGGTAGAAGGAATGCGTTCAACACCTCGACCGTTGGCAACTACTGGGGCGACTATAATGGTACCGATGCCAATGGTGACGGGATCGGCGACACGCCCTACGTGATCCCTGGCCTCGCAGGAAGCAAGGACTACCATCCCGCGATGACACCGTTTGCACTCCCCCCTTCACCAGCACCGCGATGGCAGAGCTTGCTACGTTTCATATTTCCTATCGTAATACTTGTGGTTGGTATCGTCTTGGAGGTCTTGCTTCTGCGTTATGGAGGTGGCCTCACCCGGCTCTCAGCATTCATACACCACACCCAGCTGAAGGACATAATCACCACCGTGACAGCCTCCCTTCAACGTCTCTGGACGGATCGCGATCGTCAAACACTAAGCGTGCAGTACGTGCTAGAGGCGACGGTTGATAAACTAGGTACACGGCTTAAGGGGCCGTTGCGAGAGGAAGACAAGCCTGACCTCCTTAACCTCGTGCGGGACGCCTTCTACCTCCTTGGCAAACGGTTTAATGTGACATGGAAGGATACGTGGACTCTCCGGGAGTACATGTCCGCCCTGATCGAACGGGCTGGATCTTCCTACGCGAGCCTCCTGCGAGAGGGATACCGTCACTTTGAGGGGGTCCTGTATGCCGAACGGGCGGAGTGGAGAGAATGCCTCCAAGCGATCCATCACGTCCTCGTCACGATCACCGAGAAATTGAATGAAAACCCTTCGTCTCCAACTGAGCGTTAGAGAAGGATGACCGAGGGAAAGTATGAAGATGCCGTTGCGCGATTGTACAGGGCGGTAGAACTTGTCTCCCAAATTAAACGCTATGAGCTGGGGTTAGATGAACTCTCTGAGGGGCGGCACATCACCCAAAAGGATCTACAGGAAGCGTTGAGCAGGAGAGGGATACCTATTCCGAACATCCTAGAACTCTTAAAGAAGTACGAGGCGTCGTATTGTGCAAGACTAAAACTCCTATAAATAGTGGGGAGATTTAAGATGTTGAATTCTCTTTCAAGCAACCTTTCTAATTTTACTGAAAGCGGATCCCTTTTTTTATAACTTCATATTTCCTTCTCCTGATAATCTACTTCCCTATCCTGCTTCTCCCACTCTGTTAAAAGTGATGAAGGGAAAATTTTATTTAATTTATTATTTAGTACTCGTATGGTTTAAGAGGGGCAGGTAGTGCCTGAAAGTTTTACTGAACGAGGCGTTGGAAAACATCTTCTCCCCTATTTGAGAAGAGCAAAGCGAAAGTTGTATGTGTGTTCTCCCGATCTTTCTGAGAAATACACTATACTTCTCAAAAAGAAGGCAGAAGAAGGAGTCAAAGTAAAACTTATTACCTCTGCTCCTAATAAGAAAGCCTTAGATGTTATTGCAAAAAAAGAAGGACGAAGCGACGAGGGAAGAGGGGGGATAACTCGCGCACGCTTGAAACTCTATATCGCTTTTGTTTTACTTCCTGTTTGGCTGGTAGGGTTTCTGGATTATGTGGGTGTTCCTCCTAACTTATCTTATAACTTTTATAGCTACTATTGCAATCGAACTCCCAATCTACTATATGTTTAGAACGAAAAAAAGAAAGAAAGAGAAAGAATTTCGTGTTAGGCTTGATTACTTTCTTGTTCCGCGTTCAAAGTACCTCGTTCACACTAAAATGTACATCGTGGATGATGAAGTTTCAATCACTGGTTCCGCCAACCTTACTTCTTCTGGAATGAACAAAAATCTGGAACATATCGAGATTAAGAAGGAGGAGACCCTCGTAAAAGAAGACGTAAGGGATTTTCAAAACATTTGGGCAAAAGGACTAAGCGATGTGGAAGTCTAGCTGCAGAAAACGATTGGAAGGATAAATACCCCCATCTATGGGACAATAACGACGGTACGAAGGAAAAATGACGAGAAAAGCATATGTCAGTAACAGAGGTGAAAAAGACAACGCTGGAGGACGTTTTCCCTGGCATAGAAAGTGTGGTCTTAAACATAGCTCGATACTGCCATAGGTTCGTCAATCCATCGCCATCGGGATCTTCTCCCGCATTGCTTCTTGTTTGAACTTAACCAAGATCTCTCCGTGTTTATACTCGGATGGGGCCAATTCTTTTACTTCTTTTCCATACTGTTTACTTTCGAGGGGTTCTAGCTTTTTCCCATCATATTTTATTTTACTATGGCGACTGTGACGGTATTCGTGAGCGTGAATTCCTCCTCTATACTTATGGATAGTAAATATCCCACCTTTGTCTTGATTTAAGAACTTTTATTCCTTGCGTTCTAACTGCTTCCTCTATCTTATCCACCAGCTCGGATAGATGATGGAAGTGAAGATCTGATCGTTCTATTCCATGCCCTTCATTTTCAAGGAGATGGATAGTGCCTGAATCCCAACAGACTTTAGGCACAGCTTTACCTTCTTCGCTTGATATATTATTAGTCCAGAAGTGAAGTTCGATTTTAATCATTTTGTTAGGTCTTTCTATTTCCTTAGCCCCCCTTTTCTGCTCTAATTTATTCTTTATCTCTCCTAAAGACATTTTCAAGTAGAGACTAACTATCTGTAATAAAAGTTATTACAGAACGAAACCCACTTCTGTAATAATGAGTTGGGAAGAAAGGAAGAGGGAGGTTTATACATATAAAATGTTCTACATGTAGCTCTTTATTGGTCTATTTCAAAAAGGATATTATTTGTCTTCGTTGTCAAGGGTTCCAGAAGTTGGATAAAAAGAAAAGCGTGGCTTTATCTTTGACAGTTATCTTTCCCTTATTTTCTTCCTTAAAACTCCTATCCCTCAGATATTTTTTTCGTTTAAGAAGCCATCTTTCCTTTCATCATCTGTTACTTGCTCTAAAAATTCCTGAATAGGCAGATGGAGATGGATGTTGACAAAAGAATTCAGTATGAGAAATTTGCAGTTCTATTAGCCTTGGAAGCTCAAGGAGGAACAATCCAAACTAAAAAAGAGCTTGAAAGCCGTGTAGACCTTCTTTCTCAGCCTATTACAGGTAGACACTTTCATTTCTCTAATATTGAGAATAACATGGAAGGTCTTGTACGAATTGAACGGGAAGGTCGTGGGAAGACATTTAAGATAACTAAAGACGGATGTGATGAAGTTTACGGAGGCACTAACAATCAACTTTTGGTGAAATTGTTAGGAAGAGCTATTCGCTCAATTGGTGATCAGTTCTCTTCGTATGGACAGATCTCTGAGGCACTAAACGTCAAAAATCTTCCAAAAAAGGTTCCCTTTGATAATTTCATGCAAAAATTAAACGAAGCTATCTCCGAGACGAGTAGAATGAGTGGTTGGGCTAAGATTGAAGATGTTCGAAAATACGTATGTTCCTCTATGCATATTTCTCAAGAGCAATTTTCAGAAATGTGTAGAAAAGCTACTACTAATGGAGCGTATGAGCTTGCACCTGGACGAAAAGGTGAGAAAATTACAATTCACGGGAAAGTTTTCGGGCTCATTAGGAGGGGAGGAAAATAGAGAAAGAGAAATATCCGTACGGCCTAAAGGAGAATCCTTTTAGACATGCGATACCGAGCCCCGATGGTAAGGTGGCAAATGTCCTTGGAGGAGAGTTATGGCGAGAAGCTAAAAGTAGACTGATTCAAATGATTCAAAATGCTCGAGAATACATAATAAACCACGGAGAAGATCTCGCAGTAGGGGCCATAGTAGGTCAAACGGGCTCAGGAAAAACACACCTTTTCCTTAATTTGAGAATTTCTCTTGATGAGGAACAGTATAACACTTTCTATACGGATCTTACCTCCTATACAAAAAATCAAATTGCCTCGCTTCTAGGAGAGATAGCTTCTCACTGGAGTGAAGATATATTTGAGGGGTTAAAACGAAAAACAGTAACTAAATTAAAGCAAGCAGCTGAAAATGGGAATAACCTAGCAGAGCGGGCTCTTTTGGGTGGAACAATTCGTAAAGTGTCTTTCATCTTAAACCAAAGGAAATTAAACCAAGTCGCTTCAAACGTGATAGAAGGAAAGAAAGAACTGAACTTTGAAATTTTAGAAAACCTAGAGCCATTTTCTCCTGTAATTATCGAATTTTTACGTACTGGAAATGAGAAAGTTCTTAGAACAGGATTTGAAGAGGGGAACCTCGGAATAACGGAGTTCAAGTTTCTGGTCAGTTCCCTCACTGAAATAGGAAAAATCGGGGTTATACTGTTTGATGAGCTAAGTGGTATCGCAAGAGAGGAAAGACGGTCTCTCCTTAGCCAACTTAAAGGCCTGATTAACCTAAGACCACCAACTGTACTACTATTTGCCTCGACTCCCGGAGGCCTTACAGACTTAGAAGAACTGGATCCTCCTTTTACAAGGAGAATTGCAAAACCAAGAGTTAGATGTGATATAAACGTTCCAAGAAACTATAAGGAAATCTTTGATGTCATCAAAGCCTACTTTGAAGAATTTAATGCGGTCCTGTCAAGTGAAGAACGGAAAAATTTGAAGATAATGATACGAGAACTCTTTCAACAAGGAATGAAAACACTTGGAGATATCTTACCAGTCATGAGCAACGCTTTGGAAGCATCAATGGCAGAGAAAATAACTTACACAAGTATTGAACACGCCCTCAAAAACACCCGTCTGGGCGTTCACTCTCCCAAAAGTGAAGTAGGTGCATCTGTAAGTGAGTATCTTAGGATTTCAACAAAACTTTCAACCTATCCAGAAGAACTTGCTGAGGATGTTAGATCCTCGATTCGAGAGATTGCGTTTCAGGCGGGAAAATTAGGAAAACTTTCTTATCTTCATCCTACATCGAGAAAAATTAAAGTAGGAAAGAACGGTGAAACAGTTCATACGGATGTGTACGTAGAAACTGGAGAAGAAACAATCTGTTTGAATGTTATGCTTTCCAATGATGGAAAATATATTACTCCCAAAATGGCCAAGAATATTGTGAAAATCACAGAAAATGGCCTAGTAAATGGCCAGAAGATTGATAGGGCCATCATTTTATCGAATACTGGCTGTAGCGAAGAGATAAAACGTCTCCCAAATCTTCAAATCTCCTCCCTCCAAAAGAACGAGATTGTTGACCTACTGTATCTTGCAAATAACCGGATTGAAGAAGGAGCTGAGCAATTAAAAGACGACCTCTATAGAACGTTAAAGAAGATTGGAATCTTACGAAGTAAGGCTTAATTCTCTTCATTTTCCACTATGATAGTTTCTAGTTGTAATCAATTATCAAAACACTTCTCAACTTCAAACATTTTATTACGAAAATAAGTACTCTTATGGCTCTGTTGATGGAGCTCTCCTTTTTCAGGCTTCATTTCCTCATAGTAGGCTACTTCTTTGAAGAACCAGGTTTATGGGCTATGCTTTCAAAGGAATTGGGAGTCTGGTGAGGGATCAAATAAAAAATGGTAAAAAAATGTAGCAATACTACGAAGTCCCTTAATTAATGGATATGTCCGTTTCTATACTCCCCAGAACGAATAAAACAAAAATAACAATTCTCATAAAGGTAAATTATTTATTTCCCCAGTTCCACTCTCTCCATCACAACCCCAGAAGTCAATTTTTTATAACAACAACCTTTTTGCAGGATAGTATAATTAACTTATGGTTGGATCATCATGGCGAACAAGAGCAAAAAGGAGAAACTTAAGCAACTTGAGATGCGTCAGAATATGTTAGATGCAAAGTTAAACGCTGTCGTAACTTTGCTTAGCAACCGACTCTCTATTCACACATGGATCCAAGAAATAATTACGAAGGGACGGACCGAATCAGGAAAAAAGAAAGCCATGGCGGCATATAATGCATTTACAGGGGATAAAAACATCTCTGAAGTTGAGCAAGCATCGAAAATGGATCATTCGACTTTGATTCAAGCTATCGAACAGTGGGAGGAGGAAGGCCTAATTTATTTGCATCATAAAGAGGGCCGCTCGAAGTTTTATAAGCACATTGTTCCTTTAAGGTAAACAGAAGAAACAGATGAGTAACGTTGAATAAATAATAATGTTTTTGAGAGTATTACCACTATATCATCGAGTATCATCATCTAATCCCTTCTTGATGAACCAAAGGAAAAGAATAATACCGATAACTAGTAGGGGAACTTCGAATTGAGAGAGAAGTAGTGTAATTTCCTCCCATCTGTGCTCCAAAACTACACCTAACAACGTTAAACCGAAGTTCCATGGAAACGAGCCAATGAATGTATAAAGAGTAAATTTGACTTTATTCATTCGTCCAACACCAGCGGGAAAGGATATTACAGTTCTAACCGCGGGAAGAAGTCGACCCCCTAAAATAATAAACGATCCATACCTTTCAAATAGATTTTCGGCAAGCTTAAGATGTCCTTCAGTGAAGAGGATATATTTTCCGTATTTCTCAATTAATTGTCTCCCTCCCTTCACTCCTACTACATATGCAAGTAGAGAACCAACTACATTTGCTATTGTACCTACGAGTGTCACTGTAAGAAGAGTAAACTCTCCATTGGCCACTAGATATCCCGCAAAGGGCATTACCACTTCAGAAGGTATGGGTATGAGAGCACTCTCTGCTACCATAAGCAGAAAAATACCACTGAGACCAATGTTTTCAATTATATCTACAATGATAAAGAAAAGTCTTTCGACGACACCGGTACTTGGTAGCTTCATTCCAAAGCTGATGGCTAGAACAGTTACTAACATTGTTATGGTTATCGATATTAACATAACCCAAAACATACGTGATTTCAGAGGCATTTCATTTCACAGTAGATAGTATCTTTTTTTACTAGCAAGCTGCGCTTTTAAACACTTTAGTATAGCTACTTTATACCCCTGGCACTAAAAACTCAGATTACGTCTTGATTTGGGGTATCAGACTTAATTTTGAGGCAGCAATGTTTAGTACTTGATGATTCAATAGATTAGATTAAACCTTCATTTTTATGTATTAACGTGAAAACTTGGGGACTACACTGGTTAGATAATGAGAGAATGGCAGTTCTGTCCACAAAAACCGTAAAGTTTAAATAAAGAAATTCTCTTCTTATAACAAGAGGGGGGAATTATGTGACCCCCACAAGGTGAAAAAAATGGCCGAACTACCAAGAGCAGGAATTAGAAGACTCATGGAATCTGCAGGAGCTAAAAGAATGTCTCAAGATGCAGTTATCACACTAAGAGATCTAACCGAACAGTTTACTGAAAAACTATCCAGAATTGCAACAGAAATGGCGACCCATGACGATAGAAAGACTGTTAAAAAATCAGACGTCCACAAAGCTGCTAGCATTATGAAGAAAGGCTCAGGATTCTTCTGATTGCAAGTACCCAAAACCCTTAATCATTTCTCTCTTTTTTTATTTTAACGAACGAAAGGCTTTTTCTCGTTTTTAGTCATATCACCTCTCCTACAATGGGGATTCTTCCGAGAGGATAATGCGTTCCTACCGAGTCTTCTTACGGTTGGGGTTCCTTCAGTAAAAACAGAAGAAGAGTAGGGGGAGTACTTTGCGGGTAGCAGATGGTATAGAAGGTACTTTTACTGATTTCATCTGTTTCACTAGGAAGGGATCTAATTGCGTCCACAAAGCTAATGAACCCTGAAAATCCAAATTTGACAGTATCTAAGGGGACAATTTAGCTTTACCTAAAAAACTTAAGGTAACGGAAACCGTTCATGTACACTTACAGGTGGATCTTTAAAAAATAAAAATGTAGGGATAGAAAGGGGTCTCGCATGGCAGAAGAAGTTACCATTCAAGACTTTAGGAGAATGGACTTACGTGTAGGAAAAATAACAGAAGCTAAACCTGTAGAAGGTACTGATAACCTTCTGAAGCTCCAAATCGACTTAGGTAATACTTCCGCCCAAGCAGTTGCTGGTCTACGTTCCCATTATACATCTCGGGAGTTAGAAGGAAGGCAAGTCGCTGTAATTACTAATCTTGAGTCAGCAGAGATTCACGGGGTAATATCTGAGGTAATGATCCTTGCTGGGGTTGTGAGAGGAGAACACGGTGAAGAACAACTTGTAAGTATTCTCTCTCCTGATAGAGAGGTGCCTCCTGGTACAAAGATTTTATAAAATTGAAATCATGAAGCTTTTTGCTTTAGTTTGATAGTGCCTCCTCTACTTTTTATTATTATTTTTAGTAGTAGCATCTTGTAAAGTTATTTGCAAATGTTAAAGTAAGAAGGGGTTTATAGCCTCAATTATTACTTTCTCTCACGTAGCTTTTTAGATAGGCTACTTTACTGATTTCATGTCTATCTTCTCGTCCGTATACCTCTTCAGGAGTCAGCTTTCTCAGATTTATGTTATTCTTTTCACTATACTCAGTTATCCACTTTTCTCTCTCCCCTCTAGCTAGAATACTAGCAGCAGCTACTGGAATATGAACTTCTGCTCCTGGTTCTTGTAAAATTGTGAGTTTTTTATCTGTCTGTAACTTTTGCATTCGCTTTGTGGATTTTACCCTGTCAAATTCATCAATAATCACGTTGATTTTCAAGTCTTTTCTAGTCAAGTGAGGAAGGATGGTTTTAATGCACTGGGTATGCCCCCAAGCGAGAAGGTCATTCAAGTTTTTTTGATCTTTGTGTATCTCTTTGAATTTTCTATTGAATTTAACTGGGGGAAGGTTGATAATATGGTAACGAGAAGCAGTAAACGCATTCTTTATGAAGGAGTAGAGCGTCATTAATTTCTTTTTTGAGAGTTCTTTGCTATCCATTACTCCCTTGATCTTTAGAGTATTTGCTTCCTTTGGAGTCATAGCCACTCCACTTATAACTAGCGGTCCTAGCCATTCCCCTTTGCCTGCCTCATCCGTCCCAAGAATGAAATCGTACTTTTCATTTGCTCTCCCCCCTATTTTTCGTAGTAAGTTAGAGACAAGCCGGTATGCGGACTTCTTATTGATTACAACTTTTCCCGAAGTATATCCAATGATCGTAGCGTCTTTATACCGCATTCGAAAGGCCTCCCATTCGTTAGTAGGCTGTTCTCGTTGGATTCCTTTTGTATGTAAAAGTTTCTCCCTCAATTTCTCTAGTTCCTCTTTTCCTTGAAGTTTAACGGTTTGTACAGGCATTTTTCTCCCAATTACAGAAGAGACATAGTGATATGTAAAGCATATTTTATAATACGTATGTGAGAGGATCCGTATTTCTTTTTCCTTAGCTATTGAATGGTAACATCTAATAGAAGTCCCATTTTGAATTAAAGAAGAATCACCTACAAAATTTTTATACTTTCATATTTGGAATCTTGGAATAATCTCATTGAATGAGAGCTAAAATGGAAATTAAGAAAATAAAAGCTAGGTTGGATGCAATTCCTCAACCTTGTAGGACTTGTCTTTACTGGGAGGCTCCTGGAGAGTATCAGAACGATAATGGAGATGAAGAGGCGGTATTAAAAAAGCAGGAGTGGTTTTCAAAGACGTTAGATGAATTTGGGAATTGTGCGTTTCTTGCATATGACCACGGTGACGTAATTGGCTATGCTCAATATGCTCCTGTTGACCGTTTTTTGAATATCGCCAAGTATCCTGCTGCTTCTACTTTATACGATGCGAATACTGAGGAAGAAACGATTTTTCTATCTTGCCTGTTTATTCCGAATGAGGAAAACAGAGGGAAAGGAGTCGGATCAGCCCTACTTAACAAAATTATAGAGAACCTCCGATCTCGAGGATATGACCTCCTTGTTACCTTCGCTAGGCGAAAGAATCCGAATAACCCAAGTGGATCTCTTGAATTTTTGAAAAAAAATGGCTTCAAAATAGAGGAAGATCATCCAACATACCCTCTTCTCTCCTTAGATTTGACAGAACGATAGTCTACTTTATACATCAAACCAGGAAGTTTGAGGAACTCTTCCCTCACAATGTTCGGATTCCTTAGTCGTGTTAACCTCTCATATTGTCCTGATCACTAAGGGAATTTGAATACCACTGTTGTGAGAAGACGAGACTCACACAACATGGATGATCTTTAAGTTACTGTAGAACTCTATTATAGAACAGTAACTTGATCGAAGAGGAGGTCTCCAAAGAAGTCTGACAGTGAAACATAGTGCTTAACTTGTGGCCTCTATTTCCTCAGAGGGTATAATTTAGTCCTTAATATTGTAAAAAGGGATGCATAAGTTAAGGATGGGACGGATAGAACTCACACATGTGGAGATTGGAGCATTCTACTCTTAGAACGTGAGTATATGATCTGTCATAGAAGCAGAAAGTTCTTCACTCAATTGCCAGATTGAGTTATTCAAGGATTGGACTATCTAGAAGTAAAAAGTGAGAGTACGATAAAAAAGAGAAGGGTGAAGGAAACCACTTACATTTGAAGAAAAAAATGAAAAATAGCTTAAAAACTATCGTTCCTCCACATTTATAGCGGACTGTTATTCTTTGATGACCTCAAGAAGCTCTTTCCGGAGTTTTGGGAACTTTTGAAGCCATTCTATCCGGTCTTGTCGTAACGCCTCGTTTCTTTTTTTCCATTCGTTCTCAGAATAATATTTACAAGGAAGTAGATCTTTGATATCAATTCCAGGGACTCTCGTGGGGATATAGTATCCCCACTCGGGATCTCGTTTCCATTCTATCCGTTCTCGAGCAATTTCTTCGATAATTTTTGCGGAAGTTTGAGCATCTATTTTCTTTCCTTCGAATCCTCTTTCTTTATCCCTACCCACTCTTCCGGTGTTCAAAAGGTATGATTCAGTATGCGGGGCTTTTTCTAGCATTTCCAGGATACGATTACCTTCTTCTCCCTTTGACCCCATAATGAATGGGTTCGTACCCACGCAATGTCTAGTTTTACCTACTTTCGGGGATCGTTTTCCAACGGCTGCAGGGGTATAAATTGATTCACCAAGCATGAAGAAAGTGGCTGATTGTTTCTTGGTTAATTTTGCTACTGGTGGGAGAATATCGTACCGTCTGGTTAGATAAATTAAAGCGTCTGCTTTTGGAGCATCGATCCTGTCTGGAGTATGGGGGATAGAACGTCTATTAATTGTGCCTCGACCGTTGTAGGATATAGCATAGTCAAGGAAATCAATTTTTCCATCCTTTTTTATCTTCACGTTTTCAAGTATTGCATCTTTGCGTGTTAATGCCTTATACAGGGCGGGGTAGGTCTCAGAGGTAACATCTTTCGTCTTTGCATAAAAATTACGTTCAGTGCCTAGAACAGAGCCATCAGGGTTCCACAATAATACGTCATCATTCAAAATTGCATAATTTTCGTTTTCTTCTAAATCCTTGTATGCCCAAGTGGTAAGTGTCGTTTTCCCAGTTCCAGATAGGCCAAAGAAAAGGAACGTCTTGTTTACCAGTTCTCTATCGTTATTGTATACTTTCAATGATTTTAAGCCGGCATGAAGCCCGAGTCCACCCCCCTGCTTCTTTAAATACATCGCTTGACGAAGAAAGCTTTTCTTAACTTCTCCTGTGTAGTCTGAGTTAAGGACAAAGGTAATTCCAGCGTGGGGATCCACAAGTATTTTCCGTTCTTCCCATTCAGGAATCATTATGGTTATGAACTTTGGTTTTTTCCCCTCTATCGGTTCGAAAAGCTGTTCATACCACGCGTATGCAGTTCTTAAGAAGGGTTTAGTGACCAAAAAGCGACAATTGATTCTATTTTCTGGCTTTTTGCACATCCCTCGGTCGACTTGAACGAACGGCCTGCCTTCAACGGTGTCTCTCACTTCTCGTAATAATTTTTTGTGCTCCCTCGTTGGCTCAAAGATTATTTCCGTTTGGTCAGCACTTCTTGATTTTACACGAGAGTAAAATGCGAAACTCCCATGTTCTGTTACGTGAGCGTTTCTTTTGGCCAGTCGTTTTAATTCTGGAAAGGAAGGTTTGATTAACTTTACGTTGTCGTAAATTTCTTTTGCTATTTGCTCGAAAAAAGATCCCATTTGCCTCACTTGTAATGAAAAGCTTTTGTTTAAAAATGAAAAATAAACTCCTCCTCGATTCTTACTTGAGTAAGGAGTGTAGTTCTACGGGTGATATTGTGTAATAGTGTCCCTTGACTTTGCGTTCAATAGAAAACCAATCGAAGAAAATAGGAGATCAACTTATTCTTGAACTAATTTTGGGAGTTATTCCCAATTCTCCTTCTTCATTCAACCGTCAGGGTTCTAAAGTGAAAGAACATATATCACAAGTTGAAAGGCCAAGTCGGGAAATATTATTAACGTTTTGAAAGGGGGAGAACGATCACTGATAAGGAATATTTAGAAACTTCCCTCAAATACGATGGGAAACGAGTTTCGAGGTTTATCCCAAAAAACTTCGGGACAACATTAAGCTTTTAAAATCAAGGGGTCTTCCTCCTATTNNCCCGGGGAATGGATTAATCGTTTACCGACTTTGTAGAAGGACGATATGCAAAGGGAAAACACCTAACTATTCTTGTAGATGACCATACAAGACCAAATGTTCATACAAAAATCATTTTACCAAAACTTTTGGAAAAACTTAGGAGTATAGGAGTTCGTAAGCAAGATATAAGAATTCTTATTTCTACTGGTACTCATAGACCTTCAACTCAAGGAGAGATCCGAGAGGCGATTCTTGGGGAAGAGATTTATGAAGAGTACGAAAATCTAACATTGATCCACGATTGTGATGAAAATAACCGTAAGATTGGAGAATCTGATGAAGGTACTCCCATTATTATAGATGAGCGTCTTCTAGAATCTTCTTTTGTCATTCCTGTCACGGATTCGAGGTATCACTATTTTGCAGGAATTTCTGGTACCGTAAAACAGATTATACCTGGTAATGCTGGGCGGGAAACGGTTAGGAAGAATCATACAAAGATGTTTCATCCTGAAAAAGGATTCAAAGACGAGGTAATGCCTGGCAGCACTGAAAATAATCCAGTCATTAGTGAGATAAAGGAGATGGTTAGAAAAGTTGCAGAAGAAGTGGATATCTTCTGTATTGATTGCATTCTTGATGAAGAGGAGTTCGTCCATCTTTCTGCTGGTGACCTCTTTGCATGTCATGAGGAAGCGAAACGTATTTTGCCAAAGATATCCGAAGTGAAGGTAGAGGAATTAGGAGATATGGTAATTGTTTCAGCGGGGTCGCTTGGAATCAACCTTTATCAGGCGGGAAAAGCCTTTCATGCTGGGTGGCATGCAGTGAAAAAAGATAGTCAAAGTTGGATAATAGTGTTAGCTTCTTGTAAGGATAACTACGGAAAAACCCTTTTTTGAAGCAATGAAGAACGTTAAAGATAGAGACATTGATAATGCGATGAAACATCTTCTCAAGACACGTTGTACGGAAGAAAAGTTCGAAATTGGCGATCAGAAGTCAATCGATATATTGCGAATTCTCAAAACCGTCGGAAACGGAAATCTTAAAATCGTATCCGAGATGAACCAGGAGCTTCTCCAAAACATTTTTCGCTTAGATCCTCTGAAAAGCCCGAATGAGTCGCCTCAAAAAGCCCTTCGAAGAGCACTTGAAGAGTATGTAACGACACGTAAAGTGAACCCCCTAGTCTATCTCATTCGAGATCCTGGAATTCTTACGTTGGAAAAATAAGGGATAGGTAGTATGTAGAATTTTCCTCAACGTTTTTCTTAGTTTTTGCTTTTTCTTTGGCTTTCAATGAGATAGAATCAACAAAAACAGTAAAATATTAGAACGTAGAAGGATAAGTTGGGATCGTACTCGTAATACTTTAAATGAAGAAATGGATGAAATCATACTCGCTATAGGGCATCTCCGACGCCAACTAAGTAGGCTTGCATAGATGGTTCTGTGGCTGAGCTTATCCGAGACTGGATCTACATGAAGGGGCAAATACAAGAATGGTGATAGTAGACGATATTCTTCCAAGTAGGCTGTCAATTTGTTATCAAGATCTAGCTACCCGTCTCTTGTTGCCAGAGACGTCCCCATTTATAATACAACAAACCAATGAAGGGAGGAGGGTAGGGCGTACGTGTTTTAAAATTTTGGAGGGTTGAAAGTTGAAGCTAACCGTACTTGTTAAGCAAGTTCCGCAGATGGAAGACGTTAAGTTTGATATGGAACAAGGGAGGATAGATCGGAGCTCCGCTGGAACTCAGGTCAATCCTTTCGATTTAAATGCATTAGAGGTAGCAGTGAGGCTCAAAGAAAGTGAAGGCGGGAAAGTTACAGTCATTAGCATGGGGCCACCACAAGCGGAATCTGCATTAAGAAAAGCTTTGGCAAGAGGTGCAGATAGGGCAATATTACTAACTGATAGAATTTTTGCAGGAGCAGATACTAAAGCTACGAGCTTTACCCTTGCTAAAAGCATTGAAAAACTGGGTAATTTTGATTTAGTAGTCTGTGGAGAGAAAACTATTGATGGAGATACTGCTCAGGTAGGGCCGGAAGTAGCAAGAATGCTAGGGATTCCTCATGTGGCATACGTCTCTAGCGTGAAAAAAGTAGACGAAAACGGATTGGAGGTACTATGTGAGGTCTGGGGTGCGACCTATCACAAGAAAATGCGATTTCCCGGTCTACTAACGGTTACTAAAGATATCAACGAGCCTCGACTTCCGTCTCTCAAAGATAAGTTGAAAGCAAAAAAAGCAGCAATTGAGCAATGGGGGATAGAGAGATTTGGTGATATACGGCCAGATAGGTTTGGGGCCAAGGGATCACCTACTTCCGTAAGGGAGATTGAGATTCCTGAGGAGGAAGAACGAAAAGGCGAGATATTCAAGGGGGAGCCTAGTGAATGTGCGAAATTTCTTGTAAACAAACTAAAAGAAAGAGGGATCTTGAGGGAGTAACATGATAGAAGAACATCACGAGGGGGTTCTTACCTTTGCAGAAGTTCAAGAAGGTATTCATCCTGTCTCTTACGAAATTATCGGAAAAGCCAGAGAGCTTGCGGATCAACTAGAGGTTGAAGTTTATAGTGTTTTACTGACTGGTGTAGATGTTTCTCCTGAGGAGCTGGTCTACCGGGGAGCAGATAAAGTGTTTGTATTTAACCATCCAGCATTTTCCCAACCGAACGAAATGATACACGAAAAGAACATAGTTGATTTCGTGAAGGAACTGAAACCAGAAATCTTTCTTATTGGGGCAACGAATTTTGGAAGATCTCTAGCTCCAAGAGTAGCAGCAGCTCTGGAAACAGGTCTGACTGCAGATTGCACAAATCTTAGAATAAAAGAGGGGAAGCTAGAACAAATCCGACCAGCTTTCAGTGGTAATGTCCTGGCTCATATCATGACCTCTACTGTCCCTCAAATGGCCACCGTTCGATATAAGGAATTCAAAGAACCAACTCGTGATCCCTCTAGAGAAGGAGAAATCATCGAAAAAGAACCGACGATTCCCAGCGATACGGGTATTGAAATCTTGGGAGTAGAACAAAAAGAAGAAGTCGACCTTGCAGAAGCAGAAATTATCATTTCTGGAGGGCGAGGGCTGAAAAAGCCAAAAGATTTCAAACTCCTTGAAAAACTAGCGACCCTCTTGGGAGGAAAAGTAGGTTCCAGTCGTCCTCTCGTCGATGAAGGATGGATTAGCAAAGCTCACCAAGTGGGATATAGCGGGAACAGAGTGAAACCGAGACTATACATTGCCACGGGCATTTCTGGTGCTCCTCAACACCTTGTGGGCATGCGGGACTCTGATTGCATAGTAGCTATCAACAAAGATCGCTCTGCCCCTATTTTCCGGGTGGCAGATTATGGAGTCGTGGGGGACCTGTATAAGATAGTCCCTGAGTTAATTAAGGTTCTGAAGAGGGCGGGGGAAGAATGAATAATCTTAATCCGTTAGTAATCAAAAAATTGCAGAAGATTTGTGGTTCAGAGTACATGGTAACTGATGAAAATCTAATGATTAGGTATACAACTGATGAAACAAAGGCTCTTGAGAAAAAGGTGGAGCTTAGATTTCCCGCTGTGGTGGTAAAGCCAGAAACTCCTCAACAAGTCTCGGAGATACTTAACTTAACTTCGAAAGAGGAAATTCCTGTGACGCCTAGAGGAGGAGGCACGGGAGAGTCGGGAGGGGCAGTTCCCATTCATGGGGGGATCGTCTTATCCTTAGAGCGGCTGGATAACATCATTGAAATAGACAC
>JABAHS010147166.1_pt2 | contig 17391 bp, 18 predicted proteins | sample 7062111 | NCBI WGS metagenome assembly JABAHS01 (sample SAMN14534600, study PRJNA622989) | marine sediment metagenome | biome: marine biome [ENVO:00000428]; feature: marine pelagic biome [ENVO:01000023]; material: deep marine sediment [ENVO:00002113]; isolation source: pool of 4 deep marine... | reverse complement strand
GCCGGCCCGCACGCCCGCGTGTGATGAGCGTCACCGTTCGCTGCTACGAGGAGCTCAACGAGCACCTGCCGCCGGAGCGCCGTCGGCGCGCGTTCGAGGCGCCGGCGGCGCACGGCGCCCCGGTCGCCGCGTTGCTCCACGCGCTGGGCGTGCCGCTCGCGGAGGTCGACCTGATCCTGGTCGACGGCGAGTCGGTGGCGGCCGATCATCCGCTGGCGCCGGGCCAGCGCGTCGCCGTCTATCCGGTGTTCGAGTCTTTCGACGTGGGCGCGCTGGCGCGCCTGCCGGCACGCCCGCTGCGCGACCTGCGCTTCGTGGCCGAGGCGGGCCTCGCCCCGCTCGTCGAGCGACTGCGCCGGCGCGGGCTGGACGCGGTGGAGGCGTCCGGGCGTCGGGCGCTGTACGTCTCGGCAGCGCAGAGCGGTCGGGTGCTCCTCACCCGGCGGCGCCGGGTGCTCGCGCGCAGTCCAAGCCCGCGCGGCTGCGTNNCGCGCGGCTGCGTGCTGCGCTCCGCGGATCCCGACGGGCAGCTCGAGGAGGTCATCACGCGCTTCCAGCTGGAGGGTGCCTGATGCGGCCGGCTGATCTCGGTCGGGCCTGACGGTCGGCCCGGGGCCGGTCGTGCGGGCCGGCGGACGACGTGTCGAAGGAGCGGGGTGTGACCGAGCGGGCGCCGGAGACCCGGAAGGAAGGTTCTGCGCTACACGGTGCTGGCCGCGGTCAGCATCGGCTTTCTCGTCCTGCTGGTCCTGCTCGGTTGGTACGTCTCCCAGGTGCTGCTGGTGGTCTTCGGCGGCATCCTCTTCGCGGTGTTCCTCGACGCGCTGGCGCGCTTCCTCGCGCGCTGGGCCCGGCTGCCGCGCCCCGTGTCGCTGGGCGGGGTCGTGGTGGCCCTGTCGGCGCTCGTCGTCGCCGGCCTCTGGCTCGGAGGGCCCGCGGTCACCGGGCAGGTCGCGGCGCTCGCCGAGCGCATCCCCGAGGACCTCGCCCGCATCCGGGCGTTGCTCATGGACACGCGCTGGGGGCGCCTGCTCCTCGAGGCGGCCCCGGGCCCGGAGCTGGTGGTGCCGGCGCCGGGCGACATCCTGGGGCGGATCTCCGGGGTGTTCTCCACCACGCTCGGGGTGCTGACCAACCTGACCCTCATCGTGTTGATCGGCGTCTATCTCGCCGCCGAGCCGGGCCACTACACCGGCGGGCTGCTGCACCTGCTGCCGCGGCCGGCGCGCGAGCGGGGGGCGCAGATCCTCGAGGCGCTCGGACACGCGTTACGCTGGTGGCTGGTGGGACGCGCGGTGTCGATGGCCGCGGTGGGCGTGCTGACGAGCCTGGGGTTGTGGCTCATCGGCATGCCCCTGGTGCTCGCCCTGGGGCTCATCGCGGGCTTGTTCTCGTTCGTGCCCTACATCGGTCCCATCGTCTCGGCGCTGCCGGCGGTGCTCATCGGGCTGGTGCAGGGCCCGTTGATGGCCCTCTACGTCGTTGCCGTCTACGCCGTCGTGCAGTTCATCGAGGGCAATCTGATCACCCCGATCACGCAGGAGCGGGTGGTGGCGTTGCCGCCCGCCGTGCTGTTGACCGCTCAGGTGATGATGGGCGTGCTGTTCGGCCTGATGGGCCTGCTGCTGGCGACGCCGTTGACCGTGGCCGTGATCGTCCTGATCCAGATGCTCTACGTGCAGGACGTCCTCGGTGACCGCGTGCGCGTCCTGGGCGAGTGACGCGGCGGATCACGCACCCGCCGTTCTGTTCGCCCGCCCGGCGGGCGGCGTGTCCTGGATGGCCTGACGGATGGCCTCCGTCTGCTCGCGCGTGGGCTCGCTGAAGAGCAGCCCGATCCGGTCGCCGTGCTGATATCTCACGACCGCGGCGACGTACGTCTTACGACGGCCGCCCACGTCCAGCCGGAGCTCCAGCGTCAAGGGCGTGTTCGGTGAGAAGGCCACCCCCACGCCCTCGATCTGTGCGCCTTCGATGCTCAGGTCGCGGGTGCGACCGGTGTCGACGGGGATTCCCCAGTGATATATGACGACCGGCAGGGTCACCGGGGGCCGGCTGTAGAATCGGTGCTCCATGGGGATGGCTCCGTGTTCGGTGCAGGCGTTGGCACGTGTCCTTCGAAGGTCGGTGTGTCCTCAACGCGTCGAGCGGCTCCGAGCATCGATCTCGTCGGCGCCTGCCGCGGCTTCGCTGCGCCGAATCGGCCCCTTTGCGATCAATGCACGAAGCACGCGCACGCGACGCTGGAGATCGTGCGTGGCGGTTGAGATGGTGGCTGCGTAACATGCCGCTTCTCCGCGCAGGGTATGCTCGATGCGTTGTGCGGAATGTGCGGCGGCGTCCAGGTGCGATGCGAGCTCGGCGAGCCGTGCGAGCAGATCATCGCGCGTGGTCGAGTCCATGATCGTTCGTGTCTCCACGGTGAGCCCGGCTTCCGTGCCGGCGGGTGCTCGAGTCTCGAGCACGTGCAGGAGGCCTCTTCCACTGCTCGTCAGAACGGTGCGCCCGCTGCGCGTTTACGATCCCACAGGATCGACAGGGTGTTCAACCATGCAAGAACGGGTGTTTTGAACGTGCCGGACTCCATCGCGGCGTGCGTCCCGTTCGCGAGCGACGACCGTCAACGATGAGACGTTGCGGTGTCGGGGTCTCGCGTCGTGCATGGCCGGTGCGCGGGCGGGCGGCATCACGGCGTCGACATTCTGACTACCTGATGGGAATGCGCGGTTACTCACGCAGGTATCGTGGTCGAACGTCGATCGCCGAAAGGCCGGCGTTTGGCACACCCCTTGAACGCGCCGTTGTCCGTGGCGTAACGTCGTGTTATTGACTCTCTCTCATGCAGATTCGAGCCGCGCCGCAGTGAATGCCGCCGCGTCCATTCCGCATCCCGATCCTTCCATCGTCGCGCCGACCGTCGCAGGCGTGGCCCTCGTGACGGGCTTCCTGTTTCTCGACATCGGTGCGCGCCAGGCGCTGTTGTTCCTGATCGGGATCGGCCTCGGGGTGGTGCTGCTGCATGCCGCCTTCGGCTTCACTTCCGGATGGCGCCTGCTCGTGCGCGAGCGCCGCGGCGCCGGCGTGCGGGCTCAGCTGCTGCTGCTCGCTCTGACCTCGATCCTGTTCTTCCCGGTGCTGGGGGGTCTGTTTTCGGGGCTCGGCGCGGCGGGGGCAGTCGCGCCGGCGAGCGTCTCGGTCGCGGTCGGGGCCTTCCTGTTCGGGGTGGGCATGCAGCTCGGCGGGGGCTGCGGCTCCGGGACGCTGTTCACGGTCGGCGGCGGCCAGGTCCGCATGCTCATCACGCTGGCGTTCTTCGTGATCGGCAGCCTTGCGGCCACGGCTCATCTTCATTGGTGGGGCGCGCTGCCGAGCCTCGGCGAGGTCTCGCTGGTGAGCGGGCTGGGCTGGCTGCCGGGGTTGGCCCTGCAGCTGGCCGTGCTGGCGGTGCTGTACGCGGGAGTGCGCGCCCTGGAGAGACGGCGTCACGGGGTGGCCGAGGCGCTCGCGCCGGCGCGACCGTCCGCCGGCGGGCGGTGGCTCACGGGGCCGTGGCCGTTGTGGTGGGGCGTGATCGGGCTCGCCGCCCTGAACCTCGCGACCTTGCTGGTCGCCGGCCATCCTTGGTCGATCACCTTCGCCTTCGGGCTGTGGGGGGCGAAGATCGCCTCGGCGCTCGGCGTGGACGTCGCGGCCTGGCCTTACTGGAGCGCGGGCTATCCGGCGCAGGCGCTCGGGCACAGCGTGCTCGCCGACACCACCTCTTTGATGGACTTCGGCATCATCCTGGGCGCCGTCCTGGCCGCCGGCCTGGCCGGACGGTTCGCGCCGGAGACCCGGCTGCGGTGGAACGACGTCGCCACGGCCGTGATCGGGGGACTGCTCCTCGGCTACGGCGCGCGGCTCGCCTTCGGCTGCAACATCGGCGCGCTGCTCGCCGGGATCGCCTCGGGCAGTCTGCACGGCTGGCTGTGGCTGGTCACCGGCTTTCTCGGGGGGCTCGCGGGCGTCCGCCTGCGCGTGGCCTTCGGCATCGATCGGCCGCCGGGGCGGGCGGCATGAGCCGCAACCGCTGGATCGTGGGCTCGGCCATCGGCCTGGCGGCCATCGCGGTGGCCATCGACCACACTCGTCATCCGCTGCCCGAGCCGGCGCCGAGCGCGGCCGAGACCGGCGCCGGAGACGGCGCGATGCGTAGCGCCGACCCGTGCGGCCTCGGCGCCTCGCCCTGCGGGCTGGGCGGCGACGATCCGTGCGGCCTCGGCACCGGCAGCCCCTGCGGCCTCGGGGGCGATACGCCCTGCGGGCTGGGGGGCGGGGGGTCGCCCTGCAGCCTGTGATCCCCGAAACACGAGAGCGGACCGCCGCGCACGCGGTGCTCGAATGCGTGCGGGCGATGGGGGCGCGGCGCAGCAACGCGGTGCTCGAGCTGCTGGCCGGACACGAGCCGGTGCAGCGGCGCCGTTACCCCGAGGGCGGGCTGCGGCTCGGCGGCGCCTGGCGTGCCTACTACCATTGCCATCCGGCGCCGCGCCGCCCGCCGGCCGAGCACGGCCATTTCCACGTCTTCGCGGCGCTGCCCGGCGGGCAGGCCTGGACCCACGTGGCGGGTCTGTCCATGGACCGGCTCGGCCAGCCGCTGCGCTGGTTCGCCGTCAACCGCTGGGTGACGGGAGGGGTTTGGGTCGCCGCCCCGGCGTTGGCGGCCATGGTGGCGAGGCTGCCGGTGCCCGACGCCGGGCTGGTCGAGCGCTGGCTCGCCGCCCTGCTCGTCATGCACCGGCGCGCGCTCGCCGGCTTGCTTCGCGCCCGCGACCGGCGACTGACCGAGGTTAACGTGGGGCTCGCGGGCGGTGATATCTTCGAATCACGCGAGGTATACGAGCTGGCCGAACGGCCCATCGACCTGACCACCAGCCTAGAGCGGGTGCTGAGCGGGGCCCGGCCGGCCGGTCCCTGATCGTGGGGCCTGGTGCAGGTCCCAATCTGATACGGAGGCAGCGAACGATGACAGCGTTGCGCCTGATCCTGGTCGCCACCGGCATTCTCCTGGTGAGCACGGCGGCCCGTGCGGTGGAGCTGCCGGGCCCGTTGGTCGAGACGGCATGGCTTGCCGAGCACCGCGACGAGGTGTTCATCCTCGACGTGCGTGCCGACACCAAGAGCTTCACGCAGCGGCCAAGGTACGTGAAAAACAAGAAAACGGGAAAACGACAGCTCGTGGCGCTCGGCGGCCACGTCCCGGGTGCGCGGCTGCTCGACTTCAAGGAAGCACGCACCACGCGCGTGATCGACGGGCGCAAGATCGAGAAGCTCGTGCCGCCGAAGGAGCGTTTCGAGCAGGTCATGCGCAAGACCGGCCTCGACGCCGACGATAGCGTGGTGATCGTCACCAAGGGCCTGGGCAGCGGCGACATGACGATGGCGGCGCGCATGTATTGGCAGCTCAAGTATTTCGGCCACGACCGCGTGGCCGTGTTGAATGGCGGGCTCGCGCAGTGGCTGACGGAGGAGCGCGACTACAGCACGCGCGTCGCCAAGGCGGACCGGGGCGATTGGCGGGCGCGCGGCGAGCGGCGCGAGCTGCTCGCCACCAGCGAGGACGTGGCCGAGGCCGTGGAGAGCGGCTCCGCGCAGCTCATCGACAATCGCCCGATCAGCCTGTACCTCGGCACATGGAAGAAGGACTACGTCGCGGCCAAGGGCCACATCCCCGGGGCGAAATCCTTCCCCAACGAGCTCATGACCGACGTGCACGCGCCCTCGAAGTACCTGGCCACGGAAGAGCTGCGCCATCTCGCCCGCGAGCTCGATGTCGAAGACGACCGGCCCGCGATCACCTATTGCAACAGTGGGCACTTGGCCGCCGGCGGATGGTTCATCCTTAGCGAGGTGCTCGGCAACGAGAACGTCAAGCTCTACGACGGCTCGATGCACCAGTGGACGATGGAAAATCGCCCGGTGGTGCGTTTCGAGAGACAGCATTAGCAGGACCGTTCGACCCCGGCGGCCCGGCTTCGTGCCGAGCCGCCGCCGCTTTGCGGCGGGTGAGCGCGGCGCTTCCGTGCCTCGCGCCGTATGTGCACAATGGCCCCATATTCCCGAGGCCCAGCCGAGGTCACGCCGATGGCCCGCAAGACAGGCCGTACGCCCGAGGCGTATCGTAACGACGAGTTCCTCTCGAGCCGTGATGCGCGTGCTCTGCGCATCCTCTCGGAATATCTCGAGCCGCTGAGCCGGTTCGAGCACTACAACGTTGATGACACGATCGTCTTCATGGGATCGGCCCGCATCGTCTCCCGGGAGGAGGCCGAGCAGCGAGTCGAGCGGGCGCAGGCCGAGGGCGGCGACGTGGAGCGGGCGCGACGTCAGCTCGCGATGTCGAGGTACTACGAGGCGGCGCGCGGGCTGGCGCGGCGGCTGACGTTGTGGTCCAAGCAGCTGGAGGATCCGGAGCGGCGGTTCGTGGTCTGCACCGGCGGCGGTCCCGGCATCATGGAGGCGGCCAACCGCGGGGCGTCCGAGGCGAAGGGCATGAACGTGGGGCTGACGATATCGCTCGCGCGCGAGGAGTTCGACAACCCCCATGTGACGCGCGAGCTGTCCTTCCACTTCCACTACTTTTTCATGCGCAAGTTCTGGTTCGCCTATCTGGCCAAGGCGGTCATCGTCTTCCCGGGCGGATTCGGCACGCTCGACGAGCTGTTCGAGCTGCTGACGCTGGTGCAGACCCACAAGGTGCGGAAGCATCTGCCCCTGGTGCTGTTCGGGCAGGAGTACTGGAAAGACGTCATCAACTTCGACGCGCTGGTCGACTATGGGGTGATCGACCCCCTTGACGTCGATCTCGTCTATCGCACCGACTCGGTCGACGAGGCCTACGATTTCCTCGTGGCCAATCTCTCGAAATACGCGCTCGCCGAGCGCGGCGCGATCCTGTGATCAGGCGGACGGCCGCATGGCCCGCCTAAACCCGGGCCGGGCGGTCACGCGCCGGCGGGCTCGCGGCTGTCGATGCACTCGCGGATCGTCTCGACGAGATGGTCCTCGTCGATCGGTTTCGCCAGGTAGCCCACGGCGCCTTGACGTAGCCCCCAGAGCCGGTCGGTATCCAGGTTCTTGCCGCTCACGATGATGACCGGCGTGCCTTTGGTCTCGGGGTCGCGCGTGATCTTCCGGGTGGCCTCGAAGCCGCTTATCCCGGGCAGCACGATGTCCATCAGCACCGCGTCGGGCCTGTGCCGGCGACACAGCTCCAGGCCGTCCTCGCCGTTCTCGGCGGTCAGCACCTCGTAGCCGTGCTTGCGCAGGCCCTCGCCGAGAACGTGCAGTTCGGTCGGCGAATCGTCGACGATGAGGACCGTGTGGGCCATGACGTTTCCCCCTCTGTGTCTTGGATCGCGGATACGGGCGAAGGTATCGAGAAGGCCAGCCCGCCCTCTCTGCGCACGGGCGCCGGACCGGTGTCGTTACAGTCGTCTCGGCGGCGGGCGGTCCTCAGGGTGATGCGCCCGCGCCGGGGCCGTCGGTGGTCGTCCCGGCGCGCCGTCGCACGCCGAGGCCGGAACCCAGCTTCCCCTTCCTGCAGGTTATCGGCCCGTCGTTTGACCCCTTGAGAGGGCGCAGGCGAACAGTTACGTATTCGAACATGCCGATGCGCCAATAGGCCCGACGGGCGGTCATAGGTTCCCGCGAGCATAGGGCGGGCTGCGCCCGCCGGAGACGGTCGGGTCCTTGCGGGCGCGGCGCCCGCGGGGCGCCCTATGCTCATCGGTCGCTCGTCGGTCTCGCCGACGTGGGCGCGGCTCAGAACCTGTATCCGATGGTCAGCAGGTATTCCTCGTCGAGATCCACGCGTCCGGGTGGCGGCGTGTTGTCCCAGTCGATATTGGCCTGCGTCGTGGCGATGAAGCTCTCGGTGAGATCGAAGTTGAAGCCCGTCCGCGAGCGCACGACGAGATCCTCGGTCTCGTCCAGGCTCTGCAGCCCCTCGTGGAAATGGAAGAAGGTGAGCCAATCGAACAGCAGCCCCTGCTCGAGATCGATCGCCCAGCGCATACCCGCCGATCCCTGGTCGTCGCCGACGTCGAAGTCCTCGTTGATGTAACTGGCGCCGGCTTCCACCGACAGGAAGTGCCGTTCCTCCTCGAAGAACTGATACCCGAACCCGCTCGCCACGGCGGTGCGCAGGTTGAGATCTCGAAACCGATCCCGGTTGAAGGTCACGCTGTTGAACCAGAACCACTTCTCGTTGAAAAAATGGTCGTACNNAAAAAATGGTCGTACTTGATCAGTGCTGTGGTCTCGTCCTGAATCTTTTCACCGTCGGTCTTCTCCCGCGTGTGCTCGCCTGAGACCGTATAGCGATTCTGGGGCGTGCGCGCGCGGACGCGCCCGTCGAAATGGATCCGTTCGGTCTCGTTGTTTCCTTGCGTTACGTTGAGACCGACGTTAAGCCGTCCCGAGAGCTTGACCCGCAGCTCCCGCCGCTGCACCGTGCGCAGGTCCTCGCGGTAGATCGATTGGACCTCGTCAAGAGTGAAGGTGCGGGTCGTCTCGATGCGCACGGGCTCGAGCGCGAAGCCCGGTCCCGGCGCGTCGCGCAGGCGGCCGCTGAGGTACCGTCCCTCGCCGAGCACGACGGTGACCGGGGCGTCGGTGACGATGCCGATGACGGCCTCCCGGGCGACCTCGATCTCACCCGCGTAGCTCGTCTCGAAGAACGCCTTCTCCCCCTCGACCCTTTGGAGGGTGCCCGTGAGGACGTCGCCGCCGCGCAGATGGAGCTCGTCGGCGGCGGCAGGGAAGGTCCACACGAGCGCGAGGGCGGCGAGGCTGTGGCGTGTCGCGGTCATGGCGCTCACCGTGCAAATCATGGGGGTTGCGACGCGGCCGGCGCCGTCGGNNTGTAGGCGTGCCGCGGGGGCGGGCGCCACGGATCGCGACGCGGCCCCCGCCCCGCTCAAGCGAAGTGGCGCAGACAGTCTTGCAGGTCGCGACAATCGCGGACGATCAAGTCGGGCGGGTGCAGCTCGTCCGGCCACTCCAGGCCGTCTCGATTGACCCATGCGGTGCGCATCCCCACGCGCCTCGCCGCCTCCACGTCCAGCACCGGATCATCGCCGACGTGCAGGGCTCGGCCGGGGTCGACCGCCGCGTAGCGCAGCGCCGCCTGGAAGATATCGGGGGCGGGCTTCGCGGCGCCGACCTCCGCCGCGGTCAGGGCGAGGTGGAAATGTCCCGCCAGCGGCGTCCGGTCCACGTCGGCGTTGCCGTTGGTGACCGAGACCAAGAGATAGCGCTCGGCCAGCGCGCGCAGCGTCGGGGCCACGTCGGGGAACGGGCTGACCCGGTTGCGCGCAGCGAGGAACACCGCGGCGGCCTCCTCGGCGCGGTCCGGGGAATGGCCGGACTGGGCCAGGAGCTGCCGCAGCGACTCGGTCCGCACCGCGGTGAGATCGTGGGCGAGCTCGGGCCGCCGCGCCGCGACCGCCCGGCCGTGCCCGCGCAGACTGTCCCGGTCGTGCTCGGCGGCGAGCGACCGCGCCTCGCGGCGCAGCCACTCGAGCAGCTCGGCCTCCGCCCGGGCGATGACCGCGGCGCACGGCCACACCGTGTCGTCGAGGTCGATGGTGATCAGGCGTACTGGGGTGAACGACATCTCTCGGGCTCCCGATCCTGCGGTCAGGATAACGCGGCGGCGCCTGGCGCGCCTGGCCGGCAAAACCGGAGATTCGGTATGCTGCGCGAATGAGGCGCCATCCGGAGCTGCTCAGGGCGTTGATCCGCGACCCCTGGGGTTACCTCGTGCGCGTCGCCCGGGGCTTTCTGAGCAACCAGGGATTCCTGCTGGCGGGCGCGGTGGCGTACTTCACGCTGCTGTCGATCGTACCGCTGAGCATCCTGCTGCTCGTGCTTCTGTCCCAGGTGATGGATCAGGCGCGCCTGCTCGCCACGGCGACCGGTTACCTCGAGCTCGTCGCCCCCGGGCAGGCGGATTATCTCATATCGCAGGTCGAGGCGTTCATCCGGCACAGCAACGTCATCGGCGTCGTCGGCCTGGTGATGCTGCTGCTGTTCAGCTCGATGGCGTTCACCGCGCTCGAGAACGCGATGTCGGTCATCTTCTTCCACCGGGTCGCGGTGAAGCGCCGCCACTTCCTCGTATCGGCGGTCATCCCGTATCTGTACATCTTCTTCCTCGGGCTCGGCCTGATCGTCGTCAGCCTCATCAGCGGCGCGCTGCAGGCGCTCGGCGAGCAGACGCTGGAGGCGTTCGGCCGGCAGTGGGCGCTGCGCGGGATCTCCGGCCCGGTCCTGTACGTGCTCGGCGTCGTCGGCGAGATCCTGCTGCTCACGTCGATCTATATGGTCATGCCGGTCGGACGGCTCGCCCTGCGCCACGCGCTGATCGGCGGGGTCGCCGCGGGGGTGCTGTGGGAGATCTCGCGGCACGTGCTGGTGTGGTACTTCTCGACGCTGTCGATGGTCAACGTTGTCTATGGCTCGCTGGCGACCGCGATCGTCATCCTCATCACCTTCGAGGTCGCGGCGGTCATCGTGCTGCTCGGCGCGCAGCTGATCGCCGAGTACGAGCGCGGCCCGCACGGGGGAGGCCCGGCGGGCCTGGTGACCGGCGAGTAGGCCCGCGCCCGGTTACTCGATCTCCGGGGTCGCGTAGATCTTGTGGATCGACAGGTCCGCGCCCTGGAACTCCTCTTCGCGCGTGAGACGGATGCCAACGAGCGCGCCCAGCCCGCCGTAGACGATCAGTCCGCCGAGGAAGGCGACCGCCACGCCCAGCAGAGTGCCGACGATCTGGGCGCCGAGGTGCACGCCGCCGGCGCCGCCGAGCGCCTGCAGGCCGAAGATGCCGGCGGCGACGCCGCCCCAAACCCCGCACAGGCCGTGCAGCGGCCACACGCCGAGCACGTCGTCGATGCGCCAGCGGTTCTGGGTCAGGGTGAAGGTCCACACGAACAGCAGCCCCGCGACGCCACCCGTGATCAGCGCCCCCACCGGGTGCATCAGGTCGGAGCCGGCGCACACGGCGACCAGCCCCGCCAAGGGCCCGTTGTGGACGAAGCCCGGGTCGGCGCGCCCCGCCACCATGGCGGCGAGCGTCCCGCCGGCCATCGCCATCAGCGAGTTCACCGCGACCAGCCCGCTGGCCGCCTCGACCTCCTGGGCGGACATCACGTTGAAGCCGAACCAGCCGACGGTGAGGATCCAGGCGCCGAGCGCCAGGAACGGGATGCTCGAGGGCGGGTGGGCGTACATCTCGCCGCCGGGACCGTAGCGGCCCTGGCGCGGGCCCAGCAGGAGCACGGCGGCGAGCGCGATCCAGCCGCCGACCGCGTGGACGACGACCGAGCCGGCGAAGTCGTGGAACTCGGCGCCGAACGTCGCCGCGATCCAGCCCTGCACGCCCCAATTGCCGTTCCAGGTCAAGCCCTCGAAGAACGGATACACCAGGGCGACGAGCAGGAAAGAGGCGGCGAGCTGGGGGTAGAAGCGCGCGCGCTCGGCGATGCCGCCGGAGATGATGGCCGGGATGGCCGCGGCGAAGGTGAGCAGGAAGAAGAACTTCACCAGCTCGTAGCCGTTGCGCTCGGTGAGCGCCTGGGCGCCGGCGAAAAAATCCATCCCGTAGGCCAGGGCGTAGCCGATGAAGAAATAGGCCAGGGTGGAGCCGCAGAAGTCGGTGATGATCTTCACCAGCGCGTTCACCTGGTTCTTGGCGCGCACGGTGCCGACCTCGAGGAAGGCGAAGCCGGCGTGCATGGCGAGCACCATGACCGCGCCGACGAGCACGAAGAGGACATCGGTACCGGCTCTCAGGGTCTCCATAGCGGCTCCTGTGCACCAATTCCGGGATGGGGCGCCAACAATGCACGAAATGTGCCCGCGAGCTCAGGCATTTGGAAACAGCGGGTTGGAGATCGGCTGCCCCGGGAGAGTGCGCGAAGCCGGTGCGCGCGGCCGCCGAGCCGCACCCCTGTGGTGCAACCGGTCGGCAGCCGGTGCCTTTCAGCCGGCTTCGGCGATCGGGCCCCGCGTGGCCCAGCGCACCACCCGCTCGATGGTCAGGCCCTGGATCAGGATGGAGAACAGGACCACGGTGTAGGTCACCGTCAGCAGGAGCTGGCGCTCGGGCCCCGGGGGCAGGGACAAGGCCAAGGCGACCGAGATGCCCCCGCGCAGCCCGCCCCAGGTCAGGAGCTTGGCGGCGTGGGGCGAGAACGTGCGCACCTGGCGCAGGACGAGCATCGGCAGGCTCACGCTCAGCAGGCGGGCGAGCAGCACCAGCGGGACGGCCGCCAGCCCCACCGCCAGATAGCGCGGCTCGAGCCAGATCGCCAGCACCTCGAAGCCGATCAGCACGAAGAGCACGGCGTTGAGGATCTCGTCGACGAGCTCCCAGAACGTGTCGAGGTGCTCGCGCGTGCGGTCCGACATCGCGAGCAACCGCCCGCGGTTGCCGATCAGCAGCCCGGCCACGACCACGGCGATGGGGGCGGAGAGATGCAGGGCGTCGGCCAGGGCGTAGGTGCCGGTCACCAGCGCCAGGGTGATGAGGATCTCCACCTGATAGCTGTCGAGGCCCTTGAGCATCAGATAGGCCGCGTAGCCGACGAGCAGCCCGAAGGCCGCGCCGCCCAGCGCCTCCTCGACGAACAGGATCGCGACGTCCGCGACGCCCGGCGCGTGGCCGCCTTCGGAGGCGGCCAGCAGCACCAGGAACACCACGACGCCGACGCCGTCGTTGAACAGCGACTCGCCGGTGATCTTGGTCTCGAGGCTCTCGGGAACCCGGGCCTTCTTGAGGATGCCCGATACGGCGATCGGGTCGGTCGGCGNNGTAGCTCACCGCCAGGCCCGAGAGGCGAAAGGTCCACCACGCGAACGTCGCCACCAGCACGGTCGACAGCGCCACCCCGAGCGTGGCCAGCAGCGCGATGATCCACTTCTGTCGGGCCAGGCGATTGATGTCGACGTGCAGGGCGCCTGCGAACAGCAGGAAGCTCAACATCCCGTGGAGCAGCGTTTGGTCGAAGTCGAGCCGCTCGAGCATCGCCTCGGCCTGCGGCTGCACCGGCACGCCCAGGCGGTCGAGCAGGATGAGCGCGAGCGAGAGCACCAGGGCGAACAGCATGACGCCGATGGTGGTCGGCAGGCGGGCATAGCGGTGATTCAGATAGCCGAAGACGGCGGTGAGGGTGACGAGCAGAGCGATGAGCTGAAAGAGGTTCATGCGGGCTTCATTATCCCGAGTCGCCGTGCGGCGCCGCGCGAGCGCCTATAGGGTAGCGGGGGGATCGGTGCCGTCACAATCGGCGACGGGCATCCTATAAAGCTCGGGCGAGCGATCCCTATGACGTCGCGGGCAATAGGATAACGCGCAGGCTCGTGCGATCCGCACGGCCCAGGTCGTCGACCACCCGCACCTCGAAGCGGCCCGGGCGCGGCCGCCAGAAAAACGGCTCGTGGGGCTCGCTGCGCCCGAGGAACTGGCCGTCCAGGAACCAGAACAGCTTGCGGGCATCGGCATCGGCGGTGGCATGAAAGGGTATGCGCTCATCGGCCAGTCGCTCGGGCCGCAGCGTGTAGGTCAAGGTCGGCTGGGGCTTGACGATGCGGGGCCGTTCACCGGTGCTCGCCGTGCCCGTAAGTGAGCACTCTTGCGCGAAAGGCGGTGGCGTGCGCCGCGGCAGGCCGGCCCGCCGGAACAGGGTCAACAGGTCCGAGGGCCAGAATTCATAGACCCGGGTTCGTGTCGGCCCGCCGTAATCGGGGCAAACGCGCTGTTCGGTGGCGGGGTCGATGCGCACGGCGCGGTAGACGTCGGACACCTTGATCGGTGACACACCCGGGATGAACCATGCCTGCGCCATCCGCGGGCAATGCCGGCCGGGCAGGTCGCCGGTCGGGGCGCACACGGGCACCCGGCGCACGTTCAGGCCGTCCGGCTCGGAGCGGCTGCGCTCCGGTTGCACGCCGCGGGCCCGGAGGACATCGACCAGGCGGAACAACAACGGCGCCGCCGCGTGCCCTCCGATCAGAGCCGGATTTCCCTGTCCGTCGAAATTCCCCACCCATACGGCGACGACATAAGGCCCGACCAGGCCCACCGACCAGGCATCTCGAAACGCGTAGGAGGTCCCCGTCTTCCAGGGTATATAAGGATCGGCGTGCTCCACCGTGCCGTCACGGTGAGCCGGTCGCGGATTGCGCGCCAGCATCTCGCGTGTGATGAAGCTCGCTTCCCCGCTGAGCAGCCGTTTTCCGGGCCGCGCTCGCATATCCTCTTGCAGGAATGCGAGCTCGCGCGCCACACCGCCGTTTGCCAGCGCGGCATAGAGCCGCACCACCTCTTCCATGGTGACGTCGATGCCCCCCAGCGCGATCGCTAGGCCGTAGTGGCCCCGCGGCCGCATCCCCTCGACGCCCGCGCCCTCGAGAAATTCGTAAAAGTCGGGTGCCCTCAGCCGGGCCGCCAGCGAGACGGCCGGCACGTTGCGGCTGTAGATCAGGGCGTCGCGCGCGACCACGGGGCCGACGAAGCCCTGGTCGAAGTTTTCCGGCGTATAGGCTCCATAACGGGCCGGCGCGTCCTCCAGCAAGGTCATGGGATGAATGAGTCCCTGGTCCAACGCGAGCGCATAGATGAAAGGCTTGAGCACCGAGCCGGGCGAGCGCCGCGCGCCGGTGCCGTCCACTTGCCCCTGAATGCCGTCGTCGAACCAATCGGCCGACCCCACCAGGGCGCGCACGGAAGCATCCCGCGTGTCGACCACCATCACCGCCGCATTACGCAAGCCCATCTCCCGGCGCTCGGCCAGGTAGCCGCCAACCGTCTCCTCCGCGGCGCCTTGCAGCCCCGGCGAAAGAGTGCTGCGCAATCGCCGCGGCGGTGGATTGCGGGACAGAATCCGGTCGACGAAATGAGGCGCACGGAACGGCAGGTCGTCGATAGTGCGCGCCGGCAGCGCCGAGGCTGCGCGCGAGGCCATGTCCGCGTCCTCAGGATGCACCTCGCGCCAGGCCTCGAAAGCGCGCATACGTGCCTCGATCAGCTCCGCCGGCTCGCCCTCGGGGCCGGGACTGCGGACATTGGGGTTCTGCGGGATCACCGCCAGCGTCAATGCTTCCAGCGTCGTGAGCGCCGCGGCCGGCTTGTCGAAGTACACCCGGCTGGCGGTGCCGATTCCTTCCACGTTGCCGCCAAAGGGGGCCAGATTGAGATAGGCCTCCAATATCTCGTTCTTGCCGTAATGGCGCTCGAGCTGCAGGGCCCGCAGGATCTGCTCGAGCTTCCCGATGAGTGAGCGGGAGTCGATATCGAAGCGCAACCGCGCGAGCTGCATGGCGATGGTCGAAGCGCCTACGGTCCGCTCGCGCACGACGTAGGTCGTCCATGCGGCGCGGAGCAATGAGATCGGATTGATCCCCGGGTGGTAATAGAAATACGCGTCCTCGTACAGCAACGCGGCCTCGACGGCCGACGGCGCGATCTTTTCCAGCGGGGTGCGCAAGCGGTAGCGATCGTCCCGGGCCAGGCTTAGCCGTAACAGTCCCCCCTCGCGGTCGAACACGGCCGTCGAGAAGCTGAAATCGCCGTATAGCTCCGGCTTTGGGCATAAGAGCCACGCTCCGGCGACGAGCAGCGCGCCCGCCGACAGCGCCCGTCGGAAGAGGGACCGCCGCCTATGCATACCCGTTACGGTCGCTCGACGTGGAAGGTTCCCGGCAGCGACTGCGCCTGCGCATCGGGGTGGTACATGGACTCGGCGAAGGCCGGCGGAATCACGAAGGTGCCGGTGCCCGTGACCTTTACCCGGTAGGTGAAGGTCCGCGCACGCGAATCCACGCTACCGTACAGCACCACGCGATCCTCGCGGATGTCCGTGTAATCGGTCGACCAGCCGTCGCCGCGGTCACGCACCGACTCGCGTTGCACCTCGAAGCCGCCGGGGAGCAGGTCCACCAGCGCGACGTTGTCGTGCCGGATATTGTCAAGCGCCCGCAGGCGAATGCGGACGGTGAGCTCGCTGCCCTGCGGCGCGCGGGTGACGGGCTCGCCCTGCTCATCAAGGTACTCGCGCACGACCTCCAGTCCCCGGCGGGTCGCCCTGTCCGGCAATTGGGCGTCGTATCCCGACTGGGTCACGGTGTGGAACAGGCGCCTTTCCTCGTCCCCGCGGAACCGCAAACGTCGCGTCCCCAGGGGCACCGCGCTGCGCAGCAGCGGCGGCTCGGCCTCGGCCAAGGTCTCCATTTCGGCGTCGTCGGCCGCGGGACCCAGCATCGTCAGACGGCCGGCAGCCGCGGACCCGGCCCCCCGGCCCCACGCGCCCAGGGCCAGCGCGGTGTAGGCCGAGGACAGGGTATTGAAATCCCCTTCGGTGATCGGCTTGACCAGTCGCGTCACCTGAGAGTCGTCCAGGACCGCGAGGCGCTCGGGGAAATGTCGCGCGAGAACGTACACGTATTGAGCGTTCCGAGCCAACGCAGAGTCCATGTCGCGTGGGTAGTCGGTGCCCGGCTCGGCGAAGCGGTAATCGGCGACGAGATCCCTCGCCAGGTCGTCGAGCTTCAGCTGCCGATAGGCGGCGGCCATGTAGACGGCGACCAACCCTCTGCGCCACGTCTTGGGTTGGTGTGCCTCGAGATATTCCTGCAGCCGGGTGAGATAGTTGGTGGTCACGCGGCCGTTGCGGGTCATGACGTAGATGGCGTAGGCCTGCTCGTAGGCACGCTGACCCGCTGCCGGGTCGGCGGCGGCGATCTTGCGCAGGTAGTCCAGGCCCGCGGTTCGCATGTGCGCCGGCACGGGGATGCCGAGATCGCCCGCGTCGGTCAGAAAATGCATGGCGTAGACGGTGACGAGCGCGTCCACGTGTGGGCTGCCCGGCCAGAAGCCGAAGCCCCCGCTCGCCCGCTGTCGGGCGCGCAAGCTGCCCACCACGGTGCGGTATTGCTGGAGCACGGCCTCGCGGTCGATGTCCGGAGCGGGATCGCCGAGCAGCACGAGCATCGGCAAGGCACGGCTCACGAGCTGCTCGGTGCAGGTGTGCGGGTAGTCGCCGAGATAGGTCCGCAGCCCGTGGACCAGAATAAGGGGACTGTAGCCCACGGTGGCTTCCTGCTCCGCCAGCGCCGGCCTGAGCCTGCGCGCCAGAGTGACCCGGGCGTCACCGCCGGTGCCCATGCCCGCGCTCAGTGTCGTGCGGTGGGGAACGGCCGGGCGCACGCTGAGCGTCGCCGTGCGGCTCAGCGACTGCTCACCCGCGCGGGCCTGAAAGACGAGCTCCGCCGCGCCCGGCCGGTCGCCGGCCCGTACTCGGAAGCGCGCCCGGCCCTCGCGTCCGGCCTGGAGAGTCAATGTTTTCG
>JABAHS010009349.1_pt1 | contig 17393 bp, 18 predicted proteins | sample 7062111 | NCBI WGS metagenome assembly JABAHS01 (sample SAMN14534600, study PRJNA622989) | marine sediment metagenome | biome: marine biome [ENVO:00000428]; feature: marine pelagic biome [ENVO:01000023]; material: deep marine sediment [ENVO:00002113]; isolation source: pool of 4 deep marine... | reverse complement strand
GGCATCCGCGATGCCGGCTTCGAATTCTGTACCCCGATCCAGGCCAGCACGCTGCCGATCGCCCTCAAGGGCCACGACGTGGCCGGCCAGGCCCAGACGGGAACGGGCAAGACTGCCGCATTCCTGATAGCGGCCTATCAGCGCCTGCTCGCGTCGACGCCTGCGGAAGGCGAAAAAAAGCAACCGCGCGCATTCATGCTTGCGCCAACCCGCGAACTGGCCGTCCAGATTGCGAAGGACGCGGAATTACTCGGCAGTCATACCGGCTTCAAGGTCGGGCTCGCATTCGGCGGAACGGATTATGAAAAACAGCGCCGCACGATCGAGGATGGAATTGACATCCTGATTGGTACACCTGGCCGCATCATCGACTACTTTAAACAAGGCGTCTTCAAGCTCGACAAGGTCGAGGTGGCCGTACTCGACGAAGCCNNACAAGGTCGAGGTGGCCGTACTCGACGAAGCCGATCGAATGTTCGACATGGGCTTTATAAAGGACATCCGCTACTTGCTGAGGCGCCTGCCGTCACCCGAGAAGCGGCTCAACATGCTGTTCTCGGCAACCCTTTCACACAACGTGATGGAACTCGCCTACGAGCACATGAACGAGCCCGAGCTCATTCGGATCGAACCGGACAAGGTCACCGCAGACAAGGTACGTCAGGCCATCTTCTTCCCGTCGAACGAAGAAAAGATGCCGCTTCTGGTCGGCCTGATCCGCGAGATGGGCCAGGCCCGTATCATGGTTTTCGTCAACATGAAGCGAGAAGCGGAGCGCGTGCAGGCCTACCTGCAGGCGAACGGTATCGACGCTCAGGCGATTTCCGGGGATGTTCCACAGAAGAAACGTCTGCGCATGTTGATGGACTTTCAGAGTGGCGACCTGCCGGTACTGATCGGCACCGACGTCGCTTCGCGCGGCCTGCACATTCCCGATGTCCAGTACGTCATCAATTACGATTTGCCGCAGGATGCCGAAGACTACGTGCATCGCATCGGACGTACCGCTCGCGCAGGCGCGGCTGGCGACGCCATCAGCTTCGGTTGCGAGACCTATGCCGTGTCTCTTCCGGATATCGAGGACTACATCGGCCACAAGATCCCTGTCGCGAATTACGATGTAGCGCTGCTACCGGAGCTCGACAAGCCGAAACCGTCGTCGAGAGGCAGGACCAGGAAGGGCAGCAAACGCAGTAGCAAGAAACGTCCCGGCCGCCGCACGCGTCCACCGAAGAAGTCGCCTTAACGGGGCGGATTTTGTTGCCGACGGAGCGGTTCTCGAACCGCGATATCTCGCTGTAGTAGAACTTCTCGAAGCGCGAACCGGATCGCGGTTCGAGAACAGCTCCTATCCACTCAACAGGTCAGCCACGCCCGTGACGCCCGTGTAGGCCGAAGTCTCCCTGGCCGGTTCCGACGTATCGGGGTGGCTGATTTCGAGCAGCATGCCGACACCGTAGGTTTCGGCACTCCTCAGCACGGCCTGGTTGTCATCCACGAACAGCGTCGATTCGCGTCGGAAGTTCTCTTCCTCCCGCAGCGCATGCCAGAACTCCTGCCGCTCCTTCGCGTAGCCGAACTGGTGCGACGTGTAGATCGCGTCGAAATATCCCACCAGTCCGGTAACTTCGTCCTTGAGCGCCAGCGTGTCGGGATGGGAGTTCGTAACCAGTAACACGCGGACGTTGTGTTCACGCAGTGCCCGCAGGAAGTCTCGCGCGCCCGGCAGGTAGCCGATCCTGTGGTTGACGCCGCGATGCAACTCGAGCACGTCGAGACCCAGGCGCTCGCTCCAGTGATCGAGGCAATACCACTGGATATCGCCCTGGATCGCGCGGTACTTCTCGAACAGCCGGCTGCGCGCATCGTCGATGCTGATGCCTGTCGCCTTCGCATAGTGCTCCGGGACCAGCTGCTTCCAGACATAATTGTCGTAAGCGAGATCGAGCACCGTGCCGTCCATATCGAGCATCAGCGTCTCGCACTCGGTCAGCATGGTCTTGGGATCGTTGTTCACCGTATACTGCGCGCCCGTCAGAAGATAAGGATGCAGGCATGAATTACTCGGAATTCATCGAACCGATCGTCGACCTTGCACGGAAAGCCGGCGATGCAATTCTGGAAGTCTACGCCAGCGACTTCGACGTTCAAAGCAAGGACGACGAATCGCCACTGACGCAGGCGGATCTAGCTGCTCACGGGAAAATCATTGCCGGACTGGCCGAGCTGACCCCGGAACTGCCCGTGATATCCGAGGAAGGAGGACTGCCACCGTTCGAGAAGCGCCGCCAGTGGACCACTTACTGGCTGATCGATCCGCTCGACGGGACCCGGGAGTTCGTCAATCGGAACGGCGAGTTCACCGTGAATATCGCCCTCGTCAACGAGGGCCGGCCGGTGTTCGGTGTAGTCCACGTGCCCGTGCTTCAGAAGACCTACGTTGGCTGCGAGGGGCGCGGAGCCGAACTGCGAAGCAACGACGAGCCGCCGCAACCAATACGCGTAGCCGGTAACAGCGCCCGTCCGGTGCGAGTGGTCGGCAGCCGTTCCCACCGTGGCTCGAGCCTCGATGCGTTCATCGAGAAGCTCGGTGAATGCGAACTCGTGCCCATGGGCAGCTCGCTCAAGTTCTGTGTCGTCGCCGAAGGCGGCGCGGACGTCTACCCGCGACTCGGGCCGACCTCGGAGTGGGACACCGCCGCAGCGCAGGCCGTGGTCGAGCAGGCTGGCGGCTCGGTCGTGACTCTGGATGGTAAACCCATGAAATATAACCAGAAAGAGGATATGCTGAATCCGCACTTCTTGGTCATCGGCGCCTGCGATCAAGACTGGCTGGCGCTGCTCCCCGACCACGAGTAGCATGCGTGCAATGATCTACTACTATAATAATCGAAAGATCAAATAAGCTGCGTACGGCCTGCATGTCCGAAAAAGTCGATACCGAATCCTTCAAGCAGCTCGAGCGCCTGCGTGAGCTGCGGGTCAACCACAGGGACCTGGACTACCTGATCGATCGCCTGCAGCACGACCCGATGGTCGACCAGCTGCGCATTCGACGGCTCAAGAAACGCAAGCTGTTGCTCAAGGACATGATCGCTGCGCTGGAAAGCGAGCTCATCCCCGACCTGGACGCCTGACTGTCGGATCGGTTCTCGACCCACGATCGCGCCGAGCCGTGCTCTTACAGCTTCTGGCCGATGTGCTTCTTTCCGCGCTGCTCCGCGAGCGCGACTTGCTTGCGGCGCTCCTCCAGCCGGGCCGCGCGTTCCGCGTCGACCTCGTTCACGCAGTGCGGGCACGACACCCCCTCGCGATAATCAGGCGACGCGACATCCTCGGTCGATAGCGGCCGCCTGCAGGCATGGCACTGCACGTAACCGCCCTCGGCGAGATCCTTGTCGACGGCCACGCGCGTATCGAACACGAAACACTCGCCCTGCCAGCGGTTGTCCGCGTCCGGCATCTCCTGCAGGTATCGGAGTATTCCGCCCTGCAGGTGGTACACCTCTTCGAACCCCAGCTCGAGCATCAGCGCTGTTGCCTTCTCGCAGCGGATACCGCCGGTGCAAAACATGGCGAGCGGCCGGTCTCTCGATGTCTCCGCAAGCTGTCTCGCAAACTCCGGAAACTCGCGGAAGCTGTCGGTCCTGGGATCCATCGCCCGCGGAAAGCTGCCCACCTCCACTTCGTAGTGATTGCGGGTATCGATGACCATGACATCGGGATTCTCGATCAGCGCGTTCCAGTCCTCGGGCCGAACGTACTTACCGGTCTTCCGATGCGGCAGGATATCGGGCCGCCCGAGCGCGACGATCTCCTTCTTGACCCGAACACGCATGCGCCGGAACGGGGCCTCGCTCGCGTCGGTCCAGTGGGCCTCGATCGGCGCATCCAGTACCAGCCGCTGCCGGAGCCAGTTGAACACCGCGAGGATCGCGGCTTCCGACCCGCAGATCGTGCCGTTGAACCCCTCTTCAGCGACGAGGATAGTCCCCAGCACGTCCTGCTCGTCACAGAATGCCTGGAGGTCGTCCCGGAACGACTGCACGCCGGGTAGATCGAGGAACCGGTAAAACGATGCGACCTTCACACGTCGGCCTCGGTGCTTTCGAAAGTCAGGGACAGGATGCTGTGGCGGATCTCCTCGCCGAGAACCAGCCGCGCATCTGCGCCGATACTGGTGATGCTCTCGTCGAATTCAAGCTTGCCGTCACCATTGCGACGCAACACGTTCAGGTCCTGCAGCTTCCTGATGAAGTCGTGGAACAGCCTCTTGTTGAAGAAGTCCGGTGAATGCAGGCCATAAATCATCGACAGTCTCTCGGCGCTCTGCTCACACAGTGATTCCAGGTCTCCCCTCGACAGCTCGCCCGACCCGTGGTGCACGAGGATCGCGATGACCAGGTAGAACCGCTGCAGCATGGGTACCATCGACTGGCCCAGCATGAGCAGCTGGTAGGCCTTTGCCGATCCGGCGCGGGGGCGCGTCAGCATTTTCTTNNAAGCATTTTCTTGCTGCGGCCGCGGCTTAGAATCCTCAGCTCGATCAATGCTTCGATTGCGCGCGTGGTCACGTCATCGATATCGCCATACTCCCACTTGAGGCATAGCTCCTTCTGCATGAACGGATAGATAAGCCGGATAAGCCTTTGCAGCTCGGCGTGCTCGAGTTCGCGGCCCTGGATGAAGCAGCAGGCGACCGACGCGGGCACGGCGAGCAGGTGCAGAATATTGTTGCGGAAGTAAGTCATTAGCACCGCCGTTTGCTCGGTCATATGAATGACATCGCCCATCGGGTGTGAACTGCGGCTGATGACTTTCAGGTCTTCGCCGTGCCTGACGATCTTCTCTGGCGACCAGTCCGGCAGTGTGACCGATTTCGAGTAGCGGAAGTTCTGCATCAGCGCGAGATAGAGCTCGAGCTGCCGCTTGAGTTCCTGCGCCCCCATCTTCTGCTTCGGTGTCGCGAGCAATACGCAGGCGAGCAGACTGATCGGCGTCACGGCCGCGGCCGAATTGATGTTGCTCATGATGTCGGCGCCCAGCTCGTCGACGACGTCCCCGAGCCAGGCTGGCCGCTCGCCGTTATCCGGCGTTGCCTCTCGCCAGTCCGGCTTGAGCTTGTCGAGCACGGCGTCGAGTTCGATGGGCTCGGCTATGTTCACGTAGACCTTGCCGAAACTCTCGCGCAGCGACTTCACGGAACGGACCAGTCCGAACAGCGATTCTTTCTTCTTTGCCGACCCGCTCAGTTCGCTGATGAACGAGTCGCCCTCGATCAGCTTTTCGTAACCGAAATAGACGGGCACGAAGACGATCGGGCGTTTCGGTGTCTTTATGTAGGAGTGGACTGTCATTACCAGCATCCCGCCCCTGGGCGCCAGCAGGCGCCCTGTGCGGCTGCGCGTGCCCTCCACGAAGTACTCGACGGAGTAACCGCGCTGCAGGATCTGGTCGAGGTAGGCGTCGAATACCGCTGCGTAGAGTCGGTTGCCCTTGAAGCTGCGCCGCAGGAAGAAGGCGCCGCCGCGCCGCAGTATCGGGCCGACGACCGGCATGTTGAGATTGATGCCTGCTGCAATGTGCGGCGTCTGCAGGCCCTCCTCGTAAAGGATGTACCCGAGTAACAGGTAGTCGAAGTGGCTCCTGTGGCACGGTACGTAAACGACTTCCTTGTCCTTTGCCACGTCGTGCAAACGCTCCGTATGCGCGATATCGACGCCGTCGTAGATGCTCGTCCACAGCCAGCGCAACAGCCGCTCCAGCACGCGGATCGTGGGGTAGGAAATATCTGCCGCAATCTCGAGCGCATAGCTGCGCGCATCTTTGCGCGCTTTCTCGAGCGCGGTCGGATCGGCGCCCGCCTCGCCTGCTATGGCGTTGCGGACAGCGGGCGTTCTGAGCACCTGGTTGACGAGCGTCCGGCGGTTCGACAGGTCGGGGCCGACGGTGGCCGTGCGCCGCTGCCGGAAGTGTACGCGCAGGATCCGCGAGACCTTGCGAAAGGCCACCCCGGACTCGAGATCATCCGAAACAATGGAACTCAAGGGCAACGGTTCGCTGAATCGGAGCAGCGTGTTGCGGCCGAGGAGCAGGGTTGAAAAGAACTTCCGAATTCTTCCCGCGACGTCCCAGTTCTCGGCGAACAGGAGCTTGAATACCGAGCGCTCTCTCTGCGGAGAGCGGCCCCAGTAGATGGCGACGGGGATCAAAAGCAATTCCTGCTGTTTTGCGTCGGCCGCCTCGACCAGCCGCCGCAACCGCTCCGGGCCTTTCGTCGACGGACGCGGGAAGAAGAAGCCCTGCATGCGTCGCATCACGACGACACGCTGTGCTTCACGCGTGTCGCAGCACCTGAGGGACTCGCTGGGGGACGGCATCCCGTGTAGCTTGCAGGCGCGCTCCAGGGCCAGCATGTCGGCGAGGCCGCCGGTCTCCAGTACATAGCAAACCGCCGCGTCCGGGTCGCCGAGCAGCTCCGCCGGCGTCTCCGGCTGGATCGCGGGCCGCGCCCAGATAGCGAAGATCTTGCCGGCCAGCCAGTAAAGCGGCCGCAGAAGGATTCCCCCGACGTTCATGGCGAGTCAGTCTACCGAAAAGGCTGCGTCTGCAAAGCCTTGATTTTGGCTGAAAATGCGCTACCCGTTGCCGGCATTTAGCCTGCCGACGAAGCGCTTGAGGTAGGCACAGATTTCCACGACGTTGTCGGTCAGCCGGTGGTCGCCATCGATCAGGTGTAGCTCCGCCCCGCACCCCCGGGCAAAGCGAATACTGTTGTCCGCGGGCACGACGTCGTCGTGCCAGCCGTGCACGATGCAGGTGGGTATCGCGGGCGCGAGCGGTGTCAGTTCCTCGTAGCCTTCCATGTAGTAGGCCGGCGCCAGAACGAACAGGCCCGCCGCATTGACCCGCTCAGCCGCGGCGGTAGCAACGTGCCCGCCCATGCTGGAGCCGACGAGTATCAGCCTGTCCTCCACGCCGGCGCATTCGGCAACCAGCTTCTCTACGCGCTCCCCCGGGTCCGCGATACCCTGGTAATCGATGCTGTCTGCACGGCAACCCAGTTCCTTCACCATCTCGGCCATCGCCTTGATCTTGGTGCCCCAGGGCCCACTCTCCTGGCCGTGCGAAAATAATACTGTCGTCACTGTGTTTTGCCTCCCCGTATCAATGCTCGTCCCAGGCCGAACTCGGCTTCCACAGCAGTTCGTCGAGCTGTGGCTCCCAACGGTGCCTGTGCATGTCGACCCGGCCCGCGACGACTGCCACGCCTTCACGCACCAGAAGTTTCTTCTGTTTCTCGAATTGCGCACTGCCGGCTTCGAATGCGATCTTACCTGATGCGGTGATGACCCGGTGCCACGGCACGTGCTCGCCTCGTGGCAGGTTCCTCAGCGCCCAGCCGACCTGTCGGGCGCCCCGCGGGATGCCTGCGATCTCGGCAACCTGCCCGTAGCTCGCTACACATCCGTGCGGGATATCACGAATAGTCTCGTAGATGCGCGCGAGCCGTGCTTGCCTGTCCACGCGAAGCCCCTCACCCGAGCTTGAGCCGTGCGCGGATCTCGCGCCTTGCGTCCCGCAGCACCGTCTCGCGATCGAGATCGTCGAGAATTCGTTGCACGACCTTCTTCGGCCCCCCCTCGCCCCACGACTTGCCCTTCGCCAGGTATTCGGCGGCGATGCGCCCGACCACGTAAGTACTGTAGTACGCGATCGCGCCCTGCGCGCCAGCCGTCAGCACCGTGGACAGCCCCACGGTCCCGACCTTGAGCGCGCTGGAGACAAAATGGAGCGCCCAGACCGTGCCCATCAGTGCTGCCGACTCGGCGACGATTACGGCGACGAGCGAGCCCGCCTCCCTGTTGCTGAGCGGCAGGCCATAGACGCGTGACAGGTGGACGACCATTCCCACGTCGATGAATGCCGCAGCGAACAGGTCCGCCACGGGGACCGGGTTGAAGGCGACGGCGATACCCTTACCGATGCAGTAAGTGCGCACGAGGTTATCGGCGATTTCGCGGCGTGCCGCCAGTATGCGGCGACCCACCTGGTCGCTCAGGTCCGCCGCGAACAGGCTCGCATTCAGTGCGGCCAGCGTCTTTCCCTCCGCGTCGAGGATGTCCCAGAGCAGGACCCGTAGTTCCTCGACCTCCGGCGCTCGCGCGCGCTGCGTCGTTACTTCGTTGCCATCCGCACCAACCTCGATGACCGTCTGCGGCCGCGGCTGTGCGGCGGCTGCGATGATGTGGGATGCATCGATCAGGCCCGCGGTGCGTTTCCTCAACGACGCCAGCAGCTGTGATTGCTCGTCAACCGTGAACAAATCAATCTTGTTCAGCACGACGATGACTGGGCGGCCCTGCGTGAGAAGGGCCCGCAGCGATTCGAGTTCGGTCTCCGTGATGTCACCATCGACGACGAACAGGACAAGGTCCGCGCGCCCGGCCACCTCCTTCGCCAGCGCCTCGCGCTGTTCGCCGCCCGCCTCATCCAGCCCCGGTGTATCGATTAGATAAACGCCACCTGCTTCTTCCTCGCGCCACGCCTGCATCGAGGATTGCTTCGTCTCGCCGTGCAACGGGCTCACGGTAAACCTGTCCTCGCCGATCAGTGCATTCAGCAACGACGACTTGCCGGTGCTCACGCGACCGAACGCGGCCAGGTGGATATGGCCGTGCTCGAGTTTGTCGAGCATGGCCTGCACGGCCTCGTAGTCCTGCGCCAGCGACTCGCGCACACCGGGCGGCAGGCGCTTGTCGTTGATCAGTTCGCGCAGACTCTCGCGGGCGAGGTTGAGGTGGTCTTCGCCACCGCCGTCGTCAGCTGGCGTCCGCTTTTTCTTCCAGGGCCAGCCTGGCAACGCGTCGAACGCCCGCTTCAATATGTTCACTGATTCCTTCCTCGAATTCCTTCGCTGCCTGCTCGGGCACGAGCCGGCCGTGCTGTTCGAGCGTCAGCACGAGGCTGCGCCCGAGCGCATCGAAGATGAGCCCGTAGGCAACCGCGTGGACGAGTCCGCCCGCGACCGTGCCGGCGCCGGGAAATGCCTTCAGGCCGTTCCCGGCGACGGCCAGGGTCAGCGGCAGCGCCTTGCCCACCCTGCTCTGGCTCAGATCGAGAAACTCCTCGACATCGAGGTCCCTCGGCGCCGCACCGAACAAATTGCAGAGCTCCTTCGTCATCCTGGTACCGATATAGCCCTGGATGATGACGTCGGTTCCGGGGCTGACGGCCGCGAGAGAGCCGATCACGGCCTTGCGCGTCGAGCTGCGGATGATCTGCTCGGCGCGCTGAGCCCGGTACCTGTCTTCGGCTTCGGCCAGCTTCTCCGCCGCCAGCCGGAATACGGCACGGTCGCGACGCACGTCGAGCGGTTGCGCTTCGTCCTGCAGCATGCGGTTGATGGCGACCACGAGCACGCCGATGTCCGCGGCTCGCTGGCGTCGAACCACGCTCTCCGAGCCGCTCTCGCCACGCTGCACGACGTCCATCTCGCCGCCGGCCGAAACCGCCACCACCCTGTCACGCTCCAGCGAACCGCCCATGTCGTCGACGCGCTGCATCAGCTTCTGCATGATCGCTGCCTGTTCCTCGACGCTGTACCGGTCTGCCTTGTTCATTACGAGCACGAGCGGCTTGTCGAGCCGCAGCAGGTGCCCGACCGCCTGGCCCTCGGCGCGCGTGAGATCGCCATCGCAGACGAAGAGTACGACGTGAGCGCGCTGCGCTTCCTCGAGCGCAATCTCGTCAAGTCCCTCTTCGTGCCCGCCGGTGCCCGGCACATCGGTAAGGAGGATCTCGCTCCCCGCGCCGCTGTGCCAGCGGTAATGACGCACGTCGCCGGTCGAGCCACCGACAACATCGATTTCAACATCAGCCTCGGGTACCAGCGCCTTGATCAGGGAACTTTTCCCGGTACTGATCTCGCCGAAGAAGCAAAGATGGACGACGCCCGTCTCCTGCCGCGCAGCGAGTTCCTTAAGCTCGCGCTGCGCTTCGCTGACGTCGACACCGGCCTCCTCGGCATCGCGCAGCCGTTCTTCGATCTCCGCGCGAGTCAGCGGCGTCCTCGCGGCCGCTTTCGATTTCGAGACCGGCCTGCGCCGTATGAGCAACAGCCAGATCAGGTAGATCGCCAGCGCGACGAGACCGATCATCGCCCCGACGTAACCCCAGCGCAGCAGCCGCGGGCCTTCGAGAAGCCGGTCCCAGACGTTCAGCGCGGTTTGCGTGAAGAACAGCAGCGCCCCGATCGCCACCAGAAACACCACGACGATCAGCAGCCCGAGCACGATACGGATGAATTTATCCAGCTTCATTAGTTGCCACACTGCCGCAAAAACAGGCCAATAGGAACCCTGACTCGTGCGGCGGCCCTACGGTCAGGGGCGGTCGCCGTTGACCGGGGCGAATGCCGTGCTCGCGACACGAAACCCCTTTGTCGATTGGTGCAAGGTGAGCGCAATCGGCTGGCTGCAACCCTGCGGCTTGAACGAGATCAGTATCGAAATTCCGTGCGCGGCACCCGGCGGCTCTCCCCGCAGTCCTGCGTCGCACTGCACATCAATACGGTCGTCAGCGAATGCGCCCATGTCGACGAGGGCGCTCAGGTACGCAAAGACCTGGCTTCGGATGCGCCGAGCGAGGTCTTCGTCGACGCGTGCAAATACCGCCCATCGTGTCGCCCGTTCTATCGAGTTGACGACACGCAGGCACAGACGCCGGATGGCAAGATCTGCCAGCGGGCGCCGCGGCTCGCTGCCGCGCGCCATGGTTGTCGAACCCGTCACCCTCGCCTTGCCCGCGGGGCCCGGCAGGATGACGTTGATCCCCTCTCGTGCGAGGAGCTTAGCGCCCTGCTCGTCGATCCGCACCGCTGGCACGAAATCCCGGCGCAGTCCGAGTCCGGACTCATCGAGATGCGCCCACGGCCCGAAATGCCGGTCCAGCCTGCAGAGCAGGCCGGCGATAGCCCCCCCCGCAGCGCGCGGCGCCGTGTCTCTGTCCGTGCGAACCGCAAGGCGCGGGAAATAGCCCATCATGTTCGGGCTCGCGTAGCCCCGATCCCGGACTTCCCGCAGCATGCCCTCGGTCGTCCTTGCAGCCGTACCCGGATCGACGATGAGCATCGCGCCACGACCACAGCAGTACCGCTCTGCCGCAAGAACGGCCGTCGGTCCCACGTCGATGCCCTTGCCGGGCGGCGGCAAGTACAGGATATCGAACTGCTCGACCTGATCGAGCGCGAAGATTCCACGCCCGCCCTTGCGCGAGCCGACAAGATCGTAGTCGCACAGTTCCTGTCCATCGCTGCCGTCCTGCGCATGGCCGGCCCAGGCGGCGCCCGCCTCCGCGCCGCCAGGCGCGGTCGCTTCTGGCCTGTGAGACGGGTACGGCTTCTGCACGCGAGCGAGGGACGACCTCAGCAATACGTCGGCGACGAAAGAATCAGCCTCCTCCCGGTAACTAAGCTTGCGATACATCTCCTGTTCAATGACCAGGCGCGAATCCGGATCTACGCGCTGTAACGTCAGGTTGAAGAGTTCGTCGGTGCCGGAATCGATTCGGTCGTAATCGACGGCTGCACGCACACATTCGGTGGAGCCCGGTTCCAGCGCACGCAATACGAGTGCAGAGCCGCTCGCCGGCAGGCAGATCATGGCACCGCGAGCGTTGTTTGCGACGCGCACGACATAGAGATTTCGTCCGCCGTGCTCGAAGAACTGCTTCACCGCAGGACCGAGACTCGAGCGCGACCAGACGTCGCCGAAGCGCCGGCGAAAGTCGCCGAATGCGTGAACGAGAACCGGGGTATTCAGGGGGCCGCGAAGCGCACGTCCGACGAAGGCCGCCGTGGTCTCTTGCGTTACGTCGATGGGCTGGTCCATCGCCGCAATCTCTGTGACCGTGATGCCACGATCGACCGCATCTGACAAACCTGGTCTCCGTAGGTCAGATTACCGTGCCCGCATTCTAATCAGTGAAGTTTGCTTATGCCATCGCTCATTGCCAATATGGAAGCGACATCATGGCCGACTATCTCGTTAACGCCTATCCCGGATTGTCCGGCAAGCTTCGCAAGGTGGCGCTCGCAAACCTGCCCACACCGACCGGTATCGACATTATCCCGACGGCGGCCGGCGGCCGCGAGATCAGTATCAAGTACGACAATCTGACGAGTTCGTATTACGGCGGTAACAAGCTTCGCAAGCTCGAGTACCTGCTGCAGCGCGCGGTTGAAAAACGCGCAAAGCGCGTTGCGACTTTCGGCTCCGTGTCATCGAATCATGCACTGGCAACGGCGCTCTATGCGCAGCGCCTCGAGCTCGGCTGCACCTGCCTGCTTTCGGACCAGGTCAAATCGCCCGCCGTCGTCAGGGTCCTGGGGATGCTTATGCAGTGCGGTGCAGAGATCGTCCGCTTCGGCGGCAGCTATCGCTCGCGCGTCGCAACGATGCGGCAATACGTGCAGGGGCGCCGGAGCTTCGTAATCCCGCTGGGTGGTTCATCGTGGCTGGGGGCTGTCGGTTACGTCGCCGCGGGTCTGGAGCTTGCCAGCCAGGTCAAAGCGGGCGACACGGAGGCACCGGCACGAATCTACATTGCGGCGGGAACGATGGGGTCGGCCGGGGGTCTCGCGCTGGGCCTCGCGCTCGCAGGCCTCGAGAGCGAAGTGCAGGCCGTCCGGGTGACGCCCGAGTCGATCATGAACAAGGAACGGCTGAATCGACTGATGACGAAGACCGCTGCCATGCTCAATCGGCTCGATTCGAGTATTCCCGACGACATTCACCGACGGGCCCGAATCGAGGTGCGACACGAGTTCTTCGGCGACGGCTACGCTATCAGTAACCCGGACACGGATGCTGCCGTTATCATGGCCCGTGATGCGCTGGGGCTCAGCCTCGAGCCGACCTACACGGGCAAAGCGATGGCGGCGTTGTTGCACGACGCCGCGCAGCCGCCGTATCGCGAAGCGTCACTGATGTTCTGGAATACGTACAACTCTAGTGCGCTTCCGCAGATGCCGGGCTCCACCGTCGATTTCGGTCGATTGCCCGCGGAGTTCCTGCACTACTTCGACTGATCGTCTGCCGCTTCTTCCGCCTTTTGCTCGCGCCGCTTTTGTTCTTCTTCGGCCTCGCGTTTTTCGCGTTGCTTGCGCGCGATTTCCTCGAGCATCACATCGAGCCAGTCGTTCACAAATCCTTTTCCTCTTGCTCCGGCTCCTCGGCCATCACCTCGTCCATGAGTTCGCGGACCTCGGTAAGCGTCGGCGCACCGGGATCGGGCTCGACGGTATTGCGAACGAGACTGGCACGCGCCAACACCTCGTGGACGTCGTGATAGCTGACCAGCGACACCACACCGGTCGCGACGCTTGCGAGAGATCGAATGTGATCGGCATCACGGTCGCTGAGGCCCGTCGATTCCCTTGCATCCGCGAGCAGCGTCTCGAGACGCTCCGCGGCCGGAGTCACGTCGTCTTCCAGGGGGGCGTGCGCTTCGAAATAGAGCTCCCCGTTGCGCCAGCCGAGCAGGTACGGCTCGTTGACGATGCGCACGGTCTCGCCGGCCTCGACCAGCGAATACAGCAGCTCGATGTTCTCCGGGTACAGCCGCACGCAGCCGTGGCTCACGCGCATGCCGACGCCGTACGGCTGGTTGGTGCCGTGGATCAGGTAGCCGGGCATCGCCAGCTTGAGCACGTGCGAGCCGAGGGGATTGTCCGGCCCCGGCGGCACCACCGAGGGCAGCGGGTTGCCTGTTTCCGCATGCTCCTGGCGCACGGAGGCGGGCGGAAACCAGTGTGGATCAGCCGCCTTCGACACGACCTCCGTGGTGCCGACCGGCGTCTCCCAGCCGACGCGGCCGATGCCGATGGGATACGTCAGCACGGTCTGCGCATGACCCTCGGCAACCTTCGGGAAATAGTAGAGTCGCTTGGCGGCGATGTTGAGCACGATGCCTTCGCGGGGCACATCGGGAACGATGTACTGCGTGGGCAACAGCACCGGGGTGCGGTCGCCCGGCAGCCACGGGTCGACATCGGGATTGGCTGCGACCATCTCGTCGTAGCCGAGACCGTATTCCCGGGCAAGATCGGAAAAGGTGTTCTCGGCGTCGGTGTAGACGATCTGCGGCGCGCCGATGACGGACTGTATCTCCGTTTCGAGCACGAAGTAGTTCCGCGCGATCGGCTCCTCGACGGTCCGCTCCTCCAGCGGCACCGGTTCCGGCCGTACCTCGCCGGGACGGCCGGAATACAGGTCTTCGAGGAACGTACACCCTGCCAGCGAGACGGGCGCCAGCAGCACGAAGCAACGAAGAGCGGACGGAAAAAGCGTGTTCAAGGCCCCTGATCCGGATCGCGAAGGCGCTATCTTGGCAGAAATCGGCGAGCGAGACGAACTCAAACTCGCGAGACCCTGACGGTCAGCGGCCAGCGCACCGGACGCCTGTCCCGTCCCCAGGCCGCCCGCAGGTCGTCCTCGATCAAGCTGACCGGGTCGTCGCCGTGCCGGCGCAGGTAACGCTGGCACGCCGACCAGGTTCGCAGGTAACCGAGCATGTCGTCGACCGTCCATTGCGCATACATCTCGAATTTGGGCACGTCGATCGCGGTGCCCGGGAATTCGACACCGGCGTAGCGTTCCTCGATCAGCCGCCGTTCCGGTGGCCAGAATGGTCCTGCGATGTCGGTGTACAGGTGACTAACGGCGGCATCGCAGTCGGGCGAAACGGTACACAGTTCATAGCACCAGGCCGCAACGCAACCGCCGGCGACGAGCACGCGCGACGCTTCCGCAAAGAAACCTGTGGTGTCGAACCAGTGCAATGCCTGGCCGACCGCAACCAGATCCACGGAGTCCGCCTCCAGCCCCGACTCTTCCGCTGTAGCGACGCGGTAGCTGATACGCGGGTGTGCGATCGCCGAGTCGATCTGTGCCGGGCTGGCGTCCGTCGCGATCACCCGGTCGAATTGCCCGGCGAGCCCAATGGCGGCCTGCCCGCTACCGGTCGCACAGTCCCATGCAAGGTGCTGCCCGCCGAGACCGGCAAGAAACGCGAACAGCTGGCGAGGATAACCCGGGCGGTGGCACGCGTAGCCCGCTGAATGCGCGGAGAAGTGGTCTTTGAAGTCCGGCGCGGACGGCACTACAGGCTGCAGTTCGGAGTCTTCCCGGCCTGCTTCGCCTCATTGTACACCTTCAGCGTCGTGCCGAACTGGCCGACCAGCTGGTCGATACGCTTTTCACTGGAGGGGTGCGTCGACAGGAACTCGGCGGGCGCCTCTTCGGCTTGCTCGCCCATGTTCTGCCAGAGGGGCACACTCTCGCGCGGGTCGAAGCCCGCCTTCGCCATGTACTCGAGACCGATGATGTCGGCTTCACTCTCCTGCGAGCGCGAGAACGGCAGCATGATGCCGAGCGCGGCACCCGCCTGCAGCGCTTCGTAGGCCGTGTAGGTCGCGCCCTGGTTGCCACCGCCGAGCAGCACTGCGGCTACCTGCACGCCGACGTTCGAGAACGAGCCGCGCGAGGCCCGCTCGTTCGCATGGCGCGCGGTTACGTGGGCGATTTCGTGGCCGATGACGGCGGCGAGCTGGTCCTGGTTCTGCGCGGCCTTCAGTATCCCCGTCATTACGCCGATCTTGCCGCCCGGCATCGCGAACGCGTTCACGGAATCCGACTGGAAGATCGCCATCTCCCATTCCAGGTCGCGGTAATCAGGCGGCAGCTCGAGCACCACGGCCTGCGCAACGCAGTGAATATAATCGATCTTCGTCCGATCCGTTTCGAGCGGCATGTTCGCCTTCATTTCGGCAAACTGGCGCGCCGCTTCCACGGCCAGTTCCTGGTCGGACTTCAGGACCATCTGCGAACGCCCGGTCGGCGACGACGAGCACGCGACACCGACAGAGGCGACCGCCACCAGGGCAATCAGTGATTTGAGGTTAAGCTGGGCCATGGTTACTCCTGTGTAACGACTTTGACCACCGGGCCTTGTCTCAGTTCCAGGGGCTGCGCGGGAGGCGCGACTCGAAGCGCCGCCGCCAGCTTGCAGCATCGACCTTCTCCAGCGCGCCGTCAATATTCGACATGATGCGTTTCTGCAGCGGTCGCTTGATTTTGTAGCTGACGCGGTACAGGTCGCGCTCCGTAGCTCGCTGCGCGAGCAATTCGTCGCTAGTAAGGATTTCGTCGGCCAGGCCCAGTTCCAGTGCCCGCGTGCCATACCAGTGTTCGCCCGTGGCAACGGCCTCGAGATCCAGGGCCGCTCGGTAGCGGCTGACCGCCGCCTTGAACAGCGCATGCACGTCTTCGAGCTCTTCCCTGAGTTTGGCCCGATCAGCGTCGGTATTCTTGCCGAACATCGTGACGGTGCGCTTGTACTTGCCCGCGGTTATCTGCTCGAAATCCACGCCGTGGCTGTCGAGCAGGCGATTGAAATTGGGGATCTGCGCCAGCACGCCGATCGACCCGAGGATCGCAAACGGGGCGGCGTAGATTTGCGATCCGACGCAGGCCATCAGGTAGCCGCCGCTCGCCGCGACCTTGTCGACGCAAACCACCAGCGGTATGTCTCGGTCCCGGATGCGAGCGAGCTGCGATGCGGCCAGCCCGTGCTCGTGCACGATGCCGCCGTGATTCTCCAGTCGCACGACAACCTCATCGTCCGGCGTCGCCACATCGAGTACGGCGCTCACCTCTTCCCGCAACGATGACACCGCACTGGCTTTGAGGTCGCCCTTGAAATCGAGCACAAAGGAGCGCGGCCGGCTCGCCCGCTTATCCTCGGCTTTCTTGTTTTTCTTGTCGTCTTTCGCCTGCTTCTTGCGTTCATCCTTCTTCATGACGGCAGAGCGCAGCGCATTGGCCATCTTGCGGTATTTGTCGTTGAGGTTCTCGACCTCGAAGTGGTCCTGCGTCGCCTTGCGGCCCGCAACCGCGCCGGCCATCATGATGATTACGATCGCCGCGACGATCGTCATGACCTTGAGCAGGAACAACCCGTACTCGGCTAGAAATTCCATTGTCGCCACATCCCTGGATTCCTGTTGCCTGGATCAGCCGGCGGCAAGCCCGACATTGTTCTTCTGCAGGACCTGCTCCGCCCGGTAGCTCGATCGCACCATGGGCCCCGCCACAACTTCCACGAAGCCACGCTCGAGGCCTTCCTCGCGATACGCCGCAAACTCATCCGGTGTCACGTAGCGATCGACGGCCAGATGGTAAGGGGTCGGCCGCAGGTACTGGCCGAGCGTCAGGATATCGACACCCGCCGCGCGCAGATCGTCCATGGTCTTCATGATTTCGCTGTCGCGCTCACCGAGACCGAGCATGAGGCTGGTCTTGGTCAGCACGTCCGGGCGGTGACGCTTGGCA
>JABAHS010015268.1_pt2 | contig 17411 bp, 13 predicted proteins | sample 7062111 | NCBI WGS metagenome assembly JABAHS01 (sample SAMN14534600, study PRJNA622989) | marine sediment metagenome | biome: marine biome [ENVO:00000428]; feature: marine pelagic biome [ENVO:01000023]; material: deep marine sediment [ENVO:00002113]; isolation source: pool of 4 deep marine... | reverse complement strand
CCCAACAACTGGGTCAGCTTCCACGCGGATGGCACGGTCGTGCTCTATCCCATGGAAGCGGAGAATCGTCGCGGCGAGCGACGCCTCGATGTCATCGAACGGCTCGATGCCGAGTTTGGGTTCCAGGTGCGGGAGATCGTCGACCTGTCCCACCACGAAGACGAGGGACATTTCCTGGAAGGCACCGGCAGCATGGTCCTCGATCGCGTGAACCGGGTCGCCTATGCCTGCCTCTCGTCCCGCACCCACCTCGACGTGCTGGGGGACTTTGCACAGCGGATGGACTACGACGTGGTTGCGTTCGATGCGGTCGACAGGGACGGCGTTCCCGTTTATCACACCAATGTGCTGATGGCGATCGGCGAGCAACTCGCCGTGATCTGTGACGCGGCGATCGCGCGCGAAGACCAGCGTGCGGCCGTCCTCGAGCGGCTGGAGTCCACCGGGCACGACCTTGTCTCGCTGGACTTCGACCAGCTCGAATCATTCGCCGGTAACATGCTGGAGTTGCGCGCGGCAGACGGCGTGCGCGTGATGGCGATGTCGCAGCGAGCCTGGGATGCGCTGCGCACGGAACAGAGAGCGAAGATAGAAGCCAACGGCCGCGTCGTGGCCGCGGCCATCGACGACATCGAGGATTCGGCAGGCGGCAGCGTGCGCTGTATGCTTGCGGAAATCCACCTGCCAGGAGCAGGGCCCACCGACTGATTGGACAGCAGGGGCTTCGGTTATACTGGTCGGCCCGTCTGCTCAAAGAACAACCAGCGAAGGACCGTATGGGACTGATTGCCGAACTCAAGCGCCGGAACGTATTTCGCGTCGGCGTCGCTTATGTATTGCTTGCGTGGGTCGTCATCCAGGTAACCGATACCGTCGGGCCGGCTATTGACCTGCCGGAGTGGACGCTTACGGTCGTTACCTGGTTCGGCGTGATCGGGTTCCCGTTCGCGCTGTTCTTCGCATGGGCGTTCGAGCTGACGCCTGACGGCATCCGGCTCGAAAAAGACGTCGATCGCGCGGCGTCGGTGACGCATAGCACCGGGCGAAAGATCGACTTCGTAATCATCGGGCTGCTCGTCGTCGCGCTTTTGTTCGTGGTCCTGCTCGACGACGCCCCACCGGCACCGACCGAGACAGGGCGAGGCTCCGGCGAGGAGATTGCGGCAGTTCAAGACGGCGCACGCAGTTACGACTCGGTCGGCGTATTGCCGTTCGACAACATGAGCAGCGACCCGGAGCAGGAGTACCTCTCCGACGGAATCGCCGAGGAGTTGCTCAACGCCCTGGCGAAGTTGCAGAACCTGCAGGTCGCCGCGCGGACCTCGTCGTTCGCGTTCAAGGGGCAGAAACAGAGCATCACGGAGATCGGCAGCAAGCTGAATGTCGATACCGTTCTGGAGGGCTCGGTTCGCAAGTCCGGCAACAAGCTGCGCATCACGGCACAGCTCATCGACGCGTCCGACGGGTACCACCTCTGGTCGGAGACCTACGATCGCGAGCTGACGGACGTATTCGAGATCCAGGACGAGATTACGGCGGCAATCGTCGACGCGCTGCGCGTCCACCTCGACACCGGGGAACCACCCGTGGTCAAGGCGTCCGAGGCGACGAGCGTGGACGCCTACGAGGCTTACCTGCGCGGAAAGCATCAGCTGCGACAAATGGGCGAGACAGCTTTCCGTGCTGCCCTGACGTCGTTTCGCGAGGCGACGGATATCGATCCGTCTTTTGCGCCCGCGTGGGCGGGCCGCGCCCTGACGGTCATGTATCTGCGCGAAACCGACTTCTATGGCGATATTCCCCGGGAAGAAGCACGGTTGCTGGCACGGAACAATATCGACCGGGCGTTGGCACTCGACAGCCGGCTGGCGGAAGCATACGTCGCCGAGGGCATGCTTCTGGCCGACGACTATCGTTACGAAGAGGCGCTGCAAAGCTTCGACGAAGCAGTGGCGATCAATCCGAGCCTCGCGGAAGGCTGGACGTGGCGCGCGCGCATCCTCGGCCGCTTCGGTCGGATCCGGGAAGCAAGGGAGAACATGCTCAAAGCCCTGCGGCTCGACCCGCTCGATGCCGGCACGGCTTTCTTCGGCGCCAATCTGGCCGTCGATTACTACGACCCGGAGTTCTTCGAGGCCATCAAGAGCAGCAGTTCGCAATTCCCGCAGATACGCCTGATGCTCGAAGGCATGCGCATGACGGTTATCGAACCGCTTACGGCCGAGTCCTATGAGCACGTCAACAGGATTGCCGAATCGATGGGGTTACCCCCCGACCGCTGGCGTGCCCGAATCGACCTGAACAACCTGAAAGTCGTCGACGAAGATGCGCTTTCGCGCCAATCCCGCTACCCCGGAGAGTTCCTCATGTGGGTCTACATGGGGACCGACCAGTGGGACAAGGCGCTGGAGATCTACGGCGCGATACCGCCCGAACGCCAGCAGGCGGATATCAACCTCGAAGAACTGTCGGAGTTGCAGATCAAGATGGGGCAGTGCGAGGAGGCGCTGGAGAGCCTCCGAAAGGCGCATAACGGAGAAATCCGCGTGCACGGGATGGTGTCACCGAACAGTGGCCGCGCCAACGTGAATCTCGCCTTGAATCGGGTCTACTGCCTGCGGCAACTCGGGCAGCCCGAAGAGGCCGAAGAGATCCTCTCGCGCGTGAGACGTTATATCAACACGCTCCGCGACAATGCCGATTACGGTTACGCGTTGCCGGAGGTCAAGCTGCTGATCCTGCAAGGTGACATCGAGGGAGCGCTCGACGTGCTCGAGCAGGCCGTGCGCCGCGGAGAACTCGGGTGGCAAAGCCGTTACGACGCGCTCGTGCGGACGCTGGGCGACGAACCGCGGTTCGTCGCCCTCTACGAGGAAGTGGACCGAGAGATCGATGCGCTGCGTGCCGATCTCGGCATGCCGCCCGCTGACATCTGAAGAGAGTGCCGATGAGCCAGACCAGAGACAGGATCCTGATGTGTCCCCCGGACTTCTTCACGGTGGACTACGTTATCAATCCGTGGATGGCAGGCAACGAGGGCTCGATGAGCCTGGATCTCGCGAAACAGCAGTGGATGAGACTGCGCGACGCGATCGCTGAATATGCCGAGGTCGTGACAATCGACCCGCAGCCGGAGCTGCCGGACATGGTGTTCACGGCGAACGCCGGCGCGGTCTACGGCAACAAGGCCATCGCCAGCCACTTCATGCCACACGAACGACGGCCGGAAGAGGCCCACTTCAAGAAGTGGTTCCACGATAATGGCTTCGAACTGCTCGCTCTGGACGAGAAGATCGGCTTCGAGGGTGCGGGCGACTGCCTGCACGACCGGCGCGGTCCATGGCTCTGGACGGGCTACGGCTTTCGCACCGAGATCGAGGCTCACGAAGAGATCCGCAAGTTCTTCGATCTCGAGGTTGTCTCTATCCGGTTGACGGATGAGCGTTTCTACCACATCGATACCTGTTTCTGTCCGTTGACGGACGGCTTCCTGATGTACCATCCGCCGGCTTTCGATTTCGATTCCAGGATGGCGATCGAAACGCGCATCCCGCCGCACAAGCGCATCATCGTGGACACGATCGACGCCGGTAACTTCGCCTGCAACGCGGTCAACATCGGCGATCGCGTATTCCTGCATCGTGCCTCCGACCCCCTGAAGGCGCGGCTGATGCTGGCCGGGTTCAAGGTGCAGGAAGTCGAACTCACCGAGTTCCTGAAGGCCGGCGGGTCGGCCAAGTGCCTGACCCTGAAGCTCACCGAACCGTTCCATGGCTGACCGCGAATGACCTCACCGCACCGTTACAGGATCTCGGCGTACGATCCGGCTGCACATCTCTTCGAGGTGCAGCTGAGGGTTGCCAGCCCGGACCCGGAAGGCCAGGTTTTCGCGATGCCCGCCTGGATACCGGGCAGCTACATGATCCGCGACTACGCACGCAACGTCGTCTCGATTCGCGCGGAATCGGACGGCCTGGACGTCCCTTTGACGAAGCTCGACAAGAGCCGTTGGCTCGCGGCGCCCGTGCGGAAATCGCTCACGCTGATCGCAGAGATCTTCGCGTACGATCTGAGCGTTCGCGGCGCTCATCTCGACAACACGCACGCCTATTTCAACGGGCCGTGCGTATTCTTTGCCGTAAGGGGCCAGGAGGACCTGGGCTGCGAGCTGGAAATCGTACCACCGGATCATGCCGATGCGGCGGATTGGCGGCTGGCGACCTCGATGCGGCGCATGGAAGGGCCGCAGTACGGATTCGGGGCGTTCGAAGCCGACGACTATGCGGAGCTGATCGATCATCCCGTGGAGGCTGGCAATCTCTCGATTGGTGAGTTCGAAGTACAGGGGATCCCGCATGCGATTGCGATCCGCGGCAAGACGCACGTCGACATGGGCCGCCTGTGTCACGACCTGGAAACGCTGTGCGAACGTCATATGTCCCTGCTCGGCGTTCCCCGTGGATTCGATCGCTACGTCTTCCTCGTGTACGCAGCGGGTAACGGTTACGGCGGCCTCGAGCATCGCTGGTCCTCGAGCCTGGTCTGCACGAGGGACAACCTGCCGACGCGCGGCGACGACACGGTCGGAGATGCGTATCGCACTTTCCTGGGGCTGGCGAGCCATGAGTACTTCCACTCCTGGAACGTCAAGCGCATGAAGCCGGCGGTGTTCACGCCGTACGATCTTTCAGTGGAGATCCACACGGGGCTACTGTGGGTATTCGAGGGAATCACGTCCTATTACGACGATCTCGCACTCGTGCGCTCCGGGCTCATAACGGAGAAGAGTTACCTCGAACTGCTGGGGCGCACCATCTCCCGGGTTCTCCGGGGCAGCGGCCGGCTGAAGCAGAGCGTCGAGGCGTCGAGCTTCGATGCCTGGACGAAGTTCTACAAGCAGGACGCGAATGCGCCGAACGCGATCGTCAGCTACTACGCCAAGGGGGCTCTGATCGCGCTGGCCCTTGACCTGAAACTGCGCCACGAGACCCTGGGTCGCGTGTCCCTCGACGATGTCATGAAAGCCTGCTGGCAACGCTGGGGCGAAACCGGCGTGGGAATGCCCGAGGACGGTTTCGAGGCCGTGGCCGCGGAAGTATCGGGGCTCGACCTCGACGACTTCTTCCAGGCATCGGTGCGCGGTACCGGCGAACTGCCGCTCGACGCGCTGCTGCAGACGCATGGCATCCAGTACCACGTGCGAGCATCGTCCGGCAGCAGCGACAAGGGCGGACAGAAGCTCGAGAATTCGAAGCAGCGCGGCGTCTGGCTCGGCGCCACGCTCACGGAGAGCAACGGCAAGTCCACCTTCACGTCGGTCGTGAACGGCGGCCCCGCAGAGCTCGCAGGCATTGCGCCTGGCGATGAGGCCGTAGCGCTGGACGGGCTACTGCTCACTTCCGCGAACGCCGATAAGCGTCTCAAGGCTTATCGCGTTGGCGACGAGCTGGACCTCGTCGTATTTCGCGGCGATGAACTCGTCAGCACGCGGATCCGGCTTACGTCGGCGCCGCTGGATACCTGTTACCTGGAGCTGGTCGAAGACGTCGAGCTGGCCGTGGAATCGCGCCGCATGGCGTGGCTGCACGGCTAGGCCGGGCCGTGCCGGCCGGTTTCCTGAACGCCCCGCATGTGCGCCTGTTCCTCGGTGCGGTGCTCATCAGCCTCTCGCCGGTCTGGGTGAAACTGGTATCGGTCCCTCCGACGACCAGCGGCTTCTATCGTGTCGCGATCGGCAGCGTGACGGCGCTGCTTCTGATGGCCTTCGCGCGTCAGAAGCTGCGCCTGTCGAAACGTGCCTGGCTGCTCGTCGGGCTTGCGGGCGCGTTCTTTTCCCTCGACCTGTTCTTCTGGCACCGCTCCATCATCTATGTCGGTCCGGGCCTGTCGACACTGCTAGCCAACTTCCAGGTATTCATCATGATGTTTGCGGGGGTGGTGCTGTTGCGGCAGAAGCCCAGTGCCATGCAGCTGCTCGCCGTTCCGCTCGCGCTGGTCGGTCTGCTGATGATCGTCGGCCTCGACTGGCAGGGCCTGCCCGAAGACTACCGGCTGGGCGTCATATTCGGCCTGCTGACCGCGATGATGTACGCGGGTTACCTGTTGTCGCTGCGCGCGGCGCGGGTCAAGAGTGAGTCCCGGGTGCCGCTCGCTGAGGTGGCCGTGGTTTCGATGGTGTGCACGTTGCTGCTCGTGCTCATCGTGCAGGTCGAGGGCGTATCGCTCGCGGTGCCGGATGCATCCGACATCAAGTGGTTATTGTGCTACGGCATACTGTCGCACAGTTTCGGTGCCCTGCTGCTTGCGAGCAGCCTGCCGCATGTATCGACGACCGAGGCGGGGTTGGCGCTCCTGTTGCAGCCGACACTGAGTTTCGTGTGGGACGTGCTGTTCTTCGCTCGCCCGATGCAGGCTGTCGAAATCGCCGGCGCAGCGATCGCGCTGATCGCCATTTACCTGGGTTCTCGAAAAACACAGTAGGAGCGGTTCGAGAAACACGAACCTGGGGAGCCAGCGGGCGGGCGTTGGAGCGGTTCTCGAACCGCGATTCGGCGCTGATCGCGCCGAGGCGCGCTCCTACAGAAGCCGCAGTGCGCCCGGCAGTATCTCGATCTCGAATTCTGACTGCATCGGCTGCACCTCGCCGTCGAGGTGCGACGGTACCGGCACCGAAACCGAGACGGTTACGCGCTGTGCGCCGGCGTGCACGATCTCGGGTTCGTCTATGTGGCTGCCGCGCATGAGCCTCGGCAACAGCTGCAGGATGCGCCGGCGTGTAACGGGTGCCGCAACGAGTACTTCGAACCTGCCGTCGTCATTCTGCGCCATGGGCGCGATATGGAACATGCCGCCGACCCACGGGCCGTTGGCTATGTTGGCCAAGGTCAGCGGACCATTCCATCGAAAATCGTCGGCCTCGATCCGGATGTGCGGTGTTGCAATGCCGTCCATCAACGTACGGAAGATCGCGAGCAGATAGACGAGATCCCCGATCGGCCAGCGATAAGCGCGGGCAATCTTGGTCACCTTCGCATCCAGCCCGATGCCGGCGCCATTGGCGAACCAGCGCTCATTCATGCGGCCCAGATCGATGTTGCGCGGAGGCGCGCCGTCTGCAATGCGCCGCGCAAGCAGCGTCGTGGCCGTCCTCCAGTCGAGCGGGATCCCGGCCGCTTTCGCGAAATCATTGCCAGTGCCGACGGGAACGACGCCGAGCGCGGCGCCGCCGCCTGCCGCCATGATGCCGTTTACCGCTTCGTGGATGCTGCCGTCGCCACCGGCCACGATGAGCTGCGGCACGCCGCCGTTTACCGCTGCCCGGACCTGGCTCTCCAGATCACCGACGGCTGCGCTCTGGTGTACGACAACGCGAACGCCGGCATCTTCCAGTAGTTCGAGGATGCGCGGCAGGCGACGCTTCGCGCGGCTACGGCCGGCAGCGGGGTTCAGGAACAGCGCAGGGGTTCGGCTCGCCATCGAGTGACCGTCGTGCAGGGTACCCGATGCTACAATGCGCCGGTCGCCACTGGCAAAGGTCTCGCGTGATGCTCGAACTCGGCGTCAAGTTCCTCCTCAGTTATTTCCTTGGTTCCGTCATGGGCGCCATGGTCATGGGCCGCATCCGCGGTGGCGTCGACATTCGCACCATGGGCAGCGGCAATGCGGGAGGCACGAATGCGCTAAGGACGCAGGGCGCCGGCTTCGCCCTGGGTGTCGTGATCATCGACGTCGGCAAGGGTGTCGTTGGCGCGGGGCTGATCCCGCTGCTCGACCTGCCGTTCGTCGGCATCGACCCCGGGATATCGCGCACCTGGCTCGCGCTATGCTGCGGGGCGGCGGCGGTGTTTGGTCATGTCTGGCCTTTCTATCACAACNNAGGGGGCGGCAACCTACGTCGGCACCTTCATAGCACTGAGCCCGGCCGTCATTCCGCCAATGTTGCTTGTCTGGACGTTCGTTGTCGTGCTGTCGGGTTATGTCGGGCTCGCGACCATGACTGCTGCGGTATCGGTTCCTTTGTGGCTCGCGGCGACCCGCTTGCCCGAGTACCAGGGCCTGTTCATCTATTCCGCCGTGATGGCGATGTTCATCATCTTCTGGCATCGCTCCAACATCCAGCGCATGCGGCAGGGCGTGGAGAACCGCAATGAGAAGCTGATGCTGTTCCGTCGCAAGGAGCGGGTCACCGACAATGAGCAGCATTGACGCAGCGGCCATCCGTGACGCGCTGAGCCCGGCGAGCGTCGCGAGGATGGCTCAGCTCGACGTCTTTCCCGAGATCGATTCGACCAACGCCTGGCTGATGGCGCAGCCCGCGCCGGAGACCGGCATGCATCGGGTCGCGGTCGCGGATCACCAGACTGACGGCCGGGGGCGCGGCGGGAAACGCTGGTTGTCCTCGCCGGGCTCGAGCATGTGCCTGTCGATTTCGCACACGTTCCGGAAGAGGCCGGACAACATGGCTGCGCTGACGCTCGCCGTCGGCGTGGCGGCCGTGCATGCGCTCCGTGATGCCGGTGCCGACGCGGTCAAGCTGAAATGGCCCAACGATATCGTCGCAGGCGACGGCAAGCTCGGCGGCATGCTCGCGGAGTCGCATTACCGGTCGGAAGGCAGTGCCGCGGTCGTCATCGGCACAGGCATCAATCTGGAGCTGCCGCCGGAGATTCTCGCGACTGTCGATCCGGGCTGGGCGCAGTCTCCGGCGGATCTCAAGAGCATCCTCGGGCGCCCTGTGTCGCGGGAAATGCTTTACGCCGGAATGGTCGACCGTATCGTTTCTGCGCTGCTGACGTTCGAAGAGCACGGCTTCGGGGCATTCGCGGATACCTGGCGCCGTTACGACTGGCTGCGGGGGCGAGTTGTAACCGTCGAGCAACCGGATGGAGCGATCAGCGGCAGGGCGGCCGGTATCGATGGCGACGGCGCGTTGCTCGTGCGGCGGGCGAAGACAATGGCACGCGTGATCTCGGGGTCGATCCGGGTAGACGGAATCCGGGGTTCGGTGTCGTGAAAGCGCTGCTGCTGGACGTCGGCAATACGCGCCTGAAATGGGGCGTGCTCGAAGGCGGTCAGATCCACCGGACAGGCCACATCGCGATGGGCAAGATTCGCGAGGAGGGCCTTGGGGTACTCACGTCTCGGTTGCCGCGCAGTGTCGAAGCTGTCCAGGTCAGCAACGTCGCAGGTGCCACGTTCGCGACCCGGTTGTCGGGCGTTGTCGGCATGCATTGTCACTGCGACGTGAGTTTTGCGAGAGCCGAGCGGCAGGGCTGCGGCGTCCACAGCGGCTACCGTCACCCCCGCCGCCTCGGCGTCGACCGCTGGGTGGCGATGATCGGTGCCTGGGCGGAACTTGAATCGGCTTGCGTCGTCGTTGACGCGGGCACCGCGGTGACCATCGACGCGATCGATGACGCAGGCCGGCACCTGGGCGGCCAGATCTTTCCGGGCGTGCGCCTCATGTTCGAGGCGCTCAATGCCAGCACCAGCGATATCCCCGCCGTGGCAGGACGCCTGCCCGTCGCCACCGGGCTCGATATGTTCGGCGACACCACCAGCAAAGCCGTCCAGCACGGCGCTTGGAACGCCGTTGCAGGCGCCGTAGACCGGGCGATTACGACTTTGCGATCAAATGCTTACGACCCGGCAGTGGTCTTGACCGGCGGCGACGCCTCGCGCATGCTTACCGCGCTTGGCACCGAACCACTGCATCGCCCGCACCTAGTCCTCCAGGGTCTGGCCCGATTGCTTCAAGAAACCCAAGACGAGCGATGAGAAACCTCTTGTTATTGCTGCTGCTCGCGAACATCCTCTACTTCCTCTGGGGATGGTTCGGCGAGAGGCCGGCGCAACCGGGCGTCGCGATCGTCGGGGAGTCCGATCTCGGTCCGCCACTGGATGTAACGGCAGACCGCTCCGAGGATGCCGTTGCGAGTGTCGGTGCCGTACTCGGCTCCGGTGAGCCATCCGATCTCGAGGCCGTGGTGGGTCGTTCCTGCGTGACGGTCGGGCCATTCCGGGCGATCACCGATGCGGACAGCGCTCAGACGCGCTATTCTGGCGAAGGCATGCGCGCCGAGGTGCGCTCGGCCNNCGGTCGGGAACGAGATACTCGGCAAACTGCGCGAGGGCGGCCTCGGGGATGCTTATCTGGTCGAAACCGACGACGAGGGGCTCAAGATATCGCTGGGACTGTTTGGCGATATCAATGGCGCTGAGAAAATCGAGCTGCAGGCCAAGGGGCTCGGTTTCAACGCGGAGATCACCCCGCGCATGACCGAGGGCACGGTCTATTTCGTCGATATCGCCCTGCCACCAGGTCGTGGCGCCGGCGCAATCATCGAGCAGTACGGCGAAGACAAGGTGAAGCTGCGAGACGCCGCAACCTGCCCGCAAGCGCAATAAGTTGGTGCGAACCCTTGAGTCGAGGGTTCGAAAGGCCAATAATTCGGCACCCTCGGCAGGGTGTTTCATGAAGCAGCGCCGGCATAGCTCAGCTGGTAGAGCAACTGATTTGTAATCAGTAGGTCCCGGGTTCGACTCCTGGTGCCGGCACCATTTAAAACAACAAGTTACGGGCCATCAATTGGGCCGTTTTCTGTTGGGGTAGCAATTGGGGTAGCGTTTTGACCGAAACCTGGTCGATTCTGCCTTCAACGAGCAACACGCCAGATCAGGCGTCACCTCTTCAATTTGACCCTCGAGGAACGCCTATTCGATCAGGCCCACCAGCTCCTCATCCGGCCGTCTGGATACCCGTAGCAGGGCTGGCAGTTCACAATAAAAACAGGGCATGCGGTAAGCGTGCCATTTCTTACTGCACCGGAATCAGAACTCTGCGTTTTCTTCAGAAAATCGACCCCCCACAGTCTGCCGTCCCTCCGGGCCGGGCGTGAGTGAAAGAGGGAATCGGCCAGCCCTAAAGTGCCGGTGATTAGGCCCTAAAAGGCTCCGTTTGGCGCCTTCCGAGGCGTATCTGGCGACCTATCCCCCTCAGGTAAGAGGCACCCCTGGGGTCGGGCTTTTTGGTCCGTAAACGCTGCCTAATGGCGTGATTACGGGGCATGTAACGGACCTGAAGGGCATGAGCCAGATAAATCATTCAGTATTTCACTTCGATATGGGTCCCACCCGGAGGGGGTATCGGGGGGCAAAAACCGTCCTGCGATTGTCGTCGTAAGGGTGCATCCAAAATTGCTATAAGACAAAAGGGCAATGTCGGCTTTTCCCAACAGCGGACGTGCAGAAAGGCCAAATTAAGCGGAAATGAAGGGCAGCGCTCAAACGGGGCGGACGCTTTGTAGACCCCGAAAATTCCAGCTCGAAGTTTCGAAAAGCCGCCACAACTAGCAATCCAGAGGGCGTGCGATGGCTCACAATTCGTGTGGGTTACGGGTGTTCATATCGCGAAATGGCGATACTAGCTAGCCATCAGCCTATGCGTTCTAACTNNATCCGGATTGAAATAGGGACTGCACAGACCCCAAAGTTCCTTTGCCCGATTTGTGCCAAGCAAGAAATAGATCACGTCGCGGTAACTTATCCATGTTTCTTCATCCAGCGCACCGGATCGATACTGAAGCCATTCGTGTTCCCGGGCTCGCATCTGACCAATCATCCAAAACAGGAGTCGTGTTTTCTCTGCAAAGGATGGCTTCTCGTCTTGACTGAAAAGTCGTCCCAGCTCGGGATACTCGACGAATTTGTAGACGCCCCCTTGATCATAAGCAACCTGGGCTTGCCTCGATTCCGACCAGAGTATCTGAGCCCCCTGTCGAACCTGCGCAGCCAGATAAACCAATGTCACAATGACAGCTATTTGACCGATGATTTCCGCGATATGGGCAATCTGTTCTAGGTTCATGAGGTTTACCCCAACTTCATTTCGATTACCCGACGCAATCCGCGCCCAAGGAATCCAGTGTATCCCTCGGATTCAGAAGCGGCCCCTTAGACGCAGTTTAGCCCAACGGCAGCTTCGAGGGTGCGGATTCAACCTGTCGATGCAACAACTTAGCTCTAACTATAGAGAGGAGGATGTTGCAGATGAAGTACCGGAAAAGGATCCATTACACCGAGAAGCATAAGGCGCTGATGTGGGATCGCCGGCAGGGCGGCCAGTCACTGCATTCGATCGCTCGTTTGTTCGGCCGCCATCATGCATCGATTCAAGGCTTCCTGACCAGGGCCGGTGGCATTCGACCGTCGAAGCGCAGACGATCACGCTTAGCGTTGACGACGGGGGAACACGAGGAGATACCGCGTCGTTTCTTTGCCGGGCGTTCGATCCGATAGATTCCATCGGAGCCGGGCCGAGCACCTTCGATGACAAGTCGCGAGCTGCATCGCAACGGCGACCAGGGGGCGCGGCGGACGGATGTCCCCGTGGCGTTAAAGAATGACCGAAACCAGGGAATGCCGCCGATCGAAGAGACAGAATCGCACGTGTCGAACTGTCGTATTGCAGCCAGTGCCTTTTGACCGTCTGTAAAGAAAGCCCTCCTACGGTAATTAATGAGGTACCTGTTCACATTACATAAGTATTTTTGCCATTGGTTCCCGAACGGATTTCTGTGCATACTGATCAATGGCAAAGCGTCGCTCCAAGAACAACAGTCTGGCCGCGAAGGCACTTAATGGAGAGAGACGTTTCCGGTAAAGAGCACTCGTGTCAAAAAGAAAAGTGTAGCGTGGCCCAAGAAAAGAAGTCCGAAGAATCTGTAGACCGGCGCAGAGAAGACTGGGTGGTCAACGGTGATGATGCCGACGACGACGTCACGTCGGAGCTTTCCCCCCGTCAGGGCAACACCTCCCGCGAAGAGACTGTCGAAGCGCCAGCTGAAACAAAGACTGTCGACACGCAGGTCGCGTCGCAAGTTAATTCCGAAACCGGCGACGTGTTCAACGTTGGCGCCCTGCTGAACGGCCGCTTCGAGATTATCGAGCTCGTGCACTCGAGCGGTATGAGCCATGTGTACAAGGCCATGGATCATCGCCGACACCCCGAAGGTTCCGGCCAGATATACGTTGCAATCAAGACGCTGCGAGCCTCTCTCTCCGACCGTATCGAGTTACGTATGATGCTGGAGCGTGAAGCGGCAAAAGCACGATCGTTGGCACATCCAAACATCGTTAACACCTTCGATTTCGACGAGCACGAGGGTCGCTTCTTCCTCGTCATGGAATGGCTCGAGGGCGAATCGGTAAAAGCCATCTTACGGCGCACGAACGGCCAGCGGCTTTCACCCACATTTGCATGGAACGTGATCAAGGGGGCGGCCGAAGCGATTCGTTACGCGCATCTCAATGACATCGTGCATGCTGACATCAACCCGTCAAACATCTTCATAACAACGACCCATGACATCAAGTTGCTCGATTTCGGGGTCGCGCGCTTTGTCAACGATCTGCACGATCCGGCTGAAGACGAGGTATGCTGGGTCACGCAGACGTATGCAAGCCCCGAGGTTCTCCAGGGGTCTGCCCCGGTTTTCCAGGATGACGTCTTTTCTCTCGGCTGCGTTGCCTATCGATTGCTTGGTGGTAAGCATCCGTTCGCCGGTTCGCCGGCGACCGTTGCCGAGGATAACGACATTCCGGTTGAGCCGATCCCCGGATTACCCGAGAGCGACAGTGAGGTTCTGATCCGAGCACTTGCATACTCGCGGGCTGATCGGCCGGACACGGTCGAGGTATTCCTGCGCAATGAGCCAATTCCTGACAGGGTGCGCGTCCGTGCAGGCGGACCGGAGTGGAGCACGTACTTCTTGCGCTGGGGTCTGCCGTCTGTCTCGGCGGTGACTGCCGCGCTAGCCGTCGTCTGGTTGTTCAGACCTGACGTACCAACATCCGAGGCCATCCCGGAGAGCACGGAGGAAATTCTCCCGTCCGTCACTCAGGAGGCGCCTCAGGCCGAGGCTCTTCCGCACACCGCGCAGCAATCGTCTGAGGATGGCATCCATGAAGCACCGCCGGCGGAGGTTTCTGATCAATCAAACACACCGACAGTCGAAGAAATGCTCGCCAACGGCAAAAGGGCCGTCGAGGAGCAGCGACTGATTCTCCCGGAGAGCGACAATGGTCGCGAATGGTATCGCCGGATTCTCGCCGTCGAGCCGGAGAATCCCGAAGCGCTGCGTGGCCTGCGTTCGATCAGTGATACCTTCGTCGAGCGTGCGAACACGGCACTCAAGTCTGGAAATCCCCAGGCGGCAGTGTCTGCGTTGACAGTCGCGTCCGAAACGGATGCCGGCAATCCGGCCATAGGTGTCGTCAACGAGCTGCTGGTCGCGCAAGGAGATGCGCAGCTGGCGGCGGCGCGCATGGCGGCAGCAACGGGTGACATCGGACAGGCCGCCGCGGCGCTCGATCAAGCAGAGCAGTATGCGCACATAGCACCTGTAACCATCAATTCTGCCAGGGAGAATCTCGTCGGGCTCGCGCGAGAGTCTGCGCTTCTCGACAACATAGCCGTCGCTGACAATCACATGTTGGAAGGTCGGTTGCTAGAGCCTGCCGGCAACAATGCGCGTGAGACGCTCTCCCAGTTGAGTGACGAATACGGTGGAGATTCCCGCGTGCTCGCTGCTAACCAGAGGCTCGCGGAGCGGCTACTAACCCGAGCTGCGTTCGCCACTTCGTCAGGCAACATCTCCGATGCTGAGTTTTTCATCGATGCAGCAGATTCCCTTGGTGTTCTGACAGCGGAAGTCGCTCTCGCCCGAGCATCGGTCGCGGCAACAGCCGAGACAGTAAATGCTGCCCGCGGTGTGGAGGTCCTCAACGGGGCCCCTGATGATTCCGGCATACTCGTTGCCAGCAATGATCCGCGGGCCGACGCCGCTGTCGAGCTTACAGCGCCCGCTGCACGTTCGGAACCGACACCGGTGCGGCTGGAAGATCTTGGCCTTGAGCGCTTCATTTCGCCAGTTTATCCGCGTAGCGCCAAGCGGCGCGGGCTGACCGGCTACGTCGAGGTTGCTTTCGACGTCAATCCGGATGGCAGGACAAGCGCCATAGAAGTAATCCGCGGCGTGCCTGCCGGGACCTTCGACGAGAGCGCGGCTGATGCAGTACGGCAGTGGCGCTTCCAGCCGCGGCAAGACACCGTTCGCGGAAACATCACACTACGTTTTGAGGTCGCAGAGTAGTGAATTGATTTTCTTGGTTTGAATAGTGAGACATTGACTGCGAACGGCGATAGACCTTGTTGTACGAAGGATACCTGCAAACATAGATAATTGACGCAAGAGTGGCCTCTGTATGTCGTATGCCAGAAGGGCTGGGCAACCGACGTGTAATCTGTAGGTCCCAGGTTCGACTCCCGTTGCCGGCACAGAACACGAAAGGGGGCTCCGGGAGAGCTCCCTTTCGCGCTTGCGCCGTCACAAGGTTCCTTTTACCGTGTCTCCCGCGGCGGCAGCCCGGTGTGCTGCGTCAACAGCTTGCCGCGGCGCACCCGCTTCTCGTGGGCTTTCCTGGTGTTCTNNAGCGCCTCGCGGATCATCGGCCAGTTGTCCGGGTCGTGGTAGCGCAGCAGCGCCTTGTGCAGGCGGCGCTTGACGCGGCTCTTCACGATCTCGACCTTCTCGCTGTCGTAGGTCACCTTGCGCAGCGGGTTCTTCGACGAGTGGTACATGGCCGTCGCGGTCGCCATCGGTGACGGGTAGAAGGCCTGCACCTGGTCGGCGCGGAAGTTGTACTTCTTGAGCCACAGCGCGAGGTTGACCATGTCGAGGTCGGTCGTGCCCGGGTGCGCGGCGATGAAGTAGGGGATCAGGTACTGCTCCTTGCCGGCTTCCTTGCTGTACTTCTCGAACAGTTCCTTGAAGCGGTCGTAGCTGCCGATGCCCGGCTTCATCATCTTGTCGAGCGGGCCGCGCTCGGTGTGCTCCGGGGCGATCTTGAGGTAGCCGCCGACGTGGTGCGTGACCAGTTCCTTCACGTACTCCGGGTCCTCGACCGCGAGGTCGTAGCGCAGGCCCGAGGCGATCAGCACCTTCTTGATGCCCGGCAGCGCGCGCGCCTTGCGGTAGAGCCGCGTCAGCGCCGAGTGATCCGTGTTGAGGTTCTTGCAGATGCCCGGGAAGACGCAGCTCGGCTTGCGGCAGGCGGCCTCGATCTCCTTGCTCTTGCAGGCGAGGCGGTACATGTTCGCCGTCGGCCCGCCGAGGTCGGAGATCACGCCCGTGAAGCCCGGCACGGTGTCGCGGATCTTCTCGACTTCCTCGAGGATCGACTCCTCCGAGCGGCTCTGGATGATGCGGCCCTCGTGTTCGGTGATGGAGCAGAACGTGCAGCCGCCGAAACAGCCGCGCATGATGTTGACCGAGAAGCGGATCATCTCGTAGGCCGGGATCCGCGCATCGCCGTAGGCCGGGTGCGGCACCCGCGCGTAGGGCAGGCCGAAGACATAGTCCATCTCGTCGGTTGTCAGCGGTTCCGCCGGCGGGTTCAGCCACAGTTCCTGGCGGCCGTGGGCCTGCACCAGCGCCCGCGCGTTGCCGGGGTTGGTCTCGAGATGCAGCACGCGGCTCGCGTGCGCGTACAGCACCTTGTCGTTACGCACTTTCTCGTAGGACGGCAGCCGTATCACGGAGCGCGCGCGGTTCTTTTTCGCATCGGGCACGAAGCGCAGCACGTTGCCCTCGGCCTCCGGCTCGTCTTCGGCCTGCTTCGTTGCACACGCCGCGGTATCCTGCGTGTTGACGTATGGGCTCACGATCGCGTCCACGCGCCCGGGCCGGTCGATGCGCGTCGAGTCGATCTCCCACCAGCCCTCCGGCGTGTCCTTGCGCAGGAACGCGGTGCCGCGGATGTCGGTGATCTCCGCGATGGGCTCGCCGCGCGCCAGGCGGTGTGCGAGTTCGACCACGGCCCGCTCCGCGTTGCCGTAGAGCAGAATGTCCGCATGCGCATCGACCAGGATCGAGCGCCGCACCTTGTCCTGCCAGTAGTCGTAGTGCGCGATGCGCCGGAGCGAGGCCTCGATGCCGCCGAGCACGATCGGCACGTCGCCGTAGGCTTCCTTGCAGCGCTGCGAATAGACGAGCGAGCAGCGGTCCGGGCGCCGGCCGCCGACGCCGCCGGGCGTGTAGGCGTCGTCGTTGCGGACTTTGCGATCCGCCGTGTAGCGGTTGATCATCGAGTCCATGTTGCCGGCCGCGACGCCGAAGAACAGGTTGGGCTTGCCCAGCGCCTCGAACGGCTCTTTCGAGTGCCAGTCGGGCTGGGCGATGATGCCGACGCGAAAGCCCTGCGCTTCGAGCAGGCGCCCGATGATGGCCATGCCGAACGACGGGTGGTCGACGTAGGCGTCCCCCGTGACGATGATGATGTCGCAGGAGTCCCAGCCGAGCTCGTCCATCTCGGCGCGCGACATCGGCAGGAACGGCGCGGTGCCGTAGCAT
>JABAHS010065915.1_pt1 | contig 17413 bp, 18 predicted proteins | sample 7062111 | NCBI WGS metagenome assembly JABAHS01 (sample SAMN14534600, study PRJNA622989) | marine sediment metagenome | biome: marine biome [ENVO:00000428]; feature: marine pelagic biome [ENVO:01000023]; material: deep marine sediment [ENVO:00002113]; isolation source: pool of 4 deep marine... | reverse complement strand
TCACTGACAGGTTGCCGTAGGCGCCGTCCTCGCGGATCAGGTCCGTGCCGGCCGCGTCCGCGTACCACTTGATGTTCAGCCACATGCGCCGGCCTTCCGGGTAGCCGGTGATGAGCTTGTGGCCGGTGTGGTTCGTCACCTCGACGTGGATCGAGCCGTCCTCTTCCTCTTCGACTTCCAGGCTCGCTGCGAGCCGCAACTGCTCGAGCGCGCGAGAGGCGCCGTCGTGCATGGCGGCGAGTTGGTTTGCCGTCATGTCGCCGCCGAGGCGTAACAGGCCCTGCCCGTTCAGGTGATCGATGACGGCCGGCATCCAGTAATTGCCGCCGGTCATGTCGTGCAGGGGCAGGTCGCTGCGCGTCGGTACGCCCTTCTTGTTGGCGCCCTTGCCGGTGACCGGCCGCATGTGGCAGGTCTGGCAGCTGAAATAACGCGCCGCCGCCGGGTTCTGGTAGTTGGCGCTATCAGGTGGGCCGCCCTGCGTGGCCGCTTCATACACCGCCTGCAGCGCGCCGCCGACCGGGAAATCTTCGTCCACATTCCCGTTTCCGTAGTCCTCCAGTTTCGTGGTCGAGATCTTGCCCGATTTGTACTCGCTGAAGGTGCGCTCGACGATGCCGTAGGCGTAGGGCGGGTTGTTGAAGGCCGCCTTGCCGTCAACCGCTCCGCCCGGCACGCCGTCGGCGACAACGGGGTCGTCGATGGGAGGCAGGGCCTGGCCGTGGTTGTGGGCGAGGTCGCCGACCACCGGGTTGGAGACGTCGTGGCAGGTGCCGCAGAAATCCGGGTCACGGTGGAAGTTCGACTTCATGAACTGGTGGCGAGCCTCGGCGTCGTTGTAAGGACCGAGCTTGTCACTACCACCCCACAGCGAAGACATGCCCGAGCCATGGTAGCCTTCGGGAACGGGCGAACCTCCGTCATTGGCCACGAAGGGCTCGAACTGGTTGCCAGGGTGTTCCTGGTCGTTCGGATTGGTCAGCTTGTGGCAGTAGTCGCATTCCACGCCGTCGGAATCGCCGGCCGCCAGGCCGGAACCGTCGGTTGGCGTGGAGCGTCCGGCCAGCCAGCCGCCGGTGGAGTGGCAGCGGATGCACAGATCGCCCGCACCGTCGAAATCCTGCTCGGCGATCGCCAGGGTGGCCCAGAAGATCGGATCGCGCCCGGCGTGCGCCATCATGCTGCCGCGCCAGTTGTGGGCGGGCTCCACGGCGCTGTTGTAACCGCCGTGGCAGTTGTCGCACTTGTTCGGTGATTCCAGCGTGCCGACTTCCTGCGGCTGCGTACCCGGCATCTGCACGTCGGTCGGCACCTGGTCGGCAGCGATCACCAGGGCGGGCAGCCACAGGCAAACAAGGATTAACAGGCGAACGCGGCATTTCATGGCGGGCACCTCGTCGGAGTCTCAGGAATGTCCTGTTATCCGGAAATCCTGTGGCCCGGCCCGGCCGACTGCCATGATTTACGTCAAATCTTGGGTCAGTTGCCGCATTAAATCACGTGGTTATGTTGCATCAATATTGTTTGCGCTGAGGGCAAAACAATGGTGTGTCAACCTGTTTTCCCGTCTTTCCAGGCCAGCCAGGACAGGTAACAGGCCGCCGCCAGCACCAGCGGTGCGCTGGTCACGCCGGGCAGAAGATATCCTGCGTATAGCGAGCCGGCGAGATGCCCGAGGCCGTTACCGATCATCAGCAGACCGAGCGCGATGCAAACCATGCGGGTGGCGCGACCGCCAGATGCCACCACCGGCGTCAGCAGGAAGCCGGCCGCGAGGACCACGATCAGTCCGCCCAGCCAGGAACCGAAAGTGAATACGGGAGCCGGGAAAAAGCCCAGAGACCGTCGCAGGTCGAGCACCAGTTCATTGTAGAAAGGCAGGAAGCCGGTCAGCGCCTCGTCCAGCACGTGCAGCGTCAGGGCGAGCATCAGGAGAATCCACGCCCGGGCTGTGCGATTCTGCTTCAAAAAAGCCCGCGGCGGCCGTGCCGCCGTTGCCCGCGAACACCACCGGTTCGCGGATCGTTCAGTCGTTCATCCAGTGGGAATAGTCCTTCTCCGCGCTGATGATGCTGTGCGGCATGTTGGCCATCAGTTCACGGAAGGACTCGCCCCGCATGTGGATCAGGTTTTCGTGGTCGCCCGCCTCGATGTAGATGTCCGGGGCCGACTTGAGCTGGTCGTCCCAGATCACCTGCAGGCCATAGGCTCCGCTGAGTGCCGGCACCGCGCCGAGTTCGCAGTCCTTGAACAACTCGGGCAGCTCGCTTTCTTGCGCCATTTCGAGATGGCGCCCCAGGGTCTCGTTGACCCAGTCCAGGTCCAGGCGGTTGGTCGACGGGAGCACGCTGACCACGTAGCCTTTCTCGTCCTCCAGCACCACGGCCTTGGCCACCTGGTGGCTGGGCACATGGGCCGAATGCGCTGCCTCCAGCGCAGTTTCGGAATGGGCGTGATGGACCACGTCGTATTCGACGTTGTGCTCCACAAGATAGGATTTCAAGGTATTAGCGATAGCCATGGCTTCCTCCAGCTGACATTGAGCGAAACCGTGGCTTGCCGGTAGACGTCGCAAGTCACGTTGCACTGGTGCAATGCGGCCCGGTGAAAGCCGGCCCGCACATCAATTATAGGGCTCCCGCAGGAGGGTTTCATGACCCAGGACATGCGTGCCGGTCATCGGTTCATGGCCCCGGATGTCCGGCAAGGCTTCATGGGGTGCCCTGCAGGGTATTGATCTGCGTCACTATGGGCCATAAGCAGTGGTGTTCTAATAAATTTCCACCAGGCGCATTGACAAGGAAGGGGGGTGTGCCCTCACGGGATATCCCGGTCGCTGTGCGCGTCTTTGGCCAGAGGCGGGTCAGTCAGATGAGCAGTGCCCACAATATAGTCTTCAACACGGGTGAACCGGCGTTTGCGGTTGACCGTAACGGAAGCATCGTGGCCTGGAACAGGGCCGCGGAAAGCACCTTCGGATACAAGAGCGACGAGGCCATCGGCCAGTGTTGCTGGAAACTCATGCGCGGGCAGGACATGTTCGGAAATCTCTATTGCCACGAACACTGTGCGCGACTCGAAATGGCGATCCGGCACAAGTCCGTCAAGCGCACGCGATTGAAGCTGCGGACCTCGGCGGACAAGCTGGAGGATTTCACCATCAGCGCACTGGTCCTGTACGACGAACCGGGCAGCGAGATCCTCATCAACCTGTGCCGCAAGGATCGGCTTGGTGACGGTGAAGGCCGCAGATCGCGTGACGGCAGGAAGTCGACCGACAACGGACGCAAAAGCGTACTGACACCCAGGGAAACCGAGGTGCTCAAGTGTCTCGCGGAAGGTCATTCGACCCGGGAGGTGGCCACCATGCTCAGCATCAGCGTGCCGACGGTGCGCAACCACGTGGAACACATGCTGCACAAACTCCACGCGCACAGCAGGCTGGAGGCCGTGGCGGTCGCCCGCCGACTCGGCATTATCTGAGTCACAGGCGATCGGAGACCTGCCATTTTGAGCACGTGAATGGGCCATTCGGCTCGTTTGCTTTCACAGCTCCCTGAATTCGATCGGGAAATTCCGGTGTTCTTGCGTGATCGAATCTGCTGCATCGATTGATTCAAGCAACGGATTTTTATCACCCGCGGCTGCCCCCACATTCGGCCCGCAACGCGTTCCCCGGCCCGGCCCGGTGCGCGCAGGTGTAACAGCGGCATCGCACGGCCGGCGGAACCTTGCAGGACCTTTGTTCAACCTGATAACGGAGGCATCCATGTTTGCAAGAATGGTCAAGGGCCACATCAAGCCCGGAAAACTCGAGTACGCCACGCGTCTGCTCGAAAACGACGTGATTCCGCTGCTCAAGAAACAGCACGGATTCCGTGATGAAATCAGCTTCTTCTCGGAAGGCATCGACGAGGGTTATGCCATCAGCTTCTGGGATACCAAGGCCGACCTCGAGAAATACGAGCGCGAGGTCTATCCCGAGGTGCGCGAGAAGATGGTAAATCTCTTTGACGACCTGCCGATGAGCCGGAAGTTCGAAGTGAGCAATTCCACCTGGTATCACATCCACGCAGCCTAAGCCGGTCCGATGGCTGGCTGCAGGGAGTGAACGGGGCGGTTCACAGCCGCCCCGTTCGTATTTCAGGCCCGCCTTGCACTACCAGGCCCGTATTGCGTAACCTTCGTTCAAACGTTTCACCGGTCACCGATTGATCCACGGACGGAGCAATAAGGGAGCCCCGTATTCCAATGGATAGCGATCGCCGGTTCCACCAGGGAGGCTGACGGCATGCAGGACGACAACAGCACCAAGATCGGGCATATCACCGAAATCACGGGCGAGGTATTCAAGGCCAGGCTGATATCCGAGGGAGACGAGTTCGTGGCCGAGCGGATGTTCGGCATGAACAAGGTCCGGATCGGGCAGGTCGGGTCCTACCTCTCCATCAAGCAGGGCGAGTCGCAGACCCTGGTCATGGTGGAGAAGCTCTGGAAGGAAACCGACCAGAAAGGGCACGACGCGCATTTCGTGAACCTGACTCCCCTGGGGGAGATCAACAAGGACGGCGAGTTCACGCGTGGCGTGGCGCACTTCCCGACGACCGGCGCAGAACTGCACGTGGTGTCCAACTGGGACCTGGAGCGGATTTTCTCCGAACACAGCGAGGTCGGCTGGAAGGTCGGCCGGCTTACCTCTTTCGACGCCATCGACGTCTACCTGGACGCGTCAGCCTTCTTCGGAAGGCACGCGGCCATCCTCGGCCAGTCAGGTTCCGGTAAATCATGGACGGTGACCAGCCTTGTGCAGTCCGCCCTGCGCAGCATGCCGCGGGCGCACATCGTCATGCTGGACATGCACGGCGAGTACTGCGACCGGGAAGTGGACGAGGTGTCATACAGCGCACCCTTCCCGGCCAGCAAGGTGCGAAGTCTCAAGGCGCGCGACGTGGAGTTTCCCTACTGGCTGCTGAGCTACTCCGAGATCTGCGAACTGATCGTGGACCCGGCCGACGAGAACGCGTCGATCCAGATTTCATTCCTGCGCTCGATCCTGATCCGCCTGAAGCGGGAGACGAACAAGCACCTGGACCTGGGGCACATCACGGTGGACTCGCCCGTGTATTACGCGATGGACGATTTCCTCGAACTGATCAGGGACGCCAACGAGGAGACCAGCGACTTCGGCAAGACCAAGTCTCCGCTCTATGGCAAGTTCGACCAGATGCTGGTGCGCCTGCAGAGCCTGCTCAACGACACGCGCTACGATTTCCTGCTCAAGCCCAAGGTCCGCACCTCGACCGAGTCGCTGGCCGGCCTGATGAAGGACATCGTGGGCATGGGCGATCCGCAGGCCAACGTCACGGTGCTGGACCTCAGCGCCGTGCCCTTCGACGTGGCGCCGATGGTGACGGCCCAGATCGCGCGACTCGCCTTCGAGTTCAATTTCTGGAATCCCCTGTGCCGCGAGTTCCCCATCTTCATCGTCTGCGAGGAGGCGCACGAATACATTCCGCGCGAAGACATCGCCCGTTACCGGGAAGCCCGCAAGTCCATGGAGCGCATCGCCAAGAACGGACGCAAGTACGGGGTCGGCCTGTGCGTTGTCAGCCAGCGGCCGCACGACGTGTCGGAAACCGTCCTTGCCCAGTGCAGTTCGTACATCTGCCTGCGCATCTCCAACCCGGACGACCAGGCGTACGTGCGCGCCATGGTGCCGGATGCGGCACGCGGCACCTTTGCGGCGCTGACCTCGCTGTCCAAGGGCGAGGCGGTGGCGCTGGGCGAGGCTGTTCCCATGCCCGTACGCTTCCAGGTCAACCTGCCAAATCCGCCGCCCAACTCCATCGATATCGATTATTCGGGCAAGNNTAAACGGTTAATGGTGAACAGCGAACGGATCGCTGTTCACTCCACGCTGGACAGCGACCGGGACGGCAGCGCTCCAGGCGACGTGCTGGACCTGGCGAAGCGGTTCTTCTGACGCAATTTGTCGTATGCTTCGCACGTATTTTCACGTAAGCGAAAGGATTACCAAATGAGAAAAGCAGCGATATTTTTACTGTTGGCGATGGTCTGCGCGACGGCGTCGGCCAACGACTTTTCCGCCGAGGAGGAGAAGATCCGCGCCGCCATGGCCGCCGAGGGCCGGCCCGAGGCCGACGTGGCCCGCGACCGGAACCGCAGGCCGGTCGAAACGCTCAGGTTCTTCGGCCTGCGCGACGACATGCGGATCGTGGAACTGATGCCCGGCGGTGGCTGGTACACGAGGATACTGGCGCCCCTGATGGCCGGGAATGGTGAATATTACGGAGCCCTGGGAACACGCCGGATCAAGGAACGCCTTTCCGGACAACCCGGCTTCGAGAATATGAACTTCGTGGCCGAGGACGCCAACATGTACCGGCCCGAGGGTTCGAGGTTCTACATGCTCGAATTCGACGGGCTGGGCGTGACCGACGCGGACATGGTCCTGACCTTCAGGAATTACCACAACTTCGCCGCCGAGGGGCGGGCCGCCCTCAATCGCGCTGTGTTCGACGCGCTGAAACCGGGCGGGATTTACGCGGTGGTGGATCACAGCCGGCGGCACATGGAGCCTGACAATCCCGAGAACCGCCGCAGGGTGGACCCCGTGCTTGCCATCAGGGAGATCCAGGACGCCGGTTTCGAACTCGTCGACTTCGCGGATTTCCACTACCGGCCGGATGACGAGCTTCGTTACGAGGTCGGACGCGCAACGGTCACCGGCAACACGGACCGCTTCACGCTGAAATTCCGCAAGCCGGAGTGAACCCCCGGGGTGTGGCCTGCCCAATCGGTCATTGAGCCAGGCAGGCATTGAACCGGGTCGGTGCCATCCCTATTTATTAGAAACACTTAATATAGTGCCGGCGCATCGCGCCAGCCCCTACCCGGAGCCAGCGCATGAGTTTCTCGAGAAAAGTGGTCTGCCCTTACTGCCAGGCCGTGAACCGGATTCCCGCGGACCGCCTCGGCGACAATCCCCTCTGTGGTCGTTGCAAGGAGGAACTGTTCAGGGCTCGTCCCACCGAACTGACACAGGAAAACTTCCAGCGGGAAATCTCCGCCAGCGAGGTTCCCGTGCTGGTCGATTTCTGGGCGCCGTGGTGCGGTCCCTGCAAGATGATGGCCCCGGCGTTCGAAAAAGCGGCCGTCAGCCTGGAGCCGCGCGTGCGCCTGGCCAAGCTCAATACGGACGAGGCGCAGGAGATCGCCGGGCAAATGGGCATCCGGAGCATTCCCACCTTGATCCTGTTCGACAAGGGCATGGAAGTGGCCCGTCACTCGGGCGCCATGATGGCCGGGGACATCGAGAACTGGGTAAATGCCAACCTGCCTGCCGAACAAACGGCCTGACGGTGTTCACCGCCCCGCCTTAACCAGTATCATGTGCTTCTTGCCGGCTGTCGGGGTGATTCACAGGGGCCCATGCAGAAAGCCAGTCTCGACCAACTGAAAATCGAGCGCGAGCCCGAGGGGGAATCCGAACCCAGGCGCTGGATCGGCATCGCGGTCGCGATCGCCGCCGTGGCGGTTGCTGCCGCCTGGTGGTTATTCCGGCCCGCGGCCGCTATCGAGGTGCGCACCGCCGTGGCGCGGGGCATGAGCACGGCGGAAGCCGGCACGGTGCTCAACGCGTCAGGCTATGTCACGGCGCGCCGCGCCGCCACGGTGTCATCCGAGATCACGGGCAAGGTTGTCGAGGTGCTGATCGAGGAAGGGATGCGGGTCGAGCAGGGGCAGATCCTGGCGCGTCTCGACGACGCCAACCTGCGCGCCAATTACGAACTGGCCGAGGCCCAGGTACACTCCGCCCGCACCGCGCTGGATGAAACGCAGGCCCTGCTGGACGAGGCTCGGGCCAACCACGAGCGCACCCAGAACCTCGTGAGGCGAGAACTGGCCAGCGAGGCCGAACTGGACCGGGCCCGGGCGCTGGCGGAATCGCTTGCGGCCATACTGGAACGCAAGCGGGCCGATATCGCGGTGGCGCAGAAAGGCCTGGAGGTCTGGCAGCGCCAACTGGAGGACACCGTCATCCGGGCGCCTTTTGCCGGCATCGTGGTGGCCAAGAATGCCCAGCCGGGTGAGATGATCTCGCCGGTCTCCGCCGGTGGCGGCTTTACCCGCACGGGCATCGGAACCATCGTGGACATGGCCTCGCTGGAAATCGAGATCGACGTCAACGAGGCCTACATCAACCGCGTCTCGCCCGGCCAGCAGGTCGTGGCCACGCTGGACGCCTACCCGGACTGGAAGATCCCGTGCCACGTGATCGCCATCATCCCGACCGCTGACCGCCAGCGAGCCACCGTCGAGGTCAGGGTCGGGTTCGACGAGCTGGACGAACGCGTCCTGCCGGACATGGGCGTCAAGGTCGCATTCCGGGATGCCGAGATCGAATTGCCGGCCGCCGGTACCGTTTCCGTTCCGGCGTCTGCGTTGCATACGCGCGATGGGCGCGACGTGGTGTTCGTGGTCAACGAGGGTGTATTGGAACGACGGGCCGTGGCGGTAACCGAGAACAGCGATGGCGAGGCGTTACTGGCGTCCGGGCTGGTGGCGGGCGAGCGTGTCGTGGTGGACGGGCCGGCAGACATCACTGGCGACATGAAAGTGAGGGAGCAAGGTGAATGACAGAAAGTAGCGGTAACGGTTTGCTGGTCGACGTCAAGTCAGTGGACAAGGTTTTCAAGCGGGGTTCCGAGGAGGTACATGTGCTCGGGGGCCTGGACCTGGAGATACCCCAGGGTGAATTCCTCGCGCTGATGGGGCCTTCGGGGTCCGGAAAATCGACGCTTCTGAACCTGATCGGAGGTCTCGACCGCCCCAGCGAAGGCACCGTTGAGGTTGCCGGCAAGCGAATCGACAAGCTGTCGAATCGCAAACTGGCTGCCTGGCGGGCCCGGCACGNNTTGACCGCGCAAAAAAACGTCGAACTGCCCCTGCTGCTGACCAGGCTGTCCAGGTCGAAACGGCGCCAGCACGCCGCCACCGCGCTGGAGATCGTGGGGCTTTCGCATCGCGCCGGGCACTATCCGCGCCAGTTGTCCGGTGGTGAGCAGCAGCGCACCGGCATCGCGCGGGCCATCGTGACCGACCCGACGCTGCTGCTGTGCGACGAGCCCACCGGTGACCTGGATCGCAAGGCCAGCGATGAGATTCTCGACATCCTGCAGGCGCTAAACGCCGAGCAGGGCAAAACCATCGTGATGGTGACCCACGATATCCACGCCGCGGCGCGTGCCTCGCGCACCCTCTACCTGAACAAGGGCAAGCTGTCCACGGAGCCGGAGGAATGAAATACCTCTACCTGGTCTGGAGCAACCTCAAGCGCAAGAAGCTGCGCACCCTGCTGACGCTGCTGTCCATCCTGGTGGCCTTCATCCTGTTCGGCTACCTGTCCGCCATCCGCCAGGCCTTCAATGCCGGAATCACCGTGGCCGGTGCGGATCGTTTGGTCGTCCGCCATAAAGTATCCATCATCCAGATGCTTCCGGAGGCTTACGAGGGCCGAATGGAGCAGATTGCCGGCGTGGACAATGCGGTGCACATGACCTGGTTCGGCGGGGTGTACCAGAAGCCCTCCAATTTCTTTGCGCAAATCGTGGTCAGGCCCGAGGAAATGTTCGACATGTGGCCCGAATACGTCGTCAGCGAAGAGCACAGGAAGGCGTGGTTGGACACGCGATCCGGTGCAATCGCAGGGCGGCAACTGGTGGACCGGTTCGGCTGGAAGGTCGGGGACCGGGTGCCCATCCAGGGCACGGCCTGGCAGCGAAAGGACGGCAACGAGACCTGGGAATTCGACCTCGTTGGCGTTTACGAGCCTGGCGAGAAGGGCACCGACGACACGCAGTTTTTCTTCCGCTACGACTTTTTCGAGGAGTCGCGGCTTTGGGGTTCGGGCATGGTCGGATGGTACACGGTTCGCATCGCCGACCCGGATGCCGCGACCGAGGTGGCGTCCAGGATTGACACGGAATTTGCCAACTCCCCGCAAGAGACCAAAACGGAACCCGAGGGCGCGTTCATCCAGGGTTTTGCCAACCAGGTCGGCGATATCGGCCTGATCATGACGGCCATCGTGGCGGCCGTGTTTTTTACCATCCTGCTGGTGGCCGGCAACACCATGGCCTATGCCGTGCGGGAACGGACCAATGAACTTGCCGTCCTGAAGGCCGTCGGTTTCACAGATCGCGGCGTGCTGGGCCTCGTGCTCGGGGAATCGTTCGCGCTCGCCGGGGTCGGCGGCATGCTTGGCCTGGCGCTGTCCGTGTTGCTGGTGTCCTTCGGAGATCCCACCAAGGGCTCCCTGCCGGTGTTCTTCATACCCACGCGGGATATCGTGATTGGCATCCTGCTGATCGGGGTGATGGCTGTAGTTGCCGGAATACTGCCTGCCCTGCAGGCTCAACGCCTGCGCATTGCCGACGCTTTAAGGAGGTAGGAAGCCATGGCGGGCCTGTTCAACTGGTTTTCCCAGATCGTCGCGGTCTCCAGATACAACCTGCGCACCCTGCACCAGCGCAAGGGATCTTCCGCATCGGCTGTGTTCGGCATTGCCGGCGTCGTGGCGGTCATGGTCAGCGTGCTGTCCATTGCCCACGGGATCATGCGCATGATGGAAAATTCCGCTGCCATGGAGAACGTCATCGTGCTGCGTGGCGGGGCAAGCACCGAGATGATGAGCGGCCTCGGGGGCGATCACACCGACATCATCGCCGAGGGCCCGGGTATCACGAGAAACGAGGCCGGGGCAGTCGCGTCACCCGAACTGTTCGTCATCATCAACCTGCCCATGCGCGCCACCGGGACGGATGCCAACGTGCCGATGCGGGGCGTACGAGAGCAAGCGTTTCACGTTCGGGACAGTTTCAGCATCGTGGAAGGCAGGGCGTTCCGATGGGGCCTGAACGAGGTGATTGTCGGCGTGGGTGCACAGCGTGAATTTTCGGGCCTGGACCTTGGCGCCTCCATCGAGGTCGGCCAGGAGGACTGGACGGTGGTCGGCGTGTTCGAAGCCGGCGGTGGGATCGCGGAATCGGAGATCTGGGTTGATGCGGCAGTCCTGCAACCCGCCTACAGGAGAGGCAATTCCTACCAGGCGGTGTACGCAAAGCTTGAGTCGAGCGAGAACTTCCAGGAGTTCAAGGACAGCCTGTCCGCCGACCCCCGCCTGAATGTCAAGACCATGCGGGAACAGGATTACTACAACGAGCAGTCCACGATCATCTACAACCTGATCACCGGCCTGGGTTNNTACGGGACTGGGTACCCTGATCGCAGTCATCATGGGTCTGGGTGCCGTGTTCGGGGCCCTGAATACCATGTATACCGCGATTTCGTCACGCACACGGGAAATCGCCACCCTGCGCGCACTCGGTTTCCGTTCCGGCCCGGTGGTCCTGTCCGTGCTCGCGGAGTCCCTGCTGCTGGCCCTGTTTGGCGGTCTGGCAGGAGCGGGCCTGGCATGGCTGGCCTTCGACGGCTTCAAGGCCGCGACCCTGAATTTTTCGACTTTCAGCGCCATGACCTTCACTTTCGACGTCAACGTGCAACTGCTGACGCAGGGAATCTTCTTCGCCATGGCGATCGGCCTGGTCGGTGGATTGTTCCCTGCCATTCGGGCCGCCCGCCAACCGATCGCCACGGCTTTGCGAGAACTCTGATCCGGTTGATTTATGAAAGGAAAACCCCGCTCCGGCGGNNTCCGGCGGGGTTTTTCAGTGGTGTCTCAGGCACAGCCCGGATGCGGCTGGTCGAATCCGGTTTCCGGTGCTGCTTGCCCCGGCTACCCCCAGCGCGATTCCAGGACCGGCGCCAGCCGCCGCGCCAGGTCCCTTGACCAGGCGTCCACCGCAGCGACGCCGGGATGATAACCGTCCTCCGCGAACAGTTCCGGGTCGGGCACGCCCCCGAACGGCAGGTGCCGGACGCCTGCCAGCGGCGCGAGCAGCTTTTCCAGCTCGCGGTCGAATCGCCTGGCGCGGTTGCCCATGACGTATCTCAATGGCTGCGGCAGCGCGGGAAAATGCGCCAGCGGCGGTATCCCGAGCTGCACGAGCAGGGCTCCAGGCGCCAGTCGGCGCAGCCGTTCGTAGAGCCGGCGGGTTTCCGCTTTCCACCGGCGCAACGGCGCCAGCCCCGTGACGTCGTTGAGCCCGTTCGAGACGACAAGCACATCCGCACGGGCCCAGTTCACGCCGGCAGGCAACTGCAGGAGATCGCCGGTACGGGCGCCGTTCGTTCCGTGACCGGTCCAGCAGATCCTGCAACCGAGTTCCGCGGCCAGCGCCCGGGAAAGGCGGGCGGGCAGCGCCTGCGCCATGGTTTCCACGCCGACACCCGCGATGATGGAATCGCCCAGCGCCACCAGGTAGCGTGAGCGGCCGTCCCCCGCGTGTCCTTCACGTGCGCCCGGCGCTTCAGGCAAGCGTGGCGTCCGGGACTTCGCCCAGAGACCCTGGGCCATCGCCAGTGGCATCAGCAAGGCCATGATCATGGCACGGGGAAACCGGAAAAGTTTCATGGGGCGGATTATAGTCCGGCTCCGGCCCGTGCCGCCCGGAGCGGCCCCCGGTTGCGGCGCGTGACCATTGACACTTATTGCCGGCGGTTCCCCGCGCTAATCTCGATGCATCGTCAGGCTGGAGGGGAGCGTTCGTGATCAGGATCGAGGGCGTCAGCAAGCAGTTCGGTGACCTGGTCGCCGTGGACGATCTCAGCCTGGAAATCAGCGAGGGCGAGATTTTCGGCTTGCTGGGCCCGAACGGCGCCGGCAAGAGCACCATCATCTCGATGATCTCGGGACAACAGTTGCCCACCTCCGGAGAATTGAGCGTTGCCGGACTGAAGCCCACGTCCAGGGCAGCCAAGCGCCTGATCGGCGTCGCGCCGCAGGCCATCGCCCTGTACGAGGACCTGTCCGCGCTGGCCAATCTCGAATTCTTTGGCGCCCTGTACGGCATGGGGCATCCCGAACTCCGGTCGAGAACCGCCGAGGTCCTGGAATTCGTCGGCTTGACCGATCGCGCCAGGGACCGGGTCGAGAAGTACTCCGGCGGCATGAAGCGTCGCCTCAACCTGGCGGCCACGCTGATGCACCAACCGGACATCCTGCTGCTGGACGAACCGACCGTGGGCGTCGATCCGCAGTCGCGCAACAAGCTGTTCGAAAACGTCCTGGACCTGAAGGCGCGCGGCAAGACCGTCGTTTACACCACGCATTACATGGAGGAGGCGGAACGCCTGTGCGACCGCGTGGGCATCCTGGACCGCGGCAGGATGCTGGCGCTCGGGCACGTAGATACCCTGATCGACGAGCACGGCGGCGACAGCAGCCTGAGCATATCCACGGACGACGGGGAAATCATCCGCAAATCCTCGCAGCCCGTAGCGGACCTGCAGGCACTGCTGGCGGAGCATCCGGACGTGCGCGATCTTCGCCTGGCGCGGCCGGATCTCGAGCAGGTATTCCTGAACCTGACCGGACGCCATTTGAGGGACTGAGTAATGGGCATGATCGTCGCAATGGTGAAAAAAGACCTGATGCTCCTGTTCAGGGACAAGGTCACGGTGTTCTTCACATTCGGGTTTCCGCTGATCTACGCCGGAATCTTCGGCTCGATATTCAGTGCTGGAGGGGGCGGTGGTTCCGGCATGTCCGTGGCCGTGACCGACCTGGACCAATCGATGCATTCCGCCGCCTTCGTGCAACGCATGGACGAGGTCAGCGAACTCCGGATCGAGATCATGGAAGAGACCGAGGCGCGCGAGGCCACGCGCAAGGGCCGCAAGGTGGCCTACATCATCCTCCCGGAAGGCTTCGGCGACGCCTATGGCAGCCTGTTCTCCGGGGGCACGCCAGAGGTGATCATCGGCGTGGATCCCTCCCGCCAGGCCGAGGCCGGCATGCTCCAGGGCGCCATGATGAAGCTCGGAGTCGAGCGATTCGAGAATGCATTTTCCAATACGGACAGCCTGCTGGAGCAACTCGACGATTCGATCCTGGCTGTCGAGCAGGACGAGGAAATGCCGGAAGAGTGGCAGTCCCTGCTACGTGAGTACCTCCCGCAGATGCGTGAGCTGGCCGCGGAGGACGGCCTGGGCGACAGCGGCGGATCAGGGGGGGAAGATGGCGGCGACAATGACTTCGCCTCGGCACTGCAACCCCTGGCCCTGGAATTCGAGGACGTGGCCGTCAGCCGTGACGGGCCGAAAAACGGCCACGCCATCACGGTGCCCCAGGCCATGTACTGGGCCATCATGGGCGTGGTGATGGGTTTTGGCGTGGCGCTGGTGCAGGAAAAGGCCCTCGGCACCATGACGCGGTTGATCGCGGCGCCGATCAGTCGCATCCAGATCCTCGGCGGAAAGGCGGCCGGGTGCTTTTTCGCTTTGCTGGTCGTCATGGCGTTGCTGTTCACGTTTGCGCGGTTCGCATTCGGGGTTCCCATCGAGAACCCGGTCAAGCTCATGCTGGCGGTGCTGGCGGTGTCGGTCTGTTTTGTCGGCATCATGATGTTCCTGGCGGCCCTGGGTAAAACCGAGCGCGGCATGGGCAGCCTGGGGTGGGGTGTGATGATGATCTTCGCCATGTTCGGCGGTGCCATGGTCCCCCTGTTCATCATGCCGGACTGGATGAGGGCGATCAGCGACTACAGCCCCGTCAAGTGGGCCATCATATCGTTCGAGGGCGCAACCTGGCGTGGCTTCACCTACCAGGAACTGGCGCTGCCACTGACCGTCATGCTGGTGCTGGGGGTTTTGCTGTTCCTGGCAGGCAGCCGGATGATGAAGCTGGAGGACTAGTCCCGAAGACCGGGCCGGAAGGCCGGGCCGCAAGACCGGGGCAGTCTATTCCACGGCGATCTTCACCACCTTTCCGCCCTGGACGGACACGATCATGTCGCGCTTACGTCCGCGTTCGTATACCCAGTTGACCACGCTGGTCGAGGTGTTGCGCCCCCGGCTCCCGATCGACTCCCGGGCCCGGATCTTGTGCGCCGGTTGCCCGCAATTCCGGACCAGCCGGCTTACCGGGTCCCCGGTTACCACCAGTTTCGTACCGCAGCGAAAACTGCCAGACTGGGCCTCGACCGGAACCATGAGCAGGGTCCATGCCATCATCACCCCAGGCAAGCTCTTCATCGCGATCCTCCGTGCATGGACAAAGGGTATTGCGGCGCGATGGCGGCGGCCTCGGCAAATCGTCCCTGCAAGCGGTAGGAAATTGCTGTTCGAGATCCAGCTCGATATTGGCGATCGGCCAATGGAGGAACCGGCGTAACCTTTCCGGGGTCAGAAGCGTCAGAATCCTTGCACGCACGGATCCGAGATCATGAGAAAAGCGACTCCCTGGCTGGTGCTCCTGGTACTGCTGGTCGCCGCAGGCGCCTGGTACGTGCTGTCGAGGGAACCGGCCGAAACACACCCGTCCGTGATGCCATTGCCCGAGGCGCCGCCGCCGGCCGTCACTCCCGAACCCGAGTACCCGGTGGAAGCCATCGAGCCACCGGCCGAGGGCGAACCCGAACCCGAGCCGCTGCCGCCGTTCGAGGAAAGCGACGCGGCCATCATCGAGGCACTGGCGGCCCTGTTGGGCGCGGAGGCGATGGATGCCCATTTCGTGCTTGAACAGGTCATCAGCCGCATCGTCGCCACGATAGACAGCCTGCCGGGCCGGGAAATCGCCCCGCTGGTGCTGCCCGTGCGGCCCGCGCCCGGAAAGTTCATTACGGTGCAGGAGGGCGAGACGGTGGTCATGGGCCCGGACAACGCGGCGCGTTACCGGACTTACATGGACTTGATGCAGCGCGTCGCCACGGATGACCTCGTGGCCGTCTACGCGCGCTTCTATCCCCTGTTCCAGGAGGCCTACGGATCGCTCGGCTATCCTGACGGCTATTTCAACGACCGCCTGGTCGAGGTGATCGACCACCTGCTCGGCACCCCGCAAACCTCCGGAAACGACCCCCTGGTCAAGCCTGAAGCCGTGTACCTCTACGCGGACGAGGCGCTGGAATCGCTGTCCGCCGGCCGGAAGGTCATGCTGCGCATCGGCCCGCAGAATGCGGATCTCGTGCGCGCGAAGCTGACGGAAATGCGCGCTGCCGTGGCCGGCCGCGAATATCCGTAAATCACGTCCCAAATGAAAAACCCGGCCTGGGCCGGGTTTTTCGCGTGGTTGTCCTGCCGGGAATCAGGGATTCTCGATCTGGATGTCCCACATGTAGTCGAGGTGATCTCCGCAGATGGCGCTGAATTCCTGGCCGGCCGCGGTGGCTTCCTCGTCGCCGAACACGGCGTTGATGGCGTCGTTCCTGGCGTGCAGGACGGCCTTGTGGGAATCACCGGTCATGGTCAGCAGGCGGCGGATCTTGCCGCCGACGAAATGCTGTGACCAGCCCCAGGAGGTGATCTTGCCGTCTTCCACCAACTTGTCGTAGGCCGGCGCGAAATGCTCCGTCACGATCTCGTCGGCCCGTGACTCCCTGGTCTGGTCGCAGTAGAAATAGACCGAGAATCCGGCGGGCCCGCGTTCTGCCGCGCCCGTGCCAACGTCTTCGCTCTGCCAGATGTAGTCGTCGTGTCCCCCGCAGGCGTCGCCGAAGGTGGTGTCGTCGCCGACGGCCTCGTCCGTGGCTGCGTAAAGCTTGTCGCCGGCGTCCATCAGCGCATCGATGCCGTTGGCTGAGTGGTACAGCACGCGACGCCACTTGCCGCCGTTGCGATGGGCCAGCCAGCCCCAGGCGTTGATGGTGCCGGCCTCGACCGCGGCGTCGTAGATCGGCGCAAACTGTTCCTTGACGACCTTGTCGGCATCACCCTCTTTCGAAACGTGGCAGTAGAAATAGGTCGCCTGGACATATGTCGGGGGTGCTTCCTCCTCCTCTTCCTGGGCAAAGCCTGCCGGCGACACGGCAAGGAACAGGGTCGCGGAAACGATAATCAGATTTCTCATGTAACTCTCCCTGATGATAAATAGGACCGGCGATTGCCGGCTAAAGCAAAGTATAGGCGCTTCGGGAAATTTTGCTTGATCGCCCGGACCGCGGCCCCATGTTCAGGGGATGGCCGAGCAATCTTCATCGGAACGCCCCGCCGGCACCTCCCTGAAGCCGCTGCGCACGCTGGTGCCGTTCATCTGGCCCTACCGGGGCACGTTGGTCGCCGCGCTGGGCGCTCTGCTGATTGCCAGTGCCGCCATGCTCTCGCTGCCCGTCGCGCTGCGTTACCTCATCGACAACGGCTTCGTGGCCAACGACGTGGAGACCGTCAACCGCTATTTCGGCTGGTTCTTTGCCGCCGCCTGCGTGTTCGGGGGCTTCGCAGCGCTGCGTTTCTACCTGGTCACGTGGCTGGGTGAACGCGTGGTGGCTGATAT
>JABAHS010094345.1_pt1 | contig 17463 bp, 18 predicted proteins | sample 7062111 | NCBI WGS metagenome assembly JABAHS01 (sample SAMN14534600, study PRJNA622989) | marine sediment metagenome | biome: marine biome [ENVO:00000428]; feature: marine pelagic biome [ENVO:01000023]; material: deep marine sediment [ENVO:00002113]; isolation source: pool of 4 deep marine... | reverse complement strand
CTTGGCGACTTGGCGGTTCAATAGATATTGATCAGAACCTGCCTAGTAACTAGTAATTGATTTGAAATGACCGTTGCTGAAGCCCTGGACCGAGCCCGATCGGAGCTCGAGCGCGTGTCGGACACCGCCCGCCTCGACGCCGAGGTCCTGCTGGCGCATGCCCTGGACACCGATCGCGCCCATCTCTACGCCTGGCCGCAGCGCCGGTTGAGCGATGAGCCGCGCGAGCGCTTCCGGGCGCTGCTCGCACGGCGCCTCGAGGGCTGGCCGGTGGCCTATCTGACCGGGCACCGGGAGTTCTGGTCGCTGGATCTGTGGGTCGACGTCGACACCCTCATCCCGCGCCCCGAGACCGAGCTCCTCGTCGAGCGCACGCTCGCGCGGATCCCCCGGCGGGACCCCGCCGACGTGGCCGACCTCGGCACCGGCTGCGGGGCCGTCGCGCTGGCCATCGCCTCGGAACGGCCCTTGGCGCGGGTGGTCGGCGTGGAGCATTGCGAGCGCGCGCTGGCGCTGGCCCGGGCCAATCTCGCGCGGCTCGGTCTCCACAACGTCGAGCTGCGCGAGGGGTCGTGGGGCGCACCGCTGGAACGGGCCGCCTTCGACGTGATCGCGACCAACCCGCCGTATGTTGCGAGCGGCGATCCTCACCTCGACCGTGGGGACCTGCGCTTCGAGCCGCGCGAGGCGCTCGAGGCCGGCCCCGATGGGTTGGCCGCCATCCGCACGCTCGCGGCGACGGCACCGTCTCATCTCAAGCCGGGCGGGTGGCTGCTCACCGAGCACGGCGCCGATCAGGGGGAAGCGGTGCGCGGACTGCTGCGCGAGCGCGGTTACGACGCTGTGCGCGCCTATCGCGACAGGGGCGACCGCGAACGGGTGACCGAAGGGCGCTGGCCGAACGGCCCGGGCATGGGCTGAACACGGACGGCCCGGCGGGCCGGTCGCATGCTAGGCCGAGCGCTGCCGGGTCTCGGGCTCACAGGGGCGCTGAAAATAGCAGGTCAGCAGGCTCGAGCCCGCGGTCAGCGCCCAGAACAGGAAGAATCCCACCGTGTAGCCGCCCAGGCGGCTGACCTCGCCATAGCCCATCGCCGGCATGATCACCGCGGGATCGAAGGCGGTGAAGAACAGAACGGTCGCCACGCCGGCTATGATGAACGACGGCCAGAGCACCGCAACGACACGCTGTATTCTGGGAATTTCTTGCATGCGCTTGCCCTTTCGGGCGGCGACCCGAGCCCGCCCACCGCTTCGAGTCGGAGTGATTATCCCGTCGCCCCTCCTGACGCGCAAGGCGCAAGGCCGTGCGCCTACGGCGTCGCGGCCGGCGCGAGGCGAGCGGCCGCGGAGCCCGGCACGCGCATGCGCCCGACCATGCGCCAGGCCGCGCTCGGCGGCTCGAGCTGCAGGTGCCACTCGCCGGGCGGCAGCTCACCCACGGATCCCCGATAGCGCGCCGGCGCCCCCGCCACGGGCACCAGCCGCACGGTGCGATCGGCGCCTGCACGAGTCGGGTGCAACCAGCGCAGCTCGAGCACCTCATAGCGTACGGGCTCGTCGGCCGACAGGGTCAACTCCAGGGTTGCCGGCGGCGGTCGCTCTACGCTCACGCGGGCGGCCAACCCCAAGCGCTCAGCGGCGCGGTCGCGGGCGATCACGCGATTGATGGCCAGGCCGGCCTTGTAATAGTCGTCCACCACCAGGCCTTGCGGGTCGGCCATGGCGATCCACACCGTCGCGAGCCCGCCGACCACGCCGCTTGCCGGCACGGCAATCAGAAACCACGGCCAGAACTGGCGATACCAGGGCACGCTGTCTCGGTCCATCCGCCGTCTCCTCAACGCATCGCCGGCCCGATGAAGCGCGATTCGGCCGCATCCACCAGGTCCGCCCGATCGACCGCCTCGATGCGAAACCGAATCTCGGTGCCGCCCTGCTCCAGGTGCACTGGATCGATGCGGACTTGCACGGGCACCTCGAGCACCTCGCCCGCGGCGACGCTGACGGTCTCGCCGTACGCGTGCATGAGCCTCGCGTGCGGTAACCCCTCCAGCTCGAGGCGGTAGTCGTGCGCGGCTTGGTCCATATTGATGATCTTGACCCTATAGACGTTCTCGACGAGCCCCCGCGAGGTCTCGCGGTACAGCGCGTTGCGGTCACGCAAGACATCGAGCTCAAGCGGCGTACGCACCGCCAGGGCGACGAGCAACGCACCCACCAGCACGATCAGCAACGCACCATAGATCAACACCCTGGGACGCAGGACGCGGGTCGACTGGCCGCGGAGCGCGTTCTCGGTGGTGTAACGGATGAGGCCCTTCGGGTACCCCACCTTCTCCATCACCTCGTCGCACACGTCGATGCACGCCGCGCAGCCGATGCACTGGTATTGGAGGCCGTCCCGGATATCGATCCCCGTGGGGCAGACCTGCACGCACAGGGTGCACCCCACGCAATCGCCCAAACCGAGCGCTCGCGGATCGACGCCGCGCTGTCGAGGCCCGCGGGGCTCGCCCCGTGCTTCGTCGTAGGAGATGACCAAGGTATCGTTGTCGAACATCGCGCCCTGGAAGCGCGCGTAGGGGCACATGTATATGCATACCTGCTCCCTCAGAAAGCCGGCGTTGCCCCATGTCGCGAGGCCATAGAAGAAGATCCAGAAGGTCTCCCAGGGCCCGAGCGCCAGGACGGCGACCTTCCCGGTCAGCTCGGTGATCGGCGTGAAGTAGCCGACGAAGGTGAACCCCGTCCAGAACGCGAACGCCAGCCACAACGCGTGCTTGAGGGACTTCTTGGCGAGCTTGCGGTGGCCCCAGCGCGCGCGGTCGAGCTTCATGCGCTTGGACCGGCCGCCCTCCACCAGCCGCTCCATCCAGAGGAAGACCTCGGTCCACACCGTCTGCGGGCAGGCATACCCGCACCACAAGCGTCCCGCGAGCGTCGTGAAGAAGAACAGCGCGTACGCCGCGATGATGAGCAGCAGCGCCAGATAAAACACATCCTGCGGCCAGAACACCCAGTCGAAGATGTAGAATTTGCGAGCGGGAAGATCAAACAGGACGGCCTGACGGCCCTGCCACGGCACCCACGGAAGCAGATAATAGGTGCCGAGCAGCACCAGCACGCCGGTCACGCGCAGCCGGCGAAACCAGCCGTGAACCTGGCGCGGATAGATCTTCTCCCGCTTGGCGTAGAACTCGACCTTCTGCGCCTCGACGGCCTCGCGCGGGCGCGGCCCACGTCGCCGCTCCGCCGCATCGCCGCCGACGTCGTACGTCGCGTTCGTCGGCTTGGCTTTCGCTGCGTCCATGACCCTCGCCTACTGCGCCTGCTGCGCGACCTCCCGCTCCGAGGACAGGCTATAGACATACGCGGCGAGCAGGTGCACCTTCGCCTCGCCGAGGAACTCGCGGTGGGGCGGCATCTCCCCGTTGCGACCCTGGGCGATGCTCTGGCGGATCACGCCGGGCGAGCCGCCGTAGAGCCACACCTCGTCGGTGAGGTCGGGGGCACCGAGGGCGGGGTTGCCCTCGCCGGCCGCCCCGTGGCACGCGGCGCAGTTCTTGCTGAATATCGCCTCGCCCTTGCGCGCCAGATCGGTATCGACCTCCCGACCGGCGAGCTCCTGCACGTAGGCCGCGACCTGCTCGACGCCGTCGTCTCCAATCGCGTCCTGCCAGACGGGCATCACGGCACGCCGACCGTCGAGGATGGTCTGCTCGATGGCCTGCGGATCACCGCCCCACTGCCAGACCCTGTCCCGGAGATTCGGAAAGCCGCGCGCGCCGCCCGCGTCGGAGGCGTGGCACGTCGCGCAGTGATTGAGGAACAGGCGGCGGCCGATGCCGACCGCTTCCGCGTTCGCGGCGAGCTTCGGGATGGGCTGCTCCTGGTACTGGGCGAAGATCGGACCGTACTTCTGCTCGGCGGCGGCCATCTCCTGCCGATATTGCTGCTCCTTGGTCCAGCCCAGCACCCCCGCGAAGGATCCGGCCCCGGGATAGAGCACGAGGTAGATCAGGGAAAAGGCGATGGTGATGTAGAACAGCCACAGCCACCAGCGCGGCAGCGGGTTGTTGTACTCCCGCAGGTCCTCGTCCCAGACGTGGCTGGTCACCTCCCCGGGAACAGGCTCGCCGGGCCGAGGCCTGCTCGTCCAACGGATGAGCCACCAGCACGCCGCGATATTGGCCAGCGTCAGGACGATGATGAACCAGCTCCAGAACGGACTCGTGAACGTGCTCATCGCGGCCCCTCCTTTCGTTGGGCGGCCGGATCCTCCTCGCTGAAGGGCAAGTGGGCGGCTTCCCGGAACGCCTCCTTGCGTCGATCGCTCCAGGCCCACACCCAAACCGCCACGAAGCACACGACGACGAGAACCGTGAACAACGAGCGCAGAAACGTAACGATATCCCCCTCCATCGCCGTCACCTCCGGCTCGAGATCGCGGTGCCGAGACCCTGGAGATAGGCGATGAGAGCGTCTATCTCGGCCTTGCCTTCGACCGCCTCCGGGGCGTCCGCGATCTGGTCCGCGCTGTAGGTCTCGCACTTGGAACAGGTCAGCTCGATCAGCGTGTTCATGACACGCATCCGCTCCTGGATCTGGCTGCCGTCGAGCCGGTTCTCCGCCAGCCATGGGAAACCCGGCATGTTGGATTCCGGCACGACGTCACGAGGATTCATCAGATGGACGCGGTGCCATTCGTCGCTGTAACGCCCGCCCACCCGCGCGAGATCGGGACCCGTGCGCTTGGAGCCCCACTGGAAGGGGTGATCATAGACGAACTCCCCCGCCACCGAGTAGTGCCCGTAGCGCTCGGTCTCGGCGCGGAACGGACGGATCATCTGTGAATGGCAGACATAGCAACCCTCACGAACGTATACGTCCCGGCCCGCGAGCCGCAATGCGCTGTAGGGTCCGACCCCCTCCACCGGCTCGGTCGTGGACTTCATGAACATCAAAGGAATAATCTCCACCAGCCCCCCGATGCTCACCACCAGCAGTATCAAGATGGCGAGCAAGCCGGTATTCTTCTCGACGATCTCGTGCGAGGCCATGGCGTCCCCCTTCTAGTGCGCCGGCTGTGGAATCGGGGCCTCGACCGGTCGCGTCCCGGACACCGTCTTCCACACGTTATAAGCCATCACGAGCATGCCGGCGAAGAACAGCAACCCCCCGAGGAAACGCACGAAGTAAAACGGGTACATCGCCTCCAGCGATTCGACGAAGCTGTAGGTGAGCATCCCGTCCTCGTTGACAGCCCGCCACATGAGGCCCTGCATCACGCCCGACATCCACATCGATACGATATAGAGCACGACGCCGATCGTCGCGGTCCAGAAGTGCACCTCGATCAGCCCCGTGCTGTGCATGCGCTCTTTACCGAAGAGCTTCGGAACCAGCACGTAGGTCGACCCGATGGTCACCAAGGCGACCCACCCCAGCGCCCCCGAATGGACGTGCCCGATGGTCCAGTCCGTATAGTGAGAGAGGGCGTTGACGGTCTTGACCGACATCATGGGCCCCTCGAAGGTCGACATGCCGTAGAACGACAAGGACACGATGAGAAATCGGATGATCGGATCGGTGCGCAGCTTGTGCCAGGCGCCCGACAGCGTCATGATGCCGTTGATCATGCCGCCCCAGGACGGCGCGAGCAGCATCACCGAGAAGATCATGCCGAGCGAGGATACCCATCCGGGCAGCGCCGTGTAGTGCAGGTGATGGGGACCGGCCCACATGTAGAGCGAGATCAGCGCCCAGAAGTGCACGACCGAGAGACGGTAGGAATAAATCGGCCGGCCGGCCTGCTTAGGGACGAAATAGTACATCATCCCGAGGAAGGCGGCGGTCAGGAAGAATCCGACCGCGTTGTGGCCGTACCACCACTGAACCATGGCGTCCACCGTGCCCGGAAACAGGGAATAGGACTTCATGCCGGTGAGCGAGGCCGGCAGCTCGAGACTGTTCACCACGTGCAGGAGCGCGATGGTCAGAATGTAGGAGCCGAAGAACCAGTTTGCCACATAGATATGGGGCACCCGGCGCTTGACGATCGTGCCGAAGAACACGATCGCGTAAGCGACCCACACGAGCGTGATCAGTATGTCGATGGGCCACTCGAGCTCGGCGTATTCCTTGCTCGTCGTATACCCGAGTGGCAGCGTGACCGCCGCCAGCACGATCACGGCCTGCCAGCCCCAGAAGGTGAAGGCGGCCAGCCGATCGCCGAACAGCCGCGCGTGGCAGGTGCGCTGCACCACGTAATAGGAGGTCGCGAACAGGGCCGAGCCGCCGAACGCGAAGATCACGGCATTGGTGTGCAGCGGCCGCAGGCGGCTGAAGGTCAGCCAAGGCGTATCGAAATTCAATGCCGGCCAGACGAGCTGCGCGGCGATCAACACGCCCACGGCCATGCCGACGATGCCCCAGACGACCGTCATGATCGTGAACTGACGTACGACCTTGTAGTTGTACGTCGCCTCTGTATCCATCGACACCCCCCTTGCATGAGCCCCCGGCGAGCCGGGCGGCCGCGAGCCGCCCGGCTCGCGCTTCAGAACCGCCTCCCCACCGCCAGGGTGAAGACCCAGGGATCGATATCCACATCGAACGATCCGATGCCTTCGATCTCGGCCTCGGTGCCGATATCGAGGTAGCGCAAATCCCCGTTGACGAACCAGTCCCCGTTAAGTCGGACGTCCGCGCCGAGCTGGGCGGCGAGACCGAGCGAATCGTCGAGCTCGATATCGCGACCGGACAGCGCACCCGTGGTCTCCTCGTCGAAGAAGATCGTGTAATTGAGTCCTGCGCCGAGGTAGGGTCGCACCNNCCTCGATCTCATGCTGGAAGGGCAGGGCGCCCAGCAGCTCGACCGCCATCCGCTCCGTCCAAAAGTACGTCACGTTGAGCACGAGCTGGCTCGCGCTGTCGACGTCCACGCTCGAGCCGGCGAGCCCCGGCAGGGGCTCGCTGTCGGCCTGCGGGCTGACGTGGCCAATGCCGGCACGCACCCGCCACTCACCCGGCTCCGCCGGGGCGTGCCCCGACATCAGACCCAACCCCATGGCCAACACGGCCGCCGCACCGCCGCTTCGATATCTGCGATAGGTCATGTTCCGCACTCTCCGTTGGTCGCGTCGATTGTCGCAGCGCCAGCGACGGTCCGTCGCCAGCGATCGCCCGCTGTAAAAGCGACGCCACCTTCTCAGCACCGGATGCCGCGGGAAATGACATTTATCATAGTTCCTTCCCTGTCCGCGCGACGCCACCTCAGCGCTCCGCGGACGCGTCCCGCGAATCAGTCGGCCGAGAGTTCGGCCAGGTCGGCGAGCTGGTCCAGATTACGAATGCGGATGTGACGGCGGGCGACCTCTACCGCGCCTTCGCGCTGGAGCCGGGTGAAGAGACGGCTGACGGTCGCGGCGTCGAGCCCGAGATAGTTGGCGATGTCGAATCGCGACATGCTCAACCGGAACTCGAGCGGCGAGAACCCGCGCTCGCGAAACCGCGCCGAGAAGCTCATCAGGAGGGCCGCCAATCGCTGCAGAGCCGTCTTCTTGCCCAGCAGCGTGACGAAACGCTCGTCGTCGCGGATNNTCGTCGTCGCGGATCGCGCGGCTCAGCAGGCGCACCAATTGTTGCCGGACATTGGGCACCTGCTCGCCGAGGTTTTCCAGACGCCTAAAAGGGATCTTGCATACGCTCGTCGACTGCAGCGCCTTCGCGCTGCAGGGATGGTATCCCTCGGTAATGGCGTCGAGCCCGACGAGCTCGCCAGGCAGATGAAAGCCTATGACCTGCTCGCCGCCTTCCGGCGTGGGCATGTACGTCTTCAAGCACCCGCTGCGCACCGCATAGATGGCGCCGAAACGCTCGCCCATGCGAAACAGGTCTGTGCCTTTGCGCACCGGCCGGTGACGCTTGATGATCCGGTCGAAGAGTTGCAGGTCCGGCTCCCCCATCCCGAGCGGCAGGCACAGGCGAAACATGCTGCAATCCCGGCACGCCACCCGCGCGCCCGGGAAATCGATCAAGTTGGCCTTGTTGGACGTCACCACCATGGAGACCCTCTCCGCTCTGCCCTCGGCCGCGCGCACGACCCGCGGGCGATGTTACTGTGCCCGGTGAACCGGCAGGGGGCATTGATATAAGTCAAATAGCCCCCTGGCGGACCCGGCCACAGCCGCGGACCGAAAAGGCACGTCCGATGTCCGGACAGGGTTATTTGCGAAAGGACAGCACCTCGGGACCGCGACCGTCGCTCCGGCTGCGCGCGGCGCGCGCACGGGCCTGGACGCTCGGTCGGGCGCTGAACTGCGCGAGGGTGATGCCGTGCAGGAAGCGCGAGATCTCCCGGCTGAGCTCCTCCCACAGCCCGGCGGCCAGGAGGTGCGTCCGCGGCATTCGGGAGCCCTTAGCGACGGAAGCGGCCTGGGGCGGGCCTTCGGCCGCGGCGATGATCTCGCCAACCGTCAGCCGGTCCGGCTCCCGCGCCAGCCGGTATCCTCCGCCCGGTCCGCGCAGGCCCACCACCAGGCCCGATCTGCGCAGCCGGACGAAGATCTGCTCCAGATAGGAGACCGAGACCCCGAGCGCGCCGGCGATGTCGGCCAACGGCACCGGGTCGTCCGTGTCCCGCACCGCGAGCTCGAGCAGGGCGAGGACCCCGTAGCGTCCGCTGCTGCCTATCTTCACACCAACCCTCCTCCGCAAGCCGCGGCACTTAGCGCTTACGGCGGGCGGCCGACGGCGCGCCGGTCGGAAGACGGATAAAGTATTGTACCCGGTCCCCGAGCCGAATTGATCGAGGTCAAGAAACCCGCGGCGCCGGCCGGCTCGGGACATGCCCGGCCAGGTCCGCCAGCCGCCGCAGGCCCTGGAGGCGCACGTCCTTGCGCTCGACGGCGAGCAGCCCCTCGTGCCGGAACGCGGTGAACAGGCGGCTGACCGTGGCCGTGTCGAGGCCCAGATGGGCGGCGATGTCGCTGCGCGACATCGCCAGGCGGAAGGACCGCGATGAATAGCCACGCTCCCGGAAACGCCGGGCGAGGTCGAGCAGAAAGGCCGCCAGACGCTGGCGCGCGCCGCGCTTGCTCATCCCCAGGATCTCGCGTTCCTCGCGCGCCAGGGTTCGACTCATCAGCCTCAGGAGCTGGCGGCGCAAGGCGGGAAGCTCCTCGGACAGCCGTTCCAGGGGCTCGAATGGGATCCGGCACACGGTGGTGGTCTCCAGGGCCTGCACCCAGTAAGGGTGGCGGCCCAGGCTGACCGCCTCGAGGCCGATGAGATCCCCCGGAAACCTGAAGTCGATCACCTGCTCGCGCCCGCCGCCGGCGGCCGCCGGGATGTAGGCCTTGACCGCGCCGCTGTGGACGGCGAGCAGGGCGTCGAAACGTTGGCCCGAGCGCACCAGGACGGTCCCGCGGCCAAGCGGCCGCGGCCGCTCGATGAGCCGCTCGAGCCGCCCGAGGGCCTCGGCATCGAGCCCGGGTGGGACGCACAAGCGGGCGAGGGCGCACGTCTCGCAGCCGCCCCCCGGAACGGAGATCAGGGTAGATCGAGACCCAGGCGCCATGCACACTCTCCGCATGAGGCTTTGGGACTACTATTGTTTATAGACGCAGGTCGCCGCAACCGACCACCACTGTCAGGTACCGCCGCGAGCCGTCATAATGACCGCTATGGACGACGACCAGCTCCTTCGCTATAGCCGCCACATTTTCCTGCCGGCCATGGGGACCGAGGCCCAGGAGCGCTTGGCCGGCGCGCACGTGCTGATCGTCGGCCTCGGGGGGCTGGGGTCGCCGGTCGGCATGTACTTGGCGGCCTCCGGGATCGGGCGCCTGACCCTGGTCGACGACGACCGCGTCGATCTGTCCAACCTCCAGCGACAGATCCTCCACCGCACCGACGACATCGGACGGCCGAAGGTCGAGTCGGCCGCCGACACGCTGCGCGCCCTCAACCCGGAGGTCGAGATCGAAACCCGGCAGCTGCGGTTCGAGGCCGGGGCGCTCGCGGACGCGGTGGCCGCGGCGGACCTGGTCGCCGATTGCTCGGACAACTTCCCGACGCGCTTCGCGCTGAACGCGGCCTGCGTCACCGCCCGCGTTCCCCTCGTCTCCGGCGCCGCCATCCGCACCGAGGGCCAGGTGACCGTGTTCGATTCGCGCCGGGGCGGCGGCCCGTGCTACCGCTGTCTCTACAGCGACGTCTCGCCCCCCCCGGAGGAGGCCTGCAGCGAGAACGGGATCCTGGCGCCGGTCGTGGGGATCATCGGGGCGGTGCAGGCGGTCGAGGCGCTCAAGGTGCTCGCGGGGTTCGGCGAGTCGCTGCACGGGCGGTTGCTGGTGCTCGACGCCGCCCAGATGGAGTGGCGCACCCTGCGCCTGCGCAAAGACCCCGAATGCCCTGTGTGCGCCGCCGCCGCGGTCGCCGGTAACGGTTAGCGGGGCGCGTCAGCCGGGGCCGGCGACCTCCGCCGCCTGCAGCCACCCGGCGGTCTCCCGCACGAAATGCGCCAATCCTTCCAGCACGCCGGCGGCGTAATTGCCGTTCATCCCCATGAACCCGCCCCGCGCGAGGTAGAGCGCGGGCCCGGTGCCGTTGCGTCGCGCCCCGTCCAGCGCCGCCCTGCGCACCTCGTCGGTGGCGTTGGCCACCAGCACCGCCTGCACCTCGCTGGTGAGCACCGCCAGGTCGTTGCCGCTGTCCCCGGCGAATACGGTCCGCTCGGGATTGAAGCCACGACGCTCTGTCAGAAAGCGGATCGCGTGCAGCTTGCTCGCCGAGGCAGGGAGCACGTCAATCAGCCCCTGGCCCCGGGTCTCGTCGATGCTCCAGACGACGCTCGCGCGCACCCCGCGCGCCTCGAGCCGGCGCGTCATCTCGGCGACCAGACCGGCGTGGTCGCCCCCGGCGGGCGCATAGTAGCTCAGCTTGTGCGTATTCTGCTTCTCCGGTTCCTGAAGCCTGAGCACGGCCAGGTCCTCGAACAGCGCCGCGAGCGCGGCGCGGTCGAGCCCACGCCAGTCGGGCGCGATCGCCTCGTCCCACGCGGGCCACGGCGACCAGCGGCCCGCGCTCACGGCATATATCGTCGTGCCGACATCCCCGATGGCGTAGTCGGGCTCCGGCACCTCGTACTCGGCGAGCGCCTGGCGGATGAGGGCCGCGTGCCGACCGCTGACGTAGGCCAAGGTAACCTCCGGGCGCGCCGCGAACGCCCGCAGCAAGGGACGCGCACGGGGCGACTCCGGCTGCTCGCCGTTGGGCAGCAGCGTACGATCGAGGTCGCTCGCGAGCAGCACCTCAGCGCTCATCGGCCGTCCCCTCGATCGGCGGACGCCCTTCGAGCGCCTGACGGCCCATCACCGCGGCGGCGGCGCTCCAGCCCTGGTGGCGCGTGCCGCCCGCCTCGAAGGTCTTGCCCTGGACGAACTCGGGGAACGACCACGGCTCGCCGTCCATCTCGAGCGCGTTCCCTGCGTGAATGTTATCGAGGTAACGACCGGCGAGCTCGTGATGACCGCGCGCGGCGAGATCGGCCACGTAGAAGCCGGTGATCATCGGCCACAGCCCGCCGTTGTGAAATTCGTACGGCCTGTTCTTGAAAGTGTAAGAGAAGGTCATCTGCAGGTCCTCCCAGTCCTCGTCGACCGGGGTGATCACCGGATGGAAGGCCGGCAACAGTCCGGCGCGGTTGGCGAGCTCGTCGCCGATCAACGCATCGACCCGCTCGCGCTGATGATCGTCCGCGACCCCCAGCAGCGAGGCGAGCACGTTGGCCAGCGCGTCGAAACGGTAGCCATAGCCGTGGGGTGAGAAAAAGGGCAGCCAATGCCGGTCAGCGCAATGCCCGGCGGCGCGCCAGCCGTTGCGGTACAGCACTTCATGGTAGACGTGATGAGGAATGCCGTCGCCATCATAGAACCAGTAGTTGGCCCGGATCATGTCCCGCAGGCGGGAGATACGCTCACGCAGCTGGTCGTCCTGGACGCCGTGGAGCCGGCCTCGTATCGCGTGGATCTCGCGTTGCGCCTGCAGGTAGAGGAGCTGGTCGTAGAGAACGTAACCGCTGTGCAGATACTCGTCCGCCCAATCGCCGGCCTGCGGGACGTAGATCAGCCCGCGAGCGTTCAGCTCCCAGGCCCCCAGGAGAAACTGCACCCTCTCGAGCACGCCTGCCATCCTCTCGAGGAACGTCTCGTCCTGAGTGCGGCGCCAGTACTGGCCGCAGCCGATGATGAACCACAGGTCGGCGTCGATGCGCCCGGTGGTACCGCCGTAGCTGACGCGGCCCGAGACGGTATCGACGTTGCTCGGGGTCTCGCCGTGCGGGCCCTGATGATCGGCGAGCGTCTCGAGCGTGCGCCGGAAGGCGAAAACGAGCTCGGGCTCTGCGCTCTGCAGGGCGGCGAGCCCCATGATGCATCCATCGCGCGCCCAGATGCGCCGGTAGTTGTCCCGGGAGGTCGGCGAGGCGAGAAAACCGTCGCGGCTGGCGCATTCACGTAGCAGCGCCCGCGCGCGCTCGTCGCCCTCCTGCGCCGCACGGGCCGCCTCGCCGGAACCGCCTCCGGGACGCGAGCTCATGACTCGCGCTCCCGCGTCATCACTGCGCCCGCCGCCTCGGCCATCACCGCGGCCTCGTCCACCGGCACCACGTAGACGGCCACCGGGCTCGCCTCGGTGCTGATGCAGGTCTCCTTGCCGTCCGCGCGGGCGTTCGCCTCGAGGTCGAGCTCGATGCCCGCCCAGTCCAGTCCGGCCAGGATCCGCTCGCGCACGGAGGCGGCGTGCTCTCCGACGCCCCCGCCGAACAGCACGCCCTCGGCGCCGTCGAGCGCCGCCATGTAGGCGCCGATGTACTTGCGCACGCGGTAGCAGTAGGCGTCCACCGCCAGCCGCGCCCGCGGCTCGTCGCGGCGGAGGAGCGCGCGCATGTCGCCGCTGATCCCCGACAGGCCGAGCAGCCCCGACTCATGATTGAGGATGCGACTGATCGCCTCGGGGTCATAACCGCCCGCCCGCTGCAGGTAGGTGACGACCTCCGGATCGAGGTCCCCGGTGCGAGTGCTCATGATCAGCCCCTCGAGCGGCGAGAAGCCCATGGAGGTGTCGACGGGCTGGCCGTCCTCCACCGCCGTGGCCGAGCAGCCGGACCCGAGCTGCAGCGTGATCACCGGGGCGTGGGCGCGGCCGGGCTCCAGCGCCTGCCAGCGCCGCCACATCGCCTGGTGCGCGATGCCATGGAAGCCGTAACGACGGATCGACCAGCGCTCGGCGAGCCCGTAGGGGATCGCGTAGTCGGAGGCGATCTCGGGCAGGTCCGCGTAGAAGCCGGTGTCGAACACCGCCACCTGCGGCAACGCCGCCCCCAGCGTGCGCCGGCAACCGCGGATCCAGCGTAGCGCGTGCGGATTGTGCAGCGGCGCGACGGCGGCCAGTCGCTCGATCTCGGCCTCGACCTCGGCGTCGATCAGCGCCGGGCGCGTGGAAGGTCTCGCCGCCGTGCACCACGCGCTGCGCCACCAACGTCGGCGGGGGAAGGTCCTCGCCTCCGAGAAAACGCGGCAGGGCCTCCTCCGGCGCGGCGTGCTGGTCCTCGTAATGGGCCGCGGCGAGACGGCGCGGCCCCTCCGCCTCGAGCACGAAGAGGGCCAGCTTGACGGTCGAGCTCCCGGGATTGACCGCGAGCACCGTGTGTTGCGACGAACCGCTCATCGACCCACCGCGTCACGGGGCTGCGCCTCAGATTCGAGCGCCCGGCGCCTCGCGTCAAGCCGCCGTCTCAGTGGCGCGTGGGCGGGACTCGCGGCTGGCTGCGGGCTGCGGCGAACAGTCGCTCGATGTCCACCGGGTCGAAGACGTAGCGCTGGTTGCAGTATTCGCAGGTTACCTCGACCTCGTCGCGCTCGTCGAGCAGCGCCCGCATCTCCTGGTAGCCGAAGCGCCGCAGCACCTCCTCCACCCGTCCGCGCGAGCACCGGCAGCGGAAGGCCAGCGGCTCGGAATCGAACAGTCGCAGATCGTCCTCGTGATAGAGCCTCTTGAGAAGGGCGGCGACCGGCAGCTTCAGGAGCTCGCGCTCGGTGACGGTGGCGGCGAGGTGCACGGCCCGGCTCCACGCATCGGGCGACGTCTCGTGCCCGGGCAGGGCCTGCAGCAGCAAACCGGCGGCGCGCGCGCCGTCGGCGGCGAGCCACAGCCGCGTGTCGATTTGCTCGGAGCGCCGGAAATAGGCCTCTACCGCGTCTGCCGGGCGCTCGCCGTCGAGCTCGACGATGCCCTGATAGCGCTCGGCGTCGCCACCCGGATCGATCGTGATCGCCACGCGCCCCGTGCCGAGCAGGCCGCCCCGGCCCTCCAAGGGCTCGTGCCAACGCGCGAGCCCCCTCAGGGTGCGCTCGGCGGTGCATTCGACCACCAGCAGGTAAACCGGCCCCGTGCTGTGGAACTGAATGATCAACGAGCCGTCGAGCTTGACGGTCGAGGCCAGCAACGCGGCCGCCGCCATCGCCTCTCCGAGGAGATCGCGGACCGCCGGCGGATAATCCTCGCGCTCGAGGACCGCGCGCCAAGTGGCATCGAGATGGACGACCTCGCCGCGCACGTGCGAGTGCTCGAATACGAACCGACGCCGGTTGTCACGCTCGCCCGAGTCCACCGATCCTCAGCCGGCGAGCCTCTTCTTCAGAAGCTCGTTCACCACCTGAGGGTTGGCCTTACCCCCGGAGGCCTTCATGACCTGTCCCACGAAGAAACCGAACAGCTTCTCTTTTCCGGCGCGATACTGCTCGAGCTGACCGGGGTTGTCGGCCAGCACCCGCTCGATGACTCGCTCGATCTCGGAGGCGTCCGTGACCTGCTTGAGGCCCTGGGCCTCGATGACCGTGTCGGCGTCGCCCTCCCCCGTCCACATCGCCTCAAACACCTGCTTGGCCACGCGGCCCGAGATCGTCTCATCGGCGATGCGCCCGAGCAATCCGCCGAGCGCCCGCGCGTCGAGCGGGCTCGCGCCGATATCGAGGCCCGCCTTGTTGAGCGCGCCGGAGAGCTCACCCATCACCCAGTTGGCGGCGAGCTTCGCCTGCCCGCAGGCCTCNNNNTCGCGCGCGCTTCTCATCGGGCAGCTCCGGCAGCGTGGCGCGCACGCCCTCGACGAATCCTTGCTCGAGCACGACCGGCAGCAGATCGGGATCGGGAAAGTAGCGGTAGTCGTGCGCCTCTTCCTTGCTGCGCATCGAGCGGGTCTCGCCCTTGTCCGGATCGTAGAGACGGGTCTCCTGAACCACCCTGCCGCCGCCCTCCAGCACGTCGACCTGCCGCTCGATCTCGTAACCGAGCGCGCGCTCGAGGAAACGGAACGAGTTGAGATTCTTCAGCTCCGTCCGCGTACCGAAACCGTGCTCGCCCTCGACACGCACGGAGACGTTGGCATCGATACGGAACGAGCCCTCCTGCATGTTGCCGTCGCAGATCTCGAGATAGCGCACCAGCGTATGGATACCCTTGGCATAGGCGACCGCCTCCGAGGGCGAGCGCATATCGGGCTCCGATACCAGCTCGATGAGCGGTGTCCCAGCGCGATTGAGGTCGATGCCGGTCATGCCGCGGAAATCCTCATGAAGGGACTTGCCGGCATCCTCCTCCAAATGCGCGCGCGTGATCCCGATCTCCTTGAACTCGCCCTCGCCCACTGGAACGCTGACCCGACCCTGGCGGACGATCGGCAGCTCGTACTGGCTGATCTGGTAGCCCTTGGGCAGATCCGGATAAAAGTAGTTCTTGCGCGCGAACACCGAGCGCGGCGCGATCTCGGCGCCGAGGGCGAGCCCGAGCTTGACCGCCATGCGCACGGCGGCCTCGTTGAGGACCGGCAGCACGCCGGGCAACGCCAGATCGACCGCGCACGCCTGCGTGTTGGGATCGGCCCCGTAGGCCGTGGACGCGCCGGAGAACAGCTTGCTCTTCGTCAATAGCTGGATGTGTATTTCCAGGCCTATTACGGGTTCCCAATTCATTGCCGGTATCCCGCGCAGTCGGTCGAGTGACCAGGTTCTAGGTACTAGGAGCTAAAAACGACAAAGACGGATCCGTCCCAATGGCGCCACCATTACGAATCCGGACATTCGCGCCTGCCACACCATATGCTTTCTTGCTGTGCCTAGCATCCAGTTCCCAGGACCTCGTTACTCGAATCCCGAAGGGATTCGCCGATGCCAATCCGTCTCCTGCTGGAACCTGTGCGCGGCGTTCAGCAGCCGCGCCTCCTCGAAATAACCCCCCACCAGCTGCACGCCAACGGGCGTGCCGTCGGCGAACCCCCCCGGCATCGACAGGGCCGGGAGGCCGGCGAGGTTGGCGGGGATGGTGAAGATATCCGACAGGTACATGGTCACCGGATCGTCGGTCTTCTCGCCGATCCGAAATGCCGGCGTCGGCGCCGTCGGGCCCAGGATGAGGTCCACGGTCTCGAAGGCGGCGCGAAAATCGTCGCGGATCAGCCGGCGCAGCTTCTGCGCCTTGAGGTAATACGCGTCGTAATAGCCGGCCGACAGCGCATAGGTCCCGACCATGATCCGGCGCTTGACCTCGGCCCCGAAGCCCTCTCCGCGCGAGCGCTTGTACATGTCCTCGAGGTCCTGCGGTGACTCGCAACGATACCCGTAGCGCACGCCGTCGTAACGCGACAGGTTGGAGGAGGCCTCGGCGGGGGCCACCACGTAGTAGGCCGGCACGGCAAGCGCCGTGTTCGGTAAGCTCACCTCTTCGATGCGCGCGCCCAGTCGACGATAGACCTCCGCCGCGTCCTCGACCGCCCGCGTCACGCCCGCGTGCACGCCCTCGCCGAGAGACTCACGTGGCAGCCCGATCCGTAGACCCTCGAGCGAGCCCTCGAGCGTCGCCGCGTAATCGGGCACCGGCTCATTGACGCTCGTCGAGTCCTGCGGATCGAAACCGGCCATCGCGGCGAGCAGCAAGGCCGCGTCCTCGGCGGTCCGCGCCATCGGGCCGGCCTGGTCGAGGCTGGAGGCGAAGGCGATCATGCCGTAACGCGACACCCGCCCGTAGGTCGGCTTCAGGCCCGTGATGCCGCACAGGGCCGCCGGCTGGCGGATGGAGCCGCCGGTGTCGGTGCCCGTCGCCGCCGGCGCCAAGCGCGCGGCGACCGCCGCCGCCGAGCCGCCCGACGAGCCGCCCGGCACGCGCTCGAGATCCCAGGGGTTGTTGACCGGGCCGTAGTAGCTGGTCTCGTTCGACGAGCCCATCGCGAACTCGTCCATGTTGGTCTTGCCGAGCATCACGCAGCCGGCGGCCTCCAGCCGCTCCACGACGGTGGCGTCGTAGGGCGCGACGAAGTTGTCGAGCATGCGCGAGCCGCAGCTGGTGCGCACGCCGTCGGTGCAGAAGATATCCTTGTGGGCGAGCGACATCGGACGCTTCCAGCAT
>JABAHS010064425.1_pt1 | contig 17465 bp, 18 predicted proteins | sample 7062111 | NCBI WGS metagenome assembly JABAHS01 (sample SAMN14534600, study PRJNA622989) | marine sediment metagenome | biome: marine biome [ENVO:00000428]; feature: marine pelagic biome [ENVO:01000023]; material: deep marine sediment [ENVO:00002113]; isolation source: pool of 4 deep marine... | reverse complement strand
TTGAGGCCGTCTCCAACAAATACTGACCCCTTTTTACTTTTAACAAAATCTATCTTCTGCTCCGGAGTTAACCCTGAAAATGAATTATCTGCAGGAATCGATAACATATCTGAAACCAGCTCCACATTGTCCCTGCTGTCTCCGGAAAGCATAAAAATCTCATATTTGTCCCTGGAAAGCTTCTTTAAAGTATTTAATGCGTCTTCTCTTATCTGATCTCCAAGATAAATAGTCGATATTTTGTCTCCGTCTTTAAAGACCGAAACGCAGTTTGAAACTGCAGAGCCGGAATCGTAAACATTTCTACCATCATCGTCTGAGTAAATTTCATAATTGTGTCCGCCTACCTCTGCTTTGATCCCCCTTGAGTGAATTGTTTCTAAATTTATCACCTGAGGAATATTAAGATTGTCTAAGCTTAAGTTGCTGACTATCGCTCTTGCTACGGGGTGATGGGATTTGCTCTCAATTGCCATGATTGCCGAAATATCATCTTCAGATAAATTCCTTTTATCCCAGTTTAATATCTTAAACTTTCCCTTTGTCAGGGTGCCGGTCTTATCAAAAATAATATTTACAATAGATTTTATTTTCTCAAAAATCCTTGAATCCTTTATTATAAAACCTTTTTTGACGGCAGACTTAAGGGACATCCCAAACGTGAGCGGGAGTATGAAAACAAATGCGCATGGGCAGGCTATGAGAACAAAAGAGACTGTTCTCTTCAGAGCTTCAGAAGTGCCGTATAAATTTGATATAGTAAAAAATCCCATTAGTGATACTATGGCTACAAAAGAAGTAAAAACTGCTGCGTATTTATCACTAAACCCCTCAAAGCTTATTTTTTGCTCGTAGTTTTGCTTTACCTTATCAAGAATCTTTCCCAGTCTTGTATTGTTCCCGGTATAAATTACTTTTAAGTCTGCCTCGGATGAGTCCAATATAGAGCCTGCATAAACTTCTGAGTCACTTAGGACTGTTTTAGGGATTGACTCTCCTGTTAAAACAGAAAGATCAAACACTGCGGACTGGTTTATAAGAGTTCCGTCCGCAGGCACTCTCTGCCCTCTGCTTAATCTAATCACATCTCCGGTCTTTAGCTCAGAAATGGGATACGGACTAAAATCATTCGTAATTTCGCCGAGCTTGAGAATCTTATTATCCTTTAGGAGCGTGCTGAAAAGGTCTGTGTCTGAGATAATCTTTTGCTGTATGGATTTAATAAAATATCTGCTTGTAAGAAGCAGGAAAACAAAAATGGTTACAGAATCAAAATAGACGCCCTCTAAACCTCTAAACAAGTTGTATGCGCTTAAAACAAAGCCTACAATAACTACAAAGACTACCGGGTAATCAACCGTGGTCTTCCCTGCTTTTATTGATGAATAAGCGCTTTTGTAAAATGGAAAAGCACAGTAGGTTACTACGGGTAGAGACAAAAACATATTAATGATTTCGAAATTATTCCTAAAAATACCTTCTGCACCTGAATATATAGCTGCAGAAAGAAGCATTATGTTCCCTGCGCATACACCTGATATGCCTATCCGGTACAAACTCTTTTTGTCTTCGGCTTTTTTTATACCCTGAGAGTCCTGGTCATTTCTAACCGGATATGCTTTATATCCAAGCCTGCCTACAAGCTCCGGGAATTCTGAATAGCTATCGGTATCAGAAAATTGCACCTCTGCTAGATTTGTAGACATATTGAGATTTACGCTCTTAATAGCAGCAGACTTGGAAGGGATATCCTCCAATACTCCGAGACAGCCGGAGCAGTGAACACCTTCTATATAGAAGCTCATTTTTAGAGGTGAATCTTTTGACGTATAGATGGTCTTAAAGCTACTTTCATCCAGATACTTATAATCTTCAATATCACCAGTTGTAGAGTTCAGCATATTAATAGTTCTATTTAATTTACAAGCAATTTTTATTGAATTGAGTGAATGTTTCTTAACTGTATAAAGCAATCAATATGCCAGAGTGACAAGAACAATATTTTCAGAATTTAAATAATTAGAATTTTAGATCAGCTTATATGACGACTAGTAGAGAATGTCTAAGAAATACAGATTATTACGACACTCAAATAGAATATTTAATTGATTCTTATGTATATGGAAACTTATTGCGAATTATAGAATACTGGATTTGAGCATGCTTGTTGATGACAATAGCTGTCCGATATTAAGACATGAGACATGAACCTTGCAATAAAGACCTGTTATCTTAACTAAAAACCCGGATTGATTGCTGGCATAGATTTTGCATTTATGTAACTTGAGTGAGCACTCACTAAATTTATCTAATCCAAAATAGGAGAGTGTTGTCACTTATAAATCTACTAATGGAGGAAAGGTTATGGTAAAGTGTATAAAAGTATTAATCGTGCTAGTTGTAGCACTTTATGTTTTAACAGTGCAAAATCTTTTAGCTGCTGCACATGAGCCTGAAATTGCTGAATTTGCTGTTACTTTTGGTGCACAGACAGGTCCTTTTGAAATGGGTACCGGATGGTACATGGCAGGGGAAGTGGGATTGCCGCTGATAAAATTCAGCTCTGGCAAAATAATGGGACTTATTAATATAGGTATGTCAAGTTCTGAGGAAGATATAACTGTAGAACCCACTGTGGGTCCTACTCAGACTACAATAGACCTAACTACAGTAGCTATTGTTTTAGGTCTTAAGTACAAACACACTACTCATCCTATTATTCAGCCGTTTGTACTTGCAGGCCCGGGAATAGATATCTTCTTTAACGATACTGAACCCGGAGATCTTCCCGGCGCCATTGCCCCTCAACCTGAGGAAATAAGAGACAGGGGATTCCCAGGTGGTCAGGGTAATGTAGAACTCGGACTGCATGTCGGTGGTGGTATCGATATTAACATCACCGAAAAAATATTCATAGGCGCCGAAGGCAGATTTAACTGGGTAGACAGGGATAACGGCTCCTATGGTACCTATGGCGGCAGGTTAGGGTTTAGATTCTGATATACCGAACATACATAACAAATAAAGGGGTGTACAGCTATATAGCTGTACACCCCTTATCTAATCTCTAAACTCTTTATTTGTCAAACTGCAAACAAGCCATTATTTTATTGTCTATGGTCATAGATAAAAGCACCAGCAAGGATAAAATATTAAAAGCAGCCCTGGCCCTTTTCACTAAAAAAGGTATTAAGTCAACCACTACAAAAGAACTTGCAAGAAAAGCAAGAATTGCCGAGGGAACAATATACACTCATTTTAAATGCAAAGAGGAGATCGCGCATTATTTGTTCAAACACTATATGGGGTTGTTCTCGGAACACCTAAATCTAAATTGCAAAGATACAACTGATCCTGAGCATAGGATGAAAGCTCTTATTAATGCATTCTTTGATTTTGCGGATGAACAGCCAACGGCATTATATTATATAGTTATTGTGCACTACACGGAATTGAATGTTTTAAAAAAAGAAAAATTTACGCTTAGAAATATTTTTGCAGATGCCATAGAATATGGAATTAAGAAAAGGCGATTTGCCAGGCTCGACAAAAACCTTGGTGCGGCTCTTATTGTCGGTATGATAAATAGAGTTATTCTTTCTTATAACAATGGCTTTATAGATATGAATTATAACAAAATAGTATCGGATACCAATAAAGCTGCCATAAAACTACTAACCAAATAAATGGCCGCACTCGGCACCTGTTGAGAGCAAACAATCTTTTTATGTAAAAACCCATTGTTGACAAATATTGCAGTGAGTGCTCACTCGTATATCAAATAGTTAATAATATCTCTGTCGCATATTCTGACATAATACACCCCTGTTTACAAAATAATCAGGTAATTGCCCATTTTCGGCTGGCATACAGATTGCACTTCATATAAACAAGTACTACCAGGCTGCAGATCATATAAGCAGGGTCTAAATTTAAAAAAAGGAGTCTCGAAAGATGAGGATTCAGATAACAGCGGTTTTACTCTTTACATTCATCTTCGCTGCGCTTTCGGTAGTTTTCGTTACTGGCCAAACTACTGCGGAACAAACAGGAGAAAGTCTGTTTACCGATAAGGGCTGTGCAGCATGTCATACAATAGGCAAGGGCAAGCTTGCGGGCCCTGATTTGCTTGGCGTTACAGAGAGAAGGGAAATAGAGTGGCTTAAAAAGTGGCTTAAGAATCCCGACACCATGGTGATGACTGACCCAATAGCAAAAGAAATGCTAAAAGAATATTTTGTGCCGATGCCAAATCAGGGACTTAGCGATGATGAAATCGAGATACTCATTAATTATTTAAAGAAAAAAGATAATGAAACTAAAGATTAACTTTTTAGAGGAGGTCTAAAATGAAACCAAACAAAAGACTTGTTATTAGTCTGTGTACTGTGCTGGCTATTGCCGCCGGGTTTTTAATATTTACTTCCATATCATCGGACAGTAAACAATCAAACCTCTCGCAATCAGCCGGAGAAATAGCTCAGCAGAGAGGGCTATCGCCTGCAGACGTAAATGCGGCGCTTAAAACATATGTGCCCACAGGGAAGTATGATGATTATATAATGTTTTCTTCAGGAGGGCATTCGGGACAGGTGCTCGTAATTGGAGTACCGTCCATGAGACTTTTAAAAGTGATTGCCGCATTTACACCTGAGCCCTGGCAGGGCTTTGGCACAGGCTCCAAAGAATCAGCGGAGCTGCTTGAATCAGCAAACATGCCTATTGGAAAAAACAGGACGCTTAGCTGGGCGGATACGCACCATCCGGCACTGTCTGAGACAAATGGCGACTATGACGGAAAGTTCCTGTTTATTAATGACAAGGCTAACGCGAGGATCGCAGTAATAGATCTGCGTGACTTCGAGGTTAAGCAAATGATCAAAAGCCCTAATTTAATCTCAGACCACGGCTCGACCTTTGTAACCCCTAATACGGAGTATGTAATTCAGGGCGCTCAATATGCTACGCCTATTCCTTATAACTCCTATGCTCCTATAGAAGAATATCAAGAAAAATACCGCGGCATGATAGGATTTTATAAATTCAACCGCAAGAAGGGAAGAATAGACATGGCAAGGTCGTTTCAGATCGAAGTTCCGCCATACTGGCAGGACCTTTGTGATGCCGGTAAAAAGGTGAGTGAAGGCTGGGTATTCTGCGGCTCACTTAACAGTGAAATGGCAACAGGGGGTTTTGGAGACGGTAAGCCTCCTTTTGAAGCTGGTGTATCACAAAGAGATATGGACTACCTGCATGTTGTTAATTGGAAAAAAGCTGAGAAAGTAGTTGCAGCTGGAAAAGCAAAAGTTATTTCCGGCATTAAAGTGATATCTCTACAAACTGCAATAGATGAAGGGCTTCTCTATTTTGTACCAGAACCAAAGAGCCCCCACGGAGCAGATGTATCGCCTGATGGTAATTACATCGTGATTTCCGGTAAGCTCGATACGCATGCAACTATATTTGGATTCGACAAGATTCAAAAGGCCATTGCATCCAAGAATTTTGAAGGCAAGGACCCTTTTGGAGTTCCGATTCTTGATTTCAATGCCGTAAAAGCTGCGCAACTAGAGATAGGGCTTGGCCCACTGCATACACAGTTTGATGATCAGGGCTATGCCTACACCAGTGTTTTTATTGAAAGCACGGTGGCTAAATGGACTCTGGGAGGGCCTTATCACAAGGGTGATAAAGCATGGAAGCTGGTTGAGAAAATGCCGGTGCACTACAACATCGGACACCTAGTTTGCGCTGAGGGTGACACGGTATCACCTGACGGCAAATACTGTGTATCTCTTAATAAATGGGCAATCGACAGGTTTACCCCTGTAGGTCCTCTGCACCCTCAAAACTTCCAGTTAATCGATGTATCGGGAAGTAAAATGCAACTCCTGTACGATATGCCTATTGGAATAGGAGAGCCACATTATGTGCAGATGATTAAGGCCGATAAGCTGAATCCATGGCTTGTTTATCCTGAAGTAGGGTACAATCCTGCCACTATGTCAGTTGATCCAAATGCAGCAAAAGCAGGAAAGGAAGGCATAGTGAGGAACGGAAACAATGTAGAGGTAAACATGACGGCTATAAGGAGCCACTTTAACCCTGAGCATATAAAGGTTAAAGAAGGAGACCATGTAACAATCAATCTAACAAGTATAGAACGTGCAAGGGATGCCACGCATGGTTTTGCTATAGATGGATACAATATTAACCTCAGTCTTGAACCGGGGGAATCAAGCACAGTTGAATTTGTTGCCGATAAACCGGGTGTTTATCCATTTTACTGTACTGAGTTCTGCTCGGCGCTGCACTTAGAAATGGCTGGTTATCTGCTTGTAGAACCAAAAAAATAATTATTATATGCCATGTGCCGCCTTACTATTGATCTCTCCATCTATATATCTTAAGGCGGTACGTGGAAATTAATCAGGAGGGATAAGAAATGAAATCACAAAGTTTATTAACATATTTATTATTTGTAATTGCGTTTTTGACCACAGCTTCTGTTTATGCCGTGGATGATGCTTTTAAAGACAGCGCCCTTTCATGGCAGAAGCAGGCTACAGGCACTAGGGCAGCTGTAATATCAGTATATGAAGAGTTGACTAAAATTGGTGATAAGGGTAATGCAGATGCAAAGGAGCTCATTGATGACGCGGTAACTCAGCTTGGAGAAGGTGACAAGCAACTCAAAGCAGGAGATGAGCTGTTTGCAAAAAATGAATTTGAGAAAGCGTCATATGACTACAATATGGCCTGGCAGTACTATGTGAAGGCTGCAACCGCTGGACTAAATGCAAAAAGAATACTCACAGGACAGTGATAAAATCAAACTAATACAGACTCTATGGAGAGATTAGAGGCAAACACAAAGGAGATGGAGGATAAGTACCAATGAAAGAAAATGAACTTATATTAGGGCCGCGAATACCAAATGAACTCTGGCAGAAGGAAAGGGAAAGATTCCTTATCCCGACCATACTCATGGTAACTGCAGCAGTTTTGCTTCTAATCTCGATATTCCTTCCCTATTGGAAGCTCACGCTCTATGCACCACAGTATCCCGGTGGATTAAAGGCAGAGTTGTATGTAAACCGCGCTGCGGGGGACATAGAGGAGCTGGATATACTAAACCACTACATAGGAATGAAATCCATGAAGGAAGCAGCACCTCTTGAAAGAACCCTGAGCGTAGCTCTTATAGTGGGGGTAGTGTTACTCACTGTGGCTGCAATTTATGTTCACAGCCCAATAGCCTTGTTCCTCACCATTCCTGCGATATTGTTCCCGCTCTTTTTCCTGGGGGATCTGTATTATTGGCTTAGAAATTTCGGAACGAATCTCGATCCCAATGCTCCGCTAAACGCGGTTGAACCGTTTGTTCCGCCGCTTATGGGGGACAGCACAATAGCGCAGTTTAAAACAACTGCGCAGTGGGAAATCGGGCTGTTTTTATCTATAGCTGCATCTATTATTATTATTGTCGGACTTTATTTTCACCGCAGGGCCTATAAACCTCTTATTGAGGCGAGGCTAAAAAATGAATAAAGCAAAAAATTGGCAATCTGTCATTTTGGTAACATAATGATAATATGATTGTAACTGTTTATGCATTTATTCTTATTGCGGCAAGCAGTACTGCTGGAGCAAACGGNNATGAAAAGATAGTTATAAATAAACAGATTAAATTCATAGGCAAAAACAGACCTGAAATCATAGGCGATGGCTCAGGAACTGTAGTAAATGTTTCATCACCCAATATAGTGATTAAAGGTTTTCACATATCTTCCAGCGGGCAGAGCCTAAACGCTGAGGACTGCGGAATCCTCCTAGAAAATTCTCCTAATTCCATAATTGAAGATAACATTTTAGAGGATGTCCTCTTTGGGATCTATCTAAAAAACTCTTCAGACAGTGAGGTTAATAACAATAAGATTATCGGTAAGGATCTGCCAATTCCCGATAGGGGGGACAGTATTCGTCTGTGGTACAGCTCGGGCACGGGAATAAGGAATAATGTTATCAAACAAACAAGAGACCTTGTGATGTGGTGGTCGGGCGACACAACTATTGAAAACAATATAGTGGAAGACGGAAGGTACGGGCTGCATTACATGTATAGCAATAATAATATTTTCAAAAACAATATTTTCCGAAGGAACCTTGTTGGTGGATTCCTTATGTACAGCAAGAACATAAGGTTTGAAAATAATATGTTCATACAAAATCAGGGTGTTGCAAGCGGTTATGGAGTAGGGTTTAAAGATCTTGATCATGTAACAGCGGTGGGCAACAAATTCATCGATAACCGCGTGGGAATTTATATGGACAATACGCCAACATCATATGATGTATGGAACGATATAAAGGAAAACAAAATCGCATTCAATGACATCGGCGCTTCACTCATGCCTTCAATTGAGAGAAATAAATTTTTAGCAAACAGTTTTATTGATAATCACGAGCAGGTCGAGGTCAGGGGAGGAGGAACACTTAAGGGTAATGAGTGGTTCACTGAGAACAAAGGCAATTACTGGAGTGATTATAAAGGATATGACAGCAATAATGACGGGATAGGTGATTTCCCTTATGTCGCAGAGAGCCTGTTTGAAGATATGATGGATAAACACTCGGTGCTGAGACTCTTTATTCACAGCCCTGTGACAAACGCTCTCGATATAGCTGCAAAGGCATTCCCTGTGTTTAAGCCCAATCCTAAGCTTACAGATATTTATCCTCTTACTTCTCCTGCAAGCTCACATATTGTATTCACCCTTAAGGTGAAATATCATATAAAAGAGCTTATAGTATATTTGGTTATTATTGCTGCACTGCTTTTAGCGCTAAATCTTTTATTAAAACCATACAAGAGGCTTATAGTTGATAGAGATAACTGACGTTACAAAAAAATTTGGCAGTTTTAAGGCGCTGGATGGGGTGTCGCTTCATATCGGTAGGGCAGAGTCTGTGTGCCTTCTTGGTGAAAACGGTGCTGGGAAGAGCACGCTAATAAAATGTATACTCGGAATGCTTGAGTATTCAGGACAAATTAAGCTGAACAATAAACTTTTATATCCGGGCAGCACAGACCATAAGTTCGATATCGGGTACATTCCCCAGCAGCCTGTGTTTTATGATATGAAAGTGGATGAGGTGATGTCTTTTTTTGCGGTCTTGAGAAAAGCGGACAGCGCTAAAATAAATAAGTCTATAGAATTTACGGGGCTTTCCGATCATACGAACAAGCTTACGTCTGAGCTCTCGGGAGGTCTTAAGCAGCGTCTTTCATTCGCGGTCGCTCTGCTGACTGATCCACCTGTGCTTATACTGGATGAGCCCACATCAAACCTGGATGCTTCGGCAAGGCTCGATCTGCTTAAAATTGTAAAAACTCTCAACGAGTGCGGTAAAACAGTGCTGTTTTCATCTCACCGCATGGATGAAGTAGAGTACCTTGCGGAGAGAGTGTATGTACTAAAGGCTGCAAAGATAGTAAAGGAAAGTACACAAAAGCAGCTTGCAGATAACCTCGGTCTTAAAACAAAAATTGTACTCAATATAAAACCCGATCTTCTTTCCAGCACAGAGAAGCTGTTAAGCGCAAAAGGTCTTACAAGCATTAGCCGTAACGGCGCCGGTTTATATGTGAACATTGAAAAAGGTGAAAAGCTTACGGCACTTAAAATAATACTGGAAAATAACATAGCGGCCGATGATATTAGTATAGAAACACCGTCTATGGATGAAATAATAAGGTCATTATAAAAATGATGAACTGTAGGAATATATATCTTATTATAAAAAAAGAGGTGAAGGATTCATTTCAGAACAGGTGGTTTATTATCTTTACGGCCGCATTTTCTGTGCTTGCATTCCTGCTTGCCTATGTGGGGACTAGGGACCTCGGTTTTTATGAGATATCTGGCTTTGGAAGGACGACGGCAAGCCTGATCAATCTGGTACTTATGCTTATTCCTCTCATGGGGCTTATGCTTGGCTCGATCACAATATCTGCAGAGAGAGAAAAAGGGACTCTGCACTACCTTCTATCACATCCAATAAGTAAAAAAGAGATTTTCGTAGGTAAATACGCCGGGCTGATTTTCTCATTAATATTTACTATCACAATCGGTTTTGCGCTTGGAGGAATTGCTATATTTTTTAAATCAGGCACATCGGATATAGGCAAGTATCTTTTAGACCTGCTGATCACACTCATACTCGCATCATGCGTTCTGAGTATAGGCATGTTAATTTCTGTATGCACAAAAAAAATCTCAAAGTCTATTGGTATTGCAATTTTCGTATGGTTTTTTCTCATCATTTTGAGCGATCTTGGAATTATAGGCTCTGTCATATTATTTAATCTTGGAATTGAGCCCACATTTCTCATATCACTACTAAACCCAACAGAGGTCTATAAGATTTTGTCTGTTCTTGTGCTGAGCAGCAGGTTTGAGATTCTGGGACCTGTGGGGATTTACATACTTAACACGTTTGGAAGGCTTGGGTCACTTGCCATGCTTACAGGGGTGCTTATAGTGTGGTCTGCAGCGCCTCTTTTAGGGGCTTATTTGCATTTTTGCAGATACAAAAGAGAAGAAGTATGAAAAATATATTGCTTTTCGTCTGGCTTTTAACAGTAGCTTCGTGCTCAAACGACGGGCAGATAGGACCTGCGGAGATAAGGTATGGTCAGGACATGTGCGCAGGCTGCTCTATGATAATCAGCGAAAAGCAGTACTCAGCGCAGTATATTTTATCGGATGGCAGTATTAAAAAATTTGATGATATAGGATGTATGATAGAGCATATAAAGAAAACGAAAGATGAACCCGGCAAAGTATCCGCCACATTTGTGAGGGATTACAAAACCAATAACTGGATAAACGTAAATAATGCGCACTTTTTTAAAAGTGATAAAATCTCAACACCCATGGGGCATGGGATCATATCCTTTAGTAGTGAAGAAGACCTAAAAGAAGCGCAGTCTAAAACCGGTGGAACAAATTTGGGCAAATTTGATGAAGCTGTAAAATATTTTTAATAATAATTATCTCAAAGCATTTGAAAATAATGCACTGTACATTTTAATGCATTATACATCTAAAAATTCGTATAATAGCTGGCATACATTTTGTAATAATTTATAATTAAATCAGTACTGAAAGGAGAATGATATGGCAAACAATGGCCTCTATTTTTTGGACACAGTTTATAATTCTACCAGAGATGCCTGGGAAATCGGAATTGCTTACATGGTAAAGGATGAAGAGGTAAAGGGAAGATATAAAAGCATAAAGGTAACAGTCAATGTGCCGGGATTCAGAAAAGAAGAACAAAAAGCCAGGGACATAGCTGTTGATAAAGCAAGACTATTTTTAAAAGAAGCTGCCGATGCTCCCCTTGAAGATCAATAAACCCTAATGAATAAAACTTAAGGTTTTAAAGTAAGCACCGGGCAGGGCATGTCGTTAATAACTTTTTCTGTAATGCTTCCCAGGAAATATTTTTTAAGTCCCTTTCTTTCATGAGTATTCATTACAATAAGGTCCGGTTTTATTTTCTCACAGTGCCGCAAGATGCCCATATAAGGGTTTAGATATTCTGTTACGTGGGTAGAAATCTTAACATTTCTATTTTTATATTTTTTTGCAAGCTTATTTAATTTATTGTCAAAATACTTTTTCATATCATCCAGTATAATAATCGGCATTTCATATGAATAGGATATAAACTCCTGTACATACAAAATCGATATTTCTGCGCCAAGCTTTGATGCCAGGAAAACAGCATAATCAAGTGCTGATACCAGGTCTTCGGTTAAATTTATGGGCACTACAATTCTTTTGATTTTAGATAACCTTTTCTTTAAATTCATATTTACCACAAGTACGGGTATATCAGCGGATCTCACTATTTTGTTTGTACTGCTGCCGGAAAACACACCCTCATCAGAAGAAGAGCCCTTGTGTCCCAAGACTATTAGATCGATTTTATTCTTATTAGAATATTCCAGTATCTCCTCATCGGTTTTTCCACATGTAATGTGATGTTCAAATACTCTATTTTGCTTATTAAACTCTTTTTCGATTTTTATAAAGAATTTATTATATGTATCTCTTTCTCCTGCAATCATCTCATCGAAGTTTATTTTCATGTTTAAAATATCAAATATTTTTTTGTTTAAATCTCTAATTACATGAATCCCGATTGTCTTTGAGTTAAATTTCTCTGAGATTTTTTTGGAGTATTTCAGCGCATTAACAGATTGTTTTGATCCGTCTGTTGCCCATAAAATATTTCTTAGTTTATACATGTGCCCCCCTGTCTGATTATATTTGCTTATCTGCATTAACTATTCTCAATTATATTAATTGCAACATTTGTGCCAATTGAACTTAAGACGTAATACCGTAAATTTTAACCTTTCAACTTATTTACGAACTGGGCCATCAGCAGAAATAAACACAGCGCAAACCCAAGAACAGGAATAATAACTGGAAGTCTGATATAAGATTGTTCCTCTTCTTTCCTGCGTACTTTTATAATAAATAAGGACAGATTAATAAGCATAAAAACGAGCAATATAATTAAACTCGATGCCTTTGCAAGTGTAACAAGTGGAAACCATAACGCCAGAGCAAGCACAACAAATCCAACGAAAATAGTGGCGTAATCGGGGGTTCTTGTATGTTTATTTATATGGCCAAAAAAGTTTGGGGATATTTTTTGTGAAGCCATCCCGTAAAGCACTCTTGAGCCCATGATTATCTGTATCAATGCACCATTTACTATAGCCATGATACTAATAATAGTGATAATAGAAATCGGGAAATTACTGTTTAATTCTATAAGAGTTGTAAAAGGTGAACGAGTATTACTTAAAACATCAGCAGGCAGGGAAGTTACCGTAACCAGGGATACTATAATGTATAATACTGTAGTAACAACTAAGGCAATTATTATCGCTATCGGCAGGTTTTTTCTCGGATTTTTTACCTCTTCTGCCATATTTACAATATCCTCGAATCCAACATAAGCATAGAATGCTATAAAAGCGCCAACAAAGATGTTGCTCCATGTTTTTATATCAGAAGATGGTATAAATTCTGTAATATTAGTTTTTATAGACGTCAGGTTGCTGCCACAGAAATAAATGACAAGAACAATTCCTATGATTTCTACAACAGTCATTACAGCCGCTGCTTTCAATGAAAAGCTTACTCCCCATATAGAGATTAAGCAGAGCATGGATATCAAAAAAATAATACAAAGCCAATCCGGCAAATAAAAGAAAACCTGGAAATAACCGACAAAGCCTTTTGCAATAGTAGCAGAAGAAACAATACCTATTATCACTATTGCCCAGCCTGCGACAGAAGACAGCCATTTTGCAGAAAATGCTTCCTGCACATAAGCTGCTTCTCCGGCGCTTCGGGGATACCTGCTGGAAAGCTCAGAATATGAAAATGCGCTGAAGGTTACAATTACAGCTGATAAAAGAAATGAAAAAGGAGTAAAGTTGCCGCTCACAGATGATATTTCGGCAATTAACACATATATGCCTGCCCCCAGTATAGTGCCAATACCATAGAATGTTATTAGCCACAGCGGTATGCTTCGGTTTAATTTAGCCGCACCTATTGCGTTGCTGTCTTTCATTAAAAGTAATATACAATAGATTTGTAGGGAGGAGTATTTTTATTTCTTTTCAGGATCAATGTGTTCTGGAACTTTATTTTTTACAGGCTTTAAAGACATTAAATAACTATAGATTGTCCCTAGTTCATCATCACTCAGGGTTGATATATGCCTCCATGGCATTGCAGGGGCAAGCTCTCTTGCAAGACTTGTTGTGTGTATGCCAAGCCTTATAGTGCTAATAAAGTTTTGCTTCGACCAATTTCCAATACCGGTTTCCTTATCCGGAGTTAAGTTTGCTGCAAAGCTAATACCCCAGGGACCGGCCCATGCGGTAAGACTCTTTGAATAAACGCCTGCCCACAGTTCATCACCAATAATCCCCTTGGGAATATTCGGTAATTCCTTATCAGTTTCAGAGTGCCCTGAGAGTAATTTGTTGGGGTCCGGCACAAGTCCGATCGCTGTTTCAATTTTTGGCGTATGACATGCAATGCATCCGTATTCAGTTACAAGATTCTTACCCTTTTCAATTTCACCTTTATTTTTGTCGGNNGGCGTATGACATGCAATGCATCCGTATTCAGTTACAAGTTTCTCGCCCTTTTCAATTTCACTTTCATTTTTTTCGGCACCTTGAGACATTGTTATGAATGCATCAGCGAAAATCATCAGGATAGAGATTATAAAAATCTTGTATATTTTATTCATAGCTATCTGCCTCTATGGTGATAATGCGATTACAGGACAAGGGGAATACTCTATCACCTTTTCTGCTACGCTTCCCAGAAACTCGCTCCTTATTTTTTTGCCCCCATAACTCATCATAACCACTAAATCTATGTTCTCCTCATTAATGAATTCTTTGATTCCAATCCATGAATTCTGAGCAACCCTCACCCTTGGCTCCACTCTACTTAAGTTTTTAGCCTTAAGCAAATTTTCTGATAATGCGTTATAAGAATTGCCCTTAAGAGTTTGTATTACCTCTGATGGGTAATTATGATCGCCCTTTTCAACTATATTCAGAAGATAAACCTTTGAATTAAATTTATCTGATAATTGTTGTGCAAAACTCAAATCCTTTTTAATCGTATTATATATGTCGGTTGGTACAAGAATTTTTTTAAAACTACTTCTTTTAAAATCTGAGCTATTAACCAGAGCGCTAATATTACTGTTTCGCAGTACCTTCTTTGCCGTTCCGCCCAATATGGATTGCCCTGCAAATCTGCCCTTTCCAAGCACTACTAGGTTAAAATCGTTTTTCTTTATTTGATTAAGTATTTCTTTGTGCGGGACCCCATAGTTAATCTCATAGCTGAATTTTATCCCCTTACTTTTTAGCTGTTCTTTTTTCTTGTCCAGCTTTTTTATATTTTTTTTCTTAAGATTGTTTTCAACCCAGTTGTCAAATAACTCTCTGTCTGTTTCTGAAAAAGATTTTGTAAACTCCATATGCTCAGGGAGTACGTTTAGCGCTGTTATTTTCGATCCGAATTTCTCGGCTATATTTGCAGAAATCTTTAGAGCATTGTCACCTTCGCGTGTTCCGTCATATCCAAGCAGTATTTTACTAAACATAGTCTCTCCCTTTTTTATCTCTTTTATTAACAAATATTTCTGTACTTTTTTAGAGAGGAGAATTTGATCTCCTCTCGTTTGCTCTCAGATCTAAAACTGTTACTTCAGGTTAATCTTAACTTCCTTTGGCTTTGATTCATCGGCTTTTGGCAAATGAACCTCTAGCAAGCCGTTATCAAATTTTGCATCTACCTTGTTTGTTTTTATTTTCGACGGGAGATGAAGGGTTCTTGAAAAACTTCCAGAAGATCTTTCGGAATAATAGTAATCATCTTCCTTGACTTCCTCTTCTTTTTTCATTTCCCCTTTTATTGTTACACTGTCTTCTGTTGTAGTAACATGTACATCTTCTTTTTTCATTCCGGGTATCTCGGCCTTAACCACTATCTCGTCCTTGTTGTCATACATATCAACTACAGGTGAAAACTCTTCTATTGTTTTAAATCTTCTTAATGCAGGCATGCTCATCCAGCTTGCTGGAAAATGAGTTTCTTCAAATAACTCATCAAACCACTTCTCCATATTTTTTGGTTTCCATCTCTTGAGTGCCATGTTTTGCACCTCCTAAATTATGATTTCTATATTTATAAGTGCAACTTTGGTGCCAAAATTCTTTATTTAAATTTGATTAAATACTCAGCAAAAACCGATGTTTTAATAACCAAATGACTTTAGCAATGTAAGGTGCTTGGAAATAAGACATAAAATCTTTTGGATTTCAATTGCAAAAAAACAATAAATCTTTGATTTCTTTAGAATTAACAAATTAAATAATCGCACGTATATAGTGGTACATACTTTGCACTTAGTATAGTTGATGGAAAAATATCCCAGGAAGTATAGAACCAAGCAAAATATATTGCTAACGATTAGACCCAGAGCGGAAGAGGACTCTGAATATTTAAGTTTATTCTTTTCAGATATACCAAAAGAGGACTTAATTATTTATAAAGAGGATGTTTATAAATCACATTCTGCTGAAACATGGTTTCTTGATGATAACTATAAAAAGGATCTGCAGCTTTTAGCATTACTTGATAATGAAGTTGTGGCAGAAGGAACCATTCACAAAGAAGGAATATACTGGCAGAACGCCGCCGAGATAAAACTGATTGTAAAACCCGATTACAGGCGGCAGGGCGTTGGCTCTTATATGTTTAATACTCTGCTTTATGAATTTTTCCAAAGAAGAATCCAAAAAGTCATTGTTAGATACTTACCAAACAATGATAGTTTTATAAGAATTATCAACCGTTATGGATTCAAACCCGAAACAGTGCTGAAATCATATGTAAAATTAGATAGTGAAAACAAAGACCAAGATTTAATTATTGCCTCTTATAACCTGGAGGACTGGGTTAGGAGATTCGAATATTATCATTTCATTAAACCAAGATAACTATTCACTTAACATCTTTCTCTAACACTTGCCCTAATACATTATAAATACTAGTGTATTATATTATCTATCAAATTTTTCTAAAATACTGATTAAATATTTAAACATGTATATATATTAGTATTCATATCATAAATAAATTAAGGCATTAGCAATTCTATGAATGATATAAAGAATATAGATAAAGAGATTGAATCAGCCCGAAGGTATCTTGATATAGCAGAAGTAGTATTTTTATCTTTGGACATAGAGGGAAATGTAAAACTGATAAACAAAAAGGGCTGCAAGATCCTTGGATACAGCAGCAAGGAAATTCTAGGCAGGAATTGGTTTGACAATTTTCTGCCCAAATCAGCAGTGAATAAAGTCAAAGATGTTTTTGATAAAATTATTCAAGGGAAACTCGACCCTGTAGAATTCTATGAGAACAGGGTGTTGACCAAATCGGGCAAGGAACGGTTAATTGCATGGCATAATACAAGGCTCGTTGATAAGGGCGGTCAAATAGTCGGGACTTTGAGCTCCGGGATTGATTTAACAAATCAAGTACTGGCTGAAAAGAGATTTAAACAAGTAGTTGAATCATCTCCCAACGGAATATTAATGGTCGATAAAAAAGGGAAAATAACTCTTGTAAACAATCAGGTAGAAAAACTATTTGGTTACAATAACAATGAGCTTGTGGGAAAATCATTAGAGATGCTGGTACCAAAAGAATATAAATCAAAACATAAACAACTGCTTAAAGGCTTCTTGTCAAATCCTACGAATAGACCTATGGGCGAGGGAAGAGATCTATATGCAATTCGCAAGGATGGCACGAAGTTTCCTGTAG
>JABAHS010149296.1_pt1 | contig 17473 bp, 20 predicted proteins | sample 7062111 | NCBI WGS metagenome assembly JABAHS01 (sample SAMN14534600, study PRJNA622989) | marine sediment metagenome | biome: marine biome [ENVO:00000428]; feature: marine pelagic biome [ENVO:01000023]; material: deep marine sediment [ENVO:00002113]; isolation source: pool of 4 deep marine... | reverse complement strand
ACAGAAGAAACGGGGGTAACTTAAAAACTTCCCTCCTTCTTTTTTCTTTTTTCAGTGTTTATCGTTCCGTCTCTCTCTTCTCCTTTCTATTGAGCACAGCTTCTCGTTGTACGTTAAAGCCTCGCGTTCTTGCTTCTTTTCTAATTTCTACTTTCTAAAGAATCATACGCTTAAATACGTTCAATATTCTTCAAAAGATAAAGAACGTATGCACGAGNNAACGTATGCATGAGTGGTCGAGTGCTCAAATCAACCCCCGTTTTTTGTTCACTACAACTATTACTTAAACTCGGGTAACCCGAAAAAAATAGGTGGTTTCCTTTTTGAGGTTCGAAGGAGGCTGGAAAAATGGGAACCCAAATACCTGAACGTGTGAAATACATCTCCATCCAATTCACGGATCTTCACGGAGAACTTAGGAGCATAGAATATACTCGTAACGCCTTTGAAGAAATCAAAAGCAGAGGGGCGCGCTTTGATGGGAGTAGTTTGGGATTTGCGACCGTCCAAGAAAGTGATTTGATCCTCGTTCCCGATGCTTCCACCTTTCAGAGGTTCCCGTGGAACCCCCAGGTTGGTAGGGTCTTTGCCACAATATCCCACCCGAATGAGAAGCCGTTCCAAGCGGATCCTCGACGAATTCTGATGCGCGTGGGTGACAGCTTACGAGCTGAAGGGTTCCGTTCCTTCCTTGGTCCTGAGCTCGAATTCTATCTTCTTCGTGAGGGGGGAGTCATAGATAATGCAACGTACGCTTCAATGGAACCACAAGATAAGGGAGCGTCTTTCCGTCGAACATTAGTGGACTATGCCCAGGCACTCGGCGTGAACGTTGAATTACACCATCATGAGGCTGGATCTGGGCAACAAGAGATCGAATTGGCTAAGAATGTGGAACCCGTAATCCAGGCGGACAATATACAGTCCTGTAAGCTTGCAGCTGATGTTTTGGCCGCACAGCAAGGAGTCGATGTACAATTTATGCCTAAAATAGAGAAAACCTTACCCGGTAACGGCATGCACTGTCACATTTCCCTTATCGATAAAGACAGTAACGAGCCGGTACTTTTTGATCGACAGGACGTATCCCAAATTGGAAGAATGTTCATCGCTGGGTTACTGGAACATGCCCGAGGGATGAGTGCAATTCTCACCCCATCTGTCAACAGCTATAAACGACTCATCCCTGGGTACGAGGCGCCAGTGCATATCTGTTGGGGGAGACATAACAGGAGTGCCATGATTAGAATTCCTTCCCCCATGGGTACGGGAGTGAGCCATACAATTGAGTACCGATCCATCGATGCACAAACAAACCCTTACCTCTGTTTTGCCCTCCTTTTGGCAGCAGGGTTGGACGGCATCAAAAGGGGACTCACACCATCCGCCGCTGTTGAGGAAAATGTGTATGATCTGCCCGTAGAAGAACGACAATCCCGAGGAATTGCGAGGCTTCCTGTGAATCTCAAGGAAGCAATCNNAAGATGCCTTCATACGAGATGTCTTGGGTGCACAGGTGTTCAAGGCATTCGTGAACAATCTACGAAAGCAATGGAAGGCGTATGCTACCGCAGTTGACGACCCCGAAACAGCAGAAATAACCAAATGGGAACGAGAAAAGTATGGGATAGCTTAATAGGTTCGCAAGTAGCGTTTTAACGGCACAATTTTCCATGCGTTTTTTTGAATTGTATGGGAAAGAGTTCCACAGCAAAGAAGAGGATGCCGTTTATTATTACCTCCCGATTGAAAAAATGAAGGAGTAACCAGTAAATTGCTTCTTAACAGTTTCGGATCAAAGGTAGCTCTTTCTATCGCCACAGACCTACTTCAGCCTGTGTTTGGACTACTCTTAAGGCATGTACCCGCGAATACTGGATTCGACTTGGGTAGCGGTCAAATAACTGTAGTCTCTATCTCATCAATATCTTCGAAGTCCTGGTCTCCTGAATAAAATGCTTCACAGCCGGCCAAAATCGCAGTAGCTAGGTGAAGGGCATCACCATAGGAAAATTCTTTTTCTCCCCGTTGATAGTATTTTTCACGGAGATTCGCGGCATGAATTGCCACTTTAATAGAAGCGGGCAATATCAGTAAGTTTTCGAAACTTAAGATGGTGCCAATAACGCGGTTCGCTTTTTCTGAACCATATTTTCTTTCGACGATGTATTTCACTTCCATCAACGCGATAGTGGAGATGACACCTTGCTCTTTTTTTAACTTTGTGATAATGTGTCTTGCTTTCTTCCAAGCCTCATCTCGAGAGAAGAATTCAATCCAGATCCATGAATCCAAGTAGAACATGTTGCTTCTCCGCCTCTAATACTTTTTTCAATGAAGCATAGCTGGGCTCTTAGCTCTTTTTGAGATGGTTGTCTCTCCAACAATCATCGTTTGCTTAAGGTAATTGCGCTTTACTCCATTTTTCTTTTGCTTCTTGAAGAAGCGCCTCGATTTCCTCAGCCGTAAAGTGAATATCTTTCCGTAGCTTCTCCAACTCTTCAAGTGGATCTTTTGGTTTGGGTATCATTAGGGCCTCTTTTCCTCGTAAAAGAAATGTTACCTTTGTTCCTGGCTTTAAGCCAAGTCGCTCCCGGATCTTTTTTGGAATGGTGATTTGTCCCTTACTCGTTACAGTGGCCTCTTCTAACATTGGGATCATTCCTTATTTTTTAGAGTAATACATTACTTTTTATAATTTTTCCTTACTTATACCGTTCCAGCTTCTTACATCGCTTGTTGGGTGGTTGCTGAGTGTGTAATGGTGGTGGAATCATGAGTATTCGAGGCAGGCATAGCTTTCACTTGACTCGTCGTTGTGGCTTCGGATACAGACAGGGGCCCAACATCAAACATCCGACGAGTGTCCTCCAGTCACCCTCCAACGTCAGTAATTTGTTGACCGATTCCCAACTGCCGCACCCGTTTGATAACCGATGAGAGTGAATGTACCGTTGGAAAGGGGAGGTTAAGGTTGCGTAGCCTCTCGTCCATGATAACAGCAGCTCCCTTTTTCGTCCTCCCAGTCCTGCCGATCATCTGCGTGAGAGCGCTCACCATGGTTGAGTGTGTCAGTGCCCGTAGGAAGTGACCCTCGCTGATATCGTATTCCTTGCCGTATTCCCTCGCTACTGCCCTCATCCTGTCAGAAATTTTCGGAAACGGCAGGCCAGCCACGATAAGGAGCCTCGGTTCTTCACCGCTTAGGTCAATGTCTATACCCTCAGAGAGCCTCCCTCTGGCAACCGTGTGAACCTGCCCGAATGAAGCAAGGTGTTTAGGGATCTCCGTTTCCTCTCTGGTGACGGGGTAGCCGAGGTGCTTCGCAAGACGTGATGCGAAGCGGTAGGAGGGGGAGAAAAGGAGCGTGGGGACGTCAATGGCATCCGTGAGCGTTTGTATCGCCTCCGCGTAACGTTTGAACATTTCTCTGCTTCTCATCGTATACCGTGAGGTGAGGTGGCTCGTCAAGCCGATGATGGCCCGCTTGTTGCTTGGTGTGAGCATTCCCTCTAGGAGGTGCATCCGTGCAATGGCAAATATTTTCTTAAAGAGGCCAGAAGGATACAGTGTAGAGCTCATAACCAGCAATTTTTCTGCTTCCACTCGTTCCGCCAGCAGTCGGCTCGGCGGACAGACTTTCAACATGTTCTCCCTCGTTTCGTACATGCTTCCTGCAGCCTTCTGGAATGCGAGATACTGTGAGAGCATCACGGCGTCTTCTTTCTTCCCCTGCCTCCACAGGGAAACGCAGTACCTGTTCGGTGGCATCTCTTCGTCCTCTGTCCGTGCAAAAAGTTGTTCTCCCCGCTTGAAGGCTCCCTTTTTCATTTCATGTGTCACGAGGCAGAGCATGGTGTGGGCCTCATCGAGGATGAAGAGGTCTCGTTCGTTGATCTTCTTGAAAAGCTCTCCGTCGATGAGGAAGGGGTAGGTCGTAAGGAGAATAACTGATCGCGTGGCAAGTTTTCTGAGGGCGTAGAATGGACAGAGTCCCTGTTTCCGCAGTTCATCAAGGTATCTATCGATGGAAAGCCCGCGTCCCTCAAGCGTAAGGATGTCCTCTTCAAGCCCCCGTTTCCACTTCCTGTTCATCCTTCCACAGTTTGAAAACTTGCACCACCAGCGGAGAGCGGTCTCTTCAGCTGGCGGATACAGGCAGGCTTCCTTCTTTCCCACGAGGGGGGTGATGAGCGGCTTCTCGTTGAGGGGTTCCACCATTTCGTTGAGGAGCATCAACCCTTGATCGATCTCGGCTTTGGTGCGAAAGAAAATTACACTCTTCCTTCCCAATCTCGCTTGTCTCAGTAAGTAGGCGAGTGAAACGGCCGTTTTCCCACTTCCTGGAGGTGCCCGTAAGAGGAGATTTCCTTCTTCAAGCTTCTCGAATGCCTTAGCCAGATCGTCAGCCTTCTCTATCCTGAACGGAAGGAGCTCTAGGAAACTCAACTCGTCCCCTCGTCACTCGTCCTCTATTCCCGCTTTCGTGATCGCCACCTTCACCTTCCCAGGCGGCAGCCAGGAGGAGTCAATGATCTCCACGTAGCGAGTGTTCGTGCTCGACTGCTTCAGCCAAAGCCTCGTGTCCACGTTATGCGCAAGGACATGTCCACCAATGGGCTTCTTATCTCTCCCGTACATGGTGCCAGGCTTCGCCACCACTTGATTCGTGATAAGCACCACAATGTTGTAGTTTTCAGCGATCCTTCGAAGCTGCTCCACCATCCGCAAGATGAGGCGCTGTCGCTCGTACAGTTCGCCTCGCCCCTCGAAGTCCGTCCTCGGCAGCTTCGTGATTGAGTCGACCGTGATGAGCTGCACGTGGTAGTCGCGGATCACCTTCACGAGGTTCTTCAGCATCGTTTCTTGGTGGTGGCTCGTCTTGGGGCGGCCGACCCACAGTTGAGGGAGGACCTTCCCCTCGTCCAGTCCCTTTTCGGCAAGAATTTCCTTGAAGCGTCCGTTGCTGTACGTGTGCTCGGCATCGATGTGAATCACGCCAATATCGTCGAAATCGCCATCACGCAGCCCACCTTCCTTTTTTGGAAGGAAAGCGTTCGCGAGGGCTGTGTAGCAGGCTTGGCTCTTTCCCGCCCCGTACTCACCAGCTAGTTCGGTCACCTTTCCACGGGGGAATCCGCCATGGAGCAGTTCATCAAGTGTTTCGCTACCAGTGGTGAGGAACTCCAGCTTTTCCTCCATCGCCTCCAGATCTTCCGCCCTCTCCAGGCCGATAGCTTTAGGCTTCTCCTCCTCCGATACTTCCATGAGGTCAAAAGCTCTCTCCACGAGCTTCTCAGCCGTTTCTTTGCTTACTCCTACAACCTCAGCAAGGCGGTTCGGGTGGAACATCATGAGGTCTTTGATGAGAAGGATTCCCGCCTCCTCAAGCTTTTCCATCGTCCCCTTTGACGTGTGCTTCAAGTCCCGTACTGTCAGGTTTTTCACGATAGACCCTAATACGTTCATCCTATTTCTCTTTTAACTTTGCAACTTGGCGATCGAACTTACAAGATATTCAAACATGAACATTATTACTTATGGAAGATCTTGGTTTAAGTAGGAGACAAATCTTGGCCAATAACTGCCATTTGTGCCACGTTAGTGGCTCTAATAGGAGGATTATCGCACTTCCTGGTGGTCCAGCAGCTATAGCAATCGCCATGCCAACTTACAAAAAAGAACTTTTTTATAAAAGATACGTTCTAGACTATCAGTGCCAAAATTGAAGGTACTACTGGAAAAACCGATAGTCGCGCTTTTGTTGATAGGCCTTCTTCTTTGTTCAGTCACTACCGTTTCTGTCAGCGCAAGCCCTGACACTGGACTAGAAACATTGAGCGAGGGGGGATAAGTACGATTTTAAGTCTGAGTACAGTTCACAACTTACCTTGAAAGACTACAAAACTGGAGAGACATACGAACCCGAATCTAGTACAGAAGGAACTGGGACGATGAAGATCGAAGAGATCAATAGGGACGAAGGGTACCTTACCGTCACGGAGATGATAACACGAAGAGGATTTATACGTTCCGGACGGGATAAGGTATCCGAAGATGAAACTGTGGGATGCTACATTAAGGTTTACAACAAAGACGAAGATGATATCCCAGTTGAACTTGATATCTTCCTTACCTTTCAATATTTTATTGCTGGCACCTGGAACACGTACACGAGACCACTTACCGACTTCAAGGATACGTTAGACGACCTCGCTGACGAATTTGCTACCTTTGAGTAGTCCCTTACGGAGGAACGTGAGGATCAAAAAATAGAGCTTACACTTGACTATCAATTAGAGGACGAACGCCCCGATTACTACAGGATACTCGAGGAATACCATGAGGAGTATATTTTCAACTATGACGATTTCGTGGCTAAAGAGCACATACTCAAGGAAACCATGGAAGTCGTTGAGGTTGAGGGAAAAGACTATCTTGAGGAAGAAGAGGCAATTCTTCTCACAAAAAATGATGAAGAAGAATCCATAAGACGCCTTGGCTTTTTCCGAAAAGAAACCGCTGGAATACCCCACTGGATATGGATCGGTGCTGTGGTTGCCGTGGCTGCGCTTGGTATTAACGTCTACTTCTTGAAAGTGCGAAAATCCTAATCTCTTTTCTTTTTCATTTCTTTTTCTCTTTTTTCTACTTCCTTATCCGCCTGCCCAATAGCTATCTCTTAAGTATAACACTTTGGCTTCTAATTACCATAAGAGAACTTATCGTTTCAAAATTAAATGATAATAGAGGGAAACCTCAGATACTACTATTCACAGGCATCACTGTCCGTGGGGTACTCTTTCTCTTCCCGATTCCTTCTTCCTACTGGATTTTCGGTTCTCTGTATTTCTGTCTCTCGTCGGTTCTGTGGATACGCCTCTACTTCCTTTTCTCCCGCTTAACGAAGACGTTTACCAAAGCCTCTCGAAACGTTAAGGAAGAGCTTCTCCTGGATAGAGATAGCCATTAGCAAATGTGCCTTAAATCATTATGAAGACGTACATAACAAATAAGATGTATCTGTACCGTTTCTAAAGTCTTATGAAACTCAGAAACCATAGAATTGGTTAAAGGGAGAAAAAAGTGACAGGATGGATCGGCTGTCTCCTGTAGCTTTTACCCCCGCCTTTATTCTCAATACCTGATCCACTGAACTTGAGGGATGATATCACGATCTGGGTGGGGTTAATGCCTAGTTCTTCACGGGTGACTTTACGGACTTATTGGGCTAATGCAAGGAAATCAATGCCATCCAAGCTCGGAGATAATTATGTCAACCCAGATTACACGTGTAAGTGGTCTTCAAAGAGTCTTAGAGGAGATTGTTGAGTTACCCCGACACAAAACTCCTTTTTAAATAAAATATCTATAACATTGTGAAGAGTCACATGCAAATAAAACGCATGAGCACGGGAAACATCATCGCAATCGGTCTCTTTTGCCTTTTACTCTTTCAACCTTGTTCCACGACGATAACACACTACACACCACCAACCAAACAGAAAAACCCCCCAAATTATATCTCTAAACATAAGAAGGCTCTATTCACATCTGGGAAACTGAGACAGTACACTGAGAACTTTCCCCATTACCGTCTCCTCCCCTATAAAGCATACTCTCACCACCAACAACCTCCCTTTCATGAGAGTACCCAAAAACGTAGCGGAATTACCACGTCCGTTACAGGGTCTTCTACTGGGTGGAAGCGGGGGCCAACGGCGACGGCACGAGTACCAACCCAGCGGGCAACATCACCTACGTGCTCAAAAACCTGGTTACAGCGAATACGTTCGACGTGATCCAAGTCAGGCCAGGCGAATACAATAACACGATCGAATTATTCCCCCTAACCATAAGCACACCAAACGTTAGCCTCACCTCGACTCACGGCGCTTCGGTCACCATCATCAACGGTAGTGAAATAACTGACAGTATTAGGGTGACCGCCAGCAACGTCAAGATCAACGGCTTTACTATCAAAAACTGTGGAGGTGGCGTCCATGGTGCAGGCATCTTTCTTAATGTTACTAGCAATATCAGGATCACGGGCAATACACTTTACCACAACTACGGGGATGGTGTTAGACTGGGGTATTCGCGCAATACAAGGGTAACAGGTAATTTCCTCATCCACAACAGTGACTTTGGCATTTACCTAAGTGAATCATCCACCATCACGATCACGGGTAATACCATCAGCGGCAACTGGTATGGTGTTGGACTATTTGGAGAACTATATGAAAGTAATGACATCAGGATCTCGGGCAATACCATCACATACCAATTTAAGGGCATCTTCATGGGGGGGATGAACGAGACCACGATCACGGGCAACACCTTTACCAACAACAATCAAGGTATTGAACTGGCGGCTTCGTACGAGACCACGATCATGGACAATACCATCACCAACAATGATTGGCGTGGCATTCGCCTGACGGATGCGAGTGGGGCCACGATCACTGGCAACACCATCACCAACTCCGATACTGGCATTTACCTCTGGTCTTCGCGCGGGAACACAATCATGGGCAACATCATTACCGATAATAACAACTATGGCATCTGGCTTAGGTCGTCAAGCACGGGTAATCTTGTGTATCGAAATGATTTTCTTAACAATGGCGTGAACGCAGAGGATACGTGTGGAGGGAATGCCTTTAACAATTCAACCATCGGCAACTACTGGGACGATTACACGGGTCGTGATGTGGACTATGAGGGAATCGGCGACACGCCACATAGCATTCCTGGACTTGAAGGAAGCATGGACTATCTCCCGTCTATGGATCCATTTGAGGCAGAAGAACGCGGCTGGACTGAACTAAAACCTCTTGTTATCGCTGGTCCTGGTCTTGAATATTTACTATTGTCTTTACCTGTTACTATCCCCCTCGTTGCGGTTGTCATCTACACGTACAAAAAGAAGAGGGAGTAGCACATCTATGTCTCGTTTTCTTTTCGGATCTTCCCTTTCGTTTTACGGTGCAAAAAGGAGCCTATTTTAAGTTGGAGGTCTCACGATAGTAGTTTCGGAGGCGTAAAATGGTGTACACGAATGCTCTTCACCTGCCCATTCATCAAAACAACCCCTACATCCTCTCCAAAATTACTACACAATGACTTTCTTTCTCGTCTCCTCTGCTTGTTTCGTCGGCCACAGCAGGATGACACAGACTGCGATGAAGTAGCCGAGTGCTATCAATGCAGCGTAGGTCGGGTACACGTAGTAGGCGAGGATCCCGATTATCACCGTCCAAGGTAAGAGGATGTAGGCGTGTGGCTTGTCCGCCACCCCCCGCAGGAACAGCAGTTGGTAGTCGTGCGTGTTAGGTAACCCCTCAAAAATGACTGAAAGTGCAAGCCAGCCAAAAAAGAGTGATCTCGTCAAGAAGAAGGCTCTCGTGAAAAAGAGGGCAAGCGGTATGGATATACAGGCGGGTATAATACTTGTAATGAGTGCATCCTTCATGTTCGTAGCCCGTATCACGGAATATGTCCACTCTCTTCCGCCTCTCACTCCAAGTCCAATCAGCTTCCGTCGCCACGCGGCTCGCTCCTCTCCAGCCTCAAGGAGTTTAACCGCCAGGAAGTGGGAGGCGTAATGCACGATCATGCCAGGTATGAGGAAGATCCTGATGAACTTCCTCAAGCCGCCCCACACGTATCCGATAAGTACCAAAAGGCCGTATATGAGGAGCAAAAGCCCCAACGAAGAGAGTAAGATGTTGAATATTCCCGCCATGATCCCGAACGTGTCTATAGGGCGCACCATCACACTATCACCTCCACCTCCTCTCCATCTTCTCTGCCTGTCTCTCGTGTAGCCTTGCGAAAAATTTTCTCCGCCCAAATTCCAAACAGCAAAGGGATGATAATGCTTAACGCCAGTAACACTTTAAGCTGGGAGTTGGTGAGAGGAAGAACTAACGGATCGTTCCCATGTGTTCCGTCTCCATCATCCGCATTGGCATCCTCCCCTGTTTCCTTGAGAACGATCGTAGAGTTGTGGAATATCGTGAGGGTAAGGGAGGTATAAACTGCATAAGGAACGTCTGCCCGCAGCTTGAAGTAGATGTTATCCTCAACGGTCGTATTTAGTCGAAAGGTATACTCCGTTTCATTCGGTCGTAGATCCGCCTCAGTGTGGTTATCGTTCACGTAAATGTCCACGTTAGGTGTATCTCCCTCCTCTAAAGTGTAAAACATGCTGACCGCTACAGAAGCTGAACCGTTGACGTTCGAGTCAAAACTTGCTTCCCGTTCCTGATCTCCCAAGCTCACGTTGAACGTCTCTATCCCCAACTCTAGAAATGTGACCCGCTCCTCATTCTTTCCGGTCAGAAATGCGTTTCCCTTGCACTCAGCAGCCATTGCCCCAACCGTAACCAGAAGGATCAACAGAATGGTAAGCAGTTTCTTCATGTCTCTCCCTTAAAAAGTTCCCACATCGGTCTGAAACGTTCCGTGAAAGTAGCACGCGCTCTCCCGATGTCCACCGTCCGCTCCATTACGTATGTAGAACCGCGTCGGTATATGAGCACATCGAAGAATTTCCCAGCACCAACCACGCTCGAAATAATCCAGATGAGCTTTCTCCTCCTCTTAACAAGGGTGATTACCTCTTCCCTCCAAAGGAACGGCGAGGAAACTGCAAGCGTCCCCTTCGCGAGAAGTGCAGTGACCAAGAGGGCGAGGAAGTCTGTCTCTCCGATCCCACTGGCGTCTATGAACGTCTGTGATGAAGCGTTACCTTCTAGTGAGATAAACGCTTCAAGCCGTTTGAGGAGTTCATCTGCTGCGCCACCAATGACCTCTTCCTCATCTGTGAGAAGCTCCTCACCACCTTTCCCCTTCCCTGCTATTCTCTCCCTTAGCTCCTTTGCATTCCTCATCTTCCCGTAAACGGCTGCGACCTTCTCGCTCCACTCGGTCAAGGGTTTTGGCACCCGCTTGAGGGGAAACTTGTACGCCTCTTCGAACCTGAACTTCCTCGGAAGCTCGGCTCCCCGCTTAGTTATCCAGATCCCTTCCCCAGTAATGAATGGAATGAACCCCTCCTCGGTAGTTAGAATTCTGCTCGGTGGGCAAAGAATCCACCGACCATCATCGCTCTTCCCAATGGGCTTCCCTCGCTCCTCAGCCATGAGGCGGGCAATGGTCGCGGGACGAAGGTACGTTTCCACATTCTCTTTCAGGCGTTTAATCTTGAACGCCTGGAGTTGCCTGTTCGCTTCCTTCCTCTTTTCCTTGGGAAGGGTAAGCCGTATCTCTCCCTCGTAAACTCCCACCCCCTGCATCTTGAGTTTATCTCCGAGAGTGACTTCGATGTCTCCTCCAAGCGTGTTCGCCAGTGCCTTCAGGTAAGCGATCTTGAGGTGCTTTCGTTCGGTAAAACTCCTCGGATCGATTATCATGTGCTTCCCCCTCTCTTCAGCTCGTCAAGTGCCGTTTTCACCGACTCGATCGCCTCCTCCAACGCCGTCTCATCCACGTGGTATGCCTGCTCCCCGAACCTGTCCTCGACCGGCGTAAGGATGTCGAGTTCCTCAACCTTGTCTATCCACCGCCTCGCTATCCCTACTGACACGTCGAGTTCGCTCGCGAGTTCTCTGACCGTGAACGTGTGCAGATCCAGCATCTTCAAGAGCGTGTCCGTTCCGACGGAGAACAGTTGCTCTCCCGTCGTGAACCCCTCCCTCTCCACTTGCTCCCTCGCTGGTCGGTATTGCATCTCCTTATCCCTCCCTTCCCGTACCTTCTTGAGGATGAGGGAGACTTTTATCGCCTTCTTTACCTCCTCCTTACCCACCTTGCCCGAGTGAAGGGCGTGCTCCTTGATCTTTTTTGTCAAGCGCTCGTCGGGTCCGAAGATCATCTTACAGATCCTCCCCTTACCACACTTAAAAACTACACTTTTGACACGACCCTCTTGAGTGCGTCACGCTTCTCCTTCACGTGGGAAAGGTTAAAGTTCTCTAGGTAACCGATGCCCATGTGGTCAAGCTGTTTCTGGTGAGAAGTAGGAATCGTCTTTCTCGCTACGATCAGTATGCGTTTTGGGGATAGTAAGCGGTGATAGCGGCTCACTTGCTCTACATGTTCCCCCCTCCAACCGAAGGTTTTGCACTCAATGAGCAGATCTATCGGCTTCAGGCAATCGAAGAAGTCTGGAGCAAGCTGCGTGCCCTCCAACTCGTAGTCTCTAATGTAATCTAACACCCTGGGGTCGAAGAGGCTTTGGTGCGTGTCCTTCTTTACGACGAAGTCGGGCCTAAGCCGTGGCACAGCTGGCTCTGGCGTTGGGGTTTGAAACTCTTCCCAGATAGAGTACCCAGGTTTTTCCAACACAACTGTCGGTGGACCGAGCGTGAGCCGCTCCTTCCTCCCGAACAGTCCCGAGAGCTTTGCAGGGGGCTCGCCGTACTGCTCCTCGTAATCCTCGTAGAGGTGCTTTGGGTGGTCGAGCCGCTTCCCCTTGTACCGCCTGCTGACGAAGATTTCGGTTTCTCCTTCCTGGGTGAGGTCTAGCAGCTGATGCAAGAACCAGAGTTGATAGATTCTCTTCTTTAGCTGCGTTAGGAACTTTCTCCTCTCGGGGACGAGCTTTATCTTGAGCTTCAGATCGTCCATGCGGCTGAAAGCCTCTCGTAGCATCTTTTCCTCCCTGAAGTGAAGACGGTTGGAGTACGATTTCATTTGTTCTACCATCCGCTCAAACGCTCGGAGAGGGAAAACTCGAGGTCGCGCAGCTCGTCAATGCTTATCCTCTCTCCATGCTTTTGACCCAGTCTCCGTACGTCGACCGCCCAGTGGCGAAAAGTAACCATTAGGAGGTCGCCATCGGCGCCATACTCATAGGCATCTCCCCTTTTGGTGGCCACCTCGCTGATGTGGTGAACCGATTCATCTTGCAGGACGAAGAAGTATCTCCCGTCAGCCCCCCTTCTGTATTCCCTGAGTATCACCATGCCCGCCTGCTCGAACCTTACTTATTTTTATTATATATGGTAGACATTCAAGATGATATCAGTCAGGAGCCTTGACCTTGACGAAGCTACACAGGACCTGCTCACACTCTATGGAATCTGGTACGTGAAGGATGTGTTTCTCTTCAGTAGGAAGGGGTTGAGCGACTTTCTAAAACTGGACACACAGGTGGCAGACGAGATCATCAAAAAGAGTTTGGAGGCAAAGGCTGAAGTAGAGAGCGATGTCGCCCCCTTATACTGGGGGTTCCTGAAGCGGGGCGGACTCGAGGAAGCAACCGTCTCGACTGGGTTTGATATAAACTTTGAATACTCGAGGCAGGGAGTGACGCAGCTCGTGGGGGAGGTGGCTGCTACTGACGTGATGGTAAGCAAGTGGATTGAGGTGCAAGGTGACGTGCTCATAATCGACTGCCTTGCAAAACCGCTCAATCTGGATTTTCCACTGCGTTACTCCCGTAGACGGGCCAAATCACTGGATGACCAGACGCTCATGATTGATTTCCTTGTGAGAGATGTGAAAGATTACAAGGTACATGGTATCGTGGTGCGAGGCTTCCTTCACCACACGAGCGAGCTGGAGAACAACGCCTTTGAGCTGAACCAGGTGGTAAAGCGGATGGCTACACGGCTTGAGCGGTTGTCTCAAGCGTATTCAATCCCCGTGGTGATCACGACGAGGCGAAGGGGCGGTTCATCGCTCTCTCAAGGCGTGAAAAAGATGGTGAAAGTACAAGCAGAGGGGACGTTGGAAGTCCATGACCTCCAGCAAGGCACCGTGGAATATGTTGAAAGTACTAGGCCCTAAGAGGCACACAACGATTAGTCGTTCATAGTTCTAGGATCTATTCGCTTCAACTCGGAAATTTGGTCGTACACCGTGTCGAACGCGAGGATCCTAGCATCGTGAAGTAGCGCGGCAGCAGCATGGTGCGAGTCGTAAAAGGAGATCGCGTATTGTAAGCGGAGTTTTCCCGCTTTTATAACCGCCTCACACGAGAAGGGAAGCACATCGATTCCGTACACATCCAATAAGGACGTGATATCTTCAAATATCTCGATGAGGTCTTCGAGGGTGGCGCGTTCATTTTTTACCTTGATTTTTCCTGCTTTAAGGGTTAATTCTAGCTCATGAAGAGCAATAGCATCGATAGCGGTGTTTTTGATCGAACCTTTCTTTACTTGGCGAAGCACTTTGGCTGCCACTTTGTGAAATTGTTCGTTGGGGGATAACGCTGCCCAAAGCGTATCTACTTCAATGATTGGCATTTTTCACCTCTTTTACGGCTATATTTTCCGCTAATTCATCTATACTTTTTGTAGACGACTTGGAAAGTTTTTTCTGTAGCGTAGTTAACGGATCCGTCAGGGGCACGAGCGAAATTTTATTTCCTTCTACTTTAACTTCGAAAAGTTCTGCTTGAAATCGTTCTCGTATCTCTTTCGGGATCACGACCCGTCCTCGCTCATCCATCTTCGTTTTTACTGTGTGCTTTGGCATGTTGATCCCATTAATATTATCATGGGATGGACTTTAAAATTTTTCCCATCCTCCTAGTAGGCTTCGAATGTGATAGGATCCATCCGCGGTTAGGCCCTCAATTGTTCCTTTATTTTTGCCAACCGCTCGGTGGGGGTGTCACAGTTTTCTAATAGTTTCTTCCATTTTTGGGCGTATTGGCTGTGGCTGTCCTCTCTCCTTCCCCACGGTGGGGACGGGTACTGTGTCATGTAGGTAACGAGCCCCTCATCCTATCTCCAACTCTTCCCATGCTTCTGAAAAGAGATGCTCATTCATTACCTGAGTGAATTGCCGTTTGCTCAAGCCTGTGTACGGTTCTTCTTTTTGAGGAGGATCGTTACTCTCTGCAATCCAGAACGGTCCTCATTTTGCCTTAACTGTCTTTTTACTTTGGGTTTGGATGGATATGCGTGTAAGTTCGGCGAGAAAGTCACTGGCATCGAGAATTTCAATGAGCACGGGCTTATGGTAGTTCGTGAAATGAATGATCATATTTTCAGCTTCTTCAGCATAGTCTATCGTTCCTTCAGCAAGGTGAACGGCCAAAATGTCTACTTCACGATCGTAGCTAATTTTCATATCGTTCCCCCCGAACTGGGTAAAACGTTATTACTAGTCGCTTTTTCTCTTTTTCTCTATAAATGACTCGTAATAAATGTTCTCCATCGAGGCGTTTTTGCGCTATAGATCGTCCTTTTCTTCACTTGGACACCGAATCAGGATTTCTTACAGTTTCCACCACGAACTCTTTTGTTACTGGAAACCCATGCTCTTTCAAGACGCTAAATTTATTCTTCGCATGTGCCGTAAATACAATTTTCATGCTTTTTTCACCACTGCATGGACGCTCTCTATTATTAGATGCTCTTTCCGCATCTTTAAAGGATCTACTCCCACTCGAAAAGCCTTTTTATGGCTTCTCTTTCCTCTATCATAAACGTAAGTGCGGCTGAAACATGTTTGAATAGGATTCCTCATTGAATGTAGACATGGGTTCCGAAAAGTCCAGGGTGCTCTATTCGAGGTCTTCAAGGAAGATGAAGGGGATGGAAAGAGGTTGTTCTTCCATTTCTTGTTTGATTTCCCGCTCTTTTTTCTTAAAGACAGCCGCCCCTTCTTTTAAACGTGTGAGAGCTATTACTCCTGCGTCTGCAAGGGAAATAGTCCGATGGCACTTTATTTTGCCCATTTCAACCGCCAGAGAGATGGATGTGCCGATGTGTCCCTTACTCTTTACCACTTTTCCGAGGGTCTTCGCAGCAAATGTCCTACCCCTCAATCTACAAAGGATGTAGTACACCTCGGTAAGAGTGGGAAACGGTATGTAGATTTCGTTCTTCGAGAGGAGGTCGCGAAGTTTTTCACCTAGGTCTGTTCCAAGGAAAAACTCCACCCACGCGCTTGTGTCAATCACTAACCGATCGTTCAAGCGATGTCACCCGCTCATACCCCTCTTTCCGAAGTTGTCGAACGAGTTTTCGAGTGTCTTCTACATCTTCCTCTGCCAAAATTCCGAATAAATCTTCGATCTCTTCTCGTTCTCCTTTCTTGNNCTACCCTTACTGTTGTCATCTTCTTATTTATACACTATAACTTTTTATAAATATTATACGATTTAGCCGTGTCTATCCCAAAGCCCCTAGAGCCCTCTAGTTTATTCCCAATGCTGAACCCAGAATCATAGAATCTTTGGGAAGGGAATGTGCGCGCCTCCCAGCAGCATACTTGATCTCCTTTAAGAGCCTGTGATCGGAATATAACCTTCGTCTAAACCTATAAAAGTAGTTTAAGAGGATTTAATGAACGAAATGGAAAACCACGATACTCAGAAAGTCGACTATATCATTCGGGAATTTCGTGACACGAAAGACGATGCCGAGCTACTTGCTGAATGCTACAATAGTTGGGACAATCCCGAGTCTTGGCCGGGAGGGTTTTACCATGGAGAAGAAGTCACTGCGGAGCGGATACTGGAACACATGGAAACGGATAACCCGCTCTCTAAACTGGTGGTAGAGGTTACTGAGGGAATCGTTGGCTACTGTGATGTGAAACCCCACTTTTATGAGGAGGATACGGTGTACGTTCAGTTGATAGGGGTCTCCCCTGAGTATCAAGGTTTGGGGATCGGGAAAAACTTATTGCTCCACGCCCTCGAGAAAGCAAGAAGATTCGACAAGAAGCGTATTACCCTGCATACCTGGGGTGGGAACCTGAAAGCTGTCCCACTGTACAAAAAAACGGGCTACTTTTGGGCCCCAGAATCCTCTGTGTACATGGAGAATTTCTTACCAGGCATTTTACGAGAGCCCCTATTTAGGAACTTCTTTAATGCGTTTGGTTGGTATGCTACCCTTGAGAGATCGCTTGATTTACGTCCTGATGGAGAACAATTGGAGGGTATGACGATTTATCGGTATTTTTTCAAGGGTAATGAGCGTAACTCGCTTAAGGTACTGATCGATCAAAAAGCAAAGGAAGTATGTGGGTTTGAACTTCATGAGGGTGGGCAGCGTCTTGGAGCAACGTGTAGGGTAAAACAGCATCGAGCGTATGTAGGTTACAGTCGAACGCCCGTTATTTGGACATTCAAAAATAAAACTAAACGGCCAGTACGTTTTACGCTCACCGTTGAGACGACAGACCATGTTGCATTAGAGAACTCCCCGAGAGCACTCTATACCCTCGATCCAGGAGAAGAACGAGTTGTTAAGGGACGCGCTAAGCTAAAAGAACATGTTCAATCGACGCCAAAACCCGAATCCCCACATGAACGGACAAAACCACTAATTACCTCGCATGTAAGCATCAATGGTGAAGAAATTGACCTCACGGTTGGGCTTGTGCCTATTGATCCGTTAGAAGTGCAGGTAGTCCCGATGGAGCGGTCGATTATTCCAGGAGAGCGCACGACCATCCCGATTCGCGTCTGGAATAAAACACGGGAACATCTTACGGG
>JABAHS010132640.1_pt1 | contig 17488 bp, 35 predicted proteins | sample 7062111 | NCBI WGS metagenome assembly JABAHS01 (sample SAMN14534600, study PRJNA622989) | marine sediment metagenome | biome: marine biome [ENVO:00000428]; feature: marine pelagic biome [ENVO:01000023]; material: deep marine sediment [ENVO:00002113]; isolation source: pool of 4 deep marine... | reverse complement strand
CCTGGCCGCTCTGGACGCAAAACGCGACCGAGGTTGCTGTGGGTCGCGTTATGTCGTGGGTTAGTGAAGGTTGACGAGGTTAGTCTAGGGCCGATTCGGTTTTAGCCCCTGAAACCGTCTCTGTCACAGATTCGGCGCCGTTTGCGCCGTTGTGGATTCGCTTGTGCGCGTTGAGTCCGTTCTGGTGAGCGAATGAGCGGCCGCACCAGCAAACATACTCCGCTTTTGGTTTGCTCCCGTTTCCACTTTGCGAATCGCTCAGCGAAACCTCAGCGACGGGAGCGGTTGCTTTCTCGCTCTTCTTTCGTTCCCTGTTTTCTTTGCCTTCCGCTAGATTCGCTACCTGCCCGTACAAGAATCCTAGCAGCGAAATTGCAGCGGTTGGGAACGTCGCATACACCCATGCTGCGAATGTCTGCGGGTCGATAGCAGCGACGTTCATCACGCCCGATGCAGCAACAAAGACAAAGTAACCTATCCAGGCCCACAGTCGCGTCGTTTTCCACTTGGTAAACTGAGAGCAAATGACGATAGACACGTCTACGGCGATAGCGTATAGCAGGCCCAGCCAGCGCCATTTTTCTTGCTCAAAGCTGCCTGTGAAGTTAGCGACGTGGCCGATGGTGACGAACATAAACAGGCCGATGATAGTGATTGGCCCTAAACGGCGCAAGTCAAAGTAGAACTTTGGCAGTTTAATCTTTGGTGGTTTCATGGGTTAATCCCAAGTCTTTCCTGAGTTCGTGCAATTCCTCTGTAAGCAATCTCAGGTCTGCCTCAACTAGGCGCTTATACTTTCTTAGCTGCTGTATTTCCGCAAAAAGTTTGGGTATATCAGTAGGCAACAATTCGCCTTTCATATACCGTTCCTTAAATGCCTCCAAGTCAATCATCATACGCTCCTGAATCCGCCTCCGGCCACCCATGCACGCCACCGGCCAGCTTGCGGCGGTTCATCTGTGACAGTTCGTCCAGTGTCACGTCAAGCTGGTATGCGCGGATGGACAAATAGTACAGCAAGTCACCGAGTTCATCAAGGAACTGTTCTCTGGTATACTCTACGCCTGGCTTGTACTGGTGTTTCTTCCACTGGTCGGCAATCTCACCCGCTTCACCAGCGATAGCAAGGACAGGATGCAGCGGGTCCAGGTGCAACTCGTGGCCAGGAGGATACCACGTCTTTAATGCCCTTCTCTGGATGGCGTCTGGTTTCATAGCAACCTCGGTTGCTCTGCCAGTTCAACGGCTTGTGCCAGATTCTCCACAGAGTTGAGGAAGTACTCCGGTTTCAGTTCCATACCGATGTAGTATCGTCCAAGTTGTACCGCCTCATACCCGCTTGACCCTACCCCACTGAACGGGTCCAGAACCGTGTCGCCCTTGTTGGACCATAGGCGAATGGCGCGGTTGATCAATCCCAACTGAAGCGGGCAGACGTGTTTGTCGGCATCCTCAATCTCTTTCGTGCGGCCACGAGTGAACGGGGTATTGAGCGTATCAGTTTCCTTGATGTCGTGCCATACACCCATCCACGTTTTGACGACTTCATCAAAGCGCACACTCTGAGGAATAGCCACGCCAGGAGCATTGTACTGCTGTTCCTGCCATACAGCATCGGCAAACTCGATCCATTCATCGGTGCTCACTTCGTCAGATTGAATCGGCTCTTTGTTTTCCCCAGGCTTTTTGAAAACGAGCAAGTAGTCAGGAAACGACGGGACGATTTGGGAACGGTCACGGGCCAATGTTGCCATTTGTAAGGTGTTGATATGCTTCTGGATGGATTGCGCCTGCGGGTTTTTCAGAATGACAACCTCGCCGAACTGGTAAAACCCTTCTTTGCAAAATGCCCGGATGACATCGCCCCGAAAGTCAGAGATGCCGACCATGCCATCAAGCCCTTTTCGGAGCGGGGCTTGCATGACGTGGCAAGCCACGAGGCGACCAGGTTTCATGGCGCGGTGTAACCCGCGCAAGAAGAAAGAAAAGTGCAACATGAACTCGTGCTTGCCCTGCTCCCCTACTCCGCCACTGTTGCCCATGTCGCCCAAGTCATCGGTATAGGCGTAGAGGTCATTTCTGAATGGCGGTGAGAATATGGCAAAGTCTACCGAGTTTTCAGCGAGGCCATCCAGCATGGAGGCGATGCTGTCCACATGATGCAATTCATATTGTGGTGTCCTGACTGGCTTGTGCATGGTCTTCTCCCCTTTTTGTGGCGGCACATAGTCCGTCTCGAGATATTCTTGCAGTTCGTCAAACAGAGAATCTATGTAAAGCTTTTCCTGTGCGGCAAAGTCTCGCTGTGTTTGGTGCTGCTTTCGCAACACGTTTTGCAGAATCGCTTCCTCGTGCGGCGTGTATGGCTGATATACCATCAATGTGCGCTTTTGCCCGTATCTGTGGCATCGCTTTATCGCCTGATAGTATTGCTCATAGCTATCTTGCAAGCCAGAGAAGATGGCAACCGTGCAATGCTGGAAATTCAGGCCGAATCCCAGGAGGCGCGGCTTGCTGATCATCACGTCCAGGTTATTATGTCTGAACCTGTGAATCAGGTCTATCCGCTCTGCCTGGGGCGTCTTGCCTGTAAGATGGGCGACTTTCAGATTTGTGTGGCTTTCCAACTCGCGGGCTATCAGTTCGCCTTCTTCATCGAAGACACACCACACGATAGCCTGTTCACCAGGATGCGATTCGATAATGCGCCGGATTTCTCCTGGCTTATTAGAGGTCACATACTCTACACTTCGCCCACCGTTGCCCCCATTCTTGTGGTACAGAAAGCCCTTGCTGATCTGGCTGTACTGTTGTCGCTCGTTCATCCCGTTTGGCGTGTCAGCCATTCCAGGCAGCTGTAACTGTGTGCGACCTGCAACGCGGCGAATGAGCGCGTTTTGCTCTCGTGTCATAGCAACGCGCACCCGTTTCTCCTTCCACGGTGGTAGGTCTTTGAGATTGTCGTCAAAGCCGTATGCAGAAGGGTTGCGAATGAAGATTGACCAACCAGATAACCAACGATAGAACGGGTCTTTGCTGTGCCGTTTCAGCATCCACCGGTTATCTTTCTGGACAAAGAAACGGGCATATACCTCATTAGCTGCCCTGACGACTTCCAGAAAGACGGCGTGCTGGGCATATTCAATCCTATCGTTTGGCGCAGGCGTTGCAGAGAAACAAAACTTGTATTCTATGCCCCTAGTACATTCTATCAGGTTCGTGCGAATCACGCCGCTTTCGCTCTTGAGGATGCTTGATTCATCAATGATGACACAATCAATGCCCGTCAAGTCGTGGGCCTTGCGGAATTTGTCATAGTTGACAATGGCGATCTTGAATTTCTTATCTTGGGCGAATGATTCTATGGTATTTGGTCCAAGGCCATCATAACCCTCTCTGCTGTGGAGGTTGATCGTGTGGGGAAAACCGCCGTCATAAAACTTGATGATTTCTTCTATCGTCTGCCCTATAATCATGAGGGGCGAGATAATTAGCGTCTTTTTTCCCAATGCAGCGAGTTGACGAGCAAGCTCTAGGAAGATTAGTGTTTTGCCAAGTCCTGCATCGGCAAAGCAGGCATACCGCTTCTTGCGCCAGGCAACGCGGGTGATGACGTTCTGGTAATCAAACATGATGTTGGGCAGTGGCAGTGGCAACGGGCGCTCTTCTTCGTCCACCTCTACGCCAAACTTTGAGGCATATTCGGCGGGAAATTCGATATGCCAGTCTCCATTGTCGCCTTGTGTTACATCATAACGCGGGAGTTGCTTTACAGAGAGGAATTGCTTGTATGTGTCTGTATCTAGCTCATTTATGGTCAGTGTTGCCTTGGTTCCCTTGATGTCAATCATGTCTCGTCTCCCCTGTTGTGCTATGAATATCATACCACATAATACCTGATTTGTCAATACCCAATTTCAGGGTTTCTGCGCCAACCTCCATTTGGCGTATGCCCCATTGCGCCCGTCTGCCCGCTCGATATAGCCCACGTCTCTGAGGGGCAACATGATGCGCTTGCTTACTTCATCGTATGGCCAGCCCCACAGTTCTGTGAAGTATGAGCTTTTCTCTTCTCCGACTTCCAGTAGCCTTTTCAGCACATCGCGCCGCTTTTGCCTCAGTTCATTCCGTCTCTCAAGTGGGGCTGGACTTTTTCCAAGCAGAATCATGAATCGCCGTTCGCATAGCGGGTTGTTTTCATCGCATCCGTCAGGGACTTGGCAGGAGAAGCACGCTTCGTCTAGTTTTGTGAGGGGACGGATGAGGCTGCGCATAGCTCACACCTTTTTCTCCTGTGCCAGTTCACGAATCGCCGTCACGGTTGCACTTTCCTCTATGAGCGGTGTATCCTGCCCATCTGACAGACGCTCAACCGTCGCTCTGACTTCGGGCAACATGCGTCTGTCAGTTTGCGCTCTCTTGGCAAGTGCCTGGTACGCCTGGATGAATCTGGCGCGGTCGGCGGTCAGGTTCTCACTATCGCACAGATACCGCCACCCGCCAATGGCCCTGAGTGCATCGTGTACGACGGGCGAGGTCCACTTGTCCGGTGCTCTGTAGCGGCTGAATCCCTGGCCGAACTTCTCGCACACCTCGGCCCACGCCTCCCCTGCTGTGAGTATCCCCTGTGCGCGGTCTGACAGGTCGAAGACGGCTTGTCTGAGTTCAGCCGCTGAGGGGAAAAAGGTGTTGGTGCTGCCCAGGTGGACGGCGGCTTGATGCAGCAGGTCGGCGGGAATGTCGGCTAGAATGAGCGCGTAGCTGTTTCCCGTTTCTGGCGTTAGCTTGAAACGGGGATACAGGGCTGCAAGGAAGGTGAGGGTTTTGAAAACGTCTTGTCTAGAGGCCATTATGCTCTTTTCCCCATAATGTCGTCGGTGAAAGCCTTTGCTTCTTTGAGGATATTTGTGGTATCGGCAAGCGCCCCTTGCCGACCACCACGCCTGGCTCGTTGCCATGCACAGTGCGGGTATCGCAGCCTGTCAGTCCCACCTTTTCTATAATACTGGCATTTTCTACATCTTGATTGTGGAATCCACCAGAACGCCTTGTCTGGAAAGCGGGCATATTTGTCATCATCTCCAATTGCTGGATTGCTGCATGTCACACCGCGTTGCTTAATCAAGAAGGCATCTTGCCCTGTCGCGGTTTTGTGAGTATGCATCCTTCCATGTTTTCCCAATTCTCTATCCCGCTGCTTGTCTGTTGGTTCTAATACCCAATTGGCAGGATATGGCCGTATTCGGCCATTGGAGTATTCCAACCGCTTTTTGAAAATGTCGTATAAAACTCCCATCACTTATTCCTTATCAAAGCAACGCATCTCCACGCCCTGAGCATATTGCTCAGGGAAATTTTCCTTGACCCATTGTTCTGCATCATCGTCATTAAGAAACCACTTCTCAGCAAATTTGTGCGGTGGTAAATTTAACGGTGGATATGGCTTGATTGTCCAGAATTGATATGGCCATCCACTAAAGTCTCCGATAATCGTACCATTTACTACCTCATCACCTATCCAATATACCATCACGTCCATCCCTCCTGTTGCGCCCAGGCTTGCAAGCCAGCGAATCCAGCGGGTTCGGATTGCCTGTCGCCTTGTGCCAGAAATGCAGGAATGACGTTTACGAGGGACTGGGGACCGGCGATGGTAAAGCCGCCCTCAAATGAGGTCATAAAATCGGATAATGCCTCGGTTGCATCCCGCCCGTTTTCCTCCAAAACATCGGATAAAATCTCTGCCCCACTTTGCCACTTGTCAATCGCCTTCTGTGCCATTTCCGCTGACGTGCCGTTGTAATGCTCTTTGAGAACGGGCATCCTAGCACGGCATATACTGGCAACGGCTTGGCATACCTCCCAAATGTGCGGGGCAACTGTCGCCCAGCCTAAAGGCCGACCGTTCTCCTTTTCAGCTTGCTTTGCCATAAAATCAAGCGGGTCTGTTCCATGCGTTTTTCTTAACCGAGCGAGCCGTTCTTGCGGGGTTTCAGGGTTTTGTGCGCGGGGTTCTGTTGTTTCTACTGGTGATTCTAATGATGGTTCTACTGATGATTCTATTGATGGATCGGGTGTCATGGTGTCACCCCCCCCCTGACAAGGTGTCACCCCCCCCTGACAAATTGTCACCCCCTCTGTGTCGTTTTTGTCACCCCCCCCTGACAAATTGTCACCCCCTGCTGTTTCAAGGGGTGTCATTTTGTCACCCCTTTCAGATTGGTAAGGAGGTCTTTGAGGGAGCTTGTCAATATCTATTCGCCAGCGGTTGACGCCGTGAGGGCCGTTTCCATCTGGCACAAGGATACCTTTTGTTTCTAGAGTACGGGTGATTCGCTGGATTGAACGTGTGGAGTAACCTGTTTTCCATGACATGCGCTTGACAGAGGGGTAAATGCTTGTCCCGTCATGTGCGGCATGGTCTGCGTAGGAGAGAAGGACGTACTTTTCATCTCGTGATAGACTGGAGTCCCATACGGACCCCATGACTTTGACGCTCATCTTATTGTCCTATTTCCAGTCTCCTACATGCGGGGCTGTAACAAAAATTCGCCCCTTTTGGCAACAGTCCCCCAGCGAGAGAGTAGTCTTGGGGGTTTGGCCGCCCCCCTATGTATCATAGGAGAACTGCTGCCAAAAAAGGCGAATCCGCTACTCTCTCGCTTTATTCCGCCCCCTACAGTGGCTTGCCAGGCCACGGGCTTAGTTGTGTCTATATTCTACCACAGGTCGGCGGGTTTGTCAAGCTCTGAATCGCAGTTCGGGACGTTGCTTTGCTATGCTGTGGCCCAGCTTTACCTGCCTATCACTCTCCGCTTTCGCTTTGCTTGGCACAGCACTACCCCGCTGGACCTCGCCATTGCGTGATGGAGCGTTGTACGGCTACGATATGCTGAGCTTTTGCGTTGCCTCGCGCAGTTGGACGTAGCACCACCATGCCATTGCTGCACTCCGCAGGGTTGAACTGTACTCCGCCTTTGCTTCGCATCACAGCACCAAACACGGCCAGGCCATTGCGTTGCCGGACCGGGCTCTGCCACGTGTCGCCGCACCTCGCTGTAGCCGCACATTACTACGCGGCGCGGGGCCTTGCGTTGCTTTGCCTTAACAGAGCCTAGCGTTGCAACGCACGACGCTGCCCCAGCCAAACCACGCTAAGCCATGCCTCGCCGTTGCTTCTCTGCGCGTAACTCCGCATTGCTTTTGCTGCACTGTACCTTGCCTAGCGCGGCCCAACAGTGCCTTTGCAGCGCCGCACCGGGCCGCGCTGGGCGGTGCTGTTGCTGCGCAGCACCACGCGTCACCTCACGCAACGTCGCCGTTGCATGACGGTGCCCTTCCAAGCCTTGCCGTGCATTGCCCCAGCGTTGCGGCGTTTAGATGGACTATACAATGCCTTTGCGTCGCGGGGCCAAGTGCTGCCAAGCCCAACTCTGCCTTCGCCGCGCCTCACCGGACCCTGCTATTGCTGCGCCATGTAACCGCGTGGCCAAGCGACGACGGGCGTGGCCATTGCTGCGTAAGGCATTGCGGGACTGAACACTGCTATTGCCATGCTGCGCGCCGTCCAGCACTACGGCGCTATAGCTTTGTTAAAGTGTACTCGAAGCGGCCATAGCTGGCATTGCGCCATTGGCCAAGACCACGACGCTTGCCATAGTCCAGCCATTCCTTGAGCAACGGTTGAGATACACCGCCCAGGATTTCGACGGTAAACTCAAGCGTCGTCCCTGGAGGGCAGGTATCGGAGCGGGCCAGGGCCACACGTTCCCCTTGTGCGGTCTGAGCACGCAAGGGACGCTCCAAGATGCCAAGCTCTTTACCCTGTGTATCAAGCGGAATCTGGCGCGGGTAGACGAACACCAAGCCGTCGATGACCTTCTTGTAGGCTGTGAGTTTCTTGGACCTGGTATCCGATGCGCGGCGCAACATTCCGCAAGCGTCTTTGAAAAAGCCCTTGATGACGTAATCGTAGAGGATGGGTTTTCCATCCAGCATGTGAAAGCCTGTCCAGCCCTTTTCCTCTACCTTTTCGGCTGTGGCCAGTTCTTCGGCCAGTTGTTCATCAGTCAATGCGGCCTTGCCAGCGATGTATGCCGCGTAGACTTCGGGGTCTTTGGTGATGGTTCCCAAGATTGGCTCTGTGAGTGTCAACTTGATTTGGTACTTGTCCATTTCTAGTCTCCCTTCGTTTGTGTTTGTTCGATTGCTCCTATAGCCACCAGCGCCTCCTCAACGTCCCACACCGTCGCAACGCTGCCCCGCCATTCCTTGTGCCAGGCCAGTTGCTTCTTGCCCAGCCGCCCGTAGGTGTCAGGGTTCTTGACTTCCAAGAGGTAGTTTTGCCCCCGAAACCCGACTAGCAGGTCAGGACACCCACCGCCAACACGATGCAGCGAGTGGACGGTTGCGCCAGCAGCACGGAGGGCGTCTATGATTGCCTGTTGGTTGGCGTCAGTCGCTTTCGGCATAGTCCGTCACCAACAGCAGCCCCCGCTTGTCCCACCGCTCCAGCCGCACGATGCGCGGCTTGTGCTTGCGGAGGTAGGCCAGAAGGTCGGTGAGTTTGACAGGTTCGATGACCATGACAGAGTTATTTCGTATCTTCTTCAAAGTAGAGTGTGCCGTCATGGACAATCACAAAACCGCTGTCTGTTGCAAAGCGGCAGACGTCACCGCCTAGCCGTTCATAAGTCATGACTCGTATATCAGTGTCGGTGAGCATAGGCGCGGCGGTTTCGCAGATGTCTGTGCTACAAGATTGCAATGCACCTATGATAAAAATAACAAGTATAGTGAGAGCAACACCTAGAATGAAACCATCTTCAGCTTTCATATTTTCTCCTTTATTGCCATTGCACCAACCCCGCCAGTCTGTCCATCACCCGCTGGACCTGGGCTTGCGTGTCACACCACAGCGTCACCCTCTGGCCATTCACTTCGCCCACAATGCCCCCTGGTTCTGGTGGTGGCGGTGGGTCGAAGGCCAACCTCACCTCCTGGCGCAAGTCAGAGCGAGACAGGGCACTGGCCTTGTGTATCCATTCCTGGGCGTTGCCCTGGTCCACGTGCGGCCTGATAACGTCCAGCTTGTCAGCGCCAGCGGGCAACAGTACAGCAGCGGTACATTCTAGCTCTAGCTCAAACCGCTTGTAAATACGTTTGAGCTTGAATGCCGTTGTACGGCTGATGTCGACTTCAGGGTCGGCTAAATAGCTCTCGAATGACGGATAGCCGAGGGCAAGGAACTGCTTTTCGTCCTCGAACCAGTACAGCTCCTTGCCCAGCTCTATGAATGTCTGTTCGGCCACGTTTCGCAGGGCCACGATGCGCTCGTGGCGCTCGAAGGCGGCGGTAGCGGCGATAGCGTCAGTCATGCCGTTTCTTTCTGTGCCTGGTGGCGTTCCAGGGTGTGCCACAGGTGGGTCTTGGTGTATCTCTGGCCCCAGCCTTGCCCTAGCTCCTTGACAAGCGTATTTGTAACATGCGATGGATGGTTATAGCCTAGGTCGGATACAGCAGCCTCGTGGAAGGATGAGCCAAGCTCTAACGCCTCAATGTCTGCGATGGGTTCAAAGTCAGAGTGGAGAGTGGGAGGTGAACCGTTGCCCTTCTGGCTTTTTTGTTTGCGGGGAGGGCGCTCTTCAAATTCGCCTTCCAACACGTCCATCTCTTCGGCGGGCGTCGGCTCATACCCTGCCAGAGCCATAATCCAGCTAAATCCGAGACGGTACGCCTTGCCTGTGGCCCGTGTGGTGGCCATAGAGCGGCGGGCATAGGCGGGGCGCTTGGCCCACATTGCTTCATCGGGTGTGCCACAAATAGCCGATGCTCCACCGATGACTGCCCCGTCGCCAGTGCGGATAAGCTCCACAGTGGCCTCGTAGCTGCCGTCTTCGTGGCTTACCACGGATACCTCGCGGGGCAGTACGCCCAGCATCGCACCAAGCGTTGACCAGCCTTCTACCCTGACAAACTCTTTGCCGCTGATGCGGGAGAACAGCTTGCGGTCCCTGATGATGCTTGCCAACTGCTTGGCAATGTTCGTGGCCTGATGAATCACATCAGCCGGGCCACTGGCGGGTAGCACACCTAGCGCAACCCGTTCCACTGGCACAAGTGCGGTTTCTTCTTGCTTGTCCATGTCTAGTCTCTCCTTTTGATGGTGACCGGCTTGCACAGCTTGTCCCACCACGCCCTGTCTGCCTCGCTCAGTTCCATCTCACCGATAGTCGGCCCCTCGGGCCAGTCACCGAATCCGAGTTCTGCCTGAGCGCGGGCAGCGTGGCGTGCTGCGCCGTGTGATGCGGTAGCTAGGTTCCATTCGTGGGTGTGGTAGTCGTCTCTCATCTTGTCCTCCCGTTGCTGGCGCGGGCTTGAGTCCATTTTGCCTTGTCAAAAGGTGCTACGGGTTTTTGCCTTTTGGCGCTGGCTGTACCCGCGCCAGCCTATGAACATTATACTACAGAAACCGAAGTTTGTCAAGCATGGATTTTCCTCGCACTTAGCAATGTTGCCAATTTGACAAGTTAGACAAATTGTGGTAAAATAGCAATGTCGATATACCGTATGTTGTAGAAAGGGGACAATGTGAAACGAGTAAGCGTGACGAATATCAAGACAGGGACTTTTTTCAACCTTCCAGTCATTATTGAGTTGAACAGGGAGCCGAGGGCAGTCCTTGTGAAGTTTCCGCTTGTGGAGGGCGATGTAGAGGAAACGGCGCAAGAACTGGCAAAGTTGGTTGAGGAACAAAAAGACAAAGGCTAGTTCAATGCGGCCCTACACATACGCGATGGACCTGGCGACTAAAGCGTCCAACAGCCGACCAGAGCCATACAGCGACTCACTTATGGTCCAGCCTGAGATTGCCGCTGTGATAGCCGATGCGCTGGGCAACCTGGCCACAGGGGCGACGGTGTTCGGTGCGTCTGCGGCTGTTCTTCTGGCTTGGGACGGCGGGCAGATAGGCGAGGCTATGTTGCGTGCTGGGGGCGTGGCCGGAGCGGTGACGTTGCTCAAAATGGCTGCAATGTCTAAGCCCTTGATGTTCTGGCTTGAGGTTGCGCTGAATCGGGACATAGACGACGACGGCTACGTTGGAGAGCCTGAGCCTGAGCCGCTGGTGATGCTGCCTTCTGAGAATTGGGCCGAAGGTGCATATAGCGCGGCGCGTAAGTTGTGGAATTATGCCTATGGGCAGATACGCTCCGCAGAGCAACGCGGCGATACGCTACGGGGCAAACCGTGGGCGCGTCGAAAACCGCACGGCCTGACACAAGATGAATGGGAAACCGCTATCGACGTGTGGGTATCTGGCGGGCTTGTCAAGACACGGGATGCAAGGACGCTAGAGACGCACGACTTGAGGCGTGGCCTGGATATGATAGACGACGGCATGGTGGGTATGAATTTCATGCGCTCCAATGGCCGTAGTTGGGTTCCGAAGTGAGGTCAATCTATGTGTGAGTTAGTGGTTTTGATTTTGGTTGGGTTGTGCCTGCTAGTCTATGCTATACCACGGCGCAATCGTGGGCCTAGCGATAGCCTCGGAGGGTGTATCAAGGATATAGTTGTTTGGTGTGTCTTTATGGCGATAGTTTTTGTTTGGTTGTCGGCTATTGCAGTGTGGACACCTTGAAAATTGGTGGTTTTGGTGGTGGTTTTGGTGGTGGGGTAGCAAAAACCACTTCCGAGACACCTCGAAAGTAGGGGAGTATGGGTAAACATGACATCGTAGAGACAAAGACGTATGACTTTGACCAGATGCTCAAAGACCAGGCTGCACAGGCCACCCACCCAGAGGCTATTACTTCGCTCATTGCATTGGCGCGGCAGGCTGGCAGTCGGGGCACGGCGCGGGCGTTGCAGAGGGTCCAGCGGCGGCTTGAGAGGCAGATTGCCAGAGACGCAAGAAGGCTGATCAAAGAGCGGGCAAAGCTGGAGCAGCAGACGACACGGCAACCTGTATACCAGCCGCCAGTAGTGGGGCAACCTGTTGTTCATACAAGGCATTTTGACCCTGACTCTGACATTCAGATGGACCTACTGAGCGATGCTGACAGGGGCTTTGCACCTGGTCACGGCCAGCGCGACTGGCAGCGACGTTCCACCTGTACGAGCGGATGGGGAAACCCCACGCATCCACGCGAACGCTCTATTGTTCACTGAAAGGGGGCAAGATGGTAATTGAAAACGGCGCATACCGCCCTGACACTGCCAGCGATTGGGCCAATGAACAACCGCTCAAAAAGAGCGTGACCGACTTCCCCCACTTTGCCACTCCTGGGCCTGGTACTCCACTACGTAGAGTATTGGTTGATAGGCGGGTCAGGTTGAGCGGTCGGCCTTTTGTTGGGCTGGTATCGAAGAACTAGAAAGGGGGGAACGCAACAGAGGGCAAAGCAACCAGCCCCCGTCGCAATGGCGGGGGCTGGTGGTGTTTGGGTGTGTGTCAAAATTCGCTGGATGTGACCCTCAAAGCGCCATATTCATCTGATAGATAGTCCAGCCGCTCTACTAGCGCAATCAATACAGCAGCGACAGACAATACGGCAGACTTGTCACGGTCTGGATCAGGCGGCTTGGCGCGTCGGTACATCTCTTTCGCCTCTTCTAAGTAGTTTGTATAATGCGTGGCCATTTTGTTCGTCTCCCCTTTCTACTGTACCGCTGGCTGTAGCCGCTGGCTCTCGCGCCAGTCGTGCCAGCTGTCATTTTCATGAATGCATTCTACCATCCACTCTGCGAAGCCAACTGCCTTGTGATAGTTCACGCTTGCGCCTTTGATGGTGAAGCTGTCAATCAATCGTCCTCCGATTTGAAACACCTTGCAGGTCCAGCCGTCGCCATCTTCGGCAGGGGCAACGCTAGTGATGAGATTCAAGCCGTCGTCTACGTGCTCTGGCGGGTTCTGTGCGGCTTTGCGCTTGGACTGGCAAACCGCGCAGAGTTCTGATGGTAGTGAGTGTGTGCAGTTCATCTCTATCCTCCTGTGTGTTCTGTGTGCTTCTCCACTCTTGCCCGCCCCAGACGCTACTGGGTTACGTCTGGCTACTCCCGTTTGATTACCCAGTTGGGCTAGCGGGCAAGAGGGGGGAAACTCACCCTCTGCTTGCCGCTACTCTCACTCGCGGCGGGGTCGCTGTTGTGCTTTGTAGTTAGGTTGCTAGTTGCCAAGTTACCTGAGGTAGCCTGTTCAGTAGTCTTAGCAGCCCGTCTAGGTCAGTGTACCAGCTATAGTCTTCATTTGCAATCGTGATTGTAACTTGATAGCGAAGCATTTTATTCTCTCCTTTGCAAGTTTCGCGTCTTTTTGCTCTTCAGGCTAGGTATCTCCCTAGCGACTTGCTTGCCCCTTCTGCCTCATTACCCGGCCTCTTGCTGCGTTTCCGTGTCCAGCCCGCCGTTAGCTTCTTGGCTGTCGGGGTATTTGGTTGTTAATCTTCCCTCACTCTCTGGGAATATTATACCACATAATTTATAGGTCTGTCAAGCAAACTGGCCTTTTTGAGCCAAAATTGGCCCTTTTTTGCCTCTTTTGGGGGTGTGATAATGCGTCTACTTTAATAACGATTCTAAATTAGGCCCGAAAAGGCTTGACAAACGAGAAATAATGTGGTATGATATTCACAGCGAGGGCAACCCTCGCAAGCCAATGGCGACAGGGGAAGCCAGCGCAAAGGGCGGTTCCAGGGGCGCGGCGGGCCAGTAGTGGGGTAAGGCTGGCAATGGGGAGAAACACAGAAAGGGGAGACAATGGACAGACACACGTTTTGGATAGCGGAAGATGGCTCACATGGGAATAGCATAAAAATGCTGGACCCTACGGGGGCCACCTACTATCAAGGCAACGCCACGGTGTATCCTACGCCACGCGGCGATGAGAAGTGGGGACCGTGGCTTGTGCATCCGAACCCCGCCGAACCAGACGGGTCGGCATGTGGCCCTGGTGGGTGGCATACTCACCGAAGCCTGAGTTATGCTTATGCACCGAGGAGGGCATGGCCCTGGTGGGCCGAGTGGCGGCGGTCACTCGGCATGAACAATGAAAAGGTGCAGGCAGTTGAGGTGCGTCTCAGACGCATCGCGCCGAAGGTTCTGTGGCGTGCGATGAAACCCCCGTTCAACTGGGGGCGCGGGGCCAACCTGAGCGGGGCCAACCTGAGCGAGGCCGACCTGAGCGGGGCCAACCTGCGCGAGGCCAACCTGCGCGGGGCCGACCTGAGCGGGGCCGACCTGAGCGGGGCCAACCTGAGCGAGGCCAACCTGAGCGGGGCCGACCTGTACGAGGCCAACCTGCGCGAGGCCAACCTGCGCGGGGCCAACCTGAGCGGGGCCGACCTGTGCGGGGCCAACCTGCGCGGGGCCGACCTGAGCGGGGCCAACCTGAGCGGGGCCAAGTGGAATGAATATACCATTTGGCCAGCGGGATTTGAGCCACCGAAAATGGGGAGGCTATAGTGCGCATAAAAAATCCTGATTTAGCTAATAATATACAGGCAGAAAACGAAAGACTAAAGACGGCACTCGAAGAGATTCTAGCCGAGGCGTGGTCAGACTTGCCAGTAGATGGTCTGTATCACAGTGAGGCTCAACGCTACTGGGCAAAGGTGTCGGGCAGGACGAATACCACGTCCATTTTGAGGATGAGCCATCATCTTGATCCTCCTCTCTGTGCCACGCGGGGCGGCCTGAGCCACCGCCCCGTAGTGGCGCGGGGGAGGGCGAAGGGAGTAGAATGTCAGAAGAAGAAAAGGGACAAGGACGACGAGGTAGGCCATCATTTCATGGTGAGAGGATGATGAAGGTAACAGTGGTTATACCCCCGTATCAAAAGAACTATATCACAGCAAACAACACTCGTGAGTTTGCTGTTAACCTCCGTCGAATTGTCGACGAGCACATGGAGCAGATAGGGGAGGACCATGACGGCGCTGAAACAGGGCTTGATGATACAGGACAGTGACTCCAAGACGACACTTGAGGCCAAAGTCAGGGCGGCAGCGATGGCCTATCGGCGCAAGTTCGATACAGCACCAAACTGCTGCCACGCGCACAAGTCTCTGGTTTCCGAGCCGTTTGAGATAGACGGAATCATGGTGCTCCCGCTGGGCAAGCCACAGCATCATATTTTGATAGGTGTGGTGTGAGCATCCAGTGGGGTGCAGGCGCTCTATTGTGCCTTGGCATCGGCGCGGTAGCCGTCATCGTGGTTCTGTGTGCTATTGCGCTCTCTGGTCGCATCAGTGAGGCAGAACATGACAGACAAGACCGAGACGACAGAGTATAGGGGCGTCAAGTTCACCGTCAAGCGCATCGGTCATGGCTGGCGGTATGACCTGCCCTCCGGTGCGCGGGGCGTGGGACTGGCGTCAAAGAAAGATGCTGTTGCCTGGGCGCATCGCTCCATAGACCAGGAACAGGAGCCGCAGCAGTGAGCAGGGGGCAGTGGTACTACCCTGGCATAGAGCGCAAGATAGAGCATCCCTGCCGTCAGTGTCGTGCGGCCAATATGCGGCGTGGCCTGAAACGCTGCCACTTTCGGGCCTTGCGCTGGGGTGTATGCGACAGGTGCGGGTTGCCAATTTTCAAAGACGAGTGCCGGCAGGATGACGGGACGGTCAAGTGCCATGTGCGTTGTGCAAGGACGGCGCAACCGAGGCCCGCTTACATGGATAGGCTTGATTGCCTGGAGGTGGCGGCATGAGCACAGCGGCAAATGGGCTTGTGGCTGGGGCGGTATTAGTAAGCTCAATTGTCCAGTCAGTTCCGGTTAAGGAACTGGTAAAAGAACTGTCATTTGCTCATATTGTAGAGGGCATGGCTTCGCCGCAGTTTAGCAATGGGTTGTTATGGATGGCCCGCGCTATGGCTGGAGAGCAGGGCGGTGTTTTTCCTTTAGGCAGCCGACAATCTGAAATAGGTGTATGGATTGCTCATACCGTTCTGAATCGCATCCGTGACCCGCGCTGGCCTAATTCAGCGGAGGAGGTGATACGGGAGGGTTTTTTCGGCTATGACAACGCTAAAGACCATCCCCATCTCCAAACGCAAATGTATAACCTTGCTTTTGGTGCGGTGATAGACAGGGCAACGAGCGAAAAGGACGTGACAGGCGGTTGCTACTGGATGTACAGCCTCCACGACCTGGAACGCTGGCCCGATAGCTACCGAGAGAGCGCGGTGCGGTGTTTCACCAGTGGCGAGTATGGCTTGTGCTTCTTTAAGGAGCCTCCGCCGTCATAAGGATTCTATCATGCTACTCTCATTCTTGAAAACGGTTATCCTGACTGTGCTCAATTGGCTAGAGGCTCGTATGAATGTGCCACAGGAGCGGATAGACACCCGCACCGATGCGCTTACCGCGCACCCCGCATACCAACGTCTGACGAAGAGTGGCCCGTTAGGTGACTGGGTGGCATAGTATCAGCATCAGGCTCACGCTAGTGGGCAAAGCCGCCGCAGAATCCCTCCCATGTGGCGGCTTTTTCTTTTCCCCTTAACGCAACTAACCCGCTTGACAATTCCCCTCAATTTGTGGTATACTGGATGTGTCCAGTCTCCCCTATGCCCAGGTGCGNNCAGGTGCGGCACTCCTCGACAATTGAAGAGCACGAAGGTGGTGTACTGCGGAAACGTAAAAAGGACATTTCAGCCGCACCTGGGCGACGTTCATCATAAGGAGGTTACGATGGAACTGAGCGAATTTCTCCTGTGGCTTGTCTCCGGTGGCGGTGCTGGAATTGTGGCCTATTGGCTTATGGAGCGCATCGGCAAGAATATCGCATCGTCTGAAATCAAGCGGTACTTGTCCCTCGCTCTGGCCGCTGGCCTGGCGATGCTGGCCTACTACGGACAAACCTTCCTCGGATATGTCGCAACACCCGAAACCGCGCAAGCGTGGCTTGAGGCGCTTTTCAGCGTTGCGGCGGTTGCCATCGGTTTGAGCCAGGCGGTCCACGGTCGCATCAAGTTGGCGGCCTAAGATGCGTTTAGGCTGGCACTTAAACAACCAAGACCCTCCACGCGCCGAAGACTGGCGCATCTTAGAGCGCACAAAGCCAGGGGTTGTACTGGCTATCGACAGGTCGGCCAACCGTGACATACTGACGCGCATCCTAGAAATCAATCCCGACTGTCACGTCATTCTCAGACCGTATTATGTCCCCTCCGACAGCGCCGAAGATTATCAGCGATACCTCGATACCGTCGCCTCCCTGATTGCTCCTGGCAATTGGGAGTTCATCCCCCCGACACAGCGACATCTACAGATTTTCAATGAGCAGAACATGCCCCGCTGGTCAACTCAGTGGGAAGGATTCGGCGACACGCCAGAGGACATGGTGCGATTCAACGACTGGTTTGTCAAAGGCTACGACCAGCTAAAGGCCACAAATCCAACGTGGCAAATCGGATGGACACCCCTCACCATCGGCAACCGCGATTGCATTTTCCCTGATGTAGACCAGCATGGTGTACATTACTA
>JABAHS010000088.1_pt7 | contig 17518 bp, 18 predicted proteins | sample 7062111 | NCBI WGS metagenome assembly JABAHS01 (sample SAMN14534600, study PRJNA622989) | marine sediment metagenome | biome: marine biome [ENVO:00000428]; feature: marine pelagic biome [ENVO:01000023]; material: deep marine sediment [ENVO:00002113]; isolation source: pool of 4 deep marine... | reverse complement strand
CTTCCCGACGGCACGGCCTTCATGAAAGACTTCGACGCGCGTGGCGAGCTCGCGCCCCGCGACATCGTGGCGCGGGCCATCGATCACGAGATGAAGCGCCTCGGTATCGATTGCGTCTACCTCGACATTTCCCACCAGTCGGAAGCCTTCATCCGGTCACGTTTCCCGAACGTGCACGCCCGCTGCCTGGAGCTCGGATTCGATCTCGCGCGCGAGCCGGTACCGGTGGTGCCGGCCGCGCACTACGTTTGCGGTGGCGTCAGCACCGACATGCACGGGCGCACCGACATCAACGGCCTCTACGCCATCGGGGAGAGCGCCTTCACGGGGCTGCACGGCGCCAATCGTCTGGCCAGCAACTCGCTGCTCGAATGCCTGGTATTCGCGCAGTCGGCGAGCGAGCACGTACGCGCGCATATCGGTGATCTGCCCATACCACCGATCCTCGCCGAGTGGGACGAGAGCCGCGTGACCGACTCCGACGAGGAGGTCGTCGTCTCCCACAACTGGGACGAGCTGCGCCGCTTCATGTGGGACTACGTCGGCATCGTGCGCACCAGCAAGCGCCTCGAGAGGGCCCGGCGCCGTGCCGAGCTCCTGCTCGCCGAGATTGACGAGTACTACGGCAATTTCCGCGTCACAAACGACCTCATCGAGCTCAGGAATCTCGCCGTGGTCGGCAATCTGATCATCGAATCGGCGCTCTCGAGAGGCGAGAGCCGTGGACTGCATTACACCCGCGACTATCCCGAGCCGGACACCGAAATGCCCCCCGCCGACACCATTCTGGCACCGAGCCGGCCCGGCTGAACGGGGCGAGGCGAGCGCTAAGCGCGGGTCACGGGAAACGCCATGACCGCATCGAGACGCGTCTCGCCGGCAGCGATCATGAACAGGCGATCGAGCCCGACGGCGACGCCGGCACAGTCGGGCAGGCCGTGCTCGAGGGCGGCAAGCAGTCGCTCGTCCGGCGGCATCGGCTCGAGATCGCGACGCCGGCGCGTGCCCGCGTCCTCGCCGAAGCGCCGGCGCTGCTCCGCGGCTTCGTTGAGCTCGTGATAGCCGTTGGCGATCTCGATACCGCCCACGAACACTTCGAAGCGCTCCGCCACCGCCGGCTCGCCCGCGCGCACCTTGGCAAGCGCCGCCTGGCTCGCCGGGTAGTCGTATACATGGACACGTCCGGTGCCCAGGCGCGGCTGCACCAGGTGGCTGAACAGGAACTCGAGCAACGCATCCCGGTCGAAGCGCCCGCCGAGCGCGTCGTTCAAGCCCGCGCGTGCCGCCAGTGCGGCCAGCGCCTGCGTGTCGAGCTCGAAGGGATCCGTTGCGGCGTGCTCGATAAAGGCCTCGCGATAGCTCAGACGACGCACCGGCGCCGGCGCGAGCAGCCGATCGAGCAAGGCGTCCATCTCGTCCATGAGCGCGTGGTGATCGAAGCCCGGCCGGTACCACTCGAGCAGAGTGAACTCGGGATTGTGCAGCCGCCCGCTCTCGCCATCGCGAAAGGCCCTGCATATCTGGTAGATGGGACCGCTGCCTGCGGCGAGCAGGCGCTTCATGGCAAACTCCGGCGAGGTCTGCAGATACAGTCGTCGCGCGGCGGCGAGCACGTGACAGGTGGTCGAAAGACTGCTGATATTGGCGTCGCTCGCCCCGGCAGCCGCCATCACCGGCGTCTCCACTTCCAGCACGTCGCGCTCGGCGAAGAACTCCCGGATGACTCGCAGCAGCTGCGCGCGCAGGCGCAACGCCTGCAGGCTGGCGGTGGGACGCCAGTCGTCGCGATCCTCGCTGCTGTCCGCCGCGCTCACTCCTTCACGCGCGACACGTACTCGCCGGTGCGCGTGTCGATCTTGATGAGCTCGCCCTCCTCGACGAACAACGGCACCTTGATAGTGGCGCCGGTCTCCACCGTCGCCGGCTTTGTCGCACCGCTCGCGGTATCGCCGCGCAGCCCCGGATCGGTCTCGGTAACCTTGAGGTTCACGAAATTCGGCGGCACCACGAGTATCGGCGCACCGTTCCAGAGTGTGACCGTGCACACGTCCTGCTCTTTCAGCCAGTTGGCGGCGTCGCCGACCGTCTCCCCGCTCGCCGTGTACTGCTCGAAGCTCGCCTCGTCCATGAAATGCCATTCCGAGCCGTCGTTGTAGAGATATTGGAGGGACATCTCCACCACGTCGGCGGCTTCCACCGACTCGCCGGACTTGAAGGTGCGCTCGATGACCCGGCCGGTCTTCAGGTTGCGCAGCTTGACCCGGTTGAAGGCCTGGCCCTTGCCGGGCTTGACGAACTCGTTCTCGATGATCGAGCAGGGATCGTTGTCGATCATGACCTTGAGGCCGCTCTTGAACTCGTTGGTGCTGTAGCTTGCCATAATAATTCTCTAAAATCAGTAGATTAAGGCATTAATCTAAAGTGACGCATCATTCCAACCGGGGGCCTGCTAAAGTTCTCGGGGCGGCCGCCGATATACCCCCTGAACGGATTTACCCCCCTCCTCCTCCCTAATCCGTTCATTGGGCCGAGGCCGGTGGTCTCGGCTTTTTTTTTGTCAGTCGCCCGCCACCAGCCGCTCGACCCGCTGCAGACCGCGCGGCAGCTTACGGCCGCGCCGGCCCCGCCCGACCCGATAGTGCTCGAGATCGGCGGCTTTGAGGGTCACGTGCCGCTTGCCCGCATGCACCGTCAGCTGCCCGCCGTCGGGCACCACCGCCATGGCAACCACGTACTCCTCGCGCGCCTTGAGCCGCGCCGGTGGGATGCCGACGATCTTGAGCCCTTTACCGCGCCCGAGCAGGGGCAGCTCCCCGAGCTCGGTGACCAGCAGATACCCGGCCGAGGTCACGGCCGCCACCCAGCCGTCGTCATTGTCGCCCACGGCCTGAGGCGGCAGCACCCCGGCGTTGTTCGGCCGCGTGAGCACCGCCTTGCCGGCCTTGTTCTTCGCGTACAGATCGCCGAGCCGTGCGACGAAGCCGTAGCCTGCATCCGAGGCAAGCAGGTAGCGATCGTCCGGATCGCCGATCATGACCCCCGCGAAGACCGCGCCGGACGGCGGCTTCACGCGGCCCGAGAGCGGCTCGCCCTGACCGCGCGCCGAGGGCAGTGTGTGCGCCGGCAACGTGTAGGCGCGGCCGGTCGAGTCCAGGAACACGGCCGACTGGTTGCTGCGGCCCCAGTCGGCCGCCTTGAACGCGTCGCCCGACTTGTAGCCGAGCGAGAGCGGATCGATATCGTGCCCCTTGGCCGCACGCACCCAGCCGCGCTCGGAGAGCACCACCGTGATCGCCTCCGAGGGCACCATGGCGGTCTGGTCGATGGCCAGCGCGGCCTCGCGCTCTTTGATGGGTGAGCGGCGCTCATCGCCGTACTTCTCGGCATCGGCGATGATCTCGTCGCGAATGAGTCTTTTCAGACGGCGTCGATCCTTGAGGGTCTTCTCGAGCGACTCGCGCTCCTCGGCGAGCTCGTCCTGCTCGCCCCGGATGCGCATCTCTTCGAGCTTGGCAAGATGACGCAGCCTCAGGTCGAGGATCGCGTTGGCTTGCACGTCGCTCAACCCGAAACGCTTCATCAGCACCGCTTTCGGCTCGTCCTCGTTGCGAATGATGGCAATCACTTCGTCGATGTTGAGAAACGCGACCAGGTAACCCTCGAGCACGTGCAGACGCGCCTGCACCTTCTCGAGACGATGCTCGAGGCGCCTGCGCACCGTATCGGTGCGGAACGACAGCCATTCGACGAGCAGATCGCGCAGATTTTTCAGCTGCGGCCTGCCGTTGACGCCGATGACGTTCATGTTGACGCGGTAGCTGCGCTCGAGGTCGGTGGTGGCGAACAGGTGCGACATGAGCTGATCCACGTCGACGCGACTCGAGCGCGGCACGATCACCAGCCGCGTGGGATTCTCGTGGTCGGACTCGTCTCGCAGATCTTCGATGAGCGGAAGCTTCTTCGCCATCATCTGCGCGGCGATCTGCTCGAGCACTCGCGCGCCGCTCACCTGATAGGGCAGCGCGGTGACGACGATATTGCCGTCCTCGCACTCGTAGCAGGCACGCATGCGCAGTGAGCCGTGACCCGCCTTGTACATCGCCCTGATGTCCTTGAGAGGGGTAATGATCTCCGCGTCTGTCGGGAAATCAGGGCCCTTGATGTGCTTGCAGACGTCCGCATGCGTCGCCTTCGGATCCTCGAGCAGGCGCACACAGGCGGCGGCCACCTCGCGCAGATTGTGCGGTGGCACGTCGGTCGCCATGCCGACGGCGATTCCGGCGGCACCGTTGAGCAGCACGTGGGGCAGACGCGCAGGCAGCATGGCGGGCTCATCGAGCGTGCCGTCGAAGTTCGGCACCCAGTCCACGGTGCCTTCACCGAGCTCGGCGAGCAGCACCTGCGCGAAGCCCGTGAGCCGTGCTTCGGTGTAACGCATGGCGGCGAAGGATTTCGGGTCGTCTGCCGAACCCCAATTGCCCTGCCCATCTATCAGCGGGTAGCGGAACGAGAACGGCTGCGCCATCAGCACCATGGCCTCGTAGCAGGCACTCTCGCCGTGGGGATGAAACTTGCCGAGAACGTCGCCCACGGTGCGCGCCGACTTCTTGTACTTGGCGCCGGCGTTGAGGCCGAGCTCCGACATGGCGTAGACGATACGCCGCTGCACCGGCTTCAAACCATCGCCGATGTGGGGCAGTGCCCGATCGAGAATGACGTACATGGAATAGTCCAGGTACGCCTTCTCCGTGTAGTCCTTGAGAGGAATGCGTTCGACTTCTTCGAAAATTTGCTCACTCATGGGATCACTCTCAAACTTCGGCAAGGTCGCCTTTGCTCTCCAGCCAAGACTTGCGATCGGTGGCGCGCTTCTTGGCGAGCAGCATGTCCATGATCTGGTGGGTGCCGTCACCGGCCTCGGTGGTGAGCTGAACGAGCCGCCGTGTGGCCGGGTCTATGGTGGTCTCTCGCAGCTGCAGCGGGTTCATCTCACCGAGGCCCTTGAAACGCTGCACGCTGACCCGCCCCTTGCGCTTCTCCGCAGCGATACGGTCGAGCGTGCCCTTTTTCTCGTCGTCGTCGAGGGCATAGAAAACCTCCTTGCCGATGTCGATGCGGTAGAGCGGCGGCATGGCGACGTAGACGTGCCCCTGCTCCACCAGCGCCGTGAAATGGCGCATGAACAGCGCGCACAGCAACGCACCGATGTGCGCGCCGTCGGAGTCGGCATCGGCAAGGATGCAGATCTTGCCGTAACGCAGCCCCTCGAGATTGTGGCTTCCCGGATCGACGCCGATGGCCACCGAGATGTCGTGGACTTCCTGGGAGCCGAGCACCTCGGCAGGCTCCACCTCCCAGGTGTTCAGAATCTTGCCGCGCAGCGGCATGACGGCCTGAAACTCACGGTCCCGGGCCTGCTTGGCCGACCCGCCCGCCGAATCGCCCTCGACCAGGAAAAGCTCCGTACGCGCCGCGTCCTGGGAGGAGCAGTCGGAGAGCTTTCCCGGCAGCGCCGGGCCGCTCACGACTTTCTTGCGCACCACTTTCTTGCGGCTGCGCAGGCGCTGCTGCGCATTGCGGATGGCGAGCTCGGCAATGCGGTCGCCGGACTCCGGATGCTGGTTGAGCCACAGGCTGAAGGCGTCCTTGGTGACACCCGAAACAAACGCCGCGCATTCCCGGGACGAGAGCCGATCCTTGGTCTGGCCGGTGAACTGAGGGTCGGTGACCTTCACGGAGAGCACGTAGCTCAGGCGCTCCCAAACGTCGTCCGGGGCGAGCTTCACCCCCCGCGGCAGGAGATTGCGAAACTCGCAGTACTCGCGCAGCGCCTCCAGCAACCCGGTGCGAAAACCGTTGAGGTGCGTGCCGCCCTGCGAGGTGGGAATGAGGTTGACGTAGCTCTCCTGCGGCCCCTCGCCGCCCTCCGGCAGCCATACGGCAGCCCAGTCGGCGGCCTCGGCGTTGCCCTCGAAGCTGCCGAGAAACGGCTCCTCGGGGACGCGCGCAAGGCCCTCCAGCGCATCGAGCAGATAATCGGCGAGACCGTCCTCGTAGAACCACTCCTCGCGCTCGCCGCTCGACTCGTCCTCGAAGCGCACCGCCAGGCCCGGGCACAGCACCGCCTTCGCGCGCAGCGCGTGCTTGAGCCTCGGCACGGAAAACTTGGGCGAATCAAAATAGCGCGGATCCGGCCAGAAACGGATCGAGGTGCCGGTGTTGCGCTTGCCGACGCTCCCCACCACCTCGAGATCGCTCTTTTTCTCGCCGCCGGCGAAGGCCATGTTGTATTCCTGTCCGCCGCGCCGGATCCAAACCTCGAGATTCTTGGAGAGCGCGTTCACCACCGACACGCCGACACCGTGCAGCCCGCCGGAAAAACGGTAGTTCTTGTCGGAGAATTTACCGCCCGCGTGCAGCCGCGTGAGGATCAGCTCGACCCCGGTGATGCGCTCTTCCGGATGCACGTCGACCGGCATACCGCGGCCGTTGTCACTGACGCTCAAGCTGCCGTCCTTGTGCAGCGTGACATCGAGCCTGGTCGCGAAACCCGCGATGGCCTCGTCGACACCGTTGTCGATGACCTCGAGCGCGAGATGGTTGGGACGCGCCGTATCGGTGTACATGCCGGGGCGTTTCCGCACCGGCTCGAGGCCCGTCAATACTTCGATGTCGGAAGCGTCGTAGCCTTGATTCATTGCCGGCTAGTTACTGGAAGGGGGTACCTTGGGAACGATCCGGGGTCGCCGCGGGTCGTGCATCACCAGTCGCTCGAGAACGGTGTCGCCGTCGACCGCCCAACCGTTCTCGTCACACACGTAGATTTCCACCAGGGACTTACGATAGCCCATGGCACCGGGGGTGTAGAAATACGTCCAACGCGGCTCTGCCATGCGTGCAAATCGTCCGTCTCTGGTGCCGAAGGCGAACATCTTGACCTCCATTGTCGCGCAACGGATGCCCTCGTAGATGATGTTGCTCGTGCCCGTGGGGGGTTGGATGATGACCGTGTAGCGCAGCACCTCATCGGCGCCCAATGATACGGAGTTGACGTCGATGTAATAGCGGTAGTCGGGATCCCCCGTGTAGGCGCGAAACGGGATGAGATCCCGAGCGCTCGGAAAGTCCGGCAGCGGGATCTGACTTTCCTGCCAGGGCGCGGGCTCCTCGGAGGGCTCACGGATTTCAGCGGGCGTCAGGTCGTCGGGCTTGTTGGGATTGTCGGCACTGTCATCGGTCGCGTGTGCAGCGGCCGTGACCAGCAGCGCCACAGCCAGCGACGCAAGCCAGCAGCGCGGTTTGAAAGAGTGAATCAACGGCAGACGTCGCGGGTCATGCATCGGCGACCAAGTGTAACCCGCATTGCCGGCGACGTGACGTATCCCGAAGACCCGCACCGGTGCTCGGGGCTATCTCACAGATCACTTGAATTTGGATAATAAAAGTATTGATAAACAATAAGATAGTATAATATTTTAATCTTGTTTATCAATCAATGTCCGCCGCCAGCGCAGCCCGCAGCGGCTCGGCGAGCGGATCGCAGCCGAATTGGTAGCGCGGATGGTCGATGCCGATGGCGATCGCTGCGCCGGCTTTGATCGCTCGACACGACGCCTCGTCGAGCTCGAAGCGCAGAAAATGCACCGCGGAGGTTTTCTCCTCGGTGGCACGGTCGAGATCCTCGTCGGCAACCGCCCATACGGGCTCCCCATCGCCGATGCGAATCCACACGCGCTCCTCGATCCCCGTGAGCTCGGCGAGCGCTCTGCGGCGCTCCTGCACATCCGGGTACTCGAGCATGAAGGTCGCCTTGAGATTGCTGCCGTCCGGAATGAGCGGATTGTAGGCGCTCAGCTCCTCCTCGATCCCGTCGGCCTCGAATATGCGCTCGATGCGCAGCATCTCCTGCACCTGGTATTGAATCGTGCGCCGGTCCTCGAAATACAGCGTTGCATGAGAGCCGATGGTGACCTGCCGGTTCTTCTTGTGTTCGAGGATCTCGGCACGAAAGCGCGCGCGCACCTCGGCGTAGTCCTCGAGGCTGTACAGATCGGCACGTGTCAGCGGTTTCATGGACGTCAGATCCCGTATGCCCTGCGCAGCAGCTTGAACGGCGGCTCGGCCTTCGAGCCGTCGCCGAGCCCGTGCTCGATGTGGCTCGCCGCCAGGACGCAGTCACTCGTGTAGTGGTCGGGCTTCGCGTCGGAGACGCGCTTCGCCACCGGACGCACCAGCTTCATGGCGATGTCGTGGAACTTCTTCTTCACGGCGTAGGTGCCATCGTGGGCCGAGCAACGCTCGATGGCGGTGACGCGGGTATCCGGGACGAGCTCCAGAACCTCCTTGGTCTTCAAGCCGATATTCTGCACCCGCTGGTGACAGGCCACGTGATAGGCGACATGACCGAGAGGCGCGGCGAAGTCGGTGCGCAGCTCTCCCGCCCTGTGACGCAGGATAAGATATTCGAACGGGTCGAATATTGCATCACGCACCTTCGCGACACCGGCATCGTCGGGAAACATGAGCGGCAGCTCCTGCTTGAACATGAGCACGCACGAAGGAATCGGCGCGACGATGTCGAAGCCCTGATCGACGAAATTGGCAAGACGCGGCACGTTGTGCTGGCGGACGCGATCGACCGCTTCGAGATCCCCGAGCTCGAGCTTGGGCATTCCGCAGCAGCGCGCATCGTCACACAGCACCACGAAGATGGCATTGTGCTCGAATACCGCTACCAGGTCCTCGCCGAGGGCAGGCTCGTTGTAGTTTCCGTAGCAGGTACCGAAAAGCACCACCTTGCCGCGCGTCGCCTCCGTCGCTTTGACATCCGTCGTTGCGCTGCGGTGTCCGCGCATGCGCTTTCGCAGCGTGTCGCTGTGGTACTCGGGCACGCGCGCCTTGCGATCCACACCGAGGCTCTTCTCCAGCAGCACGCGCGCCGCCGGCATCCTGATGGCGGCGTTCACTACCGGTGCCGCAACCGGGATGCTGGCGAGAGCGCCGACGGCGTCGGTGGAGCTGAGAATGCGATCCCGGGTGCGCACCTTGCCCTTGCGGTTGGCAAATGCCTTCGCGCGCAGCATCAGGTGTGGAAAGTCCACGTTCCACTCGTGCGGTGGCACGTAGGGACACTTGGTCATGAAGCACATGTCGCACAGATAGCAGTGCTCCACCACCTTCCAGTAATCGGTCTTCGCGACGCCGTCGAGCTCCATCGACTCGGACTCGTCGATGAGATCGAAAAGCGTCGGGAATGCGTGGCACAGATTGAAGCAGCGCCGGCACCCGTGGCAGATGTCGAAGACACGCTCGAGCTCGGCGAACAGGGCCTGCTCGTCGTAAAAATCGCGGCCGCGCCAATCGAGCGGGTGGCGCTTCGGCGCCTCGAGACTGCCTTCCCGGGGTATCTGGTTGCTCACTTCGTCCCTGCCGATACAGACGGGCGGCGCCCCGCTGGGGGCGCCGCCCGATCCGGGGTCCCTGGTCAGCCGTCGAGGCTGTCGAGCGCCTTCTGGAAGCGGTTCGCGTGTGACCGCTCGGCCTTCGCGAGGGTCTCGAACCAGTCGGCGATCTCGTCGAAGCCCTCGTCGCGGGCGGTCTTGGCCATGCCCGGGTACATGTCGGTGTACTCGTGGGTCTCGCCGGCGATCGCGGCCTTGAGGTTGTCGCCGGTACCGCCGATGGGCAGGCCCGTGGCCGGATCACCGACCGTCTCGAGGTACTCCAGATGGCCGTGGGCGTGGCCGGTCTCGCCCTCGGCGGTGGAACGGAACACGGCGGAGACGTCGTTGTAGCCCTCGACATCGGCCTTATTGGCGAAGTAAAGATAACGGCGATTCGCCTGCGACTCGCCTGCGAACGCGTCCTTGAGATTCTGTTCGGTCTTGCTGCCTTTGAGCACCATCACGTGACTCCAAAATTCATGTGGCGGAAGGTTGCGGTCACCGCGCGGCGACCCCCTCGAAACGAATTTAGACTCGGTCTAAAATTTACGTAAAAAGTATATCGGGTGGCCGCAAAGAGTCAACCGCTGCAGGTCGTTACGCGCCTGGCGGCGTTAATTGACCGGCCTGCAGTGCTGCGGTAGCTTAGCGCCCACCTGACGGGGGCAGACGGTGGCACGCAAGAAACAGGAGGTCGATTTCGAGGCCGCCCTGGAAGAGCTCGAAGCGCTCGTCGAGCGCATGGAGGAAGGTGAGCTCAGCCTCGAGGAATCGCTGAAGACGTACGAGCGCGGTATCGCGCTCAGCCGCGCCTGTCAGAAGTCCCTGGATGCCGCCGAACAGCGCATCCAAATCTTGAGCGAGAAGGAAGGTAGCGCCGAAACCCGGGATTTCGAACCCGATGAGGACTAGCCCGCCTCGGAGCAGGCAGCGCCCCGAGCGCATCGACCACCGTCCGACGCCAGCGCCGCTTCCCACGAACTGACATGCAAGCCGATACCGTCGCTGATTACGCGATCGACCTGGGCGGCTACCGTGGGCGCGCCAATCGCGCCCTCGAGGCCTGCCTGCCAGCCGCCGGGCGCGAACCCGCCGGGCTTCACGAGGCCATGCGCTACGCGGTGCTCGACGGCGGCAAACGCGTGCGCGCCACCCTCGTCTACGCCACCGGCGAGGCGGTCGGCGCCGAACCGGCGCTGCTCGACGCGCCCGCCTGCGCCGTGGAGCTCATTCACGCCTACTCGCTGGTTCACGATGATCTGCCGGCGATGGACAACGACGACCTGCGGCGCGGCAAGCCCACCTGCCACCGTGCCTTCGGCGAAGCCACCGCGCTGCTCGCCGGCGACGCGCTTCAAACCCTTGCCTTCGAGGTTCTGGCCGAGGGCGCGGGCGGTGCGCCGCGCGGCATGGAGATGGTGAGCACGCTGGCGCGCGCCAGCGGCTCACTCGGCATGGCCGGCGGCCAGGCCATCGACCTCGCCGCGGTCGGGCGCGCGCTCAGCCTCGACGCGCTCGAGGATATGCACCGTCGCAAGACCGGAGCGCTGATTCGCGCCAGCGTGCGGCTCGGCGCTCTGTGCGCGAGCGGCGTGAGCGCGGCGCAGCTCGAGCAGCTCGACGGCTACGCCGCCTGCATCGGCCTCGCCTTCCAGGTGCGCGACGACATCCTCGACGTGGAGGCCGATACCGAGACGCTGGGCAAAACCCAGGGCGCCGACATCGCTCTCGACAAGCCAACCTATCCGTCGCTGCTGGGACTCGATGCGGCCAAGAAAAAAGCGCGCGAGCTGCACGAACGCGCCATCGCCGAGCTCGCCGACTTCGATGCGCGGGCCGATGCATTGCGGGGCCTCTCGGCCTTCATCGTCAACCGCCCCAGCTGAGCGCGGCCGGGGCCGCGGCCCCAAATTGGCGTTGATCGGGCCATAGCGGGTACCATGGCGCGCTATGAAAGCACCCGGGAAAGCGCTTCCCTTCGTGCGTGAGCGAGCTCGTCAACGACGAGCGAATGAGCCGAGGATGATATGCCCATGAATCCAACGACCGTTGCCGTTGCCGATGTCGAAGAGACCCGCGGCATGGAAGACGTTCAGTCGCGCGCCGACACGCGCCGTATCCCCATCGACAAAGTGGGTATCAAGGGCATTCGCCACCCGGTGCGGGTGCGCGATCGAAGCGGCGGCGAGCAGCACACCATCGCCACCTTCGACATGTTCGTCACCCTTCCCCACGACTTCAAAGGCACCCATATGTCGCGGTTCGTCGAGGTGCTCAACAACCACGAGTACGAGATTACCGTGCAGTCCTTCCGGGTCATGCTCAGCGAAATGACGACCCTGCTCGAAGCGCAGTCCGGCTTCATTCAGATGACCTTCCCGTACTTCATCGAGAAGGCCGCGCCGGTGAGCGGCGTGAGGAGCCTCATGGACTACGAGGTGACCCTCACCGGCACCGTCGACGACGACGGCCCGGTGATGCGCGTGAAAGTGGTGGTGCCGGTGACGAGCCTCTGCCCGTGCTCCAAGGCGATCTCCGATTACGGCGCCCACAATCAGCGTTCTCACGTCACCGTGGAGGCCCGCACCGACGTTTTCGTATGGGTCGAGGAGCTCATCGACATCGTCGAGTCCGAGGCGTCCTGCGAGCTCTACGGCCTGCTCAAGCGGCCCGACGAGAAGTACGTCACCGAGCGGGCCTACGACAATCCCAAATTCGTCGAGGACGTGGTGCGCGACGTAGCGCAGCGGCTGAACGAGGACGAGCGCATTCTCGCCTACACGGTCGAGTCGGAGAACTTCGAGTCGATCCACAACCATTCCGCGTACGCACGGGTCGAGGTCGACAAGCGCGATCAAGACGCCTGAAGCGCGCCACCGCGCTCACAGAAACAGGGTCAGCACCCCCGTGTAGCCGTACAGGCGGTCGTGGGCGATCTCGCCGTTGCCGAAGAATCCCACCAGAGGAACGTCACCGAGGGCGTCACGGATACGCGTGAGCTCCTCGGAGTTCGCACCGAACAGGTTCGGCCCGCGCGCGAGACACGTGTAGTAGACACCGCCCCGCGGTGCACCGCCGGCGGCTTTCTCGATCTCGGCGAGCATGCGTGTCATGTCCTCGCTGGCAGCCTCGGCGTCGCGGCGGCAGAACATCAGCCGATCGCCCTCTTCCACGCGCGCGGCGACGGCCAGCGCGCGGCTCTGCTCATCGATGCCGGCGAGATTGCGCACCAGGTAGTCGCCGGTGTCCGAGCCCTTCACGGGCAGACCCGCGAACACCCGGGCGCCGAGCCGCGCGGGATCGGCGGCGAGCGCCTCGCCGATGTCGGCGTAGAGGACATCCAGCGCCGCAAGGCCATCGAGCTCGAACAGGACATTGCCCCGGCAACGCGTGATGGCGCGGCGCGGGCCGATGGGCGTGCATCCCTGGGTGAGGCGCGTGGCCACCCTGACATCGGGGGCGAAAAGCACCCCGGACAGCCCTCCGCAGGTGACGCCGTCGGCGAGCTGGGGATGAGCGCCGCGCGAGCTGGTCAGCCCACCGACCAGGTAGCCGCCGTCCATGCGTGCGCAAAGCGCCGGGATCAGGCTGTCGAGCTGCGCGTTGTGGGGGTCGGCGTGCACCACCGCGAAGCGCGCCCCGCTGCGCTCGCACCAGTCGCCGTGAGCGGCCTCGAAGCCGCGCAGATCGTCGACGATTGCGGGGAACACGCGGAACCCGTGCGCCGGAAAGCGGCCCACGAGCACGCCGAGGGCGGCCTCGCCGAAATACTCGACACCGCCGGCACAGATACCGACACCGACGCTGCCCACCCAGTGCTCGACGCCGGTGGCTTCGCGCAGACGCGCCTCGATGTCGCCCAGGTGCAGCGCGAAGGCGTCGCTGGCGTACACGAAACCCAGGTTGGCGCCGTCGCAAGCGCCGAGGGAGGCGAGACACGCGTCGGTTGCGACCCGCCAGTCGGAGTGGGCGGCATGGGCGGCGCGCATGGAGTTCTCGACCATGCCGGCATCGTAGCGCCGTGGGACGCTGGCCGGTAGCGCGAGCGGCTCAGCCCATGTGAATCAGAATCAGCACCACGCCGCCGAGCACGGCGGACACCACCAGGCCGGCGGCCAGGCTGCCGAGCAGGCAGTGCCAGAGGCCGTTCACGACCACCTGCGTGGTCCTTTGTGAGGTCATCTCGTTTCCCATGGTCNNNNCCGGGCGGGCACGGCCGGACAACTTCCGGGCGCAATTCTGGCGAAATCATGGAAATCGGGCCGTCGGGCTTTCAGCCTGTCAGGATTGCAGTAAATTTGTCCGTAGCAGCTTCTAATACTGTAGTACGTCCTTTTTCAGGCTTCCTTGAGCGCTCGGAGCCGGCCAGCTACCCGGGGAGAGACATGGGCAGAAAAATCGCTATCGTCGAGGACGAAGAGGCCATTCGGGAGAACTACGCGACGGCGTTCCGCCGCCAGGGCTACGACGTGCGCACCTACGTGGATCGACCGGGAGCGCTGGAGGCCTTCGAGGAGCGCTTGCCGGACCTGGCCATCGTCGATGTCGGGCTCGGCGACGAGGCCGAGGGCGGATTCGAGCTGTGCCGTCAGCTGCGCGGCATCTCCGCAAGCCTGCCGATCATCTTCCTGACGGCCCGCGACAGCGACCTGGACACCATCTCCGGGCTGCGCCTCGGTGCCGACGACTACCTCAGCAAGACCGTCAGCCTGCCGCACCTGCTGGCGCGGGTGGCGGCCCTGCTGCGGCGCGTGGAGGCGCTGAAATCGCCTCCCGACGCGGCCCAGGTGCTCGAGCGGGGACACCTGGAGCTCGACCTGGATCGCATGTCGAGCGCCTGGCGCGGCACGCCGGTGCCGCTCACCGTCACCGAGTTCTGGATCGTGCACGCCCTGGTGCGGTTCCCGGGCCACGTGAAAACCCGCGACCAGCTCATGCAGGAGGCCAACGTGGTCGTCGACGACAGCACCATCACCTCACATATCAAGCGGGTGCGCCGCAAATTTCAGGCCATCGACCCTGAATTCGACTGCATCGACACGGTCTACGCCATGGGTTACCGCTGGACCTGCGCGGCCTAGCGCCGCCGTGCAGCCGATGGGGGCGCCGGCCTGAAACTCACGATCCGCACCAAGGTGCTTCTGGTCGCAGCGCTGCTGCTGGCCATCCCCTACGTCGGCTACCAGTTCGTGCGCGAGATGGAAAACCACCTGCGCGACGGCCTCGAGCAATCCGTCCTCGGCGCCGCCCAGGCCCTGGCAGGCGCGCTGCACGACCGCGCGGATCTGATTGCGCAGCCGCCCTCGGGCGCCCTGGGCGCCCCGGGACTGCGCGACATCTACGCCCATCCGCTGCCCTTCGACATGCAGATCGACGGCTACCAGGAGGATTGGGGCGCGCACCTGGAGCAGCTCGAGCCCCTCGGCGCAGACCAGGGAGCCGACGCCCAGGCGCGCTTCGTGGCCGGCAAGCGCGGCACCTATCTGTACCTGCTGGTGACGGTGCGCGACGCGCGCATCGTCTACCGCGGCCTGGAAGTGAGCGCACGGCCGGCGAGCGACTATGTCAAGGTGCTCACCACGGGCGGTGGCGAGGCGCCGCGCGCGTTCTACTTCCACACCATCTCGCCGGGGTGGGTGCCGGTCTACCGGACCACCGGCGCCCGCGCCGTCGAGCCGTCGCGGCTGCGCCAGGAAAGCCGTATCCGCGCCGAGTGGCGTGAGACCGCGGACGGCTACGTGGTCGAGGCGCGCGTGCCGATGGCGCTGCTCGGCGATCGCCTCGGCATCGAGGTCGGCGACGTGGACGACCCGCAGGCACGCGGCGGACCCCTGCGGCTATCCACCTCGGGCGCCGGGCCTCTCGCAGAGCCCGGCCACCTGGTGCTGCCTTCCGAAGGCATCGAGGCGCTCATCAAGAGCCTCGGCCGCACCCCCGGGCGGCGCATCTGGGTCGTGGATGCCGCGCAGCGCGTGCTCGCGCGCGGCGGCAGCCTCGAGCGCGAAGGCGAGCCGACCCCGATCAATCCCCTGTTCGGACTCGTGTTGCGGCCGCCGCCGGCGGAGATGTTCGAGGAGCAGCCGATCCTGGCACGCTTCGACGGCCCGGAGGTCAGCGCCGCGCTGGCCGGGCGCGCCACCAGCCACTGGCGCAGCACCCGCCACCCCGACACCTACGTGGTCTCCGCGGCGCACCCCATTTGGAACGATGCCAGCGTCGTCGGCGCGGTGGTCGCCGAGGAAACGACCCTCGGCATCCAGACAGTGCGCCGGCAGGCGCTCGCCAACCTGTTCAATACGACCCTCGTGGTGTGCTTGTTCGGTGCGCTCGTGCTGCTCGCCTTTGCCACCCGCATCAGCGTGCGGCTGAGGCGGCTGCGCGACGAAGCCGCCGCCGCCATCGATCCTCACGGCCGCGTCGTCGGCGCCCTCAGCGCGTCCCGGGCCGGCGACGAGATCGGTGACCTGGCGCGCGACTTCTCCGCCATGATGGCGCGCCTGCGCGAGTACAACCACTACCTGGAGCAGCTCGCCAGGCGGCTCTCCCACGAGCTCAGAACCCCGATCACCGTGGTGCGCTCATCGCTCGAGGCCATGGAGCTCGACCATGAGGCCGGTGACCCGAGCGCCTACCTCGGCCGTGCCCGCGACGGCCTTCGGCGTCTCGATGCCATCATCTCGCGCATGAGCGAGGCCACACGCCTCGAGCAGGCGCTGCAGGAAGCGGAGCCGGAGCGCTTCGATCTCGGCGAGGTGGTGGCCGCATCGGTGGAGTCCTACCGCACGGTCTGGCCGGGCCAGGCGTTTGCCTGCCGCGCCCCGGCGCAGCCGTGCCCGCTGCTCGGCATGCCCGACCTGGTGGTGCAGATGCTCGACAAGCTGGTGGCCAACGCCGTGGACTTCTGCACGCCGAACAGCACCATCGACGTCTGCGTGGCTCGCAGCGGCGACGCCGTCGTGCTCGAGGTGTGCAACGAGGGGCCGCCCCTGCCGGAAGCGATGTCCGACAGGCTGTTCCAGTCGATGGTTTCCATTCGCGAGGACAAAGGCCACGATATCCCGCATCTCGGGCTCGGCCTCTACATCGTGCGCCTCATCGCAGAGGCCCACGATGCACGCGCGCGCGCGCTCGACCGCGCGGACGGCAAGGGCGTGTGCATGCAGATCACCTTCCCTGCCTGCACCCAAGCCTAGCCGTCGGTGTCCGCCCGCTTACCAGACTCCCACAAGGCATCCATCTCTTCGAGGCTCGCATCCTCGAGCGCCCTGCCCTGGGCGCGGATTCCGGACTCGACGAAACGGAAGCGCTGGTCGAATTTTGCGTTGGCAGCACGCAGCGCACTGTCCGCTTCCACGCCCAGGTGGCGCGCGAGATTGACGCAGCTGAACAGCAAATCGCCGAGCTCCTCCACAGCCCTTTCGTGCCCGGCGCCATGGCTTAGCGCGGCCTCGAGCTCGTCCAGCTCCTCGCGCAGCTTCGGCAGAACCTCTTGCGCATTACCCCAGTCGAACCCGCACGAGGCGGCGGCGCGCTGCAGCTGCGCGGCGTGCTCGAGCGCCGGGCGCCCGCCGCGCACGCCGTCGAGCACGCTTTGACCGGTCTCGCGCGCCCTGGACGCGCGCTCGGCCCTCTTGTGCGCCTCCCAGGCGCGGGATTGCTCCTCGGCCGAGCCGATGCGCTCGTCACCGAAAACGTGGGGATGGCGCCGCTCCATCTTGTCGCTGATGGCGTCGGCCACGTCGCCGAAGTCGAAAGCGCCCTGCTCCTCGGCCATGCGCGCGTGAAACACCACCTGGAAGAGCAAATCGCCGAGCTCCTCGCGCAGCCAACGCATATCGTTTGCAGCGATGGCATCGGCCACCTCGTAGGCCTCCTCGATGGTGTACGGAGCGATGCTCGCGAAGTTCTGCTCGCGATCCCACGGGCATCCGTCGACGGGATCTCTCAGCGCAGCCATGATCCTGAGCAGTCGTTCGATCGACGTCACCGTTCGTCACCTTCCAATACCCGCGGGGCGGCGTTCATCGAGGAACCGCATTCTACCAAGCGGCCGCGCCTCGACACGCCCCATTCCC
>JABAHS010026046.1_pt1 | contig 17533 bp, 18 predicted proteins | sample 7062111 | NCBI WGS metagenome assembly JABAHS01 (sample SAMN14534600, study PRJNA622989) | marine sediment metagenome | biome: marine biome [ENVO:00000428]; feature: marine pelagic biome [ENVO:01000023]; material: deep marine sediment [ENVO:00002113]; isolation source: pool of 4 deep marine... | reverse complement strand
TCGCGGGCGTTTCATCCTCGGCTCGCCCGAGGACTGCTACCGCCAGCTCGAGCCCTACTGGCGCGAACTCGGCGTCAACCACCTTTGCCTGCGCACGCACTGGGCGGGCATGCCGCTGTCGACCGCCTTGCACAGCATGCGGCTGATTTCCCGTGAGCTGCTGCCGGCACTGCAGGCGATCTGAGCGAGTGTCCCTGCGTCGCGCCGGCCTCGGGAACGCCCCACCGCCGATGCCCTGCGGCCGCGAAGCGGGTACAATACAAGACCGTCCGGGGCTTGAGCGAGAGCGCGAAGCGCAGCCGGCGCGCAGACCCGGCGCCTGACTCCCGGCGGGTACACGGCGCGCTCAATGGCAGCGGCCCACAGGAGGTAGCGTGCGAGTTCGTTTCTGGGGCACACGCGGCTCCATCGCCAAGGCCGGCCCGAGCACGGTGCGTTACGGCGGTAACACCTCCTGTGTCGAGCTGCGCTCGCCGGACGGCACGCTCGTCGTGCTCGACTGCGGCACCGGTGCCCACGGGCTCGGCAGCGCCCTGCTCACCGGGGGCAACGCTCCCCGGCGCGGCCACATCCTCATCACGCACACCCACTGGGACCACATCCAGGGCTTTCCCTTCTTTGCGCCCTTGCGCGTGCGCAACAACGAGTGGGACGTCTACGGGCCGCACGGCGCAGGGCTGTCGCTGCGCGAGACGCTCGCCGGTCAGATGCAGTACACCTACTTTCCCCTCGCCCTCGACGACCTCGGCGCGACGGTGCGCTACCACGACCTCGTCGAGGGGCGCTTCAAGCTCGGCGACATCCAGGTAACGGCACAGTATCTGCACCATCCCGCGCTCACCATCGGCTACCGGCTCGAGTGCGCGGGTGTGGTCGTCGTCTACGCGACGGACCACGAACCTCACTCGCGGCGCCTCGCGGCCGGTGACGCCGTGCCGCGGGGACGCGAAGATGCGCGACACGAGCAGTTCCTGGCGGGAGCGGATCTCGTCATCCACGACGCGCAGTACACCGCCGACGAGTATCCCTCGAAGGTCGGCTGGGGCCACAGCACCATGGAGTACGTGGTCCAGGCGGCCGCCGCCGCCGACGTGCAACGCCTCGCCTTGTTCCATCACGATCCGTTGCGCGACGACGACGCCATGGAGAACGTCGTCACCCTCGCGCGCCAGCGCGTCGCGCAGACGAACGCACCGCTCGAGGTGCTGGCGGCGGCGGAGGGACAGGTCCTCGACGTCGAGCGTACGCGCCGCGTGCGCTCTGCCTACACGCCCGCGGCCAAGTCCGCCATCGCCTCCCCTGCGGGCAACGTGCACGAGCAGAGCGTCCTCGTCGCGGTGTCCGACGCGCCGACGGCGGACCTGCTCGCGGACGCGGCCGCCGAGGAAGGACTGCGGCTATTTTCCGCCGCCGACGTCGACACCGCCATCGACGTGGTGCGCCGGGACCAGCCCTCGCTGCTGATCATCGAGCGCAGCCTGGCCGGACGCGACGGGCTCGATGTCTGCCGCGCGGTCCGCGGCGCCGAGGGAACCTATNNGTGATCGAGGACGACGATGACCCCGAGGCGCTGCTCGCGGCGGGCGCTACCGGCTCGCTGGCGAGGCCGTTCGATGCCGGCTACGTGCGCACGCGTATGCGCTCGTGGCTGCTGAGCACGGCCTGGCACCTGGAGAGGGCGCCGCTCGGCGACAACGAGGCACAGCGCGTGCGCGCCGTGCGTGCCACGGGACTGCTCGACACCAANNGCTCGACACCAAACCGGAGGAACGCTTCGATCGTTACACGCGCATTGCCGCCGCACTGTTCGACGTTCCCGTCGTGCTGATCACCCTCGTCGACGCCGACCGCCTGTGGTTCAAGTCGCACTACGGGATGGATACCTGCGAGTCACCGCGCGACGCGGCCTTCTGCCCGCACGCGATACTGGACGACACCGTGATGCAGGTTCCCGACGCGCTGCTCGACACGCGCTTTGCCGATAACCCGCTCGTCGTCGGCGAACCCTTCCTGCGCTTCTATGCCGGGGCGCCGCTGAAGCTGCCGGACGGCAGTCGTGCGGGCACCCTGTGCCTGGTCGACTATCGACCGCGATCCCTGAACGACGCGCAAGTTCAGTTGCTGGGCGACCTCGGCGCGCTGGTGGAACGCGAGTTCCGCGGCGGCTGAAGGCGCGGCGCCGCTGCAGCCGGGCGCGGCACCGCGCACGTCCGTCGCCCCGAATTTGACCGCGGTCACGCGACTTCTATACTTGAGGCCACGCACGACGCTCCCGCCCCGTGGCGGCAGCGCCGGCGAGATCGCACGTCCTCGAGCGCGAAAGCATGTCCCCGAAATCGATGGTCGAACTCGGCAAACGCGGCTTGCGCATCCCGGCGCTTGCCGCCGGGCTGCTGGCGGCGCCCGTCGCGCTTGCCGCCGACGGCCTCTACCTCGGCGTCACCGGCGGCGTCATGAGCACCGATCGTGCCGCGCACGACGACGCCGTCAGCGCCGGACTGCTGGTCGGCTACGAGTTCCTCAACGTCGCCGTCGGCGATATCGCCGCGGAGGCGGTCTACACGACGACGCTCAACGAGGCGGACATCGCCGGCGTCAGGGGGGGCTGGGAGATGGACACGCTGGCGGCCTATGCCGCCTTCCGCACGGCGGGACCCGTCTATTTCAAGGCACGGGCCGGCGTCATCGACGCCGACGTCAAGACCCGCGCGGACACCGACAGCAGCACCCGCTTCTCCGTCGGCCTCGGCATCGGGCTGTCGGTGGGCATCGCCCAGTTCGAGCTCGAGTACACCACGATCACCGACAACGTCGACTTCATCGGTCTCGCCATCAATCTCAAGACACCCCTTTGACGGGGGGCCCGCGAGCTCACAACGGGCACGAAACGCGACCTCTGCGCATCATGCGCCGACGGCGCGCACGCTGCGTCCCGCTTCAGCGGGCCACGGCAGCGCGGCATGGGCGTCGGCCACGGCACGCAGCCGCCGCTCGATGCCCGCGGGAAAGGGCGCCGTGCTGCCCGTGCCCTGATCGAAGTGCAGCAACATGAGTTCCATGGTCGCCACCTGCAAGCCTTCGTCCTCGGCAAACATGCGGTGGAACATACGGATGCGTTTGCGGTCCACGCCGAGAAGATGGGTCTGCACGGAAATGGCCTCACCCCGGTGCAGCTCGCGCAGATAAACGATGTGCGCCTCCGCCGTATAGAGCGTACACTGGGTGCGAGCGCGGTAGTCCGCATCCATGCCCAGATGGTCCTGCACGTTCCATGAGGCAAAACCGAAGGCGACGGCATAGTAGCCGTCCATCATGTGGCCGTTGGCGTCGAGCCAGCCGGGCTCGACCACGCCTTGGTAGAGAGTGAGCGCAGCCGTCATGGGGACCTCATCGCGTGCACGTCGCATGAATACTAGACGAACTCGACCCCCGGCGAGAGCATCAACGTGCGTGCGCACGACGCCGCGGGCGCAAGGCGCATGCCTTCGGCGCCTGCTCAAAGCAGCGGCATGCGCTTACGCCGCGATGGTGGCGCTGCTCGTCGGGGGCGTCGCGGCACACGCCTACGAGGAGGAACGCGCCTTCGACATGCTGAGCCGCGACTACGCGCAGTGCGCCGCTTACTTCGCCATGATGACGGCGCTCGACGAGACCCGCACGTCGCACTACCGCCTTCTCGCCGACACCACAGGGGGGTTCGCCGCCACGCTGTCGAGCGTCGAGCTGGCCACGCAACGCAGCGAGCGTGCGTTCGCGCGAATCCGCGAGATGATCGGGGAAGGCGGCGCTCAGACCGACGCCGTTTTCGCGCAGTACCATGTCCCGTGTATGGATCTTGTCAACGATGCCCAGGCCCGGCTGCAGTACTGGCTCGACAAGACCGATTGAGCGCCAAAGCGAGGCCGGCGTCGCCGCGGCGGGCGGCGGGCGGCGGCCGGGCGCGTGAGCATGCCGGCAAGCCACACCGGGGACGGGGTGATTGACGTCGTCGAGCCGCTGTCACCGCCGCCCGCGGTGCCACTCGGCACCCGTGTGCGCAGCTGGCTCGGCGCCGACATCGATCCCGAGCGCTGCCGCGTGAGGCTTTCGGCGGCCGAGCTCGACGAGCTCACGCGCCTGCGCGCGGAGCTGCGCCGCCACCCCCGCACGCTGGCAGAGCTCAGCGCCGAGCCATTCGACATCCCGCGTCTGCGAGCCGTGATGGCCGACGTGAAGCGAAGACTCGATACCGGCATCGGGGTGGCGATCGTCGACGCTCTGCCCCTCGACGACATGGACCCGGACGAAGCGCGGGCCGTGTTCTGGACGCTGGGCACACTGGTGGGCCGCACGGTTGCCCAAAAGTGGGACGGCACCCTGCTCTACGACGTCGCCGATCGCGGCCAGCCGTACGGCTACGGCGTGCGGGGTTCCTACACCAACGTCGAGCTGGTGTTCCACACGGACANNGTTCCACACGGACAACGCCTTCGGACTCGCACCGCCGCGTTATGTCGGTCTGCTGTGCCTGCAGCCGGCGCTCACGGGCGGCGTGAACCGCTTCTGCAGCCTTGCCGCCGTGCACGATCGCCTGCTGGAGATGCGCCCGGATCTGCTCGCGCGACTGTATCGACCCGTGCTCTGGGACCGTCAGGCCGAGCACGCGCCGCGCGCGCCCAAGGTCGCTTCCGCACCCATGTTCCGCGTGCGCGGCGAGCGGCTCGTCGTGCGCGCCAACGCAAGCCTGGTGCGCAAAGGCTATGCGCTCGCCGGGGAGTCCCTGGACGCGGAGCTCGAGCAGGCCCTGGCGCTGTTCGAGCAGACCGCCCACGATCCCCGCATGTGGTTCGAGGCGCCGCTCGAACGGGGTCAGCTGCAGTACCTCGACAACCTCGACGTGGCGCACTACCGCAGCGCCTTCCGCGATCATCCCGACCCGGCGTGCAAGCGCCGCCTGGTGCGCACCTGGCATAGAGATCATGGCCTGCGTGACTACGACGGCTGAGGACGGCCACCGAGCCGACCCCGCGCCGGCGGCACCCGTCGACGGCGTCCGCGCGGGCTCCGTGCCCGCACTCACGCCGAATCCGCTCCGTTGACGGGCGAGCGCGCCACCGTCTGCGCTTCGCCGTCGGCCGTGTCGCCGACGCGCGCCGCCCCACCCGCCCGCCTGCGCGCCTGGACGGTGTGGGGCCTCGCTGCGCTGTCGTTCGGTTTTGCTTTCTTTCAGCGTGCGGCGCCGAGCGTGATGGTGGCCGAACTCATGCGCGAGTTTGCCGTCGGCGCCGCGGTGCTCGGCAACCTGGCCGCCGTCTATCTCTACGCCTACGCCGGACTGCAGGTGCCGATCGGCCTGCTGCTCGACCGCTTCGGCGCGCGCCGCGCGCTCGCGGCGGCGGCCGCCATCGCTGCGCTCGGCAGCGTGCTGTTCGCGCTTGCCGAGAACATCGGGCAGGCCTACGCCGGCAGGCTCCTGGTCGGCATCGGCTCCGCGGCCGGCTTCGTCGGCGCGCTCAAGGTCGCGGCCCACTGGTTCCCACCGCGGCGCTACGCCTTCCTCACGGGCCTGACCATGCTCGTGGGCATGCTCGGCGGTATTGCCGGCCAGGCGCCGCTGGCCCTGCTGGTGGACAGCGCCGGCTGGCGGGCGACCCTGCTCGGCGCCGCGGTGCTCACCGCCGTGCTTGCCGCCGCGACGTGGCTGGTGGTGCGCGACGACCCTCCCGCAGGCGTGCATCGTGCGCCAAGGCCGCACGAGCGCAACGGTCTCGCCGCCAACCTCGCACGCGTGCTGGGCCGTCGCCAGAACTGGCTCATCGCCGCCTACGGCGGCTGCATGTCCGGACCGATGTTGGCCTACGCGGTGCTCTGGGGCGTGCCGCATTTGGTCCAAATCTACGGTCTTGCCCGGCCCGTGGCGGCGGTCTCGGCATCGCTGGTGCTGATCGGCTGGGCCGTCGGCGCACCGCTGGGTGGCTGGCTCTCGGACCGCATCGGCCGCCGCAAGCCGCCGATGGTGGCGGCCGCGGCGCTGGCACTGATCGGCTGGGTAACGCTGCTTTACGGGCCGGCGATGCCCCTGCCGGTCGTCGGCACTCTGCTGTTTGCGATCGGCGTCGTCAGTGGTGCCATGGTGATCTGCATCGCGCTGGCACGCGAGCTGGCGCCGAGCGAGATCAGCGGCGCCACGATCGGCTTCGTCAACATGGCCAACGTCGGCGCCGGCGCGCTGCTGCAGCCGCTCGTGGGGCTGCTGCTGGACCTCAACTGGGACGGTGCCGCCATCGACGGCGCGCGTGTCTACTCGGGCGAGGCCTACGCCGTCGCGTTCATCGTCCTGCCCTGCTGCGCCGCCGGCGCCCTGCTGGCCGCCGTGCGCGTCCCGGAGACCCGCTGCCGCGCCCTGGGCGACACAGCGGGCTGACGCCGCGCGGCGCGCACGCGCGCAACGTTACCCCCGCTCAAGCCGAGACCGGGTCGAAGCCCCAGGAGAAGAACGGCTGCGCGCCGTCGGCACGCACCAGGGCCACCTCCTCCAGCCACATGCGATCGCGCTCGCCTCCGGGATAGAGCAGATGCAGCGGCACCACCATGCCTTCTTCGAGCCGCCAGTCGACGTTGGCTGCGCCGTCGGCGGTGAACTGCTCAAGGTCCATGTGGCTCAGGCCCAGGCCGTGGAAGAAGACGAGAGTCCGATCGGCGTGCTCGAGGCCGTGACGCCGGTACACGTCGCGGCCGAGAGCCTGCAGCGCGCTGATGCGCACGCCCGGGCGCATCGCCTCGAGAAGCACCTGAGCCGCCTGCGCCGTGGCGCGCGCCGGGCGCCCCGCCGCGCCCTCGGCGCCGCCGTCGACCACCCAGGTCTTGCCGCCGTCCCAGCAGTAGAGGTCGAGGGTGCCGTGGCAGTCGAACATGACGTGCATGCCGGGCTCGACCTCGAAGTCCTCCAGCCCCGTCTGCAGCGTCGCCGCCGCGTCGGCGCCGCGGGGGTGACCCCACACCATGCCGCCGGGGTCGCGCACGAAGCCGCCGAGAGAAGTCACCGCCTCGTGGTAGCGCTGATTGAGCTCGCGCCAGCGCATGCCCCGGCGCCAGGAGGCCACGGTTGCCTCGATGGCGGCCTCGTTGAGTCGCGTCGCGCGGCGCAGCAGCGCGATCTCGGGCTCGGTCTTCACCTGCCGCGCGAACATGAGCGGGTCGTAGCCGTCGACGAGTTCGGCGCGCTCGAGGCCGAGCAGCTGGCCGAAGCGCAGGTCGTCGCAGGCCACTACGCCCTTCTCCAGCCCGAGGTCGGCGATCGCCCCGCGACAGGCGTCGGCGATATTGGCGCCGTAACGGCCGCGGGCGCGCTCGACCCACGCCACGCCGGCGCCGGAGGCCGGCACGAAACGATCGAAGTCATCGGCTGCTGCCGGCAAATCGAGCGGCAGCATCACCGCCCGGAACGCACGGATGTCCTCGACCCAGGTCGGCTGTGTGAGAAAGCTGCCGAGGTAGTAATCCGCCACCACGAGCACGGGATGGTCAGGGGCGTGGCGCGAGAGGATAACGGTATAGGGCCGGGGCTCGTCGGACTTGTGCGCGATGCCGTTGAAACCGGTCAGGTAGAACACGTTGAGCGGTGTCGACGCGACGATGCCGTCGATGCCCCGCGCGCGCATCGCATCCAGCAGGCGCTCCAGGTTGCAGAAGCGGTGCGGAAGAGCGTTGCGACGAAACGGCGGCTCGGGCTGGGCGGACATGGGCACTCCTGTTGACGCGGCGGTGAGCAGGGGAGCGGCGCGGCGCGCCGACGGCTGTCCATTGTGCGGCGAAAACGCGCCCGGGGCCAGCGGCCGGGGGAGCGCCCTGGCGAAGCGCAACCCCCGGGCTTGCGTTTTGTGCGACGCAGCATATAATGCGCGCGCTTTGCGGATAGGGGTAAGGCGGCGTGATCGATCCGACCCGGCCGGTGCGAGTGTTCAAGAACCTCAAGCACGGCTGCTACAGCATCATGCAGAACGGCAGGCTGCACGCCTCGGCGCGCGAGGTGCGGCTGCTCGACGTGGAGTTCCGCGTGCGCGAGGCGGGCCGCCAGCGCATGCTGCGCGAGCAGCGGCGCAACGTGCATGCGTTTGCGGTCGGCACCCTGTGCGATTACGTGCACCCGGGCGAGAACCGCCGCCTCGGCGAAATCACGGGACGCGGCCTCCTCTACAATCCCTATCGCTTCGCCTCGTTCGTCGACAGCGAGACGCAGATGCCGGTCACCTCGGCCGCCGTGGCCCAGTTCGACGAACACGGCGTCGTCTACGGCGCCGCGGCCTAGCACCGCGCGCCGGCGCGGCGGCCCGATGCCCGCTGACCCGAAGCGAGCCGCTATACTGCCGGCGCCATGAGCGCCCCTTCGCCAGCCACCCCCGCCCACGCCGCCCCGCCGCGCGGCTTTGCGCGCAGCGAGTTAGAGATCCGCACCGAGCGGGCCCAGAGAGCCATGGCCGCCGCCGCTCTCGATGCGCTTCTGCTCACCACCGAGCCCGAGGTCCGCTACTTCTCCGGCTTCCTCACCCAGTTCTGGGAGAGCCCGACCCGGCCCTGGTTCCTGGTGGTGCCGCACGCCGGGCAGCCCGTCGCGGTGATTCCCGCGATCGGGGCGTCGGCCATGGCCCGCACGTGGCTGACCGACATCCGCGTGTGGCCCGCGCCGCGGCCCGAGGACGACGGCGTGACGCTGCTCGCGCAGACGCTGCGCGAGGCCGCGCGCCGCCACGGCCGCGTCGGCGTCCCCCTCGGGCATGAGTCGCACCTGCGCATGCCGGCGGCGGACTTCCGCCGCCTTGGCGAAGAGCTGCGGGGTGTCGAGATGGTGGACGCCACGCCCCTCGTGCGCGGCCTGCGCGGCGTGAAGTCCGATGCGGAGATCGAGAAGATCCGCTACGTCGCCCGGCTCGCCTCGGAGGCATTCCGGGCGCTGCCGGCGGCGGCCGCGATCGGCGACAGCGAGAGGGAGCTGTGTCGGCGGCTCAGGATCGACCTGCTGCAGCGCGGCGCGGACGCCTCGCCCTACCTCATCGGGGCTTCGGGGCGCGGCGGTTACGACAACATCATCATGGGTCCCTCGGACCGGGTGCTCGCGGCGGGCGACGTACTCGTCATCGACACCGGCACGACCTATGACGGCTATTTCTGCGACTTCGATCGCAACATCGGCTTCGGCACCGTCGACGACGCCGCCCTGCGCGCCTACGAGGTCGTCTATCGCGCCACCGATGCCGGCTTCGCCGCGGCCCGACCCGGAGCCACCACGAGCGATCTGTGGCGCGCCATGTGGGAGGTCCTCGAACGGGGCGGCGCGCTCGGCAACGACGTCGGCCGCCTGGGCCACGGCCTGGGCATGCAGCTGACCGAGTGGCCGTCGAACACGCCGCACGACGGCACGCGCCTCGAGCCCGGCATGGTCATGACCCTCGAGCCCGGCATGACCTTCGCCCCCGGCAAAAACATGGTGCACGAGGAGGACATCGTGATCACGGCGGACGGCGCGGAGATGCTTTCCCTGCGCGCCCCCCCGCAACTGCCGACGGTTGCCTGAACGCCCGCTGCCCTGCATGTCGACCGACACCCTGCGCAATATCGCCATCATCGCCCACGTCGATCACGGCAAGACGACGCTGGTGGATCGGCTGCTGCAGCAGTCCGGCACCCTGGGTGAGCGTGCCGACGCCGTGGAGCGGGTCATGGACAGCAACGACCTCGAGCGCGAGCGCGGCATCACCATCCTGTCCAAGAACACGGCGATTCGCTGGCGCGGCTACCGCATCAACATCGTCGACACGCCGGGTCACGCGGACTTCGGCGGCGAGGTCGAGCGCATCCTCTCCATGGTCGACGGCGTGCTGCTGCTGGTCGACGCGGTCGAGGGGCCGATGCCGCAGACCCGCTTCGTCACGCAGAAAGCCTTCGCGCGGGGCCTGCGGCCGATCGTGGTCATCAACAAGATCGATCGCGACGGGGCGCGCCCCATGTGGGTGCTCGACCAGACCTTCGACCTTTTCGACCGGCTCGGCGCCACCGACGAGCAACTCGACTTTCCCGTCGTGTACACCTCGGCGATACAGGGCCACGCCTCGACCAACGCCGACGCCCCCGGCACGGACATGGCGCCGCTTCTGCAGACGATCGTCGACAGCTGCCCGCCTCCCGACGTGATCCGCGACGGCCCGTTCCAGATGCAGATCTCCTCGCTCGACTACTCGAGCTACGTCGGCGCCATCGGCATCGGCCGCGTCAGCCGCGGGCGCATCGAGGCCAACTCGCCCGTGATTGTGCTCGAGGGCGGGCGGGCGCCACGACGCGAGCGCGTGCTGCAGATATTCGGCTTCGAAGGCCTCGAACGCGTCGAGATGGACCACGCCGAAGCGGGAGACATCATCGCTGTCACCGGCATCGACAGGCTGGCCATCTCCTCGACCCTTTGCGCCCCGGACGTGCCCGAGGCACTGCCCGCGCTGCAGGTGGACGAGCCTACGGTGCGCATGACGCTGCAGGTGAACAGCTCCCCGCTGGCCGGGCGCGAGGGGCGATTTCTCACGTCGCGTCAGATCAAGGAGCGTCTGGATCGCGAGCTCATTCACAACGTGGCGCTGCGCGTGGAGGCAACCGACGACCCGGAAAAGTTCGCCGTCGCCGGACGCGGCGAGCTGCACCTGTCGATCCTGCTCGAGAACATGCGCCGCGAGGGTTACGAGCTCGCGGTGTCACGCCCCCGAGTTATCTATCGCACCCTGGACGGCCGGCTGTGCGAGCCGTTCGAGGAGCTCAGCGTCGACATCGAGAGCGAGCACCAGGGGGCCGTCATGGAGGCCCTGGCGGCCCGGCGGGCGGAGTTGATCGCCGTGCGCTCGCAGACGGATCGGCGCGTACGCCTGGAGTACCGGATCCCGGCGCGTGGCCTGTTCGGTTTTCAGAGCGAGTTCCTCAGCCTGACCTCGGGCACCGGTCTGCTGCACCACGTTTTCGACAGCTATCGCCCGGCGGTTCCCGGCGAGATCGGCGCCCGCCGCAACGGGGTGCTCGTATCCATGGCCGACGGCAAGGCACTGGCGTACGCACTTTTCAACCTGCAGCAGCGGGGGAGGCTCCTGGTGGCGCCCGGAGACGAGATCTACGAGGGACAGATCGTGGGTCTGCATGCGCGCGCCAACGACCTCGTCGTCAACCCCATGAAGGGCAAGCAGCTGACGAACATCCGCGCCGCAGGCAAGGACGACAACGTGCTGCTCACGCCGCCGCTGCGCCTGACGCTGGAGCGCGCGCTGGAGCTCATCGACGACGACGAGCTCGTCGAGATCACTCCCCGCAGCATTCGCTTGCGCAAGCACGAGCGGCGCGAGCACGAGCGGCGCCGCAGCGCACGCCTGTCGCGCGCGGGCGCTTAGTGCGCCGGCCTACTCCTCACAGAGCAGGCGCGCCCTGCGCACCGCCTGCTCGAGAGCCTGCGTGGTTTCGGCATCGAGCATGGCGGCCTTGGCGGCCTCGCACTCCTGCGCCTCGCTTAGATGCTCCCCGGACGGCTTGCCCTCGCCGCTCTCGCAGTGAACCTGGGAGACACGGCGGATGTTCGCCGACTCGCCGCGCTCCACGGCGACGCAGTCGCCCACGTCGATGCGACCCTGCTCGGTGACGATGCTGACGCTGCGGCCGTCGGACAACCGCACCGTGTACTGGAAACCCTTGTTGGTGCCGCGCGTCGCCCTGTTGCCGATCAGCCCCCCCGCCGCGGCGCCCGCCGCCATCGCGCGGCGCTTCTTGCCCGGCGAGCTTCCCTTGCCGAGAACGTAGCCGGTCACACCGCCGAGCAGCGAGCCGCCCACGGTCGCCGCCTCGCTGCCGCCGCCGACATCGACCGGCGCGACCTGGGTCACCTCTCCGTAGGAGACGTCGCTGGACTGCGCCCACACGGAGCCAGCGCCGAGGGCGCTCGCCAGCGCCGCGAGACAGCTTGTCATCAGGAGTTTTCGACGCATGCCATTTCTCCGCCGGATTGCCGGGGGTGGAGGCGGCGGCCGCCGTGCCCGCGCGCGGGCAGCCGAGCCGCCGACATCGGCCCCGCGAAAACCGCGGCCCGCATTGTAGCCGAACCGCCGGCACAGCACCCCTGCGGCGGTGCGGCGCGCCGGCGGCTTGACCGGGCCGGCGCCGGCGACGTTGAATGGGGCCGGCCCGCAGCGACGCCGGCCGCAGGGAGCAACGCCGTGACGCAAGCGCTGTCCATGCCCGACGCGAACACGCCGCAGTCCTCAGCCGGCGGGCATCGGCCGACGGGCAATGCCGTGCGCCCGGGCGGGCGGCCCAGGCGCTGCCGGTGACACCCTTACCCGACGTCCCGGCGTGGGCACTGGGGTACGTCGTTGCCGCCTTCTTCTTCGGCTTCTTCATCCGCGGCGCCTTCGGCTTCGGCTCGAACATGCCCATCGTGCTGCTGACGACGTGGGTGCTCGGACCGCACCGCGCGATCGCCCTGGTCGCACTCACCGCGGCCTTCGCGCAGGTCCACCTCTTCCCCCAGGGACTTCGCGCCGCGGACTGGAGCGTGGTGCGCCCGCTGCTCGGCGGGATGATCGCGGGAACGGCACTCGGCGCCTGGCTGCTCGGCCTGCTGCAGGCCGACTGGCTCACGCTCATCCTCGGAGCGCTCATCAGCGCCGTCGTGCTCATGGACCGCTACCGCCTCCTCGAGCGCTTCACCCGGGGTGTCGACCTGCGCTCGCGACGCCTCACCGCGGCGCTGGCGCTGACCTCCGGCAGCCTCGGCACCCTGAGCGGCGGCGGCGGGCTGTATTTTCTGGTCGCCTATCTCAAGCTCGCGTGCCCCGACGCCAACGTGCTGCGCAGCACCAGTCTCGTGCTCTCGGGCTTCTTCCAGGTGGGGCGCGCCGTGCTCATCGCCCTCGTCGGTCTGATGTCGGGGCAACTGCTGCTCGACGCCATCATCCTCATGCCGGTGGTGTTTCTCGGCACCTGGGTGGGCACACGCTTCTTCCACGCCGCCTCGGCAAAACGCTTTTTTGCCGGCCTGCAGCTGCTCCTGGTCGGCGCCGCCATCGCCCTGGTGGTGAGCGGCATCCGACAGGTGCTCTGAGCCGGGCGCAAAGCGCAAAACGCCGCTGACGCGCCGCTCAGGCCTGCTTCGGCAGATACGCCTCCGACCACTTGAGAACGACGTTGAAGGAGACGGAGATGCGCTTGTCCTGGGAGAGGTTCGGGTGCACGAAGTGATGCAGAAACGCCGGCCACATCATGATCGTGCCCGGCGTGGGCAGCACGCTCAGCTCGGCTTCGACCTGCGGATCGTTGCGAATGGCGTTCATGTTCGCCTGGGGGCGCGGATCGAAGAAGGAGATGCTGCCGGGCTGACGATCCCGCCTGCCGGGCAGCGGGTCGGCCTGCTGCGGCACCGCGACGTAGTAGGTGCCGCTCAACCAGCAGTGGGGGTGGTTGTGCACGTCGTGATAGTCGCCAAAGCGGTTGATGTTGGGCCACGCCTGCAGCGACCAGTTCAACGTGTAGTCGATGCCTATGCGCTCAACGTAGTCGATGACCGTGCGATTGACGCACTCGCGCAACCACGCCACCGCCGGATGCTCGACGGCAAGAAAATTGCCCGAGAGGTAGTCCGTGGTCAGATCGGGGTTGTCCCGCTCGAGCTTCTGGATCTCCTCGCCGAGCATCCGGTTGGCCAGCTCCGCGCCAGGCAGCTCACGGCGCAGCAGCACGGTTGGCCACAGCGTCAGGAAACCTTCGTCGTCGGGCTGCGTGTGCATGTCGCGAAGTCGGCAATGGTCCCGGCGTNNGGTCCCGGCGTTGTCAGCGTTCATCGCACCGTGCGCCGACTCCCGCTCGGGGTGCCGGCAGCTCGGTGACGGGGGTATCATAGCGAGACTGGACTCGTAGAAACGCATCTGGGAGGCGATATGGCTACGCTCAAGCAGATCTTGAAGGAAAAAGGCGGAGACATCTGGAGCATCGATCCCGAGCAGACGGTCTACGAAGCCATCGCGCACATGGCGGCAAAGGGCGTGGGCGCTCTCGTAGTGCTCGACGGCGAGCGGCTGGTAGGCATGATCACCGAACGCGATTACGCACGCAAGGTCATCCTCAAAGGAAAACTGTCCCGGGACATCAAAGTCGACGAAATAATGACCTCGCCTGTGGTGTGCGGGCGGCCGGATCAGGACGTCGAGGAGTGCATGGCGCTGATGACGGAAAAGCACTTTCGACACCTGCCGGTGCTCGAGAACGACGAGTTGATCGGCATCATCTCCATCGGCGATCTCGTCAAGGCCATCATCGCCGAGCAACGCTTCGAGATCGAGCAGTTGCGCCACTATATCGTCGGCTGAGCGAAGAAGCAGGCGGCGCGATCGCCGCCGGCGCACTCACGCCTCGCCGGCGAGGCTGAGCAGCGCCACGATCAGCACGCACAGCGCACCGAAGAGCAGCGGCGCGAGCACTTCCAGGCGACGCCGGCGTGGCGGCGGGTCCTCCAGCCGCGGCGCTGTTCGAACCCGATTCGACGGCGGCGCCGCGCGAGGCTCGGGTCGCCTCGGCGTCGACAGCCGTTGCGCCCCGGCGCGTTGACCGACCGCCTCCGCCCTGGGGGCAACCGCCGGCGGACGCCGCGCGCCCGTATCCGTCCACGCACCCGCGCTCCAGTTCCAGCGATAGACGCGTTTGCCGGGCTCGCCCGTGCGGGACGGGTGTGCCCCCCCTAGCGGTTGCCGGTGGTCGATTGTCTCCATCTCGCTCTCCTTCGGCCCTCACGGGAGCGGCGCGCGAGGGCGCCGGCCGGGTGGCTCGCACTCGGGCGGCACAAAGTGACGCCCGTGATTGTTGTTCGCGTCGGGCGACTGGGCGGGCCTTGATCCGAAACTCGCCGTTCGATCATGCCACAGGCGGGGGGCGTTGCCCACCGTTCGGCGGCATCGCCGCACCGGCGTCTCGCCGGCGCCGACTCTGCGATCGCTGCGTCGACGCGCGGGACGGCGGCCGGCGGGTGCGCCGCCCTCAGTGGGCCATGAGCACGGGCACGGGGCTTCGCAGCAGCACGCGGCGGGTGACACCGCCGAGGATCACCTCGCTCAGGCGGGTGCGACTGTATGCGCCCATGACGATCAGCCCGGCGCCCAGGCCGTCCGCCGCGCCCAGTATCGCGCGGGCCGCCGCGTCGTCGCTCGCATCGATGCGCCTGGCCTGCGCGTCGATCCCGTGGCGGGCAAGATAGTCGACCAGGTCCTGCGCCGCGGGGAAATCGCGCATGTAGCGTCTCGTGGCGACGACATGAACCGCGTTGGCACGGTGCAGCAACGGCAGCGCCGCCGTCACCGCGCGCGCCGCCTCGCGCGAGCCGTTCCAGGCGATCACCACCACCGAGGGATCGAACGCCGTCGACGGCCGCGGCAGCACGATCACCGCCCGGCCCGTCTCGCGCAGGGCGGCGTCGAGGCTCGCCGAGGGCATCGACTGTTCCGTGGGCTGGGCCGCCAGGATGAGGTCTGCGAGCCGGCCTCGCCGACCCATCGCGGTGCTGCGCAGCCCCTCGACCTCCTGCCAAATCACGGCGCATCCCGGGGGCGGCGCGGCGCCACTGTCCACGAAGCCGATACGGCGCCGGCGACACACACGCGCAACCGCCGAGCGGGCCGCCTCGACCTGCTGCGCGACGTGGCGTTCCGCCGCCTCGAACACGGGGCGCATCGCCGTTTCCGGAATCCCATGGGCGCTTTCGGCCATCATCTCGCGGGGACTGATGTGCGCATGCAGGAGCTCGAGCTGCGCGTCAAAATAGCGGCATACGGCGATGGCGCCCTCGAGGACGTCCTCGGGGCTCTGCGCGGGATCGATGGCAAACAGCAGACGCCGGACGGGCGCGGCGGAAATTGTCCTGCGCGACGGCACGGGGACCCTCCCTGAGCGGTGAAACCAACCTCGAAGCGGACGACTCGGGAGACCAGTCTTAACCCAAGAGCCAGCGCAGTTCAAGCGGGCAGGCTTCGCTCGAGCGAAGCCGCAGGGATATTCCCGTTACCGCGCAGTGGTTACACTCGGGCAAATGCGGCAACGCCACGACGAGAGAACCCCATGAAACTCGGCTTTTTCACGATGCCCATGCATCCGCCGCGGCGGGACTACACGCAGACCTTGCGGGAAGACCGCGAAGCGGTGCTTCTCGCAGACAGGCTCGGGTTCTGCGAGGCGTTGATCGGCGAGCACGTGAGCGATATCTGCGAGACCATTCCGTCGTGCCTCGCCTTCATCGCCAGCCTCGCCTTCGAGACCCGCCACATCAAGCTCGGCAGCGGCACCGTGAACCTGCCCAATACGCATCCGGCTCAGGTGGCGGCAACCGTCGCCATGATCGATCACATGCTGGAGGGGCGTTTCCTCTTCGGCATCGGGCCGGGCGGTCTGCGCTCGGACATGGAAGTGTTCGGCAATCTCGATCGCGACCGCAACGCCATGTTCGTGGAGGCCATAGACCACATCCTGGCCCTGTGGAGCAGCGACGCACCCTACGACCTGCAGGGGCAGTTCTGGGACATCTCCACGGCGCAGACACTCATACCGGAGGTGGGGCAAGGCATCCTGCTCAAGCCCTACCAGCAGCCCCATCCGACGATCGTCGTGACCGCGATCGCCCCCCATTCGAAAGGCCTCACGGCCGCGGCCCAAAGAGGCTGGAAGCCCATTACGGCGAATTTTCTGCAGCCGATATGGGCGGCAACGCACTGGCCGATGTACGAGCGGGGCTGCCACCTTGGCGGGCACGCGCCGCAGAGAAAGGACTGGCGCGTGTGCAAGAGCATCTTCGTTGCCGACGACGACGTTACAGCACAGCGTTATGCGAGAAATGTGGACGGGCCTTACGGGTTCTACTACTGGAACCTGCTGACCAAGCGTATGGGCCATGGCAACATCGATATCTTCAAGCCCGATCTGGAGATTCCCGACTCGGCGGTAACGCTCGAGACGCTTCTGGACACGCTGGTCATCTGCGGCAGCGTCCCCAGCGTGGTTGACCAGCTGCTGGCGTTTCGCGAGACCGTCGGCGACTTCGGCACCTTGCTCTATGCCGGTCACGACTGGGCGGATGCGACGCTCGCGCGTCGCTCGATGGAGCTGATGGCCGAGAAGGTGATGCCGCAAGTGAACGCGGCCGTGGGCTCGCAGAGCTGAGCCGGGAGCGCGTGCGCGCGGCCCCGGCGAGGCACCGCCGCCGACGAGACCTGACAGCGGGCGTCGGGCGGCGGCGCCCGCGGACGCCAAAGGGACGGAAACGATGATCGAACTGCTGCACCGGGGCGAGATCGCACTCTTTGTGCTGATTCTGATCGCGCTCATCATCTCGCTCTCGTTTCACGAGTTCGGCCACGCATACGTGGCCAAGCGCTTCGGTGACGACACCGCCGAGCGCGCCGGCCGCCTCACCGTCAACCCGCTGGCGCACATCGACCCCATGGGCCTGCTCATGGTGGTGTTCGTGGGCTTCGGTTACGCCAAGCCCGTGCCGACGAAC
>JABAHS010000374.1_pt2 | contig 17535 bp, 15 predicted proteins | sample 7062111 | NCBI WGS metagenome assembly JABAHS01 (sample SAMN14534600, study PRJNA622989) | marine sediment metagenome | biome: marine biome [ENVO:00000428]; feature: marine pelagic biome [ENVO:01000023]; material: deep marine sediment [ENVO:00002113]; isolation source: pool of 4 deep marine... | reverse complement strand
CACCTCGACGACGACGTCCTCGTAGTGGGGATTCTTCTGCATGGTGCGCGGCAGGCCCTGCATGTGCATGAGACACACCGGCACGCCCAGATCGCGCGCCGTCTCCACGGCGCCCTCGGCGCGAAGCGCCATGACATCGTTAATCATAGCCGCACCGGCGCGCACGGCGGCCTCCATCACCTGCGGCTTGCTGGTGTCGATGGAAACCGCCGCGGAGCTCTGGCCGACGATGCCCTCGATCACGGGAAGCACCCGCTCGAGCTCCTCGCTGACCGAAACGGGCTCGGCGCCCGGGCGCGTGGACTCGCCGCCGACGTCGATGATGGTCGCGCCCTCTTCGATCATGCGATGCGCCGCCCCGATGGCCGCATCGAGATTCATGAATCGGCCACCGTCGGAAAACGAGTCCGGCGTGACGTTGAGAATACCCATCACGCGCGCCGCCGGCGCGACCCCGTGGCGCGGCAACGGGCGCGGCAGCGCGCGATCGAGCGGCGTTGGCTCGACGGCGGATTGTGGTTCAGCGAAGGCACTCATTGCGGGGTGCCCGAGCTCGGTCATGGAATGTCAGTGCGAGCTGGCCGGCCCGCCGATCTTCCCCGATGCGGGCTTCTCACCCTCTTTCACCGCTTTGTCGGCGGGCGGCTCTGCGCTGCCGTCACTCCAGTCTTCCGGAGGCCTCGGCACCTTACCGGCCATGATCTCCTTGATCTGCTCGGAATCGATGGTCTCGTACTTCATCAAAGCCTCGGCCATCAGATTCAGCTTGTCCTGATTTTCCCTGAGGATCTGCTCGGCGCGCTTGTAGTTGCGATCGATGACGGAGCGCACCTCTTCGTCGATGATGTGCGCCGTCTCGTCGGACACCATCTTGTGCTGAGTCACCGAGTGGCCGAGAAACACCTCGCCCTCTTCCTCACTGTAGGTGAGCGGCCCGAGCTTCTCTGACAAGCCCCACTTCGTCACCATGTTGCGTGCTATCTCGGTGGCGCGCTGAATATCGTTGCTGGCGCCCGTGGTGACGCTGTTCTCGCCGAACGTGATGCTTTCCGCGATACGTCCGCCGAACAGACTCGAAATCTGACTCTCCAGACGCTCCTTGCTGTAGCTGTAGCGATCTTCCTCGGGTAGAAACATGGTCACGCCGAGCGCGCGCCCACGCGGAATGATGGTTACCTTGTAGACCGGATCGTGGGACGGCACCAGCAAACCGACGATGGCGTGGCCGGCCTCGTGGTAGGCCGTCAGCTTCTTCTCGTCGTCGCTCATCACCATGGACTTGCGCTCGGCGCCCATCATGATCTTGTCCTTGGCCTTCTCGAACTTCTCCATGTTCACGGAGCGTTCGTTGGCCCGCGCGGCGAACAGCGCCGCCTCGTTGACGAGATTCGCGAGATCGGCCCCCGAGAAACCGGGCGTGCCGCGGGCGATGATGCTCGGATTGACGTCCTTGTCGAGCGGCACCCGGCGCATGTGCACCTTGAGAATCTGCTCGCGGCCGCGAATGTCGGGCAGCGGCACGACGACCTGTCGATCGAATCGGCCCGGGCGCAGCAACGCAGGATCGAGCACGTCGGGGCGGTTGGTCGCAGCGATGACAATCACGCCCTCGTTGCCCTCGAAGCCGTCCATTTCAACGAGCAGCTGGTTGAGCGTCTGCTCGCGTTCGTCGTGGCCGCCGCCGAGCCCCGCGCCGCGATGGCGTCCCACCGCGTCGATCTCGTCGATGAAGATGATGCAGGGCGCGTGCTTCTTCGCCTGCTCGAACATGTCGCGCACGCGCGAAGCGCCGACACCGACGAACATCTCGACGAAGTCGGAGCCGGAAATCGTAAAGAAGGGGACCTTTGCCTCGCCCGCAATGGCGCGCGCCAGCAGCGTCTTGCCGGTGCCGGGAGCGCCGACCATCAGGACGCCGCGCGGAATCTTGCCGCCGAGCTTCTGGAACTTGGCCGGATCCTTGAGGAAATCCACCAGCTCCGAAACCTCTTCCTTGGCCTCGTCGACGCCGGCAACGTCGGCAAAGGTGACTTTCACCTGATCCTCACCGAGCAGCCGTGCGCGGCTCTTGCCGAATGACAGCGCACCGCGTCCGCCGCCACCGCCCTGCATCTGGCGCATGAAGAATATCCACACGCCGATGAGCAGCAGCATCGGGAACCACGAGATGAAAATCTGCATGAGCAGCCCCTGCTGCTCCGGCGGCTGCGCATCGATGATCACGCCGTGCTCGAGAAGCTCACCCACCATCGAGCGATTGTCCGTTTCCGGGCTGTAGGTGCTGAAACGATCGTTGTTCTGCATGAAGCCCTGGATGTGCTGATCCTCGATGACCACCTTCTTGACGCGCCCGGCCTTGACGTCGCTCATGAACTGCGAGTAGTCGATTTGATGGCTCGACGGGCGGCGCTGGCCGAAGTTGTTGAACACCGACATCAGCACCAGAGCGATGACCACCCAGAGAATTAGATTCTTAGCCATATGGAATTAAATTACGTGTAGATAATTACGTGTAGCGAACGGACGTGTGTCTCGGCGCTCCTGTGACGCCTCCTCTGAGGGCGCTGGCGTGCGACAAATCGCCCCACCGTGCAGGCTCCCTGCGTGCGCATCGGAGAATTGTCCGTTTTCCCCGCCGAAATGTCTATGCGGGAACTGTGCCCCAGTGCTCAACAGTAATGTTACTCAACTATATAGCAAAGTGGCGTCCGAGCAGGTAATGCTCCGCCGAGCGCTCTCTGGACGCCCTGGGCTTGCGCACCCGCGTCTCCCGGCAGGCGCGCTTCATGGCCTGGAGAAACGCCGGGTAGTCGCTGCCCTGAAATACCTTCACCACGAGCGTCCCGCCGGGGGCCAGATGTCCGATGGCGAAGTCGAGCGCCAGCTCCGCGAGCGCCATGCAACGTGCCTGATCGCTCGCCCGCACACCGCTCATATTGGGGGCCATATCGGACAAAACAAGGTCCACGGCCCGCCCCTCCAGCAAAGCCTCGAGAGCGGCGAGCGTCTCCTCCTCGCGGAAGTCCCCCTGCAGGAACTCGACACCCGGCAGCGGCTCCATGCCCAGCACGTCCATGGCGATCACCCGCCCCCCGGGACGCGTGCGCTCGGCGGCGAGCTGTGACCAGCCGCCCGGTGACGCGCCCAGGTCGACGACGATCTGGCCTGGCGCGAAAATCCCGTCCCGCTCGTCGATCTCGGCGAGCTTGTACGCCGCCCGGGAACGATAGCCCTCCTGCGCGGCGCGTTTGACGAAGGCGTCGCTGCGATGCTCGCGCAGCCAGCGCCGGGTCTTGCCCGGGCGGCTCACGACCCCCCCCCGCGCGCGCCTGCTATGATGGCCCCCCGGCATCCGGCCAGCGGCGCCGGCGACCGGACTCGGGAGGCGTTCAACCTGGTGCCATTGTCGGGCAAGCAAAGACGCGTTTTACGCGCCCGTGCCCACCACCTCGACCCGGTGGTGAGCATCGGCGCGCGCGGGCTGACCGACGCCGTGATCGCCGAGCTCGAGGTGGCGCTCGACAGCCACGAGCTGGTGAAGCTGCGAATCGCCGCCGATGACCGGAAACAGCGCGAGAGCATTATCGAGCGCCTGTGCCGGCGCACCAATGCCGAGTTCGTCCAGCGAATCGGACATACCGCCGTGGTCTACAGAGAGCGCCCGGAGGAGCAGACGCGTTAGCCGCCACCGCGCTTTGCCCGTTTCCAGCCGTCATCGCCGACCGCGGCCACGTGCTCAGACGTACTTGACCGAGATGATCTCGTAGTCCCGGGCGCCGCCCGGTGCATTGACCGTGACCTGATCGCCCTCGGACTTTCCGATCAGGGCCCGCGCAATGGGTGAAGAGATGGAGATGAGGCCGCCGCCGATGTCCGCCTCCATCTCGCCAACGATCTGGTAGGTCACCTGTTTGTCGGCATCGACGTCGAACAGCTCCACCGTTGCGCCGAACACCACTCGATCCTGCGCGTTCAGGCGACTGATATCGATGAGCTCGGCATTGCCCAGACACTGCTCGATGGCGGCGATGCGGCCCTCGGTGAAGCTCTGCTCCTCCTTGGCAGCGTGATACTCGGCGTTCTCGCGCAGATCGCCGTGCGCGCGCGCCTCGGCGATGGCGCTGATGATGCGCGGACGTTCCACCGTCTTAAGCCGCTGCAGCTCGTCGCGCAGCTTCTGCGCGCCCTTGGTGGTGATTGGTACTCTGCTCACGCCGCCACCTCCCGGTGGAGATCCTGCAAACGATTGACGCCGGCGGCGCCAAGCTCTCGAATGGCCATGACCATGGCCCTGGCGCCGGCTATGGTCGTCGTGCACGGAACCTTATGCTGCACCGCCGTACGGCGGATGTCGAACGAGTCCGCGATGGCCTGCCGGCCTTCGGTGGTATTCACGATAAGATCGATGCCTCCATTCTTCAACATGTCCACCACGTGCGGGCGGCCCTCTTGAACCTTGTTCACGTGCGTGCACGGCACACCGGCAGCGAGCAGCGCCGCCCGGGTGCCGGTGGTCGCCACGACGCGGAAGCCCGCCGCCACCAGATCGCGGCCGATGGCGACGCAGTCCGCCTTGTCCCTGTCCCTGACGCTGATGAAGGCGCTGCCCGCGGTCGGCAGGGCGTCACCGGCGGCCAGCAGCGCCTTGGCGAAGGCCTCACCGAAGCTGCGACCGATACCCATGACCTCGCCGGTCGATTTCATCTCCGGTCCGAGCAGGGTGTCGACGCCGGGGAACTTCACGAACGGGAACACGGCCTCCTTGACCGAGAAGTATTCGGGAGGCGCCTGTTCGCCGATACCCTGTTCGGCCAGCGTCTCGCCGAGCATGCAGCGGGTTGCGACACGCGCGAGGGGCACGCCGGTCGCTTTGGAAACGAACGGTACGGTGCGCGAGGCGCGCGGATTGACCTCGAGGATGAAGACGCGATCGCGCTGGATGGCGAACTGCACGTTCATCAGGCCCACCACGTCGAGGCTTCGCGCCAGCGCCCGGGTCTGCTCGCGGATCTGCGCCTGGATTTCCGGCGACAGGCTGCACGGCGGAAGCGAGCAGGCGGAATCACCCGAGTGCACGCCGGCCTGCTCGATGTGCTCCATGACGCCGCCGACGAACACCTCCCGGCCGTCGCAGAGCGCATCGACGTCGACCTCGATGGCATCGTCGAGAAAACGGTCGAGCAGCACCGGCGCGCTGTGCGACACGGCCACCGCGCCGCGCATGTAGGCCTCGAGATCCCCCGGTGCGTAGACGATCTCCATGGCCCTGCCGCCGAGCACGTAGGACGGCCGCACCACCAGCGGATAACCCAGCTCGGCGGCCGCCCGGGCCGCCTCCTCGGCGGTTCTCGCGGTACGGTTCGGCGGCTGACGCAGCCCCAGATCCGCAATCAGGCGCTGAAAGCGCTCGCGGTCCTCGGCGAGATCGATGGACTCGGGGCTCGTGCCGATGATGGGCGCGCCGGCCGCCTCGAGGGCGCGCGCGAGCTTCAACGGCGTCTGCCCCCCGTATTGAACGATGATCCCGTCGGGGCCCTCGACATGGATGATCTCGAGCACGTCCTCCAGGGTCAGCGGCTCGAAGTACAGCCGATCCGAGGTGTCGTAGTCGGTCGAGACGGTCTCGGGGTTGCAGTTGACCATGATCGCCTCGTAGCCGAAGTCGCGAACCGCCAGCGCCGCCTGCACGCAACAGTAGTCGAACTCGATGCCCTGGCCGATGCGGTTCGGGCCGCCACCGAGCACCATGATCTTGCGTTGCCCGGTGGGATTGGCCTCGCACTCCTCCTCATAGGTGGAGTACATGTAGGCGGTGGTCGCCTCGAACTCGGCCGCGCACGAGTCGACCCGCTTGAACACCGGTCGCACGCCGAGCGCGTGCCGATGCGCGCGCACCTGCGACTCGTCGACGCCGAGCAGCTTCGCCAGGCGCTCATCGGAGAAGCCCATGCGTTTGAGACCCAGCACGCGATCGCGATCGAGCTCCGCCAGGCGAACGCCGGCGAGCGCCCGCTCCTCGGCGACGATCTCCTGGATCTGGGCGATGAACCACGGATCGATACCCGAGTGCTCGTGAATCTCGTCGAGATTCATCCCCAGCCGAAGACCGTCGGCGAGATAGCGCACCCGCTCGGGACCGGGGTTGCGAAGCTGCGCCACCACCTCGGCGCGCAACGCCGCGTCGCCTTCTTCAGCCGCGCTGCCGGCAACGATCTCGTCGAGACCGCACAGATCGTTCTCGAGGCTGCGCAGCGCCTTTTGCAGCGATTCCTGGAAGGTCCGCCCGATGGCCATGGCTTCGCCGACCGATTTCATCTGCGTGCCGAGACGCGGCTCGGCCTGGGGAAACTTCTCGAAGTTGAATCGCGGCACCTTGGTCACGACGTAGTCGATGGTTGGCTCGAACGACGCGGGCGTGGCGCCGCCGGTAATCTCGTTCTCCAGCTCATCGAGGGTGTAGCCGACGGCGAGCTTAGCCGCCACGCGCGCAATCGGGAAACCGGTCGCTTTCGAGGCGAGTGCCGACGAGCGCGACACTCTCGGATTCATCTCGATGATGACCAGCTGTCCATTGCGGGGATTGATGGCGAACTGCACGTTGGAGCCGCCGGTGTCGACGCCGATCTCGCGCAGCACCGCGATGGAAGCGTCGCGCATCAGCTGATATTCCTTGTCGGTGAGCGTCTGCGCCGGCGCAACCGTGATCGAGTCACCGGTGTGAACACCCATGGCATCGAAGTTCTCGATGGAGCAGACGATGATGCAGTTGTCCTTGCGATCGCGGACCACCTCCATCTCGAATTCCTTCCAGCCGAGCACCGACTCTTCGAGCAGCACTTCGTGGGTCGGTGACGCGTCGAGACCGCGCTCGCAGATCTCGAGAAACTCCTCGCGGTTGTAGGCGATGCCGCCGCCGGTGCCGCCGAGCGTGAAAGACGGACGCAGAATCGTCGGAAAGCCGATTTCCGCCTGCGCCTCCCGGGCGCTGTCGAGATCGTGCACGAGCACCGCGCGCGGCACCGCAAGGCCGATGCGGCCCATGGCATCGCGGAACTGCTCACGGTCCTCGGCTTTGTCGATGGATTCACGCGAGGCCCCGATCATCTCGACCGCGAAGGCCGCGAGCACGCCCTCGCGATTCAGATCGAGCGCGCAGTTGAGCGCCGTCTGGCCGCCCATTGTCGGCAGCAACGCCTGGGGACGCTCTTTTTCGATGATCTGCGCAATGGCCTGCCAATGGATCGGCTCGATGTAGGTGGCGTCGGCCATCTCCGGGTCGGTCATGATGGTGGCGGGATTGGAGTTTACCAGCACCACCCGGTAGCCCTCCTCGCGCAGCGCCTTGCAGGCCTGAGCGCCGGAGTAGTCGAACTCACAGGCCTGACCGATGACGATCGGACCGGCGCCGATAATGAGCACGCTTTCGATGTCTGTGCGTCTCGGCATGCGTCAGCTCATGCGCTCGCCGAGCCGGTTGCCTGTGCGCCGCGTCGCGCACCGCCCATGAGGGCCACGAATTCGTCGAAAAGCGCCGCGATGTCGTGAGGACCGGGACTCGCCTCCGGATGGCCCTGAAAGCCGAAGGCCGGCCGATCGGTGAAGCGCAGGCCCTGCAGGGAACCGTCGAAGAGCGAGCGATGCGTGGCCCGGATGTTGGCCGGCAGGCTCGCCTCGTCGACGGCGAATCCGTGATTCTGACTGGTGATGAGCACGTTGCCGCTGGCCAGATCCTGCACCGGGTGATTGGCACCGTGATGACCGAATTTCATCTTCAGGGTGCGGGCGCCTCCGGCGAGCGCCAGCAGCTGGTGACCCAGGCAGATGCCGAACAACGGCACGCCCGCATCGAGCAGCTCCCGTATCGCGGTGATGGCATAGGCGCACGGCTCCGGATCCCCGGGTCCGTTGGACAGGAACACGCCGTCGGGCTCGAGCGCCAGCACCTCCCCGCTGGTGGTGGTCGCGGGCACCACAGTCACCCGGCAGCCCTTCTCGCTCAGGAGCCGCAGGATGTTGCGCTTGACGCCGAAATCGTAGGCGACCACGCGCCGGCATCGTTGCTCGCGGGGCACCTCTGCAAAGCCCGCATCGAGCCGCCAGGCGCCTTCGTGCCACTCGTAAGCGCTGTCGGTGGACACCTCGCGAGCGAGATCCATGCCCTCGAGGCCTGCAAACCCGCGCGCCGCCTCGAGCGCCGCATCCGCGTCGATGTCGGCGCCACCCGCCGGCGCCGCCACCAGGCAGGCGTTCTGGGCGCCCTTGGTGCGCAGAATGCGCGTCAGCCGCCGCGTGTCGATGCCGCACATGGCGACGACTNNGCCGGGGCATCACGCACCACCAGGGCGCTGGCGTGGACCCGCGCCGCCTCGTCGTCCTCGGCATTGGTGCCGACGTTGCCGATGTGCGGATAGGTGAGCGTGATGATCTGACGGGCGTAGGAGGGATCGGTCAGGATCTCCTGATAGCCGGTCATGGCGGTGTTGAACACCGCCTCGCCGACGACCTGGCCCGCGACGCCGATGGATTGTCCCCAGAACCGGCTGCCGTCCTCGAGTATCAGAAGGGCCCGGCTCGTCACAATCTCCGTCGCCTCGTGCTCGCGGCGCCGCGCGCGGGCCGCCCATGCAAAAAAACGGGAGCGTGCCTTAGAGCCGCTCCCGTCCTCGAATCAATGAACACCGCTGGTCAGTTTCCTGCGCGCACCGCGTGCCACAGGGAAATGATAAGGTAGACCGCGACTACCGGTCCATAGGGCCGATTCCGTGCGCTACAGGCCGAGCACATCCTGCATGTCGTAGAGGCCCGATTCCTTGGCCATGATCCAGCGCGCCGCACGCAGAGCGCCGTGGGCGAAGTTCAGGCGGCTGGAGGCCCGGTGGCTGATCTCGACGCGCTCGCCGGTTCCGGCGAACATCACGGTGTGCTCGCCGACGATGTCTCCGGCGCGCACGGTCTCGAAACCGATGGTACTTCGCTCGCGCGCGCCGGTATGGCCTTGACGGCCGTAGACCGCGCAGTCGGCGAGACGGCGCCCGAGCGCCCCGGCGACCACCTCGCCCATGCGCACCGCCGTGCCCGATGGCGCATCGACCTTGTGGCGGTGATGCGCCTCGATGATCTCGATGTCGACCTCGTCACCGAGCACCCTTGCCGCCACGTCGAGGAGCTTGAAGCAGAGATTCACGCCGACGCTCATATTGGGCGCAACCACCAGCGCAATGTGCTCGGCATGCTGGTCGAGCTCGGCCCGCTGTGCTTGGGAGAAGCCGGTGGTGCCGACCACCGCGCGCTTGCCCGCATCCCGGCACACGCGCACGTTTGCGGCGCAGGCATCGGCAACGGTGAAGTCGACGAGCACGTCGAAATCACCGGCGATGGCCTCCAGTGAATCGCCGATCGGCACGCCGAGCGCACCGATGCCGGCCAGCGTGCCCGCGTCCTGGCCGATGAGAGGACTCCCGGGCGCTTCGACAGCGCCCGCGAGGCGGGTACCCTCGAAGTCGCTCAGCGCGCTGGTGATCGTGCGACCCATGCGCCCCGCGGCGCCGGTGACGGCAATACGCACGGGCGCGCTCACGACGTGAGGTCCTCGAAAAACTTTTTCACGTTGTCCAGCCACGAGGACGAGCGTGGGTCGTGGGTGCGCTTGCTCGTGCGAATGGACTCGTCGAAGTTGCGCAGAAGCTCCTTCTGCTTGGCGTTCAGGTTCACGGGTGTCTCCACGACGATTTTACAGATGAGATCCCCAGGGCCACCGCCGCGCACCGGTTTGATGCCCTTGCCGCGTACGCGGAACAGCTTGTCCGTCTGGGTACCGCTCGGAATTTTCAGATTTACCCGGCCGTCGAGCGTTGGCACCTCCAGCTCACCGCCCAGCGTCGCCGTTGTGAAGCTCACGGGAACCTCGCAGAACAGGTGGGCGCCATCGCGCAAGAAGATGGGATGCTCGCGCACGTTCACCTCGACGTACAGGTCTCCCGGCGGACCGCCCCGCTCACCGCTCTCGCCCTCGCCTGCCAGACGGATGCGATCGCCGTTGTCGACTCCGGGTGGCACTTTCACCGAGAGCGTCTTCTCCTCACGCACGCGGCCTTCGCCCCGGCAGGTCTTGCACGGGTCGGTGATCACCTTGCCCGCTCCGCGGCAGCTCGGGCAGGTCTGCTGTATGGAGAAGAATCCCTGCTGCATGCGCACCTGGCCCTGGCCACCGCAGGTCGCGCAGCTCACCGGGCTGGTGCCGGGCGTTGCGCCGCTGCCCGAGCAGTCCGCGCACTGCACCCTGGTCGGCACGCGGATCTTGGCGGTGGTGCCGAACACGGCCTCCTCGAGACTCATGCCGAGGTCGTAGCGCATGTCGGCGCCCCGGTACACGCGCTCGCCGCCGCGTGAGCCGAAAATGTCGCCGAACACCTCGTCGAAAATGTCGCGAAAACCCGCGCCGCCGAATCCGCCCTGCCCCGCCTGGGAATCGACGCCGGCGTGGCCGAACTGATCGTAGGCGGCGCGCTTGCGCCCATCGGAGAGGATCTCGTAGGCCTCTTTGGCCTCCTTGAAATTGAGCTCCGCCTCCTCGGAATCGGGGTTGCGGTCGGGGTGATACTTCATCGCGAGACGCCGGTACGCGCCCTTGAGCTCGTCGTCGCTCGCGTTGCGCGAGACGCCAAGAACTTCGTAGTAATCCCGTTTCGCCATGGCCGCACGCGAAAAAGGCGCGGAGTCCAACGACCCCGCGCCGGCTTCGTCCTACGATCTACGCGGACAACTTACTTGTTGTCCTCGTTGACCTCTTCGAATTCGGCGTCGACGACATCCTCCGAGCCGCCGGCCTGCGCGCCGCCCTTGGCCTCGCCGGCACCCGCCTGCTCCGAAGTGCCGGCATCCGCCGATTCCTTCTGGTAAATCCGCTCGGCGAGCTTACCGGAGAGCTCCGCCAGAGTCTGGGACTTGGCTTCGATGTTGCTCTTGTCGTCGGTCTTGATCGCCTCTTCGACCGCCGCGATGGCGGCTTCGATGTCGGTCTTCTCCTGAGCCTCGACCTTGTCGCCGAGCTCGGCGAGCGTCTTTTTCGTCGCGTGCACCAGGTTGTCCGCCTGGTTGCGGGCGTTCACCAGCTCGTGGAACTTCTTGTCCTCGGCGGCGTGTGCCTCGGCGTCCTTGACCATGCGATCGATCTCGTCCTCGGCGAGCCCGCTGGAGGCGCGAATGACGATGGACTGCTCCTTACCGGTCGCCTTGTCCTTCGCCGATACGTTGAGAATACCGTTGGCATCGATGTCGAAAGCGACCTCGATCTGCGGCACGCCGCGCGGCGCGGGCGGAATATCCGCGAGGTCGAACCGCCCGAGCGACTTGTTCGCCGAGGCCACCTCGCGCTCGCCCTGGAGCACGTGCACGGTAACCGCGCCCTGATTGTCCTCGGCCGTCGAGAAGACCTGCGACGCCTTGGTGGGGATGGTCGTGTTCTTATCGATGAGCTTGGTCATGACACCGCCGAGCGTCTCGATGCCGAGCGAGAGCGGCGTCACGTCGAGCAGCAGCACGTCTTTGACGTCGCCCGAGAGCACGCCGGCCTGAATCGCCGCGCCGACCGCGACGGCCTCGTCGGGGTTGACGTCCTTGCGAGGCTCCTTGCCGAAGATGTCCTTGACCATCTGCTGAACCTTGGGCATGCGCGTCTGCCCGCCGACCAGGATGACATCGGAGATATCCGACGCGCTGAGACCGGCGTCCTTGAGCGCGATTCGGCACGGCTCGATGGTGCGCTGGACGAGATCCTCGATGAGCGACTCGAGCTTGGCGCGCGTGAGCGTCATGTTGAGGTGCTTCGGACCGCTCGCATCCGCGGTCACGTAGGGCAGATTGATCTCGGTCTGCTGACTCGAGGAGAGCTCGATCTTGGCCTTCTCGGCGGTCTCCTTGAGCCGCTGAAGCGCAAGCGGATCGTTGTGCAGATCGATACCGGATTCCTTTTTGAACTCGTCGGCCACGTAATCGATGATGCGCAGATCGAAATCCTCGCCACCGAGGAACGTGTCCCCGTTGGTCGAGAGCACCTCGAACTGATGCTCGCCGTCGACCTCCGCGATCTCGATGATGGAGATATCGAACGTGCCGCCGCCGAGGTCGTAGACCGCGATCTTGGAATCTCCGCGCCTCTTGTCCATGCCGTAGGCGAGCGCGGCCGCGGTCGGCTCGTTGATGATGCGCTTGACGTCGAGACCGGCGATCTTGCCGGCATCCTTGGTCGCCTGACGCTGGGAATCGTTGAAGTAGGCCGGCACCGTGACCACCGCCTCGGTCACCGGCTCGCCGAGAAAGTCCTCGGCGGTCTTCTTCATTTTCATGAGCACGCGGGCGGAGATCTCCGGCGGCGCCTTTGCGCTGCCCTTGACCTCGACCCAGGCATCGCCGTTCTCGGCAGCGACGATCTTGTACGGCACCATATCGATGTCGCGCTTGACCACGTCGTCTTCGAAACGCCGTCCGATGAGCCGCTTGACCGCGTAGACCGTGTTCTGCGGATTGGTGACCGCCTGGCGCTTGGCGGACTGGCCCACCAGCACCTCGTCATCTTTCGTGTACGCGACGATCGACGGCGTAGTGCGATCGCCCTCGCTGTTCTCGATGACGCGCGGCTTCTCGCCCTCCATCACGGCCACGCACGAGTTCGTGGTGCCGAGGTCGATGCCGATCATTCTGCCCATGATTTCGTTCTCCGTTGACTGGTCGCTTGGTCCGATGTGGCTAGATATTGGGTCGTGACCCCGGAAATCAAGCCGCTCACGCGGCCACGATGACCATCGCCGGCCGCAGCAGCCGATCGTTGAGCAGGTAGCCCTTCTGGACCACCGTGATGACCGTGCCCGGCTCCTTGCCGGCCACCTCCTGGGTGGACATGGCCTGGTGATACTCGGGGTCGAAACTCTGGCCCTCGGGATTGACCTCCTCGAGGCCGAACTTGCCGGTGGCGGTGTTGAAGAGCTTGAGGGTCAGCTCGAGGCCCTCACGCAGCTTCTCCGCGTCCACCTCGGCGTCGTCGGCGGCGTTCAGGCCGAGCTCGATGCTGTCCTTGATGGGCAGAAGCTCGCTCATGAGCCGCTCGAGGCCGTACTTGTGGGCGTTCTCCACCTCGCGTTCCGAGCGCTTGCGCAGATTCTCCATTTCCGCCCGCGCTCTGAGCAGATCGTCGAGGTGCGCGGCGGCCTCCTCGCGGGCCTCCTTGAGCTCTGCATCCAGGTCCGGCGCCGGCAGCGCCTGCGCGTCGGCGTCGCCCGGCGTCGGCTCCCCGGTGAGTTCGGCGGCCGCCTCCTCGGCATCCGCGTCCGCCGCGGCCTCGACCGTCACGGTCCTGCGCTCGTTCTCGGTTTTCACCGGTCGCTTTGCCTTCGCCATAGTCGACTCCAGATTCGTGGGCCAGACGCTTCCGGGCGCCAGCGTTGCCGAGAGCGCCTGGGGATATGCCGGAATATGGGGATCAGTGCTGCCTATTCAAGGCCGCTGTGAGCAGACGGGCGGTGATGTCGACCACCGGGATGACCCGCTCGTAGGGCATGCGCGTCGGTCCGATGACCCCGAGCACGCCGAGAACCTCGTCATCGCTCCCGTAAGAGGCCGTCACCACGCTGCACTCGTCGAGGACGTTGAATCCGGACTCCTCGCCGATGAAGATCTGAACGCCCCGCGCGTTCAGAGAATGATCGAGCAGGTACAGCAGCTCGCGCTTCTCGCTGAAGGCCTCGAACAGCCGGCGCAGCTTTTCCATGTCGGCGAGCTCGGCGCTGTCCATCAGATTGGTCTGCCCCGCGACCACCATCTCTTCGACGTCGGCTTCCCGCTCCAGGGCCTTCTCGGCCATCTCCACCGCCGCCTGCATGATCGCATTCATGCTCTCGCGGGTGGTGCGAAGCTCGGCGAGGATCTCGTTGCGCACGGTCATCAGATCCCTGCCGGCGCACAGACTGTTCAGGTAGTTGGCCGCCTGCTGCAGCTCCGCCTGGCTGTACTTTCGCCCGGTCCGGATGATGCGGTTCTGCACCTCGCGCTCGTTGACCACCAGGATGACCAGCACCTGATCATCGGAGAGGGAAAGAAATTCCACCTGTCGAAGGGTCACGTGCTCCTGGCGGGGCAGCATCACGACGCCCGCCAGATGCGTGATGTTGGAGAGCAGCGCCGACGCCGATTCCATCAGCGCACCGCGATTCTGGTCGCGATTCAGATGCTCCTCGAGCATCGCCACCTGAGCCCTCTCGAGCGGCTCGACCCGCAGCAGGGTATCGACGAAGAATCGAAATCCCTGGTTGGTCGGCACCCGTCCCGCCGATGTGTGCGGCGAACGCAGCAGGCCGCACTCCTCCAGGTCCGCCATCACGTTGCGCACCGTCGCCGGGCTCAGGTTGAGCATCGAGTCGCGCGAAAGCGTGCGCGAGCCGACCGGCTCGCCCTCGCGGATGTAGCGCTCCACGAGCACCTTGAACAGGTGCAGCGCCCGTTCGTTGAGCTGGGGCTCTTTTTGCTCACTCGGCACTGGCCGCTGTCTCCCGCTGACCGGAGGCCGCTGGGGCCGGGAAAGGCCCCCAAAGGCCTCGACCGGAAAAATTTAGCACTCTCAGGTGCCGTCTGCCAACCGCCCGCAACGCCGTGTTGGCCTCTGCGCCGGGCACCGTGATAACTTTCCCCGCGCTGGGTCATTCCCTGGAACCACCCGTTCACGGCCTAGGCCGAGAGGAGTCAGCCGTCCCGATGGCCGCCAGATTCCGCACCGTGGGCCTCATCGGCAAGCACGGCGACGCGCGCGTCGCGTCGACGCTCGAGCAGCTGATCGAAATCCTGCGCGGCGCCGGCGCACAGATGCTTTTCGACGCGCAGAGCGCCGAGAAGCTGCCGAGCTTCGGCTTGCCCGTGGTGGACCGCGAAGCCCTCGGCAGCCGCTGTGACCTGGTGATCGTGGTCGCGGGCGACGGTACCTTTCTCAACGCGGCACGCTCGCTGGTGGATCACGAGGTGCCGCTGCTCGGCGTCAATCTCGGCCGCCTCGGCTTTCTCGCTGACGTCATGCCGGCGGAGATGGACGCCCGGCTGCGCGAAATCTTTGCCGGCGACTACGACGAGGAGCAGCGTTTTCTGCTCGACGTGCGCGTGATGCGCGACGGTCAGGAAGTGTTCAGCGGCTGCGCACTCAACGAGGTCGTGGCCCACAAGTGGCACATCGCGCGCCTCATTCAGTTCGAGACCCATATCGACGGCCGGCTGGTGAACACCCAGCGCTCGGACGGCCTGATCGTCGCGACCCCCACGGGCTCCACTGCTTATTCCCTGTCCGGCGGCGGACCGATCCTGCACCCGAGCCTGGAAGCCGTGGTGCTGGTGCCCATCTGCCCGCACACCCTCAGCAGCCGTCCGCTGGTGGTAGCGGCGGACAGCCGCTTCGAGATCCGCATGCATACCGACGGTGAGCAGCCCGAGGCCCAGCTGACCTGCGACGGCCAGACCACGCTCGAGCTCGCTCCTGCAGATCGCATCCTGATTCGTCGCAAGGATCGCCGGCTGCGCCTGGTCCATCCCCGTGGCCACGACTATTTCGCCACGCTGCGCGCCAAGCTGCACTGGGCCCGGGAGCTGTAGATGCTGGCGCAGCTCGCCGTGCGTGACTTCGCCATCGTCGAGCGCCTGAACCTGGAGCTCGACGCGGGCATGACGGTGCTCACCGGCGAGACCGGTGCCGGAAAATCGATCCTGATCGATGCCCTGGGACTCACCCTCGGCGAGCGGGCCAGCCCCAAGGTGGTGAGAAGCGGCGCGCACGGCGCCGAGGTGATCGCGGTGTTCGAGATCCCGTCCGACAGCGATGCTGCGCAGCTTCTCCTCGCACAGGATCTCACCAGTGACGGCGAGTGCATCCTGAGACGCACCATCGCCGCCGACGGCCGATCCCGCGCCTACGTCAACGGGCGCCCCGTGCCGCTGCAGGTGCTGCGCGAGCTCGGCGAGCTGCTCGTCGACATCCACGGGCAGCACGCGCACCAGTCGCTGCTCAAGTCCGCGGCGCAACGGCGCATCCTCGACGAGTACGCCCACCACGAGGAGGCGCTCGCGCAGCTGGCGTCACTGCAGCAACGCTGGCAGAGCACCCGCAAGGCGATGGAATCCCTCGCTGTCGGACCTCAGGATCGCGAGCAACGCCTCGATTACCTGCGCTATCAGATCGACGAGCTCGATGCGTTGGACATCGGCGCGAACGAGCTCGAGGCGCTCGACGACGAGCACCGCCGGCTCGCGCACGCGAGCGAGCTGCTCGCCATCTGCGCGCGCGCCCTGAACGAGCTCGACGGCGACGGCGAGGGAGCGCTGACGGCCCGCGTCGCCGGACTTTGCAACACCCTCGGCACCATGGCCGCCATCGACCGCAGCACTGACACCATCCGCGAGCTGCTCGACGGCGCAGGCATACAGCTCGGGGAAGCGGCCGCGGAGCTGCGCCACTACCAGGACACCATCGATGTCGATCCCGCGCGCCTGCAGGCAGTCGACACCCGCCTGGCGGCTATCCACGACAGCGCGCGCAAGCATCGCGTCGACCCCGCCGAGCTGCCCGCGCTGCGCGACACGCTGCGTGCGGAGATCGTCGAGCTCGAAGGCGCGGGCGAGCGCGTCGACGAGCTGCGCACCGAGATCGATGCGACAGTGAACGCGTATGCCGAGGCGGCGCGCGCCCTGCACGAGAGCCGTGCAGGCGCTGCGGGCAAGCTCGCGGCGGCCATCACGAAGAACATGCGCGCCCTCGGCATGCCCCAGGGCCGGCTGCTCATCGACGTGCAGGCCGACTTCGATGCGCCGCCCTCCCGCGACGGCGCGGACACGGTGTCGTTCCGGGTCGCCGTGAATCCGGACCAAGCGCCGCAGCCGCTGGCGAGCGTCGCCTCCGGCGGCGAGCTCTCGCGCATCAGCCTCGCCATCCAGGTCATCGCCAGCGAGGGCAGCGGCGTGCCGACGCTGATCTTCGACGAGGTCGATGCCGGCATCGGCGGGCGGGTGGCGGACATCGTCGGCCGAGAGCTGCGCCGGCTGGCGGCCAACCGGCAGGTGCTGTGCGTCACGCATCTCCCGCAGGTGGCGTCGCTCGCGCACCATCACGTGCAGGTGCACAAGCAAAGCGTGCGTCGCAGGACCCACACCGATCTCAGAAATCTCAGCGGCGAAGACCGCGTCGAGGAGATCGCGCGCATGCTCGGCGGTGTCGACATCACCGATCAGGCCATTGCCCACGCCCGGCAGATGCTCGAAAGTGCATGAGTCATCGCACGCGACGCGCGGCGTTATAATGCGAGACGGCGTCAGCGTACGACCACGGTTCGGGAGCATGGCTATCGGCAGCAGAAAAGGCCCTTTCACCAGCCTCGCATTGATGGCGTGCCTGGCGATCGGTGGGTGCTCGGGCGGAATTCCGGGCCTCTACCGCATTCCCATCCAGCAGGGCAACGTCGTCACGGTCGAGATGCTCCAGGAGCTCGACCTCGGCATGGACAAGCGCAAGGT